>UMKD01015636.1_pt1 | contig 43874 bp, 40 predicted proteins | sample 1966221 | NCBI WGS metagenome assembly UMKD01 (sample SAMEA4836167, study PRJEB28245) | human gut metagenome | biome: gut microbiome; material: fecal sample | place: Denmark | collected 2008
TATCTATAGTTAGACACTTTTTCAAAATACCCCCTAAAAAAACTAAAAAAAATTAAAAATTTATGAAACTACATAAAAAAAGCAGCTTATGTAAGCTACCTGTTTCTATCCAAAAGCAACATCTAAAATCATCATTATTGAAAAACCTATTAACGTAAATAATGCCATTACGTTTTTTTTCTTATTAGATTGACTTTCTGGTATTAATTCTTGAACTACTACGTATATCATTGCACCTGCTGCAAAAGCAAGCAAAAATGGTAATAGAAGTCTAACTTTTAAAACTAAAAGAGCTCCTATAACAGCTGAAATAGGTTCTACTATTCCACTTAATGAGCCATAAAAAAATGATTTTAATCTAGACATACCTTCCGTTCTAAGTGGTACTGAAACAGCAGTTCCTTCTGGGAAATTTTGAAGACCAATTCCAAGTGCTAACAATGATGCTGCTCCAAGTGTTGCACCATTAAGACCATATGTTGCGCTTCCAAATGAAACACCTACCGCAAGTCCTTCTGGAATATTATGAAGTGTTATTGAAAATACTAACAATAAACATCTTTTAAAACTTTTTTTAGTACCTTTATTTCTTTTCTTATCCATTTTATCAAATACTTTATCCCCTATAAATAAAAGTACTCCACCTAAGAAAAATCCTAAAAAAGATACTAACCAAGGAATCATTTTAAGATTACGTGCCATATCTATTGATGGTGATAATAACGACCAAAATGATGCTGCAATCATAACTCCCGCTGCAAAACCTAACATTGCATCTAATATATTCTTATTTACTTTCTTAAAGAAAAATACAATAGCAGCACCTAATATTGTTACCATCCAAGTAAATAACGTTGCAATAAATGCCTGTAAAACAGGATTTAAATTACTAATATAATTAACCATATGCCTTACCCTCCTATTAATAAAATATTAAATTAAAAATATTAAGTGTAGGCTTATAACTTAAAAAGACACTAGTTATTTATCTAACTATGTGTCTTTGTTCAAATATTTTATTTTCTACCGATACTCTTTGTACAAGTGCTAAACAAATGAGTAAATTTATCATAAATGACCCACCATATGAATAAAACGGAAGTGGTACACCAGTAAGAGGTATAACGCCTAATACGCCGCCTAAATTAATCATAACGTGAAGTGCAAGATAAGTTGCAACACCATAACAGATTATACTACCTTGAAGGTTATATGCCCTTTTACCTATCATTAGAATTCTCCATATCATAATAAAATATGAAAGTATTATTAATATTCCAACTAAAAGTCCCATTTCTTCTATTATAATTGCAAAGATAAAATCGGTATGAGCCTCAGGTAAATATAAGTATTTTTGTTTACTATTACCATATCCACTTCCTAAAAGACCACCACTATTTATTGCAATATATCCGTTACATACCTGATATCCTGTTTTTTCTCTATACCTTGTACAAGGATCTTTAAAATTAAATCTGCTTTTTTGAGAATCACTAAGTCCTTTTCCGGTAATACTCATTACAAGAGCTAAAATAAGAACTGATATAATCGTAAATGAAACCATAACTAATTTAGTTTTTTTATCATATGGAACCATAAAAAATATTACTCCGGTAATGCCTACTAAAACCATCATCGTACCAAAGTCTGGTTGCTCAAATATTAAAAATATAAATATAAGTGGTACTATAAATGGTAAAACTTTTCCAACGTTGCTTAAGTTTCTAACCTTAAGTAATGCTTCAAATGTAACTGCTAAAAATAAAATCAATATCGTTTTAGCAAATTCACTTGGCTGAATACCAAATCCTCCAATAAAAAGCCAACCTGTAATACCATTACTTACCTCTCCTTTAAGTAAAACATAAACAAGTGCCCCTATTATTCCAACAACAAGTATTCCTATGTATTTCTTATACGTTTTTATTGGAATTTTAAGAACAAAAAGTGAACCTATAAAACCAATGATTATAAAAAATAATTGTCTTTTGAAATAAAAATAACTATCACTTTTTGCCATGTAAGCTTTAAGTGAAGAAGCGCTCCCTACCATTAAAAGTCCGAAAATCAAACTAATAATGGTTATTACAAATAATGGTTTATCTATTTTATTAATTATTCTTTTCATGTAATCACCTATCATAAAAAGTATACCACATTTTTTTTATTTTTTTAATATAGGTGTTTTATATAACACATTATTTACATTTAGAGTAAACTATAGTAGACAAATTAAAAGGAGGCAAAACTTATGTATTATTATGGATATCAAGGCGGATACGGATATAATTCTCCTTGCTGCGGAGGATATATGTATCCACAATATGGTTCAAACCAATCAGCTGGATATGGTTCTGCAATTATATTAGTTCTATTTATTTTACTTGTTATAGTAATTGGTGCTAGATGGTTAGGAAATAACTAAGGAAAGTTTTACTTTCCTCTTTTTTTATGGTAGAATATCTTGTGTTTAGAAGTGTGGTGATATTATGTTTAGAAATTTTAAAATATTAGATGAAAAAGATAAAAGATTAAGAATGATAAGTAAGGAAGTTACTTTCCCACTTAGCAAAGAAGAAAAAGATACTATTAATGATGTTATGACCTACTTAAAATATAGCCAAATTGAAGAATATGCAAAAAAGTATAACTTAAGAGCTGGTTGGGGAATGAGTGCCGTTCAAATAGGAATTTTAAAAAGATGGTTCGTAATAGTTGAAGAAAAAGATGATGGAACGTTTAAAAACTACTTCTTTGCAAATCCAAAAATAATAAGCAATAGCACTGAGATGATATATGTTGAACAAGGTGAAGGATGTCTTAGTGTTAACCGCGAGGTTGTAGGAATAGTTCCAAGGTATGCAAGAGTAACGGTTGAAGCTTATGATATGGATGGCAACAAGTTTACCATGCGTCTTAGAGAAGATTTAGCAGTTTGTGTTCAACATGAAATGGACCATTTAGAAGGAATTTTATTCTTTGATAAAATTAATAAGAAAAATCCTTTTAAAGATGCTGATAAATATAGACCAATATAAAAACAGGATTTTAAATCCTGCTTTTTTCATGGTCTTAAAAAATATAATTGTGGTATGTTTCTAAGTAACATATAAATTAACAATGTAATAGCTAAAACTATTAATATTTTATAGTTCAAAAATGCCTTCTTACCAGTTTTTATATAAAGTACTATAAAATAAATTAAGTATATCAAAAATAAAATTAGTAAGATAAACACAAATGGATTATACATAAATGCTTTTTTTAATTTAAGGCGCAAAATGCATTTTATCATTCTAGTTGTACCACATCCCGCACAGTAAATATTAAATAATTTTCTAAATATACATTTAAAATGTATAAGATCAAGTACTTTAATTGTAATTAGTAATAAAAGTGAAAGTAAAATAACTCCTATTAGTACGTTTAATATTCTTTTTTTCATATTATTTTAAAAAAACTATGAATTATCATAGTTTAATATGTTGGTAAATTTAAATTAGAAGAAACATCATCAGTAACAGATGCCATAACTCCAAATATAGTTAATAATACAATTATTATAAGTAATATTGAACTAATTACAATACCTGCTATTGCAAGTCCTTTTCCTTCACCTTCGTTTTTATTAGCATTAACAAGTCCAATTATAGAGAAAATTAATCCTAACCAAGACGAATATCCACAGCATAAAAGTGAAACAAGTGATATTACAAATCCTGCAATTGCCATACCATTACTCTTTTTAGTTACGTAAGTTTGGTTATAAGTTACGTTTGTGCCTGCATTACTTGCTGCACTTTCATTAGTATTTTCATTTGATGTGTTAGCCTCTTCTGTTTTTTCTTCTTCTATTTTTGTACCACAATTCTTACAAAATTTGCTATTTTCTTCTAATTCTTTTCCGCATTCTCTGCAAAATTTAGCCATAACATAAACTCCTTTCTTATATAATCAGTATACCAGTTTAAATATGAATTGGTCAACAAATTAACTTTCCTTGTCATCTTTTATATCTTCTAACTTTACACTTACAAGTTTAGATACACCAGACTCTTGCATTGTAATGCCATATAAAACATCAGCGTATTCCATAGTTTTCTTCTTATGGGTAATTACAATAAATTGTGTTTTATTTTTAAATTCATTTAAGAATTTTCCAAAGTTATCTACGTTTACTTCATCAAGTGCTGCTTCAACCTCATCTAAAATGCAGAATGGAACTGGTCTTGTCTCTAATATTGCAAATAAAAGCGATATTGCAGTTAATGTTTTTTCACCACCTGATAAAAGTGAAATATGTCTTAGTGTTTTTCCTGGAGGCAATGCCTTAATATCTATACCAGTTGTTAAAACATCTTCTGGATTAGTTAATTTAAGCTCAGCATCCCCACCAGAAAATAACTTTTTAAATACCTCTTTAAACTTAACTTTAATAACATCAAAAGTTTCTAAGAACTTTTCTTTCATTATTCCATCTAATTCTTTTATTATTTCTAAAATAGTATCTTCTGCTTTTTCTAAGTCAGATTTTTGTGCAGTTAAGAATTCATATCTTTTTGAAACTCTTTCATACTCTTCTATAGCACCTACATTTACGTCACCTAATTTTTTAATTTCATCTTTACATTTATCTACTATTTCTCTTGCTTCTTTAGGATCCATATCAAGGAAATAATTAGCTTTAGCATTAGAAAAAGTCATAGAATAATCTTCTGTTAATGTATTAAGTAAGTTATCTAACATAACGTCTGCTCTATTTACTTTTATTTCTAAATCTTTTAATTCTTTTGTTTTAGAATAATATTCTTGGTTATTTAATTTATTATTCTTTTCCATGTTAAATATTGTATCTTTATAATCCGTTATCTCTGATTTTAATGAATCTATCTTAAGTGATAATTCATTTTTTTCTTTTTCTTTTTCATAGTATTCTTCTACTATTTTTTCTTCTTCTTTAGAAAGTGTTCCGCTTTCTAGTTCATCTAAAGTTTTACTTTCTGTTTTTAACTTTTCTAACTCCTCAGAAAATAACTTATATCTTTCAGATTCAAACTTAAGTGATATTTCATAATTCGTCTTTTCTTCTAATAATTTATTTCTTTCTTCTAAAACACTTTTGTACAAATCATCATTCTTATTTATAGCTTCTTCTATTTCTGATCTTTTTATTTGTAAATTTTCTAAATACTTTAAATTATCTTCTAAGTCATGTTTCTGAGCTATTAAATTAGTTGTAGCTTTAGTATTACCACCTGTTAGAGAACCACCTTGATGAAGTAATTCCCCTTCTAACGTAACTATTTTATATCTATAATTTATTTTTCTTGCTACTTTATTTGCACTATCTATATCACTAACTACTATGGTTGTTCCAAGTTGATTTTTTATTATGTTATCATATGTTGATTCATATCTTACTAAATCTGATGCAACACCTATAAACTCACTTAAATCTTTTAAAATCCTATATGTATCCCTATCAATTTCTCTTTTCTTTATTATGTTAAGCGGGAAAAATGTTGCTCTACCAAATTTATTTACCTTTAAGAAATTAATAGCTTCTTTAGCACAAAACTCATCATCGCACACTATAAAGTTAGAAGATGATGAAAGTGCTGTTGATATTGCAGTGGTATACTCCCTATCAGTTTCAATTAAAGCACCTATAACATTATGAATACCAGAAAGTTTAGGATTATCTAAAACATTTTTAACAGCAAAAGGAAGTCCTGAATTATTTTCTATTGCATTTTTTAACATTTCAATTTTATATTTAGTTTCGTTTTCTAATCTGTTTTGTTTATTTAAAATATTTTCGTTATCATCATGAGTTTTTCTTACACTTATAAATTCTTCTTCTTTTTCGTTTAATTTTAAAACTGCAGAATTTACTTTTTTATTTAATATTTCTATTGTGTTTTTAATACCAAACATTTCATTTTCTTTTTTCAAAATAGATTCTTTTATATTAACTAAGTTATCGTGTACCTTGCTATCTTTAGCATCGTATTTTTGCCTTTCTACGATAAGATCTTTCTTACCAAGTAAATCCCTTGCCTCTTCTACTTTTTTAGTTAAAAGAGATTGCATTTTATATAGTTCTTCTTCTTTTTTAGTTTGAATAAGTTTTAGTTCTTCTACTTTTGATGAAGAAACATTACTATCTTTTTCTAATTTTATTACATCTTCTGATAATTCATTTATCTTATGTTTATTTAGTTGGTATTCTGCATTTATCTTATCTACTTCACTTACTATTAAAGATACTTCAACTTCATCTAACTTACTTTTATTTTCTAAATACTTTTTTGCATCACTACTTTGTTTTTTTAATGGTGCTATACTTGTTTCAAGCTCTAATATAATATCGTTTACACGTGACATATTATCATGCGTTCTATCTAGTTTTCTTAAAGCTTCATCTTTTCTTTTCTTATACTTTAAGGTACCTGCAGCAGATTCAAATATTATTCTTCTTTCTTCTGGTTTATTAGATAAAATTGCACCTATATCACCTTGTGATATTATGTTAAATGACTCTTTGTTAACACCCGTATCAACCAATAAATCTTGAATGTCTTTTAGTCTTACCTTTTCGTTATTTAGGTAATACTCATTTTCACCCGTTTTATAAATACATCTTTTAATGGATACTTCAGTATAATCTAATGGTAAATATTTATCAGTATTATCAAATACTAAAGTTACGCTGGCCGATTGCGCTGCACGTCTTGATTTACTACCAGAAAAAATAACGTCGCTCATTAAGCCTTCACCACGTAATTGTTTAACTGATTGCTCACCTAATACCCAGCGTACGGCATCTACTATGTTACTTTTACCACTTCCATTTGGTCCTACAACACCCGCTATTCCTTTATTAAGTTCTATTTTAGTTTTTTCCGCAAACGACTTAAAGCCTGATGTACGAATCTCTTTTAAATACATTACTTTTCGCTCCTTCTTATAGTGGCTTTTTTCTCTAACGCTTGATGAGCTGCCTCTTGTTCTGCCTCTTTTTTAGATTTTGCTGTTCCAGTACCTAGTACTATACCATCTACTATTACGTTCATGGTAAAGGTTCTATCATGAGCTGGTCCTTCTTCTTTTACAAGTTCATAAGTTACTGACTTTTTAGTAGTTTGAACCATCTCTTGTAAATTAGATTTATAATCCATAAAAAATGTTTCTGGTTTATCTTCAATAAACGGAATAACAACATCATACACTATTTCCCTTGCTTTAGGATATCCTTGATCTAGGTACACTGCTCCTAAAAAGGATTCAAACATATCCGCAAGTGTTGCTTTCCTATATCTTCCGCCTTGTGCTTCTTCTCCTTTTCCTACTTTTACATATTTAGGAAAATCCAAAAGTTTAGCATATTCATATAAAGCATTTTCACATACATACATTGACCTTATTTTAGTCATTTTTCCCTCTTCATAATCAAACTTATTATAAAGATAATCACTCATAATTAAATCTAAAACTTTATCACCTAAAAACTCAAGTCTTTGGTAATCTTCTAAAGAGTCATGTTCATTACAATATGATGAATGTGAAAAGGCTGTATCATAAATATGCATATTATTTGTTTTAATATTAAATTTATCTAATAATTCCATATTTTTATCACCCTTTAAATTATAACAAAAAAACTAGATTTAATCTAGTTCTATAAAAGTATTATAATTTATCAATTTACTTTGTCATACTTTTCGAAGCATCTTTTTCTGAAGACGCTATAGCATCATCTAAATAATTATCCAATGACTCTAGTTCTGATTCAATTTGATTACCATATTTAAATACAACTTGTTCATGAGCCTTTACATCTGCTCCTATTATATCTCTTGCGAATTTATAATTCCATTCTGGATTGCAACTATTTATTATTGCTTGACCATGAGCTTTTACATCTGCTCCTATTATATCTCTTGCGAATTTATAATTCCATTCTGGATTGCAACTATTTATTATTGCTTGACCATGAGCTTTTACATCTGCTCCTTTTACATTTTTTGCAAACCAAAAATATAATTCTGGTTTTTTTAAATCAAAAATTTTAGATTCAAATCTACTAATTATTAATTCATCATCTACACCATTACGAATTAAACTCTCTATCATTTCTATTATTTTTTCTTCTTTATCATTATAACTATTCACGATTAACACCCCTTTTAAAAAAATTATGGCTATTATTATATCATTTTTTATTTATAAGTCAATATAAACCAGTAGATACTATTAACTAAAAAAGAAAATTTACCGATCATAAATTTTCCTTTATTTCTGGGAACAAATCATATAAATTATATCCAAGTAAATTATCAAAGTACTCTTTTAATTTATATGCCTCTTTTATATGATATTGCGTATTTTTATATACTCCATGTCTTAAAAGCAAATCCATCATTCTTTTATCTAGTGTATATATTTTATCAGTACACATCAAATCACATAAATTAATTAATTTTTCATAAATTGTATATTCGTTTTTTATGTATTCTTTTATAAACTCATAGTTTTTATCACCCAAATCAGTATAATCCCTATCATTTGCTAAACAGTTTATATCATTATTTAAAAACGAATGCTTTATACATATACTTGCATAATCTTCATCATAGCCTAAAGACTTAATATAATTATAACCATTTATAGCATGAGGTATTACTCCATCACCACTATTCCATCCATACCTTTTACCAATATCATGAATATAACCTAATGCAATTGCAAAATCACTATCCAAATTTAGTTTACCTGCTATAACACCTGCTACATAACCTACTTCTTTAGAATGTTTTATCCATTTATCACTTGAAGTCTTACCGATATTTTCATTTAATAAATCTAAAGCTTCTTTACTTGTTAGTTTCATAATCACACCTCTTTATCTAATAAATTCTTAACATCAAGTGGTGACATTGCATTTATTCCCATTCTTCTAAAACGTTTTAAATTTCTTTTTTGTTCGTCAATAAATAACATCTCATCTAAATTACAATTATTTATAGCTCTAATAATTCTAACTGCATCACATTTTTCATCCTGTGATTTACAAGAAAATAACTTTATATAATTTCCATAATGTTTATTAATAAAGTTTTCTTTAGCTTTCAAATGAAAAGAAAATCTCATGCCAGATACGCAATATAAATTAGCATTTTTATCTTTTAATATGTTTGCAAGTTTATATAACGCCTCATTTCTGGTGCAAGGTTCTATTGTTTCATAAAATGTATCCGGATATAAATATGCGTTTAAATAATAATTCAAACGTGTTTCCTTATCCTTATTACGATGTTTTGCAAAATCAAAATCTTTATGAGTTGCAAGTGTGTTGTCAAAATCAAATATAACTACCCTTATTTTGTTTAAATCCATTTTATTCATTATTATCACTTCCTAATACAATATTATCAACGTTAAATTTTTTTCTAATTATTAACTTTATAAATTTAGACCTTGTCATATTTATATATCTTTTTCTTAAAACTTCCTCTGTTATAGGATAATCTTTATTAGTTGTTAATATCTCATATTTTACATTGTTATCAACAATAAATTTGTTACTACTTAAAAAACCATTTTTTAAATAAAAATTTCTTCTTAAAAGTTTCTCATCGTTAACGTTTTTGTTGGTAAACTCGATGCATAATAGTATGTTATTATGTTTTTTTCTTAAATCGCTTAATATCATTGAGCCATAGCCCTTATTTCTCTTAGTTATATCAACTGCAAAATACATAAGATATGAAACATCATCATAATTTACGATATAATAAAAACCAATTAAATCATTGTTATCATATACAACGTTAAATTCTACATTTTTTTCTTTTGCACATTTTTCTAAAATTAAAAACGAAAATCTCTCATCTTTATTAAAAGAATTAATGTAAATATTTTTAATTTTCTTTTTATCTTTCACAAGAAAGTATGAAGTGTATTTTAAAATCATTTTTATGGTCACCTCCTGTTAGATAAAATCATACATAATTTTGGCAAGTATCGACGTACTTTTTCTATCGCCAGTTTTTTCTGGTGTATCATATATGGAAATACCAATAAAGTACATTTCACCATTTTTTTTAAAAATTCCAACATCACTATTTAAATAATCAAGTCCACCTGTTTTATGAGCAAATTTAACATTTGGTATATATCTAGGAATTTGATTATTTATCTTTTGACCATATAACGTATTAATTGCAAAATTGCATAGTTCATTATTCAAAATATCTTCATTTATCAAAATTTCAAAACATTTATTCATATCTACTAGTGTTGTATAGTTGTTTTTTCCATTTTTTATAGCTTTCCAATCATTCATGTATCTTTCTAATTTAGTATCGCGTAAACCTATCCCTTTAATAAATTTATTAATATAATTAAATCCTAATAACTTAATTAGAATATTAGTAGATGTATTATCAGAAACAGTAATCATAAAGTAAATCAATTCTTTTACAGAATATTTATATTTACCTTTTTCAAAAACTTCATTATCATCTAATATATCGTCTTGACTTACAGTGATTATTTTATCAAGACTTATATTACCATTTTTAACTTCATTTAATGTAGCTAACATTATAGGAATTTTAATTAAACTAGCAGATACAAAAACATTATTTTCATTATAACTAAAAATAGTTTCATTACAATTAACTTTTTTTATTAATATATTTACTTTTTCTTTTTTCTCAATTTCACTTATAAAATCTTTTACTTCTAGCATACTTTTACCCTTCTAATTTCATATTATTTTATTTATAATCCTTTGTAGCAATTAATTCAATAACTTTTTATATTTCAAATAATTTCATCTCACAATTTTTAATACCCTTATCAAACATTTTACCATCACCAAGTCCATTAAAGATAACTTCAAATGCTCTTGCAACACCTTTATGTGTAACAACTAAAACGTTTTGATAATCATTTGTTTTTAATTCTTCAATAAAACTATTAACTCTGTTTAAAAATTCTTTAATTTCTTCACATCCATCATATTTTTCTTCATTATAATAATCCCAATATCCTTCGCGGTTAATATTTATTAAAGAGTTGCCAATAAGTAAGCCAAAATCTCTTTCTTTTAATCTATCATCAAAAATAATGTTTTTATTTTTAACATTTATTATTTCTGCAGTACGTTTAGTTCTTATAAAAGGTGATGAAATAATAACATCATAATCAATGTTTTCAATTTTATCTTTTAATTTTTCTGCCTGTTTTATTCCAATACCCGCAAGAGGAGTTTCCGGCGCATTATGTACTTTTAATAAATTTGCTAACGACTTACCATGTCTTATTACATATATCTTCATTTATCTTCTCCACTAACTTTTTAAATAAGTCTTCATATATTTTATCTTTATCTAATTTAGTAACAAAAGTTATCATACGTTTATTATTAGTAGGTTCATACGAAGTATCTTCTTTTATTATCGGGCAACAAACCTCTTTTGTTTCAAACCAGGCTTTATTTATCATATAAGCAATAACAGATATATCCCAAATTACTCTTTTATTTTGTACTCCGTGATATCCATCATTGTAGAATCTATCCATCAAATAATTACATAGTTCTGATTTATTTTCTAATTTATCTTTCAAAGTATTAACGTTTATCATAAGGTTATTAACGACGTTATGGCAAGGAAGAATGGTTAATTTTACATCCGAATCAAATACCGTTTTAACCGCCTTAACGTCCTGTCTAAAATTAAATTCTAGGTTATCTTTATAGTTAGGTTCATTTCCACCTAACCAAATAATTTCTATTCTATCAATTATTTTGGGTTCTTTTTTTATAGCAAGTGCAACATTTGTAATAGCACCTATTGCCATTATGTAAGTCTTATCGTTTTTTAGTGCTACTTCTATTATTTTATTAACTGCATCATTATCTTCATCATATCCATTTTGCACATAATCCATAGAACCTTTAAACACTTTATTATCATAATCAAAATTAAGCCAATTACATATTTTTAAAATTTCTTTATAGCTTAAGTCTTGTCCCTTTTTAACACTAACATTTTTTGACAAATGAGAAAATGGTGCAACCGTAATTGCTTCTATGTTAAATACATATTTTGATTTTATTAAGTATGATAAGGCAAACTGATCATCACATTCATTATACGTATCAGTATCTAATATTACGTTTACTTTTTTATTTGAAAGTTTATCATAGATTTCTTTCCAGGAACGTACTCTTTCAAATTCCTTTGCATCTTTGTTATACAAAGTATCCATAATAATCGCTCTTAATCCAAAATCAGTTATATCTTTTAATATTCTTTTAGAATCATCTATCATAACATCTATTTTATACTTTAAGCATATCTCTGTTTTAGAATGACTATCATATGCATCAACTAAAAATAATTTATCATAATAAATATCGTTTTCCTTAAGCCAGTTAACGGTCATATCATAAGGATTGCTATACTCTCCGTTATCTCTTCCTGTTATAATATATATTTCATTTCCTTCTTCTTTTAATTTTCTTATATACTTTTGACAATTATTTATTGGTTTTAAAAGTGATGCAAAATACTCAATATTATCTAAGTAAAACTTTCTTTCGTATTCATAATCCCAATTAAATGCATGTTTAATATATACGTTTTTATTTATAATACCACGCCCACCGAGCACCTTATCATGTTTTAAATATTGCTCTTTAAGTACCTCATCAAAATTAGAAAGAACGTTATCTATGTCTACTCCTATTCTCATTTTATCTACCTCTTAATAATTATAACAAAAACAAATAAAAAAAAGAACTTTGCCATTATAGCAATGTAAAGTTCTTAAAAAATTGTTTGATATCCTTTGTTTTTTCCTTAGATAATTTTGTTATTTATCATATTATAGTTGTATTTATTTTTTTAAATTCTTCCATTTTTAATATGCTTATACCCGCTCCACATCAAAAAGTGCAAGTTGAAGGTGAGAAAATCTTTTTTCTACCTTACCCTTTACTTTATAAACTCCAGGAATTGGTATATTAAAGAATTTATTATAAGTTTTAGGAAACATAACTAGTTCTATAGTTCCATATGAATCACTAGCATTTAAAAACATCATTTTTTCATTTCTTTTTGTATCAATTTCTTTTTTTCTTTCAATGTATAAAACCATGCTTATATTTTTATCAAAATATTTATCTAAAATATTAGTTGTTATACTTGATTTTGTTATGTATTTGCTAGTTGGATGATTACTTATGTAAAAACCAAATAAGGCAACCTCATGCTTTGTTAGTTCGTCTTTTGAGTATTCATCATACTCCTTTAATTCTGGTTTTAAGACTAAACTCTCATCTAAATCATTACACAGATCAGCATAATTAATCGCATCATTTAAGTTTTCTATTAAAGTCTTTCTAGTTTTTCCAAACGAATCTAAAGCTCCTGATAATATAATATTTTTTAAAACATCACGTCCTAATTTATAACATCTTCTAACAAAATCTAAATATGAAGTAAAACTTCCGTTTAAATCTCTTTCTCTTACTATTTCTTTAGCGGTTAATACCCCTATTCCTTTTATGAGAGATAAAGGAAGAACTAACTTATCTTCTATAACGTTATATTTATCCGTTGATATATTTATAATTGGTCCTGTAACTTCTACTCCAAGGCTTTTACATTCATCAATTATACTCTTAGTTTTATTTGATGATGAAATACTATTATTTAAAAGCTCTGTTTCAAAATAAACTGAATAATGTACCTTTAAATATGCGATTTTATAGCCAATTATTGCATAGCTAACAGAGTGTGCTTTATTAAATCCATAATTAGCAAATTTAAGTATTAAGTTATATACTTCGTTTAACGTTTTTTCATCATAACCATAGCTTAATCCACCTGATATAAAGTCATCCTTATATGATAATAACAAATCTTCTTTTTTCTTACTCATAGCACGTCTTAATTCATCTGCCTTAGCATATGAAAAACCAGCCATCTTTCTTGCTATTTGCATTATTTGTTCTTGATATACAATTATTCCACAAGTAGAAGATAATATATCTTTTAAATCTTCATTAATATATGATATCTTCTGAAGATTATGACGTCTTTTAACATACGTATCTATGTTTTCCATAGGTCCCGGTCTAAAAAGTGCAACTGCTGCTACTAAATCATTTATGTTTTCTGGTTTTAAATTACTTATAAACTTTTTCATTCCCTGTGACTCGAACTGGAATACTCCATCTAAATTACCGTTTTTAAATAAATCATACGTACTTTTATCATCAAGTGGTATATCGCTAAATTTAATGTTTGCTTTTTTTATTACCCTATCTATTATAGTAAGGTTTTTAAGACCTAAAAAGTCCATTTTTAAAAGCCCTAAGTCCTCTATATAATTCATTGTGTATCCACATATATATGAACCATCTGAATCAAGAGCTAAAGGAACATAATCAGATAATTTTTTACTCGATATAATAACCCCTGCTGCATGTTTAGAAACATGTCTTTTAAGTCCTTCTAAATGAAGTGATACATCATATATCTTTCTTAAAACCTCATCATCATTTAAAATTCTTTTTACGTTTATGTTTTTTAACTGGTAAGACAAATCTTTTTTATCATCAAAGTTTTTAAGTAAATTATCAATTTTAAAACCACTTACATCAAATATTCTAGCAACATCTCTAATAACTTGTTTTGCAAGCAAATTAGAAAAAGTAATTATTCCAGATACACGTGATTTACCATATTTATCTTCTACGTATTTTATTACTTCTTCTCTTCTTTCAGCATCAAAATCTATATCAATATCAGGCATTGTAACCCTATCAGGATTTAAAAATCTTTCAAATAACAAATCATACTTAAGTGGATCTATATCAGTTATTCCAAGTGAATATGAAACAAGGCTTGAGGCCGCAGAACCCCTACCTGGACCTACCATTATTTTATTTTTCTTAGCATATTTAACATAATCCCATACAACTAAAAAATAGTTACAAAAGTTTAATCTTGTTATTATGGAAAGTTCATATTTTAATCTTTCAGCATATTTTAACGGAACCTTATCGTTAAGTCTTTTTTTAAGACCAATTATACATAGATTAGTTAGGTATTTTTTCTCATCAAAAGATGGATCATCATTATAAACAGGCAACAAATCATCCTTTTTAGGAATTGTTAAATTACAGTTAGCACTAATATAACTTGTTGTTTTAACAGCATCTATACCCACATTTCTTTTTAAACTTACGTCATAATTTAAATCAAAGGTTTCATCTTTTATTTTGTATAAATATTTTAAATACTTTGTGTTTTCTTTATCTAATGTAAGCGTTTTATTTACATAAACTTTATTACCACTTATCATTTTTTCTTGCGTCAAATCTTTGTATCCAATAAATACATCACTAGTATAATCCTTAAAATATTCTTCTTTTTCTTTTGATTCAAAAGGAAGCACCACGATTATATCATTAATGTAATTTACAATGTTTTCATATGTTAATTTTTTCTCGTTTAAAAGAGTCATTATGTTACACAGATTTTGGTAACCAGCATAATTTTTAGCATATAATAAAATTGTTTCTTCTAAATTAACTTCAAGACCTATAATTGGCTTAATATCATTTTTAATACATTTAGTATAAAACTCCATTGCACCATATAAATTATCATCACATATTGCAGCACTTTTAATTTCTAAACTCTTTAGTGTGCTTATTAAATCATCTATCTTTATTAAACTAGATAATATAGAATAATCTGTCTTTATCCATAAAGGAGTATAGTTCATAAGCACCACCACTTTCTTCTAATAATATTTTACTACAAAAAGACGTTTTTTCCTATTTTAATTTGACTAATTAGCCATAATATGGTAAAGTTAGATAGCAAACACGCACTTTAAGGAGGAATTAAATATGGCTAAGAAAGTATCAAATAAAAAACCATTATTCGGAAACAAACGTTCTCATGCTTTAAATACAACTAAAATGAGACAAAAAGTTAACATGCAAAAAGTTACTTTAAATGGTGTAACCGTAGTAATGAGTGCTAAGGAAGCTAAAAAGTTTAGAAAAAATAATGCAGCATAATAAAAAATACTTCAATTTTTTTAACTGAAGTATTTTTTATTTTATATTTAATCTACATTTTAATAACAGTTTCCGTCTAAACTATAAAAGTATCCGTCAAAATAGTATCCATTCCCACCGTTGTTACTATATTTGGTTTGGGATTCCGATGAATAAGAACCTTTACATATCTTTTGACTTGTACCATTTGTTAATAAATCATTATCACCCGTTTTAGGATTCGTTGCATCAGACTCTAAATAGTCATTTAAATCATTAATGGTAACATAAGTTGCATTACTATTAATAGCAAAATAAGCTTCTGCATTCTCAACTATTTCTTTCGCAGCCATATACTTAGCTTTTTCCTTAGAATCATTTATATTTTTAAGTACGTTAGTAGTTGCAATAACCATTATTATTCCAAGTATTACTATTACTGCAAGAAGTTCTATTAATGTAAATCCATTTTTATTTCTTTTCATATTATCACCTATCTTCATATTATCATTGTGTGCATTTTAAGTCAATTTTATTTATCACAAAAAAAGAAACATTTACGTTTCTTTTACTTTTTACCAGTTGAACCAAAACCACCTGTACCACGTATTGTGTCATTAAGTTCATCAACCTCATTAAAGATGGCCTTTATATATGGTGTTACAACAAGTTGTGCTATTCTCTCATATGCATCTATTTCTTTTACTTCATTAGTATGATTATGAAGTGCAACCATTATCTCACCACGATAATCCGAGTCTATTACACCAACTTTATTTGCGGGTGCAAGCCCTCTTTTTGTCGCAAGACCACTTCTAGCATATATTAAACCTGCATAACCTTCAGGTAGTTCCATAGCAATTCCCGTTTTAATAAGTTTTGTCTCACCAGGATTAAAGTTTATTTTTTCTTTTGAACAAGCATACAAATCACAGCCTGCAGAAAAATCCGTTCCATAAGTTGGAATCTTTGCATCATTTTCTAATTTTTTAATATTTATTTTTTTAGTATTAATCATAATTACGCTCCTACTAACTTTCTTTCGTCTAATAATACGACGTCACCTTTTTTTAGTGACTTTTTAACATCTATTACCCTTTGATTTGATGACCCACACCACTTTAATCTAAAATCATGTAATTCATCTACGTACCTTCCGTCCACTAAAACATCTATGTAATTTAATACTTCTTTGTCTTTTAAATCTCTATCAAATAAAAATCCAGTCCAACACCACACGGTTTTATTAGGATATTTTTCTTTGAATTTTTTTGCAAGTTTTAAAGTTCCATCTATGTTTTTAGGATGCATTGGCTCACCACCTAAAATAGATAAACCAACGATATAATCCTTACTACATAGTTCAAGTACCTTATCTATGATTTCATCTGTAAACTCTTTTCCACCGTTAAAATCGTGGGTTTCTTTATTAAAGCAATTCTTACAGTTAAAGGTGCAGCCTTGCATAAAGACTGACACCCTAACTCCTGGACCATTAGATATGTCCATTTTTCTTATTTTGTTATATCTCATAATTAAAGATCAGCATCCTTATTATCAATATGAATTACTCTTTCTTTTATTTCTTGAGTTCTTCCTTTGTTCCAGAAATTTGTACCAATATATCCGCATGTTCTTCTTGCAACATTTAGTTTATCGTGATCTCTGTTACCACAGTTTGGACAATACCACTCTAGGTCGTCATCTAAAAGAATTTCTCCTTCATAACCACATTCCTGACAGTAATCAGACTTAGTATTTAATTCTGCATACATGATATTATCATAAATAAACTTAATAACTTCCATAACAGCATCTAGGTTGTTTGTTAAGTTAGGTGTTTCAATATAGCTTATAGCACCACCTGGTGAAAGTTCTTGAAACTCACTTTCAAGTTTTAATTTAGTAAATGCATCAATTTCTTCAAATACAGGTACATGATATGAGTTTGTAATATAATCTCTATCAGTAATTCCTTTAATCTTACCAAAACGTTCTCTTAAACACTTAGCAAACTTATAAGTAGTAGATTCAATTGGAGTACCATAAACACTATAATCAATATCCTCTTCCTCTTTCCATTTGTTACAAGCTGCGTTTAATCTTCTCATTACTTCAAGACCAAACTCTTTACCTTTACCACCATCAGTATGAGAGTGACCAGTCATATATTTAACGCATTCATAAAGTCCGGCATATCCAAGTGATATAGTTGAATAACCATGATGCAATAACTCATGGATGCTTTCTCCTTTACCTAATCTTGCAAGTGCCCCATGTTGCCATAAAATAGGTGCAACATCGGAAGTTACCTTAGATAATCTTTTATGTCTTGCTTGAAGTGCTCTATGACATAACTCTAGTCTTTCATCCATAATCTTCCAGAATAAATCCATATCCTTATCAGATGATAGTGCGGCATCAACTAAGTTAATTGTAACAACTCCTTGATTAAATCTACCATAGTACTTTGGTTTTCCATTAGAATCAACATAAGGAGTTAAGAAAGATCTACATCCCATGCAAGGGAAACACTGACCATTTCCGTTTTTATCAACCTTTAATTTCTTCATTATTTTTTCTGATATATAATCCGGAACCATACGTTTAGCTGTGCATTTAGCAGCAAGTTCTGTTAAGTAATAATACTTGCTATCTTCATGTATGTTATCTTCTTCAAGTACGTATAAAAGTTTAGGAAATGCAGGAGTTATATAAACACCCTTTTCGTTTTTCATACCCATTGTTCTTTGTTTTAATATTTCTTCAATTATCATGGCAAGTTCTTCTTTATACTCGTCTGTTTCACCTAAATACAAGCATACTGACAAGAAAGGTGCTTGACCATTAGTTGTAGTCATTGAATTAATTTGATATTGGAAAGTTTGAACACCATCTGTTATTTCCTTTGCTAAATCTTCTTTAGCATATTTTTCACACTGAGCCTTAGTAAACTTTCTTTTTTTATACTTATCTAAGAATCTGTTATAACTTTCTCTAACAAAAGGTGCTAAATGAGTCATTGTAATAGTCGCACCACCATACTGACTTGAGTTAACCGCTGTTATAAGTTGTGTTGCAATAGTCATTGCAGTTAAGAATCTATGTGGTTTTTCAATCATAACACCATTTATGTTAGTACCATTTTGAAGCATGTCTTCAAGGTTAATTAAATCACAGTTATGAAGTGCGTTTTGTGCAAAATAATCCATATCATGAAAATGTATTATTCCTTCATCGTGAGCTTTTACGATATCTTCAGGAAGCAAAAACCTTCTTGATATATCAGTTGATGTAATACCTGCTATATAATCTCTTTGAGTAGTAACAACCTTAGCATTCTTATTAGAGTTTTCAGTATTCCAATAATCACTTTCACCATCAATTAACTCCTTAATTGAAAGGTCTGTAGTATTACTTTTTCTAACAAGTTCTCTAGTATATCTATAAGTTATATATTCTTTAGCAAGAGCAAACTTATTTAAAGTCATTAGTCTCATTTCAATTATATCTTGAATATCTTCAACTAATATTCTTCTTTTCTTTAAACTTTCTATGTATTTTATTATGTTTTTTATTTGAGTATCAGAAACTCTATCTTCTTCTTGTACCTCTTCATTTGCTTTTTTAATAGCAATTTCAATTTTTTCTGGACAATAATCAACCATATGTCCATCTCTTTTAATTACTTTCATGATGTTCTCCTTCTATCTTAATTCTAATACAAATATAACACATTAAAAAAAATAACGATGTTGCAATTGCAACAATTATTAAAAAATGGTATTATTTTAATAGGTGAAGAAAAAATGCGTAGGTTATTTGGTAAAATAAGTGTAAATGAAGAACGTAAACTACTAAAATTATTAGAAACAAGTGTACTTTCTTTTAAGAAAGATACGGTAATATTATCAAATGTTAAAGATAACATAATAGGAATAATATTAGAAGGTAAAGCTCAAATAATTAGAACAGACTATAATGGAAACAGAACAATTATAGAAGAACTTGAAGAAGAATCCATATTTGGTACTGCCATATCCTCTTTATCAAGCGATGAATGTGAAATAATAACTAAAGAAGAAACCAAGGTTTTAATAATTGATTATGACTTAATAATCTCATCAAAAAACAATAATTACTCTTATTATAATCAGTTTATAAAAAACTTGCTTGAAATAACAACTAATATAATAGAAGAAAAAAACGAAAGAATAGAAATATTGACAAAAAAAACAATACGAGATAAATTATTAGAATATTTTAATATATATAGAAAAAAACATGCATCAAAAATAATTTACTTACCATTTAGTTTTACGGATCTAGCAGATTTTCTTGCAGTTGATAGAAGTGCAATGACAAGGGAACTTAAAAACTTAAAAGAAGAAGGTTTTATTGAAACCAAAGGAAGAAGAATCACACTTTTATACAAGTAAAAACATTGGATTAATTTCCAATGTTTTTTTATAAATTAACATTATGATATACTTTTTGAACGTCTTCAACGTCGTCCAACATATTAAGTAATTTATCAAAGTTTTCCTTATCTTCTCCATCTAATGTAACCATTTCATTTGGAAGATAAGTTACTTCATCTACTATAAATTCTGCATCATTTTTAGCGCTTGTTATAGCGTCTTTTATTTTATATAAATCTGATGGATCGCCATATATACTTACGTTACCGTCTTCTACTTCTATTTCTTTAGCATCTACCTCACCCATTAATAGTGCTTCTAAAGCTTCATCTTCAGTCATATCTTTTACAATTACAACTGATAAATGTTCATACATATGAGATACGCATCCAGAAACTCCCATCTTACCTTTAGATTTAGTAAATGCGTTTCTAACTAAACTTACCGTTCTATTTACGTTATCCGTTAGACAATCTACCATAACGGTTGCACCACCTGATGCGAAACCTTCATACCTAACTGATGTATAACTTTCATCTGCACCACTATTTACCTTATCTATCGCTCTTTTAATTACGTCTGCTGGAACTTGTTCTTTTTTAGCCTTTTCAATTAAATGTCTTAAACTTAAGTTACCATTAGGATCAGTACCACCTTGTTTTGCTACTTGATATATTTCTTTAGCATAGCTTGAATATACCTTTGCCTTAGCAGCTCCTGTCTTTGCTTTACTAGCAGCTATATTTGGAAATCTTCCCATAATTTTCACCTCATCTTTATACCTTTCTATTCTACTTTATTTTAAGTGTTTTTTCAAGGACTTATGTTTAAATTATTAAAAACATTAACATAACTAAAATAAGGTGATTAAAGTGATAAAGATAATTGAAAAAGAATTTTTAGATGACAACTTTATAATAAAGCCATTTACTAGTAACATAAAAATAAGTGAAAATATATATTTTAAAAAGGATGATACGTATTATTTCGGCAATTATAAAAAAGATAAATTAAATTATATAAAAGAAAAAATAAATAAAAACAAAAAAAGAATAATAAGTGCTATTGAAAATGGTACAACAATTATTATTCATGGTAATAGTATCGAATTATTTAATAATAGCTTTAAGGCTTGCAATATAAATTTGTTTACTGCATATGATGACAAAAAATTATTTAAAAGAAAAAAAGTTAAGTTTGTAAATGACCTAAACTATGGTATAAACTCACTTAACTTTAAATATAAAAATCTAATATGTTTTAAATAATTATTTTGTCATACTAACTTTAAATGGAGATTTAAATGAAGGATCACGACTTTCTTTATAGTCAAATAACATATTTAATGAAAAATATATTATAAGAATTAAAATAACTATTTCTAAAACGTTTATTACATTCTTTAATAAAGGACTCATCTTTTTCTTATCTTGCCTGTTTCCGCAATGAGAGCAGTATAGATCATAAGCGTTAATTTTATTACCACAAAAAGTGCAGTATTTACAAGATGTAAAATTATCCTCTTTATCCACATTATTTTCTTCGTTATTATATAAAGGCCTTAAATCTATATCTTTATCTTTTTTATCTATCTTTATTTCCTTTATGTTATCTTGTTTTTCTTCGGCATGATACATAGGAACATAATCATAGTTAGGAACGTATGAGTTAACATTATTTTGGTTATTAAGTGTATTTACATTATTAAAATCATTAACGTTATTTATGTTACTTAAAGTATTTTCACTTGATATAGAATTATTATTTTCAAATGGTTCATATTCATTTGATATAAAATCTTCTTGTTCTTCTTTATTTTTATTTGTAAGTGAATCTAGTACTTTAATAAAAAAGTATACGGCAAACCCTCCAATTGATATAAATAAATATATTTTAAGAGTCATAAGTATTTGTAAAAGTGCAGTTCCATTATTTATTATTTTAAATTGTATTACATTAAGAATGTATATAATAGCTGCACTAATTCCAACACCTAAAGGTATAAAAGTCAATATTTTCTTCATAGTATTCACCTACTTTTAAAGTTTAATCCCTTTTTAATTGCCTCTATTATAATCATTTTATGAAAAAAAGCAAGATTTATTATAAATCTTACTTAACCTTGTATTATTTTAACTTTATCTTTAGAGGGAAATTGTATTTTATCCCAAATATCATTGAATCTATTTATATCTCCTTTTATTATAATCTCTTCAGTATAAGTTTTATTAAAAGCATTTTCTTCTATAGTTTTAACATTTTTACCTATTGTTATTTTTTTAGCATTCGTTCTCGAAAACAAATGAGAAGGAATAATAGTTACATTATCTCCTATTATTAATTCGTTAGTAGTTAGCCTAAAAGGAGGATCAAACCAATCAAAACTATACTTTGATTGTTCATCTAAACTTGTAGAACAATTAGTTTTATCCTTTCCTTTTCCCCATCCAGAGCCATTATAGTTTCCATCATAAGGATTTCTTCTTCCTTTGAATATACAAGGAGAATTAAAAAATATCTTATTAACTTTTTTATTAGGATATATTGAATTTCCACTCATATAATAAATGCCATCACCAATTTCTATTGAACCTACTTCAACATCTCCAAATCCATCCCATGATATATTTCCTTTTTCCATTTTAAAATAATCAATTTTCGATTTTGGAAATGAATTACTTAAAGAAAAATTTTTAGTTTTTCCTAATATCAACTTATTTATTCTTGAATTTTTAAATTTTGAAGTTCCAATACTTCCACCATCAATTTGTACTATATTAATTTCACTATTGCTAAAATCAGCATTTATATTTACCTTATTAACGGCAATTAAAGCCTTAATTTTTATATTTCTAAAAGAATGATTGCTATCAGCACCATCTTTTATATTTGTTATGTAATCTGGGAAAACTAAAATATCGCCTTCTTTTTTTACCCAATTTATACCTTTGTCACTCAAACCATTTACACAAGTATTACCACACCATAAAAAGTAATCTTCCGCTTCTTTTTTTGTAATTGCAGGTTCTATCCCCAATCCATGATAAATAACATCGGCTTTATCTTTTTCGTCTAATATAATAGTATATGAATCATCCAAGTTTTTTTGATTTTTATCATATGGATCTTCAAAATTTTCTAAATAATCATTTGCTATAAGCTTAGATAAACTATTGCATTTTTCCAAATCATTTTCTTGAGTCATGCACATATTATATGCTTTTACAATCATTTTTTTATTTATGTCGTTTGCATTTTTTCTAGATTTTTTTATTTGTTTATTAACACTAATAGTTGCAATTACAATTATTATTGCAAGTACTACTATTACCGCTAGTAATTCTACCAGCGTAAACCCTTTTTTATTTTTCATCTTTATACCTTCTTACTAATTTCTATTTAAATAATCATCATAAGTTGTCATTTTATCTATGTATTTTCCGTCTTCTTTAAATTCAATTATTCTGTTTGCAACACTATTTATAAGTTCATAGTCATATGAAGAAAACAAACATACACCCTTAAAGTTTTTCATTCCCTTATTTAAAGATGTAATTGATTCTATATCTAAATGGTTAGTTGGTTCATCTAATATTATTACGTTAGCACACTTAAGCATCATACGTGAAAACATAAGTCTTACCTTTTCACCACCTGATAGAACAGATACTTTCTTTAATGCTTCTTCACCAGAAAATAACATTCTACCTAAAAATCCTCTTAAGAAAGCTTCTTCTTGTTCTTTAGAATATGGTCTTAAAAAGTCAACTAAGTTAACATCTTCTTTAAAATATTTATCATGATCCTTAGGAAAATATGAAAAACTTGTTGTAGCTCCCCATTTTATTGTTCCAGAATCTGGTTTTTCTTCTCCTGTTATTATTTTAAATAATGTTGTTTTAGCAAGTTCATTTTTACCTACAAAAGCTACTTTATCAGTGTTATTTATTGTTAAGTTAAGGTTTTTTAAAACAACTTCTCCATCTACCGTTTTAGAAATTCCTTTAAGTTCTAATACATCACGTCCAAGTGGTCTATCAATATCAAAATTAATATAAGGATATTTTCTTGATGATTGTGCTATATCATCTAATTCTATTTTTTCTAGTAATTTTTTTCTTGAAGTTGCCTGCTTAGACTTAGAAGCATTTGCACTAAAACGTCTAATAAATTCTTGTAATTCTTTTATTTTATCCTCTTTTTTCTTATTAGAATCTCTCATTTGTTTTTGAATTAATTCACTAGATTCAAGCCAAAAATCATAGTTACCAACATACATTTTTATCTTTCCATAATCTATATCTAAAATATGAGTACATACTTTATTTAAAAAGTGCCTGTCATGTGATACTACTATTACCGTGTTTTTAAAATCTAGCAAAAAGTTTTCTAACCAAATTTTTGCATTTATATCTAAATAGTTTGTAGGTTCATCTAAAATAAGGATATCAGGATTACCAAAAAGACTTTGTGCAAGAAGTACCTTTACCTTATCTTCTCCTGATAAGTTTTCCATTTTGTCATAGAAAAAAGCTCTATCAAGACCAATACCTGCAAGTAATATTTCAGCATCACTTTCAGCTTGCCATCCATCCATTTCGGCAAATTCTGCTTCAAGTTCTCCAACCCTTAATCCATCAGCATCATTAAAGTCTGGTTTTGAATATATTTCTTCTTTTTCTTTCATTATGTTATACAGTTTTTTGTTTCCCATTATAACGGTTTCAATAACGTCTTTACCATCATAGGCATTGTGGTCTTGTTTTAATACTGACATACGTTCATTATCAGTTAAAACAACATCTCCATTTGTAGAATCTATATCACCAGATAAAACTTTTAAAAAGGTTGATTTACCTGCTCCATTAGCGCCTATTACACCATAACAGTTACCTGGTGTGAATTTTAAATTTACATCTTTAAATAAAGTTCTTTTTCCAAAAGTTAAACTCAAATTATTTACTTGTAGCATAATTACCTCCCATCACTTACTTAAGTTTACTAAATAAAACAAAAAAAGGCAAGAAAATATAAAAGCACTAAAAACTAGTGCTTTAAATTAATTCTTAAATTGTGAATTATATAAATCAGCATAAAAGCCATTTTTTTCCATAAGTTTTTTATGATTTCCTTGTTCTATTATATTTCCATCTTTCATAACAAGTATTAAATCAGCATTCTTAATCGTAGATAGTCTATGCGCAATTATAAATGAAGTTCTTCCTTTAGTTAACTTATCCATTGCCTTTTGAACAAGTTCTTCTGTTCTAGTATCTACTGATGATGTTGCTTCATCTAAAATAAGAAATGGAGCATCTTTTACCATACCACGAGCGATTGTAAGAAGCTGTTTTTGTCCTGCTGATATTGAATTACTATCTGTAATTTCATAATCAAGTCCTCCAGGAAGAGACTTTACAAAGTGAAATGCACCTACTGTATCTAATGCTTTTTCTATTGTTTCATCAGAAACGTTCTTTTTATTATACTTAATATTATCCCTTATACTTCCATTAAATAGCCAAGTATCTTGAAGTACCATTATAAATAAATCATGAATATTTTCTCTTTTTAATTCTTTAACTGATACATCATCAATTAATATATCTCCATCATTTATATTATAGAATTTCATAAGTAAGTTAACCATCGTTGTTTTACCTGCTCCTGTTGGACCTACTATTGCAATTTTTTGACCAGGTTTTACCTTACAATTAAAATCATTTATGATTACTTTATCTTTATCATAACCAAATTTAACGTGTTTAAATTCAATGTTTCCTTTAACTTTCTTAGCATTTAATTTCTTTTTTAAATGTTTTTCATCTTCCATTTCGTCTTCTTCAACAAACTCAAATACTCTTTCAGCAGCTGCGCAAGTAGATTGTAGTGATGTCATTCCTTGCGCTATTTGAGATAATGGAGATGTAAATAATCTTACATATAACATAAACGCAACTATTACACCAAAACTAATATTTCCATTTATTGTTAGAAGTGCTCCAACAACACATACTGCTACATATCCAAAGTTACCAATAAAATTCATCATAGATGGCATAAGCCCAGATAAAAACTGACTCATACGGTTACATTCAAATACGTTTTCGTTTAATTTGTCAAACTTCTTTTCAGCATCATAATTACCATTATATGCTTTAACTACGTTATGAGATGAATATATCTCTTCTATATGACCATTTAATTTACCTAATTCTACTTGTCTTGCTAAGAAATATTTTTGAGACTTACCTAAAATAAATGACATAAATATAAATCCAATAAGTGATGATAAAATAGCTGTTATAGCAAGTATCCAGTTAGTTTTAAACATCATAATTACGCATCCTATAAATAATGCTATTGCAGAAACAAATGAACCAAGACTTTGGGACATTGTCTGCGCTACTGTATCAACATCATTTGTAACACGTGATAATATGTCACCATTTGAATGAGAATCAAAATATTTTAAAGCTAATTTATTTATTTTTATAGATATTTTAGTTCTTAAATTTCTTGCAAAATCATTTGCAACACTAGCCATTATAAATCCTTCTAAGAAGTTAAATAGCGCACTTACTAAATAAATAGTAAGTAAGAATATAACTATTTTCTTAACAGCATCCATGTTAATTGAAGGTTTAATAAGGCTAGATATACTATTTGGTAATTTATCTAATTTAGCATAAATATCTTTTGCAGATGATTTTTTAGTAATACCACTCATTTCTTTTAAGAATATTACTTTATCATCAGTTGTTATTTTCTTTTTATTAATCGTACTTTCTGGAAGAAGTAATCGTTGAATAGATTTTGGCATGTCTAAAATACTTTTTATCATAGCACTGCTATCATTTTTATCCATGCTAGAAATTATTTCCATAAAAGTTGCTTTATCTTCATCACTTACACCAGATATATCTTCATTTTTATATATTTTGGTTGTTATTTCTTTTATGTTTTCTTCATTTAAGGTAGATGAAATATCTTTACTTATAACTTCTATCTTATTTTTATCCAAAACTAGTCCCTTAGATAATTCATCAGTTAAATCGCTTAATTTATTAGGTCCTATTATTGAAAATACTGAGGATGCCCCTGCAAAAATAAGCGCTATTATTATAAATGGCATAAAACTTTTTAAATAACTAAATAGCTTTTTCACCGTCAAGGATAAGTTTTTTGGTTTTTCAAAATTGCCTCTATTTGATCTCGACATTCTTCTTTGAGGCGCCTTGTTTTCGTTATCTCGATTATTCATTTTCAAGTTCCTCCTTTGATAATTGTGATAAAGCTATTTCCTTATAAACCTTACACTTCTTTAATAATTCAGCGTGAGTGCCGCATCCCTTAACAAAACCATTTTCTAATACGATTATTTCATCTGCATTTAAAATGGTACCAATTCTTTGTGCAACAATTATGTTAGTTTTATCTTTAGCATTTTTCTTAAGTTCTTTTCTTAAGGTATAATCGGTTTTATAATCTAACGCACTAAACGAATCATCAAATACGAATATTTCTGGGTCTTTCGCTATCGCACGTGCTATTGCAAGTCTTTGTTTTTGACCACCAGATATATTAGTTCCGCCGGATGATACGTTTGCATCATATCCTTTTGGCATCTTATCTATAAATTCAGATGCTTGTGCAATTCTAGCAGCGTTTTTCATATCTTTTTCGCTTACTTTTTTATCACCATAAGAAATGTTATATTTAACACTACCATTAAACATAACGGCACGTTGTGGCACGTAACCTATCTTTTTATATAAAGCATCTAATTTATATTCTTTTATGTTTTTACCATCTATTAGTATTTCACCTTCTGTTGCATCATAAAAACGCATAATAAGGTTTACTATGGTACTTTTTCCAGATCCAGTTGAACCTATAAGTGCTAGTGTATCTCCTTTTTTTGCTTTAAAAGAAATATTTTTAAGAATATATTCATCAGCATCAGGATACTTAAATGATACGTTTTTAAATTCAACTTCACCCTTTAATTTAGTATCAGATGAAAAAGTACCATCACATACTTTTGTTTCTGTATCCAAAACCTCTTTGATACGATCTGCAGAGACACTTGCTCTAGGATACATAACAAATATCATTGCAAGCATTAAAAACGCCATAATAACTTGCATTGCATAACTTGAAAATACCACCATATCACTAAACAAGTTTAATCTATCAAACATACCTGCATTATTAATTAATCCAGCACCTATAATATAAATTGAAAGAGGAAGTAAATTCATTATAAGATACATTGTAGGAGACATTATAGACATCATTCTTTGGTTGAACATCTGCGTATTAGTAAGTTTTTGATTAGCATCTTCAAACCTATCTTCCTGATATTTTTCAGCATTAAACGCTCTTATAACACGTACTCCAGTTAAGTTCTCACGGGTTTTATCATTTATGTTATCGATTAGCTTTTGAACAATTTTAAATCTTGGTAAAACAATAAGCATTAACGTACATATAACAGATAGCATAACAACTACCGCAACTCCTGTTGCAATACTCCATCTATAATTTTTACCTAATATTTTAAGAATTGCCCAAACAGCTGTAATAGGAGCTTTTATAATCATTTGAAGTCCCATTGATATAAACATTTGAATGTTTGTAATATCATTTGTTGTTCTTGTAATTAAGCTACTAGTTTTAAACTTTTTTATCTCTTCCATACTAAAACTTTGTACCTTGGAAAATAAAGTTTTTCTAATCTTTTGAGAGAATGTTGCAGAAATATAAGATGTTAAGTATCCAACTATAAATGCTGATATAAGCGAACCTAATGCACATAAAAGCATATAACCACCTTGTGATAGTATGTCCGACATCTTACTTCCTTCTGTTTGAACTAGCTTTGTTATTTCAGACATATAATCAGGAAGTCTTAAATCAAGCCATACCTGAAATATAATTAACAAAGTACATACAAGTACTAAAAAATAATCTTTTTTATTAAATTCTTTTAACAACTTAGTCATAATCTATTCCTTTCTTATTTTAAATTATCCGCTAATTTATCAATCACCTTAAAAAATACTTTTTTCTCTTCTAATGATATGCCATTTAATAGTTCTTTTTCAAACTTTTTAACTTTTATGTTCATTTCATTATGTCTTTTTACGCTTAAATTAGTTAAAGTAACTTCTTTTTTTCTAGTGTCTTTTTTTGAATCAATTCTTTTTATTAAACCATTTTTCTCCATTGTCTTTAAAATACCAGATACGGTTGAACGCCTTATATCCGCTTCCTTTTCAATATCACTTTGATATACGGTATTATCCCTATTCACATACAAGTATCTTAATATTTCAGCTTGTACGTGGGATATATTTTTTATGTTTTCTTTTTTTAGATACTTTAATATTTTCCTATTTATTAAATTATCAAGTCTTTTTATTTCGAAAGCTACTTTTCTTTCCATAATATTCACCACGCTTTTGTAAGGTAACTAACAAAAATAATTCTATCAACTTAAGTGTTATAAGTCAACAGAATTATTATTAAAATTTATTAAAATTAAGTTACTTTTGAACAAATATATATTTGATATTTAAATTTAGTTTTACGTTTCCTTTAGGAAGTTCATTTCCATCAAAACTTATTTTTAAATAACAGGAATGAACTTCATTTGACTGAAGTGTTCCTTTAAAGATCTTATCTTCTATTCTAATGCTATTAAGTGCTTTTTCTATCTCATTATCATCTGTTTTTCCATCACCATCAAAATCAGCTTCTTTAAAAATAGTTTTTGCAATATCAAAATTTATTTTATTTTTCTTTTCCATATCATTTACAAGCGTTTTTTCATATTTTGCTTTTAAATTACCAGAATTAACAACATCATAAGTAAACAAAACGCTATCACCTGGCTTTGTTAGTGAAATAGAAAAATCACCTATATAAGTTTTATCATATTTCAGAGCCGGATATTTAATTATTTTAGCATCACCATATGTTTTAGATTCTAAACTATCAAAATGAACATTCCATCTTGAATCTGTTATGGTACTATTTTTATTTATTTTGGCTGTTTTACTCATCGCAGTATATGCAATTGCTAATGATAAAACAGATACTATAAGTGCTATAAAAGCCATTATTTTTATGTTTTTTTGTTTATTTTCTTTCATTAGACTATCTCCTATTTTCTAAAATGATATTAACACAACACTTAGATTTGGTCAACCTGTTTTAATTTTCCAATACCTATATGAATTTCTTTTTTATTTATTAATAAACTCTTTAATTTTGCTTGTAAAGATGTTTTACATACTAATAAATTATAGTCTTTTATATAAACGTCATTAAAAACAAAATCCAAAATATCTCTAGTGCACTCTCCCATTGATTTTATAGAAAACAACTTACTAAATTTTAGTATATTTGAATTATCATCTAATAACGCTAAGACCTCAGGACTTAAAAGCCACGACTCTATGTAATAATTAATATCTTTAACATTAAAATATCTTTCTATTTCATAAGTAGATTTTCTTATTGAACTACGTACATCTTCTTCTTTTAAGCTAGCTCCTTTCGGCACGTGCATTTTTATGCATTCTTCCTTCTCTTTAGTAATAGGATTTTCTGATACTAACTCGTACTGAAAACCACCTACTTCAATTATTCTTAAATTAATAAAGTAACTAGCCCAAAGCATCTGAGATATTCTAACACTTTCATATCCTCTTATATATATATCATCTAATAGTGCATTTTTAACTCTTTTTATATGAATACTTTTTTGTTCGTCCGATAAGTTATATTTACTCATATTTTTCCTGTGTATATCATAACCTAATAAAATCATAACTGATGTTATAAACAAATTGCAATCTCCAAATAACTCACTTACCTTTTTCATTTTCCAAAGCTTAGAAAGACCTTCTTTATTTCTATCATATAATTTATAAAATAATTCTTCTACTTTATTTTTTAACACTTCATTATTATTTATATCATATACAACTTCAAGACATCTTTTTTTATATTCCTCATCTTTAATACCATAAAAATGTAACGCTTCTATTATTTTCTCTTGCATGTTATATCCCTCTGATTTCTATTTTATATATCCTTGTTCTTATACTTAAAATATTAACACATTCGGCATACCTTGACAATTGTTATTTATAGGTAATCAAGGTAATATGTGATATAAAGAAGATATGTTTTAAACCACATAAGTTTATGAGCACGTATAATTGTTTTTTCTTTTGATGAAAATTTATCAAATGATTCTTCTAACTTTAGTATTCTTTCTTCATGATTTACTAAGATATTACTTTTATTATTTTCTGATAAATATTTTCTCATGTATACAAAAGCCCTTATAATTTTAATACTCATATCAGCAGCTATATCAGTTTTTAATACAGATGATAACATTGCTACACCATGTTCAGTAAATACGTGAGGTAAATATTTACTATGTTGACCTTGTCCTTTTATTTCTAAGGTTCCATTTTGGAACCTTAAATCATTTAATTCTTTTTCGCTTAGTTGAAAATAAAAATCTTCAGGAAATCTATCAATATTTCTTTTTACAGCTTTATTTATATCTTTCGTTCCATTAGTACATTCGTATAATTTTGCTAAATCAGAATCTAGCATTACTTCTACTCCTCTAATTTTATAAATCATACTTTCAATTTTTTCTTTTTCTATTAATTCATTCATATTTTTTTCTCCTTTGCCAATAAAAAAGAGACATACCTAATAAAAGTATATCTCCGCATTCATGCATATAAGATTAGTTGCTTTATCTTATAAACGCTAGTCGACCAAATTGTTATATTAATACTTAGCAACTTAATTAATACATATAAATCATATCAAAATAATATTTCTATAACAATGTATATTTAACAAATATGACCTATTAATTTATAAGTTAGCTAGATTTTCTTTCCAACACACATACACATTCAACGTGGCTAGTATTAGGAAACATATCAAATGGTACTATCTTTTTAATGTCATACATGTCATTTAAATAAGATAAATCTCTTGCCATAGTAACTGGGTTACATGATATATAAACTATTTTTCTTGGCATCATTTTTTTAATTATTGCAATAGCCTTTCTATCTACTCCAGCACGTGGTGGATCAACAAATAAAACATCTATTTTTTCTTTTATTTTGCTTACTACCTTAGATGCATCACCACATATAAAGCTTTCATTATTTATGTTATTTATTCTTAAATTTTCTCTTGCATTAATAATAGCATCTTCTACTATTTCAACTCCAATTACCTTTTTAACATGACTTGATAAAATCATACCAATCGTGCCTGTTCCGCAGTATAAATCAAGAACCACATCATCTTTTTTTAACTTAGCAAGTTTAATAGCTTCATCATACATCTTTTCAGCTTGCATACCATTTACCTGGAAAAATGATTTAGAAGAACAATTAAACATAAGTCCGTTAGATATTTCTTTTATATATCCTGTTCCGAAAAGCACCTTATCATTAAATATAACCGTTTTTAAATTACTTATATTAGAAGTTAAATAATTTATTATTCCTACATCATCTTGGCTTAAAGAATATATATCTATTAAAATATCATCCATTGCATTACCATACTTTATGGTAACCGTTTTTATCTTGTTTTTAAACCCTTTTATATATGTTCTAATAACTTTAATAGCTTCATTTATCTCACCTACTGCAAGAAGGCAATTATCTATATCTATTAGTTGGTAAGTTCCTTCTCCATAAAAACCAATTTTATCATCTTCTACTTTTAAACTAATTTTATTTCTATAATTATCATTTTTAAAAGACGGAATAACATCTTCTACTTTTTTGTCTATCTTGCCTATTCTTTTAAGTGCATTTTCTATTTTTTCCTTTTTAAACTTCAGGTTTTCTTTCATTTCTTGATGTCTCAAATTACAACCACCACACTCTTCATAATAAGGACAAGATGGTTTTACTCTTTTATCAGATTCTTTTAAAACTTGGACTAACTTACCCTTTGCAAAATTCTTTTTTATTTCAGTTACTCTAAATCTTATTTTTTCACCCTTTAGTGTTTTAGGAACAAAAACAATTATGCCACCTACTTTGCAGACACCTTTTCCTTCATTTTCTAATCCTATTACTTCTGCTTCGTATATTTCATCTATTTTTAAAGTATTTATCATATTAATCACCTTCTTAATTATACAATATATCAAGATTAAGAAAAAGAAAAAATAAGTCTTAATGTAAACTTATTTTATTTTTATACGTATATGATTTAGCATTAGGCGTTAAACTATCAACATATCTAAGTTTCAAAAATTTATTAGTAAAATTAGCATCATATGCATCTGCTACTAGCAAAGCAATATTTTTAGCATCTGATATTGCTTTTTTAGATAGTTTTTCATCTGTTAAAACCTTACCTCTAATAGTACAAGCAAACGATATTGGAATTATAAAATTTTCTCCCTTTATCTTACTTGATATATCGTCAATTTTTTCAAATTTTTGTAAATGTTCCCTCTCATTTATGACTATTGAATAATAATTATTATCATTCATTCTTACGATTAATTCTAATTTATTTTGAAACTCATTATGAATTAACATAACAAAATTATTTAAGCTGTCAAGTTTGTTTTTTTTAAACATGCATATTATTGTATCTGCATTTTCCATTACCTGTATTTTTTCCATTTTGCTTAGATTATCATATGTTTTTACAATGTCTTCATCACTTGGTTTATTATTCATACTTTTTTTGAATCCAAGCGAAGACAAGATTATATCTCTATTAACATAAAAATTTAATTCTTGATTATTATTAAATTTTAGATTAAATCTCATTCCCGCTAATTTTTTTCCACATATATTTATAGCATTTTTTACTGTTTTAAGTTCTAATGAATTCATAATATTTTCTCCCCCAATCACACATGAAAAATTAAAAAATAATTAATGCTTGCTATAGTAGCAAAAAAGAAAAGTAATGTCAAATTACTCTTCTTCTGATAGTTTCTTATAAAATTTAAATCTTTTAATTGCAGATTCTTTATTCAATTTAAATAATTCTTCTGCTTTTTTCTCATTAACTAATTTTGTCATCTGATACCTGTTTTCATTATTTAAGAACTCTTCATACTTGTCAAAGTTTGGGTTCTTATAATCAAGTGTTAACTTATCATTTTCTGGATTATATCTAAATAATGGCCAATATCCACTTTCTACTGCAAGTTTTTCTTCTTTTATACTATTTTTCATACCACTTTTAATTCCGTGTGTAATGCAAGGTGCATATGCAATTACAATTGATGGACCCTTATGTTTTTCAGCCTCATCTAATGCTTTTATTGTCTGCTGCATATTGCCTCCTAAAGATATTGATGCAACATAAACGTTATCATATGACATAAATATTCTTGCCAAATCCTTTTTAGTACCAGTTTTACCACCTGATGCAAATTTAGCAGTTGCACCACTTCTAGTAGACTTAGACTTTTGACCTCCAGTATTTGAGTAAACTTCTGTATCTAAAACTAGTACGTTCACATCCTCTCCACTTGCCATAACATGATCTAATCCGCCAAAGCCAATATCATAAGCCCAGCCATCACCACCTATTATCCAAGTTGTTTTAGGTAAAATATATTTCTTCAATCTTTCTGCTTTAATAGCTTCATTAAAATCAAAGTTGTTTATTAATTTTTTTGAACTTTCTAAATCATAATCATTATTAATCCAGTTATCTACTAATTCTTTATTTTCTTCTGATAAATTACTGTTTTCAAAAATATGAATAAGTTTTTCTTTTTGAAGTATATCTCCCATTTTAATACCTAATCCAAATTCAGCATTATCTTCAAATAAAGAATTAGCCCAAGATATGCTATATGGCATCGCTGGATGAGATCCTCCGTATATAGAAGAACATCCTGTTGCGTTTGCAATTACTAATCTTTCACCAAAAAGTTGTGTTAATAATTTAACGTAAGGTGTTTGTCCGCATCCTGCGCAAGCTCCAGAAAATTCGAATAATGGTTTTTCAAACTGTGAACCTTTTATAGTTGTTTTAGGTAAAATATTCTTATTTTTAACAGTATCAAAAATCATGTCTACATTTTTACGTTCTACTTTTTCGGCTTCATTCATCTTAAGAGCTTTTTCTTTTGCAGGACAAACAGATGCACAAACACCGCATCCTGTGCAATTTTCTTTTGATATTGCCATGTAAAAATATAAATCATCTTTTCCAGGTATCTTTTTTACCTTACCTTCTAAGTTAAACTTATTAACTTCATCAATTGTTAGTGCAAAAGGTCTTATAACGGCATGAGGACAAGCTAACGCACACATATTACATTCTATGCAATTTTCCTTATTCCAACAAGGAAGCATCTTTGCAATATCTCTTTTTTCTAACTTAGAAGTACCTGGTTTAAATGAACCATCTTTATTTTTAATAAAGTCTTTAACAGTTAAGCTATCTCCTTTTAAACTAGATTCATATAGAAGAACTTTATCAGTTATTAAACTAGGATTTATCTTTTCATCAGCATTTAAAGAAGTCATGTTTATTTCTACTTCTTCTAAAGCATCTTCTGACCTTTTAATAGCTTCTAAATTTGCATTTACTATTTCCTCACCTTTTTTAGCAAACTTCTTTTTAATCTGTTCCTTTATTTTTCCTATAATTAAATCATAATTTACTAATCCTGCAACCTTAAAGATTATAGATTCTAATATCATACTTATTTTATTTGGTATGTTACATTCTTCTGCTATTTTATTTGCATCTATTACATACATTTTTATTTCTTTATCTATTATTGTTTTCTTAACTTTATTTGGTAAAAATTTAATTAATTCATCACCTTTTTTAGAACTTACTAAGATAAATGTTCCACCTTTTTTTATTTTATCTACTATATCATATTTACTTAAATATGAATCTTTAGTACATACTAAAAGGTTTGCCTTTTTTATATAATATGGTCTTTTTATATCTTCTTTTGATACCCTTAAATTAGATATTGTAACACCACCAGATTTTTTAGAATCATACTTAAAATATCCTTGAACATATGCATTAGTATAATTTCCAAGTATGGTAATAATATCTTTTGATGCTGTTACCATTCCATCAGAACCATAACCATATACTAGTATTTCTCTTGTACCTTTATGTTTTATATTATAAGGATTAATCTTAATACTTTTATTTGTTAAATCATCTGTTATACCAACGGTAAATCCATTAAAAGGTTTATCATCTAGAAAATCAAATACAGATTTAATCATAGAACAGTCAGTATCTTTACCAGAAAGGCCATATCTTCCTCCTACTATTAAAGGTTTTATGTTTTTTTCTTGATACATAGCACATACATCTAAATATAGTGGCTCTCCAGCACTTCCAGGTTCTTTTGTTCTATCTAAAACCGCTATTTTAGATACTGTTTTTGGCATAACATCAAAGAAGTATTTGCTACTAAAAGGTCTATATAAATGAACCTCTAAAAGACCTAATCCTTCTTCATTTTGTACTACTTCACGCACTGTATCACAAACAGATCCCATTGCAACTATAACTTTTCTTGCATACTTATCACCATAATAATTAAATGGTTTATAATCTTTACCAGTTATTTCATTAATCTTTTGCATATAACTATTTACAACGTCTGGCATTCTTTCATAAACTTCATTTCTAGCTTCAGTATTTTGAAAATATATATCATCATTTTGTGTTGTACCACGAATTACTTTTTTAGCAAGTAGACTGTTATCTTTAAAGTCTTCTAGTGCTTTTCTATTTATTAGGTAATTTAAATCTTTTCCATCTAAAACCTCTATTTTTTTAAGTTCATGAGAAGTTCTAAATCCATCAAAAAAGTTTAAAACAGGAAGCCTATTATCAATAGAAGATAAATAAGATACCGCAGTTAAATCCATAACATCTTGAACACTTGATGATGAAATCATTGCAAAACCAGTTTGTCTTACTGCGTATATGTCTTGATGATCTCCTAAAATACTTAAAGCATGAGTTGCAATAGATCTTGCCGCTACATTTATAACACAAGGAAGTAATTCACCTGCTATTTTATACATACTAGGTATCATAAGTAAAAGGCCTTGTGATGCTGTGTAAGTTGTTGCAAGACATCCTGCTTGTAAAGCGCCATGCACAGCTCCTATTGCACCTGCTTCACTTTGCATTTCAACTACTTTAACAGGATTACCATATAAATTGTTAAATTTCTTACTTGATAGTTCATCTACTTTTTCAGCCATAGCAGAAGCTGGAGTTATAGGATAAATTGAAGCAAGTTCACTAAATAAATAAGATATATAACTACAAGCCTCATTACCATCCATTACTTTATACTTTTTCATTTAAATCATTCCTTTACTATATAAATAAATTATACCATTAAATAAAGCTTTTTAAAAGGTTAAAAAAATTTGCAAATATAATATGAATATGCTATAGTATATGCTTACAAAAGAGGTGTTTTTTAAATGGATGATAAAATTAAAACTATTTTAAAAGCTAATCATTTATATGATAAGGATAATAAAAAACTTGAAGATTTTAATATAACCCATAATAATTTGGATGAATTTTATGATACATATAAGCAAAATCATACTAATAAACAATCAATTCCAGAAGTTAAAAGAGATAAAGAAGGAAGAATAATATTAGAAGAAATTCCATTTATAGTATCTAATACTAAAGAGTTATATATAAACTGGTTATTACTTAATAACGGAACTAAATTACTAATAAAAGAAAATAGACTAAAAAAAGAAAATGATTTTGAAATTCTAATGTCATATTTTCTAAAACAACTTGATATGAAACATGCCAGGTATGATGTTGCAACATATAAAGACAAAGAATATTTAGTTTCACCATCATTTTTAAGAAATGGTGAAAAGATAAATTTAACATTTGAAAAACATCCTAATATAAAAAATGGATATAACAAAATGAAAGAATATAATGGTGAAACATTTTTCTTAAAAACATGTTTTATAGATAGAATATATGGTAATATTGATAGATTTCCATGTAACTTTGGAGTTATAACAGGTGCTAAAATAAATGGTAAAAATGCACAAACAAGATTATGTCCATTATTTGATAATGTTGATTTAAACTCAGTATTAGTAAGAGAAGAAAAATATGGATTCTTCCCTTATATAAATAATAAAATATCAAGCTGCCAAGATATATTTTCATACCTCTTAGAATATGAAGAAATAATGAATTTTACAAATAAACAGTTAAGAAAATCTAACATTTATAAAGCACTTTGCGAAATGGAAAAAGATAAAAAAATAACAATGGATAATGACTGGTATAATGAAATTCAAAATTTCTTTAAAGATAGTGAGTATCTAATAAATAATGCTTTAAAAGATAAAGGAAAAGCTTTTTCAATTAAATTAACATAAAAAAATAGTTAGTCTTTAAAAACTAACTATTTTTTCTTGCATCAAATTTCTTTCTTTCTTCAGTATTAAGTATTTTCTTTCTCATTCTAAAGTTTTCAGGTGTAACTTCTACTAATTCATCAGAGTTAATATAATCTAAGCATACTTCTAAAGATAATTTACGTGGTCTTTTTAATACTACTGTATGATCTTTACCAGCACTTCTTGTATTAGTTTGTTGTTTTTGTTTTACAACGTTTACTGCTAAATCATTTTCACGATTGTTTTCACCAACTATCATACCTTCATATACTTCACATCCAGGTTCAATAAACATAACCCCTCTATCTTCTAACTGACCAAGACCATATGCTGATGCTTTACCATTTTCCATAGAAACTAAAACACCTAGTTTTCTTTCTCCTACAACAGCATCTGCCATTGGTTTATAACTATTAAAGGTATGGTTAATAATTCCATAACCCTTAGTCATAGTCATGTAATCAGTCATAAATCCAATAAGTCCACGAGATGGAATAGAATAATTTAACCTTACTTGGTTTTGGTGGTTTGTCATTTGAATCATTTCTGCTCCACGAGTTCCAAGTGCTTCAATTACAGAACCTACATTCTCTTCTGGTACTTCTAATTGTAAATCTTCATATGGTTCACAAAGTACTCCATCAATTTCCTTTACAATAACTTCTGGTTTTGATACTTGCATTTCATAACCTTGTCTTCTCATATTTTCAATTAAAATAGATAAATGTAGTTCTCCACGTCCTGATACAATCCAACTTTCAGTATCATTTTGTCTTACTTTTAAAGATACGTCTCTTTGAGTTTCTTTTATTAATCTTTCTTCTAGTTTTCTTGCTGTTACAAACTTACCTTCTCTTCCTGCAAAAGGAGAGTTATTAACAGAAAACGTCATTTGAAGAGTTGGTTCATCTATTCTAAGAGGTTCTAGAGCTTCTTCTTTTCCTACAGTACACACAGTTTCTCCAACAGATATATCTGGAAGACCTGCAATTGCAACTATTTCTCCTGCATGAGCTTCTTTAACTTCGATTCTCTTAAGTCCTAAGAATCCAAATAATTTTTGAATTCTAAATTGTTTAATTGTTCCGTCTAATCTAACACAAGATACGTTTTCATTTTCTCTTATAGTACCACGTGCAATTCGTCCAATACCAATTCTTCCAACATAGTCATTATAATCTAATAAAGCAGGTTGAAATTGAAGTGGTGATGATACGTCTTGTTCTGGAGATGGAACATATTTTACAATCATATCTAAAACTGGATCCATGGTATGCTTTTGAGTAGATAAATCCTTTTCCAAGCTTGATGTACCATTTAATGCCGATACATATACAACTGGAAACTCTAATTGTTCATCATCTGCTCCTAATTCTATAAATAATTCTAATACCTCATCTAATACTTCATCTATTCTAGTAGATGGTTTATCTACTTTATTAATTGCAACTATTGGTTTAACTCCTGCTTCTAAAGCTTTTTTAAGTACGAATCTTGTTTGTGGCATAGTTCCTTCATAAGCATCTACAACAAGTAATACACCATCTACCATGTGCATTATTCTTTCTACTTCACCACCAAAGTCAGCATGTCCTGGAGTATCTAATATATTGATTCTATAGTTTTTATAATTAATAGCAGTTGTTTTAGCAAGTATTGTTATACCACGTTCTCTTTCTATATCATTAGAGTCCATTGCTCTATCCATTATTTGTTGATTTTCTCTTAAAGTATCTGATTGCTCCAATAATTGATTAACAAGTGTTGTTTTACCATGGTCAACATGGGCAATTATTGCAACGTTTCTTATTTCCATAAATTACACCTCTTTTTCACTAACTCGTTAATTATAACACAAAATAAGCAAATGTTACAAAAAACTTTATTGTATAATAAAAAAGTAAGACTATCTAGTCATACTTTTTTCGCTTTGAGGTATTTTTATTGTTTGACCTGCAACAATTTTATTAATGCTTTCTATTGATGAATTGTACCTCATTATATCATCACAACTTACGCCATAATTATTTGCTATTTCTGGTAATGTATCTCCTTTTTGAATAGTGTAATATTCAAAGCTTATAGACTCATTTTCTTTATTAAATGCATCATTCATTTCATCAGCTAATTCTTTATCAGTAGTTGTAATATTAAGTACATTACCTTCTCTTAAAATACCATCTGATGTTTTTATTTTACAATTAAATCTCTTTTCTAAAGCATATATTGTATCACCATATTCTACTTTATACTTAAAAGTATATAGTTCTTCTTGTTTATCGTTTTCTTCTATTTCCTTTTTTATTTCAGCAGACTTATCTTTTATTTCTTCTGCCTTGTCCTTACTGACAGTTAAATTAATCGTATCATCCTTATAAACCTCATCTTTATCACTAAACCATTCATTAGCTGGTAAGTTGTACCAAGACGTATCATAAGTTTCATTTATGTCTGAAATAGAATTATCATCCAAAACAGGAACCTCAATCGTTTCTAAGTTTTTAACAGCTTGTTTTGCACCGATCATTATAACTCCTGCTCCCATAACAGCTAGTACAATTTTTCCTATCTTCTTTAGTTTTTTTCTATTGAATTTTACTTTATTTATTTTTTTGGATTTCTGTTTTTCATTTATAGCTTCATCTTGCCCTCTAGGTTTAATACTTCTATTATTTACAATATTAAAAACTTCTTTATTTTCCTTATCAAATGCACCTGCTATATTATGATTTCTATTATATGCATCTGGATTTTCTTTCCACTTTTCAAACTCATATAATATTTCATCTATTCTACCATCAAATTTTCCATCTCCATTATATCTTTTAAGTCTTGCAACAAAAGTATCAACCGTATCTTTTAAGTTTTCCATATCTTCTTCATATAATGGTTTTGGCAAAAATGGAATAAGAGAATACAAATTATGGTAAATATTTTCTTCTTTCATGATAAAACCTCCCTTATCATAACTACATTAATAATACCAAAAATAAATAAAAAACGCAAATTAAAAGAAGTGCATATCTACACTTCTTGAATAACAGTAATAATCATAGGTTTACATTCAGTTTCATCATATAAATAATTACTTAAACGTTCTCTAATTCCTAATTTGATTTTATTATAATCAACATAATTATTATCAGTATTTTCATTTATTACCTCAAGAGAAATACGTTTCATTTCATTAATTAAATCAGTACTTTCTCTAACGTAAATAAATCCTTTTGTTAAAACTTGTGGATATGCTAATATCTCTTTAGTTTGTTTATCTAGTGTTGCACATATAATTACAATACCATTATCAGATAAAAGTTCTCTATCTTTTAATACCAAACCACCAATATCTTGAGATGAATTACCATCTATTAAAATATCATCAGTTTTAACTTTTTCACGAGTTTCTTTTAAATTACCATTAATAAATGTTACAACATCACCATTTTGTTTTAATAAAATGTTTTCCTTTTTCATTCCTATGTGACTTGCAGCATTAGCATTCGCTACCATATGACGATACTCACCAATAACAGGCATATAGTACTTAGGATTCATTAAATCAAGCATAAGCATTATATCTTCACTTGAAGCATGATGAAGTAAGTTATCTTTCTTAGACATAGTAACAACTGATGCTCCTGCTTTTGAAATATCATCAATTACCTTAATTGCAAGTTTTTCATTATAATCATTTATAGGTTCCATAAAGAAAACAGTATCTGTTTGTTTTATTTTAACAAACTTATCATAACCATTAATTATTCTATTTAAATTCATAAATGGTTTTTCTCTTTCATTAGAAATTAAAATAACAGCATCCTTATCATTTATGTTACTTAAATCACCTATTCTAGATTTATCAAAATCTATATATTTACTATCCAATATATCATTAATAATTCCTTGAAGCTTATGTCCCATAACAACTACTCTTCTAGTAGTTTTAGAAATCTCTTTAAATAATTCTTCTATTCTAGATACATGAGCTGTAAAAACTGTAACTATAATTCTATTATCAGTCTTACTTAAAGTATCACGAATAAGCTTTGAAATACGGTTTTTAGGAGATGTATAACCTATCTTATCAGCATACATAGATTCACCTAGCAAACACAAAACACCTTGTTTTCCAATATACGCAAGTTTACCTATATCAGCTTTATAAGGACCTAACATAGTCGCATCAAAAACATAATTACCAGTATAGAAAATAGTTCCATCATGAGTGTTTAAGGCATACCCAACATTATCTGGTATAGAGTGCGTAAGTCTTACAGGAAAAATACTATTCTTACCAAAGTTAATTTTCTTATGTGGATCAATTACTACAAGATTCTTAAATTTAATATTTTCACTTTCTAGTTCTTTCTTTAATATATCAGCAGTAAATCTTGTTGCAAATACCTTTATTTTAGGTATTTCTTTTATAATATCACATACTGCTCCCATGTTTTTTTCATGACCATGAGTTATAAATAAACCTTTTATGTTTTTAATGTTTTCCTTTATATAATCAAAGTTAGGTATAACATAATCAACCCCTAAAAGCTTATCACTAGCATACTTTAAACCTGCATCAAAAACAAATATATCATTATCAACCTTAACAACATACATATTCTTTCCTTCTTCATTAAGGCCACCTAATGCAAATATCTTAATCTTACTCATTATATTTCCCTCCTTTCTTTAAATTAAGCTAAATAATTATAGCATATTTTAGAAAAAATATCTAGAGTGCTAAAAAGAAGGTCCACAATGCTTAAATTTTTATTTATATGATAAGTGTATTAAAACAAATTAATTAGTGATTTTCAATTTTTTGTTTTCTTTTTCTAACTCTTTCAAACTCTTTTTAGGAGTTGG
>UMKD01048448.1_pt1 | contig 43058 bp, 38 predicted proteins | sample 1966221 | NCBI WGS metagenome assembly UMKD01 (sample SAMEA4836167, study PRJEB28245) | human gut metagenome | biome: gut microbiome; material: fecal sample | place: Denmark | collected 2008
GCACGAGACCTACGATCTGCCGACCGCTTATCACTACTTCTGCGAGGAATTTGAAAATCTCATCCGCTATGTCTTCGGCGCGAGCGACCATCTTGCAAGCGTCGGACAGGACGAGTCGGATGAAAAGGAACTGCTGCGCTCGGCACTTTTAAGCGTGACGCACAAGCTCTATCTCGATGCCTATCTGCGGCTGCTGAGGCAAGACGCGGAGCGCGCACAAAAGGAAACAGAGGAAGCGCAATGACCGTTGAACAGTTTGTCATGGCCTACGGCGCGGAGCAGGACCGTCTGCGCGCCCTGCTGCCGGAGGGCTTTGCCTCGCTGCGGCCGGTGCTGCGCATCAACGCGGAGGTGCGCGACGGCAAAACAGGGGCTCTCGAGTTCAACACTGCCGCGGAAAAAGCCGACAATCGCGGCTGGGTCAACATCGGCCGCTGGGACGATGTTCCCTTTACGAAGGACGGCAAAAAGACGACCTTCACGCTGCTGGAGCTGACGATCTCGTTCACCGGCGTCGGCATCGAGGGCGGCTGCCCTGCGGAAAAGGACAACGTAGGCTGCTATTACTTGAAAGACGGTACGTTTACGCTCGTGCCCGCGGAGAAGATCACAGCAAACAAGGAATTCTGCGACTGTGAATTCGCATGGCGCTTTGCAGGCGGCGCGCACGGTGTCAGCCTTGGCAAAACGCTGCCCGCCATCCCCGAAGAGGAGACGACGCACTATGAAAAGGCGGCTTTCACGGTCGAAAATGCCGCCGTCATCCCCTGCACGCAGGTGTTGGGGGCCTATCAGGTGACGTTCGAGCGCTGATTTTTGAAAAGGGCTTGCATTTTTGCCCGCGCTTTGCTATACTGCGCAATCGGGAATGAGGTTCTCCCACGGCACTGCCGAAACCGCTTTTTTGAGCTGATGACTTCTGTGATTTTGAATGGTCACAGGGGGCATCAGCTTTTTTTGTGTCTGGAGGAGGAAATTTATGTTAACTTCACTCGCACTCGTCTTTTTGGTCGGCCTTGCGCTGGCCGCGCTGTGTCAGAAGCTGAAGCTGCCGCGCATCATCGGCATGCTGGCGACGGGCATCCTGCTGGGGCCGTGCGTGCTCAACGTGCTGGACGGCTCGATTTTGTCGATCTCAGCCGACCTGCGCAAGCTCGCGCTCGTTATTATCCTGCTCAAGGCGGGACTGTCGCTCGATTTGGGCGACCTCAAAAAGGTCGGCCGTCCGGCGATCCTGATGTCGTGCCTGCCCGCAACGTGCGAGATCATCGGCTATGTGCTGCTCGCGCCGTGCTTCCTCGGCGTCACGCGCGTGGAGGCGGCGGTCATGGGCTCGGTGCTCGCGGCGGTGTCGCCCGCGGTCGTCGTGCCGCGCATGGTGCAGCTGATGGAAAGCGGCCGCGGAACGGACAAGAGCATCCCGCAGATGATCCTGGCCGGCGCATCGTGCGACGATATCTTCGTCATTGTGTTGTTTACAACGTTTCTGCACACGGCGCAGGGCGGCAGCGCCAACGCCGCGGACTTTTTGAGCATCCCTGCGTCGATCGTGCTCGGCGTTGCGCTGGGTGCGCTTGTCGGGTGGTTGCTCAGCCGCTTTTTCGAGACTGCCTATGCCCGAGCGCACTGCATCCGCAACAGCATGAAGGTCATCATCGTGCTGGGGGTCTCGCTGCTGCTCGTCGCGGCGGAGGGCTGGCTCGAGGGCATCGTGCCGGTGTCGGGCCTGCTCGCGGTCGTCAGCATGGCGTGCTTACTTAAGATGAAGTGCACGCCGTTCGTTGCCAAGCGGCTCTCTGAAAAATTCGGCAAGCTCTGGCTGGCGGCGGAGGTCATTTTGTTCGTCCTCGTCGGAGCGGCGGTCGATATCCGCTATATGGCGGGCGTGGGCCTTGCGGCGGTCGGCATGATCTTCTCGGCGCTCATTTTCCGCGCCGTGGGTGTGTGCCTTTGCCTTGTCAGAACGCCGCTCACGGCGAAAGAGAGGCTTTACTGCGTGTTTGCCTATCTTCCCAAGGCGACGGTGCAGGCGGCCATCGGCTCGGTGCCGCTTGCGGCGGGGCTGCCCTGCGGCAGCATCGTGCTGTCAGTCGCGGTGCTCGGCATCGTCATCACCGCGCCGCTCGGGGCGCTTTTGATGGACACGAGCGCGCCGAAGCTGCTGAGTAAAGCGGAGGAATAAAGAAAAGGACTTGGACGCTTTCGTCCAAGTCCTTTTCTGTTTTTATCAAGTGCTCACACGTCGAGCGCCATATTTGTGCGCTCCATTACCACCACAAGGATGGGAATGAGGATGAGCTGCAAGATGATGCCGGGGATGGCCGTCGTCACCGCGCCGGAGAGGAAGAGGGCGAGGCTGAACTCCGTGCCCTGAAGGCCCGCGAGCAGGAACTTCACAAGGCCCCACACAAGGCGGCCCGCGACCATCGCGGAGATGAGCGAGGCATAGATGCGCCAGCCTGTTTTCGGCAGCTTGCGGTACAGAAGACCGGCGATGGCGCCGTAGGTCGCCATTTCAAACGCCATGGGAATAGCGATCCAGATCGGCGGCATGCCGGACATCGAGCGCAGCAGCGGGGAGATAAAGCCGACCGCGAGTCCCCACGGCCAGCCGCACATGAAGCCGCACAGCAGCGCGGGAATGTGCATGGGACAGAGCATGGAGCCGATCTCGGGGATCTGACCGGTCAAAAACGGCAGGACCATCGCAAGGGCGAGGAAGAGCGCGGAATAGGTGAGTTTTCTCACCGGGGAAGCGGTACGGGCAGTTGCAGTGGCAGCGTTGTTCATGGTTTGTTCTCCATTCCTTCGAGCAGCGAACGGATGTGCGCCATGGCGTCGTCCAGAATGGCGGAGGACTTTTTGTCCACGCCCGCGACATACGTGCTGCATAGATTCATCGGGATGAGCACACGGTAGGCATTGCTTGACGCGACGGCGTTTGCCATGGCGGGGGAGATCTCGCCCATCAGCGCATCGGCGATCGCGATGCCGATGGGGCCGACGATGATCTGCGCGCTGCGGCAGGCCACGATGACGGGGTTTTCGCCCGTGGCCACGCGGTCAGCGCCCGCGCGGCGCATCACGTCGGAAGCGGCGCTGTTCGTACCGACCGCCATGATCTCGAGGTGCGGGAAGGACTTTTTGATGTTCTCGACCAAAGTTTTGCCGAGCTTTCCGCCCTGGCCGTCGATGACAAGGATCGTCACGGTGTTCTCTTCCTCTCTTGCGTCTTGTTTTCTGCGCGAAAACCCTTGAAAAGACAAAGAAAAGGCATCAATATTCCCCTTGCAGGGAGATTGATACCTTGGTGATACCTCGTTTGCTTTCAGGGAACGCGCGGAAGAAAAGTCAGCTTGTGCCAACGCTGCCGGCTTGTGCCGACGCAGGAATTTTAACAAAAAAGCGCAGGGCTGTCAATCCCTTGCCCCTTGCGAAAGGGGCGAAAAAGCGCTATGATAAACGAAACTTTTTGGTAAAGGAACCCCGCCGCTATGACGAATTTTACCGATATTCGCGACTTTCTGCGCGCCCACTGCGCGCGCTATCCAGAGCTGGCGCTTCAGGACGTCTTCAAGGCGCTCTATCAGAGCGCCTTTGGCTGCGAGCATCTGATCGCCGACCCGTCCGCCGCCGCAGACTATATCCGCGCCGAAGCGGCGCGAAGCGGTGACCGTATCTCCGAGCTCGTCGAGCTGCTCGGTGGCGACTACTGCCGTGTGCACCTCGGCATTTTGCAGGACGGCTTGAGCGCGGAGACGTTTGCGCGGCTCTTCGCCCTCTCTGCGCGGCATGAGGAGTGCGGGCGCGAAAAGCTCGAAGCGATGCTCACCGCCTTGCAGACAATGGCCGACGCGGGCGAGCTGCCGTTTTCTGCGCAGGAGACGGCGGAAGCTGTTGAGAGGTGGCGCAAGGACGGCTTTCCGCCGCTGCACCACTCCGAGATATTTCGGCAGAATTACGCGCCCGCGTACCGCGTCCTGCGGCGCGACTTCGCCCGCGCGCTGCCGCTGTTTGCGCGCATCGACCACCTGACGGCGGAAAGAAGCCGCGTGCTCGTCGCCATCGAGGGCGGCAGCGCCAGCGGCAAGACGACGCTCGGCGAGCTGCTGCAAAATGTTTACGGCTGCCCTGTCTTCCACATGGACGACTTTTTCCTCCGCCCCGAGCAGCGCACGGAGGCGCGCTTCACGCAGCCCGGCGGCAACGTCGACCGCGAGCGCTTTTTAGAAGAGGTGCTGATCCATCTGCGCGAGGGAAGACCCGTCGACTACCGCCGCTTCGACTGCGCGACGTTTACCATCGCCCCGCCGCAGCGGATTAAGGCGGGAACACTCAACATCGTCGAGGGCGCGTATTCCATGCACCCCGACCTCGCGCCGTACTACGATCTATCCGTTTTTCTGCCGATTTCGGCAGAAAAACAGCGCGAGCGCATCCTCAAACGGAATGCGCCCGCGCATGCAAAGCAGTTTTTCGACCGCTGGATCCCTTTCGAGCAGCGCTATTTCGACGCGCTCGATGTGCGGAACCGCTGCGATCTCGTCCTTTCGGCGGACGATTAAATGAGCGTGCCGCTCGGCGCGATGCCGAGCACATATTCGACCGCGATGGCCACAAGAACGACCAGCAGCGAGATGATGAAGCCGTGGAGCATCGGCTTTGCGCCAGACTTGCACAGCGCCGCGAAGTTCGTATTGAGGCCGATGGCGGCGAGCGCCGCGACCATCAGAAACTTGCTGATGCTCTTGAGCGTCGCGGCGAGACCGGCGGGGATGACGCCGACGCTGCACAGAATCGACATCGCGAGGAAGCCGAGAATGAACCACGGGAACACCGACTTCATATTGACCTTGACGCCATGGTCGCCGCTCTGCGCGGCGGCCTTTTTCTTGAGGTGCACGCTGATGGCGGCGAAGACCAGCACCGTCGGGATGATGGCGAGTGTGCGTGTCAGCTTGACCATCGTGGCAAAGTCGCCGGCGGCCTCGCTGAAGGCGTAGCCCGTGGCGACGACGCTCGACGTGTCGTTGACCGCCGTGCCGGCCCACAGACCGAACGCCGCGTCGGAAAGGCCCATCGCGCGGCCGAGCAGCGGGAACACGACGACCATGATCGTGTCAAAGAGGAACGTTGCCGACATGCCATAGGCGATGTCCATGTCCGTTGCCTCGATGACCGGCGCGATGGCGGCGATGGCGCTGCCGCCGCAGATACCCGTGCCCGCGTTGATGAGGCTGCTCGTCTTCCAGTCAAGCCCCAGCGCCTTGCCAATCGCATAGCCGAGGCCGAAGCACGTCGCCAGTGTGAAGAGCATGACGGTGAGCGAGAACTTGCCGACCGTCAGCACGGTCGTGATGTTCAGGCTGGCACCGAGCAGGATGATGGCGAACTTCAGAATTTTCTTCGAGGTGAATTTGATGCCGGGCTTCGTCTTGTCATTCGGCGCGTAAAAGCGGTTCACGATCATGCCGATGAACATCGCGATGACCGACGCGCCGATCAGGTGCAGCCCCACGGATTCCTCCAGCTGCTCTAAAAACTTAGCCACCACGGCGATGACGAGCGCGATGGCGCAACCGGGCAGCATTTTTTTCACAGTTTCGATGAATTTCATGTGATTTTCTCTCCTCCAATGCGTGTTGCGGGTGTATTATATCACCGACTTATGATATAATAAAATTATAAATAAGAATATGTCGATTCCTGTTTGTTATCGACAAAGGAGAGAGAATATGGACCAGCGGCTTGAGACCTTTTTGACTGTGTGCGCCACGATGAACTACCGTAAGGCGGCGGAGCAGCTGCATTTGACGCAGCCCGCCGTGACGAAACAAATTCAGGCGCTTGAAGCGCTGTACGGCGTGCGCCTTTTTACCTACGACAGCCGAAAGCTCAGAAAAACGGCGCAGGGCGAAACGCTTGAGATCTACGCCATCAGCCAGCGCTATCAGGACGAGGAGCTGCGCCGCGCGCTCAAACGGCAGGAGAAGACGAGCCTTCGCATCGGCGCGACGAAGTCCATCGGCGACTATATCCTGCTGCCGCAGATCATCCGCTTTTTGAAAGAACCGGACAACGAGCTCTTTTTTACCGTCGACAATACGGCACACCTGCTCGCCCAGCTCGAGGGCGGTGAGCTTGACTTCGTCGTGCTCGAGGGCATTTTCGACAAGAGCCGGTACAAGAGCTTTCTGCTGCGCAACGAGCCCTACATCGGCATCTGCGCGAAAGATCACCCGTTTTCGGGCTGTGAGGTGCCGATGGATGAGCTCTTTTCCGAGCGGCTCATCCTGCGCGAGCCTGGCTCCGGTACGCGAAAGATTTTAGAGCGAGAGCTCATGCAGTGCGGCTACACGGTCGAGGCGTTTCGCGCGAATGTCTGCATCAGCAGCTTCAAGCTCATCCGGCATCTGGTGAGCGAGGGCTGCGGCGTGAGCTTCCTCTACGAGGCCGTCGTCAAGAATGATGCGCAGTTCGGGCATTTTTCCTGCCCGCCGCTCACGGGCGTGCACGAGCTGAACGTCGTGTGCCTCAAAAACACCAATGTGCCCGCGCTTGCGCGGCGGTTCCTTGATCTGTAAATTTGGACAATTCTGCCGATCTGCGCAAAAATGCGGGGAATTGAGCGATATGACTGCGGTTTATGGAATCAGTCAATGGAAAAATCCAACATTTTCCTATAAAATAGAGCTTGGATAAGATAGGTGATGATCGCCGCGCGATATTTTTGCTGCGCGGCGGCAAGCACGCGGTACGCCGCGAAAAAGGAGAGCAGGAACATGAGCGATATCAACGGCAGCAAGCCCACGAATTTCCCTCTCGACGAGAGTAAACTGGATTTCAAAATTCCCCGCACGGACGCTCCGCGCGAAAACGTCCTCAAGCTCGGCAGCATGATCACAAACCGCATCGGCCTCAAGGCCACGGCGGACGACCCCGAGTACTGGGGCCTTGCCGGCGTGATGACCGACGAGATGGTCGACGTCGCGCTCAAAATGGGTGTGCGCAAGCCAAAGACGACCGAGCAGTTGATGAAGCTCACCAAAATGGAGCGCGAGCCGCTCGAAAAGCTCCTGACGGAGATGGCATGGACAGGCATCATCGAGTACAACTGGGAGAACCTGGACGGCAAAAACCCCAAGCATGAAAAGCGTTGGGTGCTGCCGCTGTTCGTCCCCGGCAGCGCGGAATTTCTGAACATGCGCAAAAGCCAGATCGACGAGCATCCCGAGGTCGCGGCGTTCTTTGAGCGCATGACGATGCTCCCGCTCGAAAAGATCACGCCCATGGTGCCGCCGGGAGGCGCAGGCATCGGCATGCACGTTATCCCTGTGGAAAAGGCCATCGAGACGGAGAACGAGTCCGTTGACTTAGAGCACATCTCCTACTGGCTCAGCAAGTACGAGGGCAAGTACGCCAAGAGCATGTGCTCCTGCCGCGCTAGCCGCGCCAAGCTCGGCGAGGGCTGCGGCGACGACGCCGAAAGCTGGTGCATCGGTGTGGGCGACATGGCCGACTACATCGTCGAAACACAGCGTGGCGAATACATCACGAAGGACGAAGCGCTCGAAATTTTCAAAAAGGCCGAGGACAACGGCTTTGTCCACCAGATCACGAATATCGACGGTGAGCAGAAAATTTTCGGCATCTGCAACTGCAACGTCAATGTCTGCAACGCGCTGCGCACATCGCAGCTGTTCAACACGCCGAACCTGTCGCGCAGCGCGTATGTTGCGAGCGTCGAGAGCGAGAGCTGTGTCGCCTGCGGCCGCTGCGTCGAAAACTGCCCCGCGGGCGCGGTCAAGCTGGGACAGAAGCTCTGCACGAAGGACGGCTACATCGAATATCCCCGTCAGGAATTACCCGACGATGTCAAGTGGGGGCCGGAAAAGTGGAGCGTCGACTACCGCGACAAGAACCGCATCAACTGCTATGATACCGGCACCTCGCCGTGCAAGACGGCCTGCCCAGCGCACATCGCGGTGCAGGGCTATCTGAAGCTCGCCGCGCAGGGCAAGTACCGCGAGGCGCTGCAGCTCATCAAGCGCGAAAATCCGTTCCCCGCGGTCTGCGGCCGCATCTGCAACCGCCGCTGCGAGGATGCCTGCACGCGCGGTACGGTCGATCAGGCCGTCGCCATCGACGAGGTCAAGCGCTTCATCGCCCAGCAGGACCTGAACGCGGAAACGCGCTTTGTGCCCGAAAAGGTCATTCCGAGGGTCGACGGCGAATTTCCCGAGAAGATCGCCGTCATCGGCGGCGGCCCCGCGGGCCTGTCGTGCGCATACTATCTCGCTGAAAAGGGCTACCGCCCGACGGTGTTTGAAAGGGAAGCGCGTCCCGGCGGCATGCTGATGAACGGCATTCCGAGCTTCCGCCTCGAAAAAGACGTGGTGGATGCCGAGATCGACATCTTGCGTGAACTCGGTGTCGAGTTCCGCTGCGGCGTGGAGGTCGGAAAAGACGTGACCATCGCGCAGCTGCGCGAGCAGGGCTATCAGAGCTTCTACGTGGCCGTCGGCCTCCAGTCCGGCGGTAAGCTGAATATCCCCGGCGGCGACGCGGACGGCGTCATGGCGGGTATCGACTTTATGCGGCAGGTCAACCTGCATGAAAAGAAGACGCTTTCCGGTAAGGTCGTCGTCATCGGCGGCGGCAACATCGGCGCGGACGTTGCGCGCACGGCGGTGCGCTGCGGCGCGGAGAGCGTTGACCTCTACTGCTTAGAGGCTTACGACGATATGCCGATGGGCGAGGAAGACCGCAGCGAGTGCGAGCGCGACGGCATCACCGTCCACGCCGGCTGGGGCCAGACCGAGATCGTGGTGGAGGACGGCAAGTGCGCGGGCATCAGGTTCCGCAAGTGCACGCGCGTCAAGAACGACGAGGGCCGCTTCGCACCTGAGTTTGACGACAGTGTGAGCGAGCAGGCCGAGTGCGCGACGGTTCTCTACTGCATCGGCCAGAAGGTCGACTGGCGTGAGCTGCTCACCGGCACCGCTGTTGAGTTCAACCCCAACGGCACGGTCAAGGCAGACCCCGTCACGTATCAGACGGCGGAAAAGGATATCTTCGTCGGCGGCGACGCTTATACGGGTCAGAAATTTGCCATCGACGCCATCGCCGCGGGCAAGGAGGGCGCGATCTCGCTGCACCGTTTTGTCCAGCACGCGACGTTGACGGTCGGCCGCAACCGCCGCCAGTTCATTGAGCTCGACAAGGAGAACGCTCTGATCCCCGTCAATTACGACACAACGCCGCGCCAGCGCATCGGCTATAACGAGGCGCTGCGCAGGACGTTTAGCGACGAGCGCGTCGCGTTCACCGAAGAGCAGATCAAAAAGGAGACCGCGCGCTGCCTTAGCTGCGGCGCGAGCATCGTCGACCCGAACAAGTGCATCGGCTGCGGCGTCTGCACGACGAAGTGCGCGTTCGACGCCATTCACCTGCACCGCGAGAGACCGGAGTGCAGCAAGATGTACGCCTGTGAGGACAAGATGAAGGCCATCCTGCCGTACATGATCAAGCGTGAGTTCAAGATCAAGCGTGCGGCGAGAAAGAGCAAGTAATGCACGAGCTGGGCATTGTCTTCCACGTCATCAAGAGCGTGGAAAAGATCGGAGAGGAAAACGGCCTGACGAACGTCGCGTCCGTGACGCTCGAGCTCGGCGAGGTGTCCGGTGCGATCCCGCACGAACTCGAAAGCTGCTGGAACTGGGCAGTCAAGAAGACCGAGCTTTTACCGGAGGCCGCGCTCAAGATCGAGACCATCCCCGCCGTTACGTACTGCGAGGGCTGCGGGCGCGACTATCCCACCGTGCAGTTTGGCCGCACCTGCCCGCACTGCGGCAGCGAAAAAACGTGGCTCAAGCAGGGCCGCGAGATCAACTTAAAGGAGATCGAGGCGATATGACAGAACCCTATAAGATCATCGAGGTGAAAGAGAGCGTCTTCGCCGACAACGACCGCGAGGCCGCACGCCTTCGCACGCAGCTCAAGCAGGACAGAACGTTTCTGCTGAACCTGATGTCCTCGCCGGGCAGCGGCAAGACGACGACGCTGCTGCGCACGCTTGAAGCGCTCAAGGATGAGCTGCACATCGGCGTGATGGAGGCAGACATCGACTCCGACGTGGACGCGAAGACTATCGCGGACGCGGGCGTCAAGTCCATCCAGCTCCACACGGGCGGCATGTGCCACCTCGATGCAAGCATGACGGAGCAGGGCCTCAAGGAGATCGGCACGAAGGACTTGGACCTCGTCGTGCTCGAAAACGTCGGCAACCTCGTCTGCCCCGCGGAGTTCGACACGGGCGCGGTCAAAAACGCGATGATCCTCTCCGTGCCGGAGGGGCACGACAAGCCGCTCAAGTACCCGCTCATCTTCACTGTGTGCGACGCGCTCATCATCAACAAGATCGACGTGTTGCCGTATTTCGACTTCGACATGGAAAAGGTCGTCGAATACGCGCACATGCGCAACCCGAAGCTCAAGATATTCCCCCTCTCCGCCAAAACCGGCGAGAGCGTGGACGCTTGGTGTAATTGGCTGCGCGAGCAGGTGCGCGCTTGGAACGGGTGAGAAAAGGGAAAGAGATGTACCGCATGGTACATCTCTTTTTGTTATGCGTCCAGCCGGAAGACCGACGGATAAATTTGCCCGTCCCTGAACTCAAGCACGCCGTAGGTCGGGCGGCGGGGATCGCCGATCGAACCGGGATTCATCATCATCGGCCGCGACGCCGCGTCCACGAGCGGCACGTGCGTGTGGCCGAAGAGCAGAATGTCGGCGTTCATCTCGAGCGCGCGGTACTGCGCGCGGAGAAGTCCGGTCTTCACCCCTAACGTGTGCCCGTGCGCGATGAGCACGCGGTGATCGTCCAGGATCAGCACGCGCTCAAGCGCTTCAAAGCGCCCGAAGTCGCAGTTGCCGGGGACCTGCTCGAGCGGCAGGCTGGGGAAAAGTTCACGCAGCTCCTCGACATCGCGCCAGCCGTCGCCAAGGTGGATGATGCCGTGCGGCTTTACGAGCTCTACCGCGCACACCATGTTGTCGACATTGCCGTGCGAGTCGGATAGTACAAGATATTTCATAGCGCTTACAGGAACTTGTCGAGCTCGCGCTCGACCTCATCCATCTTCTTGATCTGCGGCTTGTCGATGCGGTAGCCGCCCTTGACGACCATGTCGAGCTCACGCAGCGCGCTCAAATTCTGAAGAGGGTTGCCGGAGCAGACGATCAGGTCGGCCTGCTTGTCTGCCTCAATGCTGCCGGTCAGATTACCGATGCCCGCGAGCCGGGCATTGAGTTTCGTCGCGCTGTAGAGCGCGAACGCGGGCGTCACGCCGCAGTATTTGACGAAATAGTGCAGCTCGCGCCACATGTCGTAATGTGTGATGTACGGGCAGCCGACGTCCGTGCCGAGACCGACTGGCACGCCCGCGGCGAGGTTTGCCTTTGCGAGCGCGACGATGCCGTCGAAGACGATTTTGCCGTTTTCCTGCTGCTCATACGTCGCGTGCGAAATGCTGCGGTCGAAGAGCGCGTAGGGCAGGGCGGGGGAAATGGTCGAAATTTGGAACGCCTTGCGCTGCTTGAAGAGTGCGATCATTTCATCGCTTGGCTGCGCGCCATGCTCGATGGAGTCGACGCCGTTTTGCAGTGCAGCCATCACGCCCTCAGGGCTCTCAACGTGCGCCGCGACGATCATGCCGAGCGAATGTGCCTTGTCGCACGCGGCCTTGACAAGCTCGGGCTGCATGCGCAGCACGCCCGGCTCGCCCACGACTTCGGCGTCCAGCACGCCGCCGGTGATCATCAGCTTGATGAGGTCGGGCTTTTCGGCGGCGATCTTTTCGACGAGCGCCGCGGCCTCTTCGGCGGAGTGCGCCTCGTAGGCGAGCGAACCCGCCATGTGCCCGCCGGGGACGGAGACCGCCATGTTCGACGCCAGCACGCGCGGGGCAAGAATTTTGCCCGCCGCGGCGAGGTCGCGAATTTTCGTGTCGTAATCGGCGACGCCGCCGACTGTGCGGATGGTCGTGACGCCGGAGAGCAGCTCGGTTTTGGCGTAGCCCTCGCACATGTTGACGCCGATCCTGTTCGTCAGCGCGCAGGAGGTGATGAGCTTGACGAGCTTTTTGGGGTCGCTCGCCTTCTTTTTCGGCTTGCCCGAGGCGGGCAGGTGCACGTGCATGTTGATGAGACCCGGCAGCACATATTTTCCGCCGAGGTCGACTGCCTCATAGCCTGCGGGGATATGCTGTGCGTCGACGATCTCATTGATTTTCTCGCCGTCGATGCAGACGGCCTTGCCCGTCTGAGGCTCCATGTGCTCAGAGCCGTCGAGAAGCACGCAGTTTGTCAATGCGTACTTTTTGTCGTTGTGGTACATCGGAGTGTGCGCCTTTCCTGTTATCGAATCTGGCCGCTGCCGGTGATGACGTATTTATAGGTGCTCAGCTCGTCGAGCCCCATCGGGCCGCGCGCGTGGAGCTTCTGCGTCGAAATGCCCATCTCGCAGCCGAGGCCGAACTCCCCGCCGTCGGTGAAGCGGGTGGAGACGTTGACGTACACCGCCGCGCTGTCGACCTCGTCGACAAAGCGGTCGGCCGCGGCTTGGTTCTCGGTCACGATGCAATCGCTGTGGTGCGTCGAGTGATGCTGGACATGCGCGATGGCCGCATCCAGATCATCTACGACCGCGACGGCGAGAATGTAATCGAGAAATTCCGTGTCGAAGTCGAGCTCCGTTGCCGCCGTGCCGGGAATGATCTCCGCCGCGGCTTCGTCGAGCCGCAGCTCGACGGGGACAAGGCCCGCTTCCCTACGCTTGTCGACAAGCGCGGCCTTGAGCTTGGGGAGAAATTCCTTTGCAATGTCGCGGTGGACAAGGCAGACCTCCTCCGCGTTGCACACGGACGGGCGGCTCGTCTTGGCGTTTTCGATGATCTTTACCGCCATGTTGAGGTCAGCGTCCCTGTCGACGTACACATGGCAGATGCCCGTGCCGGTCTCGATGCAGGGAACGCTTGCATTTTCCACGCACGCGCGGATGAGCCCCTTGCCGCCGCGGGGGATCAGCAGGTCGACAAGGCCGTCCGCCGTCATCAATACCTGCGCGCTCGCATGCGTTGTATCCTCAACGATGTTGACAATGTCGGAATCGCCGCCGACGGACTCAACGCCCGCCTTGAGCGCCGTGACGATAGCGTGAGAGGAGCGATAGGCCTCCTTGCCGCTGCGCAGCATGCAGACGTTGCCGCTCTTGATGCACAGCGCCGCGGCGTCCGACGTGACGTTCGGGCGGCTCTCGTAGATGATGGCGACCAGACCGAGCGGCACCTGCCGCTTGGTGATGGTCATACCATTGGGGCGCTTGAACTGCGCGAGCGCGCGGCCCACGTGGTCGGGCAGCGCCGCGGCAGCGCGGATGCCCTCGGCCATCGCGTGGATGCGGCTCTCCGTCAGGGCGAGACGGTCGAGCATCACGTCAGAGATCGCGCCCTTTGCCGCCTCCATGTCCTTGGCATTTTCGCGCAGGATATCTTCGCTGTTGGCCTCAAGGCTCTCCGCCATCGCGAGCAGCAGCCGGTCCTTCTCCTCGGCGCTTGCGCTGCGGATGCTGCCCCAGGCAGCTTTTGTGCGTTCCAGAAGTTCGATCGTTGTCATGCTTCATCCCTCTTTGCCAAAAATCTTGTGCCCACGCGCTTGCCCGCGGCCACATCGTAGAGTACCTCGGGCGACTGGCCGTTGGCGATGACCATTTCGCAGCCTGCTGCCGTCGCCATCTGCGCGGCGCGGAGCTTGGTCGCCATGCCGCCGGTGCCGAGGTTCGAACCGCTGCCCCCGCCGAGCGAAATGATGTGCTCGTCGATCTTTTCCACCGTGTCGATGAGCTTCGCGTCGGGGTTCTTGCGCGGGTCTCCGTCGAAGAGCCCGTCGATGTCCGAAAGCAGAATGAGGAGGTCCGCCTGGATCGTCACGGCCACGATGGCAGAGAGCGTATCGTTGTCGCCGATACCGAACTCCTCGGTGGAGATGGTGTCGTTCTCGTTGATGACCGGCAGCGCGCCAAGCTCTAAAAGCCGCGCGAGCGTGTTGTGGAAGTTCTGCTTGCGCACGCCGCCCTCTTCGATATCCGGTGCGGTGATGAGCAGCTGTGCCACGGTGTGGTTATACTCGGTGAAGAGCTTGTCGTAAATGTACATCAACTCGCACTGGCCGACAGCGGCGGAGGCCTGCTTCGTCGGCACGTCTTTCGGCCGTTCGCTCAGGTTGAGCTTGCCAAAGCCCATGGCGATGGCGCCAGAGGAGACGAGGATGATCTCGTGTCCCATATTTTTAAGGTCGCTTAAAACCTTGCACAGCTTTTCCATACGCTGGATGTTCAGCCGCCCCGTGGGGTGTGCCAGCGTGGATGTGCCGACCTTGACGACAATTCTCATATCGTGATCCCTCCGATCAAAGCGGGCGCGCGATGCGCGCGGACGCCGGAATTTGCCCATTATTATACCGCGCCGATTTGCATTTTGCACTCTTTTTTTGCAAATTTTGCACCGTAATGACACAGTAAAGTGAAAAAGCACAGGCGCGCGAAAGCGCGCCTGTGCTTTTTTGTGAGATTCTGCTTAAAACGGCTTTTTCGCGACCTCTAAGATCACGTCGAGCATGCCTTGGATCTGCGGGGTGATGACCTTGTTGCGGTGATAAAGCACCTGCCGCCACTGGCTCATCTGACAGTCGGCCACAGGGATGATGGCAAGGTTGCCCTTGTGAATGCTCATCTTTGCCGTGTAGCGCGGCAGCACGGAGAGATACTCTGGATTCTCGCGGATGAGCTTGAGCGCGAGCGTGTCGCTCTCGAGCTCCAAAAACGGCTCGACACTTAGATCCTGACGGGCAAGCTCGCGGTCGAACTGGTCGCGGTAGGGGTTGCCGTGGTTCATCAGGATGAACGGGTGCGACACAAGGTCGGCAAGGTGCACATCATCGCGGGCAGAGAGCGGGTTTTCCGTGTTCGTCACGATGACGACGTCCTCCTGCGCTTCAAAGACTTTGACAAACTGCGTGTCGAAGATCTGCTCATCGAGCGTGTAGATGATGTCGAGCTCATTCTTGACGAGCATTTCGGTGATGGAGGCGATATTGCCCGCGTGCAGGCTGATCTGCACGTGCGGAAAGCGCTCGTGGTAGAGCGGCACGATGTTAGAGAACGAGGCGGTGAGCAGCGAATTGAGCGTGCCGACGCGCACGGTGCCGCTCAGCTCGGAATCCGACGAGGCAAAGGCGCTGGCACGCGCGATGGCGCTCACCACGTCGCGCGCGTAGGAGACAAAGTCCTTGCCGTACTGCGTGATGGAGACCGTTTTGCCGATGCGGTCAAAGAGCTGCACGCCCAGCTCGCGCTCGAGCTGCTGGATCTGCACCGTGACGGCGGACTGGGAATAATCCAGAGCTTCCGCCGCACGGGAGAAGCTCTTGAGCTCCGTGACTTTTAAGAATGTGACCAGGTTGCGGACTTCCATGGCTGTCCTCCGATTCAAATTTGTAATACATTTTCAAAAATATATTAGTGGAAATATCTTAATTTGTCAATAGACGCATTATAAAAAATAATGAGTCGGGCGAAAAAGTCGGCCGTGGACACACGGCCGGCTTTTTATGAAGGGGATCAGTCCTTGTACTCGTGGTGCAGCAGCTCGTGCGCGCGCTCATTGAGACCCGCGGCATACATCGCGTCGAGGACGGGGTTGCGCTCGCTGCGCTTGAACATCGCGCTGCGGTCGATCTCGTATAGGCCGTGGGCGCGCTTGAGCTTGGTGCTCATCAGCGCGTAGGGCTGGCCCGCGCCGCCGACGCAGCCGGTGCGGCAGGACATGACCTCGACCAGGTCGACCTCGACCTCGCCGTTTTCGATTTGATCGAGCAGCTTTGCCGCGTTGGCAAGGCCGTGGGCCAGGGCGACGCGCACGTCGCGCCCGTTAACGGGGATGGTCACAAAGCGGACGGCCTCCGTGCCGCGAAGACCGCTGTGCTCGAGCATGCGCAGGACGTTTTTGCTCTTGTCGGGCAGGCAGCAGCGGAGCACCGCCTCCGCCACGCCGCCGGAGGTGCCGAAGATCTCGGCCGCGCCGCTGCCCATGCCGAACGGCAGGTCGGGCGACTCCTTTTCGAGCATCTGGAAGCGGATGCCGGATTCCTTGATCATCTTGATGACCTCCTGCGTGGTCAGCACGAGGTCGACGTTCGGTACGCCGTCGCGGCGGAATTCCTCGCGTCCGGCCTCCATTTTCTTGGCTGTGCAGGGCATGATGGCGATATGGAAGGTCGTGCGGCCGTCGGCGGCGTCCTTTTCGCGGTACTTGTCCTTTAAGACCGTTGCGAACATTTGCATGGGCGAGAGTGCGGAGGACAGGTTCTTGATGAACTGCGGGCGCTCCTGCTCCACATAGCGCACCCAGGACGGGCAGCAGGATGTCATCAGCGGGAGATTTTCGCCCGTTTCCAGGCGGCGGAGGAATTCCTTCGATTCCTCGCGCACCGTGAGGTCCGCGCCGAAGATCGTATCGTAAATCTCGTCCGCACCCATGATCTTGAGTGCCGTGACGAGCTTGTCGAGCACATTTTCGCCCGCGGGCAGACCATAGGCCTCACCGATGGCGACGCGCACGGCGGGCGCGATCTGGATGACGACACGCTTTTGCGGGTCGTGCAGGGCACGCCACGCTGCGCCGATGTCGTTTTTGACGGTGATGGCGCCGGTCGTGCACACGGCGGCGCACTGGCCGCAGCTGACGCAGTGCGTGGTCGAGATGGGCTGGTCGTCGCCTGCCTCAATGTGCAGCCCTGGGCCGCGGCCTGCAAAGTGCAGGATGCTCATGCCCTGGACCTCTTTGCACACGCGCACGCAGTCGCCGCAGAGGATGCATTTGTTGAGGTCGAATGTGACCGCAGGGCTTGAAAAGTCCATCGGTACATGCTCGCGCGTATCCTTGAAGTGAACGTGATGGATGCCGAAGCGCACGGCCATCTCCTGCAGACGGCAGGAGCGGTTTTTTTCGCAGGCGGTGCAGTCGCGGCAGTGCGAGGCAAGCATCAGCTCCAGTATCATGCGGCGGTATTTGAGAAGGCGCGATGTGTTGGTGCGGATGCGCATGCCGTTTTTCGGCTTGGTCGTGCAGGCGGCGTCGATCTTGCCGGTGTCCAGATCCTCGACCATACACATGCGGCACGCGCCGTAAACGGAAAGGTCGGAGTGGAAGCAGAAGTTCGGCATTTCCACGCCCGCCTTGCGGCAGACATCCATGATCGTGGGCTCGTCGTCGAACTCCACGCGGATGTTGTCGACATACATGATACCCTTAGCCATCGATCTCCACCTCCTGGATTGCATCAAAGGGGCAGGCCTCGATGCAGGTATAGCATTTGACGCATTTTTCCGGATCGATCACGAACGGCGACTTGATGACGCCCGTGATGGCCTCGGCGTGGCAGGAACGCGAGCACTTGCTGCATCCGCGGCAGATGCCCGGGTCGATCTCGAGGCGGATGCGGTTATAGGGAAGTCCACCCGGCTCGATCGGCTCGCGGTCAAGCTCGCAGAGCGCGCAGTCCCCGCGCAGGTGATCCTTGAATTCCTCGGGAAAGTATTTGATGGCCGTCTCCAGCGTGTGGTAGGAATTGCGGCCCAGATTGCAGAACGCCGTGACTGAGATCATCTCGCCAAGGTCGGTGAGCATATGAAAGTCCGACTCGCTGAGGCGGTAGTCCCGCATGGCCCAGAGCAGCTCGTTCATGCGCTTTGTGCCCTCGCGGCAGGGAACGCACTTGCCGCAGAACTCTGTCTGCGTGTACTGCATAAAGCGACACGCGACATCGACCATGCAGCGGTCCTCGTCGAGCACCGTGATGACGCTGTCGCCGCGGCGCACGCCGTAGGGCTTGAGCTTTTGAAAGTGCAGGGGCAGATCGAGATGCTCCTCGACGAGAAGGCCGCCGCTCGGGCCGCCGATCTGCACCGCCTTAAACTTTTTCCCATTCGGAATGCCGCCGCCGATCCCGTAGATCGCCTCTCGGATGGTGGTCGCCTCCTCGGGAATGTCTACATAGCCGGGGTTGGCGATGTCACCCTTGAGTAAAAAAATTCTTGCCATTTCTCTCTCCGTGTTTCGTTTTTTTAAATTTCAAAAAATCTAATAGAATATATAGCACGAAAAACTCTAACACTGCGCCTTAAAATTGTAAAGGGATGCACTGATAAATTATTTGAATAGGAGAGCGGGCTATAAGCAAAAGACGGAGGAGACCGCCTATAATAAGGCGGTCTCCTCCGTTTCTTCTTCGTCCAAAAGCTGCATGATCGACACTTCGAACGCCGTGCGTTCCTCACTGCCGCTTTCGAGCAGCTTGGTGTAGGTCCGGCTCTGCACGCGGCCCTCAAGCGCCAATCGCTCGCCGACGTCCATGCCCGCGATCTGCACGGCGGTCTGTCCCCAGGCGATGCAGGGTAAGTAGTCCGCGCGCCCGTAGTGGCGGTTGACTGCCAGAATGACATCGCAAATGCTGCGGCCGAGCGGCGTGCGCCGCAGCACGGGCTTTTTGCACAGCGCGCCCGAGAGCAGGATGCGGTTAAAGTACGAGCCGTCGCCCGGCTCGATGCTCTGGGCGAACACGGTGATGACGAGCCGGTTGCCCTGCCCGCTCTTGTTGTTAAACGAGCGCAGCTGCCCGACGATGCGAAGGCTCTGTCCCTCCTCCACAGGGCAGACGCGCAGCAGTGCCTCGCTCGCCACGATGACGGGCACGTCGTTCTGGCCTGACAGGCGCTCGACCCGCAGGGGAAATTTGTCGAACCGGCGGGTATGGTTCTCGTGCGAAAAGACGGGCTCGCCTGCGGCGACGCCCCACAGCTCCACATAGTTCTGGTTGCGCTCCATATCGTACACCTCAGCACAGTTTTGTTGGTGTATCCTATGAAAAAGAACGTGGAGATATGCCGTGCCGAGCACGAGGACAAAAAGGAAGAGCCGTCTTTCGACGGCTCTTTCTTTTTGTCATTCGCGTGAGCGATAAATTACATCTTGGAGATGATCTCGACCAGCTCTTCGCCGATGCGGCCCTGAGCCTCGACGGTCGCGGAGCCGATGTGCGGCGTGCAGGAGACCATCGGGTGGGAGTAGAGCGCAACGTTGGTCGCGGGCTCGTCGGCATAGACGTCCAGACCGGCGGCGCGGACCTTGCCGCTGTTGAGCGCGTCAAGAAGCGCAGCCTCGTCGACGTTGGTGCCGCGGGAGGTGTTGATGATGACGACGCCGTCCTTCATCTTGGCGATGCGCTCAGCGTTGATGAGAGCGCCGCCGTCGACAGCGGGAGCGTGGACGGAGATGAAGTCGGACTTGGCGAGCAGCTCGTCCATCTCAACATAGGGGATGCCAAGCTCTTCCTCGATGCCGGGGATGTGGAAGATATCGAACGCGATGACGTTCATGCCGATGGCCTTGGCCATCTTGCCGAGCTTCTGGCCGATGCGGCCGAAGCCGACGATACCGAGCGTCTTGCCGGTCAGCTCGATGCCCTTGCCGTAGGCCTTCTTCTCCCACTTGCCCTCGCGCATGGAGTGGCCGGCGATGGAGATGTAACGGGCGCAGGAGAACATGTGAGCCATAGCGAGCTCAGCAACGGACTCGGAGGGGGACTTCGGGGTGTTCTTCACCTCGATGCCGTTGTCCTTGGCGTACTGCACGTCGATGTTGTCGAGGCCGACGCCGGCGCGGATGACGCACTTGAAGCGGCTGCCCTTGGCCTCGTCGATCTGCTTGGCGCGCAGCTTGGTCTTGGAGCGAATGATGGCGACATCAAAGTCGCGCAGGGCCTTACCAAGCTCGTCGGGCTCGTAGAACTGCTCAACGAGCTCGTGACCCATCGCGCGAACCTTCTCGATCGCGCCCTTATCCATACCGTCGGTAACAAGAATACGCATAACGAAATTCTCCTTAAATAATATTAAATCATTTTTGTGACGACATGTGCGTCACAAAAATACATTGGCCCAGCCGCCTTTGGCGGCGGCACCAGTGAACGTTTCACTGGTGAGGGGGTATCTAAAAGGGGGATAGTATCCCCCTTTTAAGAAATTTTCCTTTACTTGGTGTGCTCGGCCTCGAACTTCTTCAGGAATTCGACGAGAGCCTGAGCGCCCTCGATGGGCATGGCGTTGTAAACGCTGGCGCGCAGACCGCCGACGCTCTTGTGGCCCTTGAGGTTATCGTAACCGGCAGCCTTGGTAGCGGCGACGACTTCGGCGTCGAGCTCGGCAGAATCGGTGACGAACGGGATGTTCATGAGGGAACGGAACTCGGGCTCAACGGTGCCGTGGAACATCTTGGAGGAATCCAGGAAGTCATAGATGACCTTGGCCTTCTCGATGTTGCGCTGATGCATGACCTCGAGACCGCCGATGCTCTTGAGGTACTTGAACACCTTGCCGCAGCAGTAAATCGCCCAGCAGTTCGGGGTGTTGTACATGGAGTCGTTCTTGGCGTGGGTGTCATAGCGCATGTAGATGGGCATCTTGGGATCGAGATCCTCGCGGATGAGGTCCTCGCGGATGATGGCGATGACCATACCGGCAGGGCCGACGTTCTTCTGCACGCCCGCATAGATCATGCCGTAATCGCTGACATTGCAGGGCTGGGAGAGGAACATGGAGCTCTGGTCGGAGACAAGGATGTGACCCTTGGTGTTGGGGAGCTGCTGCCAGGTCACACCGTGGATGGTCTCATTCTCGCAGATGTAGACATAGTCGGCATCCTCGGGAATGTCAAGATCGGAGCAGTCGGGGATGTAGCTGTAGTTCTTGTCCTTGGAGGAAGCGGCGACGATGACCTCGCCGTACTTCTTAGCCTCGGCAATGGCCTTCTTGGACCATGCGCCGGTCTCGACGTAGACGGCCTTGCCGTTCTTCAGCAGATTCCAAGGCACGGCCGCGAACTGCAGCGTAGCGCCGCCCTGAATGAACAGGACCTTGTAGTTGTCGGGGATGCCCATCAGTTCGCGCAGGTCAGCCTCGGCCTCGTCGACGATCTGCTGGAAAACCTTGGAGCGGTGGCTCATTTCCATGACGCACATGCCGCTGCCGCGGTAGTTCATCATCTCGTCACGGATTTCCTCCAGCACGGGCTCCGGCATCATAGCGGGACCGGCAGAGAAGTTGTAGGTGCGATTGTACTTCATTGTTGGTGTCCTCCTGATTGTCTTTTTTGAGCAATAGCAACAGAAATTGCATGATATGACAGCTACAGTATAGTCTATCGTGCGGGGATAATCAATAGAAAAAAGCAAACTTATCATTTATAAAAAAACAACTGTGCCGCGCTTTGAAAAACAAAAAGCAAATGAAGAAATTATTGACAAACGATAATTCTTCTGCTACGCTGACGATAGAAATTATCGCAAAACAATAATTCTGGAGGTGCGATATGAAACGTGACCGGATCAAGACCTTACTTTTGGCGGAGGCGCTCATCTGCGCGCTGCTTGCGCTCGCCCTGTGGCTTTTCGAGGGCGACGCCTTTTCCGTCGCCGGATTCCCCGGCAGCGCAGTGGGGCAGGGACTGAGTGCGCTGGCCGCCTCGGGCCGCTTCGGTTTCGCGCTGGCGTTTACGCTGTATGCCGCGGTGATCCTGCTGCCGCTCTATGCGCTCGTGCACATCGGGGCGCGGCGGGAGCTGAAGCCGGAGGACGCGCTGCTCGTGCTCATCGCGTTTGCCGCGGCCTGCGCGCTCTTTCCACACGGCTGGACCGCCTATTGGAGCACATCGGCGGAGGCACTGTTCCCGCGCCTTGCCTGGCAGTGGCTCATCTTCGCGCTGCTCGCGGGCTGGGTCGTACTGCGGCTGCTGCGCCGGTTTTCCGGCGGCGATACGCAGGAGCTCTTGAAGCTATTCCGCGCGCTGCTTATCCTCGCGGCGGCGTACTTCATCTTCGAGGTCTGCTTTGCGGAATTTGCGGGCCTGTTTTCTGCCGTCGACGCGCTCAAGGCGGGCAACACCGCCTTTACAGACGATACGGTCCTGCCTGCGGCAACGGACATAACGGGATCGAAGAGCCTTGCACTCAGCTATGCCGTCCTCGCCCTGCGCTTTGCCGCGGAAAGCCTTCCTACGCTGCTCGCCGCGGCGACGGCGTACTTCGCCATTGGCCTTCTCGACACGATGGAAGACGGCGCGTTTACGCAGGAGAGCGCCGCCTACGCGCCAAAGCTCGCCGAATGGTGCGTCAAGGTCCTCAAGATCAGCGTGCTGTTCGCCCTCGCGGTCAACGTTTTGCAGGCGTTCTGTGCGCCGATGCTCCTGAGCACCAGCATTTCGATCCGTCTGCCAATCTTCGAGCTGTGTTTCGTGCTCGCCGCGCTTCTCGGTGCGCGGCTCATCGCCTCGAACGTCGCCCTTGCGGCGGACAACGACCTCTTTATTTGAGGGTGCTGCCATGGCGATCACGGTACATCTCGACGAGGTGCTGAAAGCGCGCGGCATGACAAGCAAGGAACTTTGTGCCACCGTCGGCATCACGGAGGCAAATCTTTCCATTCTGCGCAGCGGCAAGGCCAAGGGCGTGCGCTTTGCGACGCTCAACCGCATCTGCTGCGCGCTCGAGTGCAATGTGGGCGACATTCTGCAATGCGACGGAGAATTGGAGGCAGAGCATGAAGAGTAAAACGAAAACGATACTGATTTTTGCTGCGATCCTCGCGGCGGTCTTTCTCATTGCCTTTCTCGACGGCGGCGCGGTGCAGTCCGCCGCGGACGAGGAGGAAGAAGGCACGCTCATCGGCGCTTACGTCTCGGAAGAGGACATCGACATCGGCGGTGATCTTGCGGTCTCAGCCGCGGGCAAATTCGTCTGGAAGGCCGGGCGGCTCTATATGGAGACAGACGACTGGTCCGCGCTCGGTGAGCGCGGCGGCGGCATCTACTGCACGATGGAGCCGGACGCGCGCTATGGTGAGGAGGACGCCAAGTCGCCGAATATCACGATCTTCGGCGCACTCGGTGCGCCGCTGGGGAAGGCCGGTATCGACGATGACAACGGCGTCCGTACGACGGACATCGACCTCTCGGGCGAGGTCTACGCCTGCGGCGACAGACAAGTGATTTTCAAACTTTATCCCATCTATCAGACGTCGGATGGACGCATTTATTTGACGCGCGGCAACAGCATGGGCATGTCCGGCGCGGACGGCGCCAGCATAACCCACACGCTCACGAGCGATAAGACCGAGACGATCGGCGGCAAGTCCGAGCGCGTGAAGGTCAAAGTTGCCATCACCGCCGTCTCCCGCCCGACACCGACGAAGTTCACCGTCGCGCACATGGACGAAAATGACGATCTCTTGAAGCTCGAGGAGTTCGCGCCCGACGCGCTGCCCGAGTCCATCACCGCCGCGTCCGGCGCGGCGTATCTCATCGGCACGAGCTATGGCACGGACTGGAACGGCGAGACGGCGGAATACGACATTTGCAGCCGCAGCAATGACAGTGCGCCGTATGCTTACTCAAAGCTGGATACCTTCCGCTATCAGGACGGTAAGCTCTGCTCAATCAGCATCAAGGTCAACTGGGGGGAGGGAACAGCATGAAACGACTGATCGCTTTTGCGCTGGCGCTCGCGGTGGTGTTCGGTGTGAGTTTTGCGCTTTACAAGCCTGAGCGCATCGGAGAAAACGCGGCACAGCACCCGGTAAATGACGAGTGGGTCGGATACTTCTTCGCCCTTGAACCCTTCGACGGCAGGCGCTACGCGACGGAGAACGGCGATGATTACGACTTCGGCGTGCCCGGCGTGCCGGTGTTTGTGACCATCGCAGCGTTTGAACCCGACGATCCGGATTACGAAGAGGGCTCTGAATTCAACTATTCCGTCGGTGCGGCGGTGTCCGACGAGGTGGTGGGCAGCGGAATGCGCGTCAACGTCGACGACAACGGCAGCAGCTACGAGACGGGCGGAGAGATCGCGCTCGACGCGCTGGGACGGGCGGAACTGTACGAATGTTATGTCTACCGCACGCCCGCGGGGGACTACTATGCCGAGTGCACGCAGGCCAACGGCATGAACGTATGTTACAGGACACCCAGCGCAAACCTGAACCAGACGCGGACGATCTCGACCGAGCGGTCGAGCGACTGGCGCGCGAACGGCAAAACGAAGAGCCGCTCGATCAAGGTGAGCGTTTCATTCGCGGCGCACACGGCGGCAGAATCGGTCGACTTCGTCTGGATGGACAGCGAAAAGAACGTCCTGTCGCGCGCGGCATACGCCGCCGACGCTCTTCCCGAGACGCTGGCCGCACCCGAGCATGCGGCGCTTCTCGTCACCGCGATGCAGAGTGTGGACGGTACAAGCGCCCGCACGCTCTGCACGCAGGACGATCTGTTCTCCAGAGCCTATGTGCCCTCGACGCTTTCCGGCCTCCTGCGTGTCGTCGATGTGTCGCTCGACTGGGGAGAGGACGAGACTTAACCAATTTTTAATAAAGAATTCGCTAAGAAAATGATTGCAATACGCGGGCAAAGCGGGTAAGATGGGGTTAACTCAAAGAAAAGAGGAACTTGCCATGCGTCCCGACGGAACCCGAGTGAAAGAGGCGTCCACCATCGTTTCGGCATTGCCCTATGTCATGCCGCGGCGCTACGACGCGCAGAATTTCATCACCGAATACGCTGATATGGAGGTCCTGCGCCGCTACATTCAGGAAAAGCGCCGCGAAGGCGTCCGCATCCCGTATATGACGCTCATTCTGGCGGCATACTTCAAGGCGTATCAGGAAAATCCGAAGATCAACCGCTTCATCATGAACAGCAAGATCTACCAGCGCAATCACTTCTGTGTCAGCTTCGTCATCCTGAAAACGCGCGCCGACGGCCGCGCGGATGAGACGTCGATCAAGGTGTTCTTTGAGGACGGGGATGACATTTTCTCCATCAACCGCAAGATCGAGGAGGCGGTCGCGCAGAATCAGGTGGCCGCGCACAACAACAATACGGATAAATTCGCGAATTTCCTGTTCGCCATCCCCATCCTGCCGGGGCTTTTGTTCGGCCTTGTCAAGCTGATGGACCGCTGCGGCCTGTTGCCGCGTAAGATCATTGATCTGAGCCCGTTCCACACGAGCCTTTTTATCACGAACCTTGCCTCCATCAACACGAATTCCATCTTCCACCACTGCTACGAGTTCGGCACGACGGGTGTGTTCGTCAGCATGGGCAAGCCTATTGCCAATTATATGAGCGGGGAGTATAATAAAAAAATGATCCCGCTCTCCGTCGTGATGGATGAGCGCATCTGCACAGGACACGAGTACGCGCTGTTCTGGGCGAGCGTGCGCCGCTATCTCAAGCACCCCGAACTGCTGGAGGGGAAGCCGACGGAGGAAAACGCAGATCTCGCGGAGGACTGCGTTTGATCAGCAGCCACAAGCCGCAAAGCGCGGGATCTGCGCTTTGCGGCGTTTTCTACTTTTATGTGTAGAAGAAAGGACAGGGAAGCTTCCTTGATCGAACCAAAGTCTCAGGCAAAAACGTGCAGCGCCCACGCAGAAATTTTGCAGCAGAACGACGAACGCACCGTCTACCGTCTCAGGGAGACGGACGGCGAGGTGCGCATCACATCCTATCCCGTTTTCCCCGGCATTGAGCTTGCCTATCACGATGTGCACGCGCCGTCGTACCGTCTGGCAGAGCCGAATGCGGCGGGACTCATCGAGATCCAGCACTGCCGCGAGGGACGCGCGGAATACTGCTGCGGCGGCGAGCATTACTTTTTAGCCCCCGGCGACCTCTCCGTCGTGCGCCGTGCCGCCATCGAGGGGGAGGTGGAGTTCCCCACGGGGCACTACCACGGCATCACCGTCACGCTCGACCCCGCCCTCGCACCTGACTGTTTGTCTTGCATTTTGCAGGATGTCGACGTCCGCCCCAGCGTGCTGGCAGAGAAGTTCTTCGCCGACTCGGAGTGCTTTGTCTCGCGTTCGTCGGCGCGCGTGGAGCACATCTTCTCTGAGCTCTACGCCGTGCCCGCCGGCATCCGCCGCGGCTACTTTAAGGTTAAGGTGCTCGAACTGCTGCTCTTTTTGAGTGCGCTCGACGTGGCGCATGAAAAGCACGGCTATACCGCCGCGCAGGTGCGCCTTGCGCGCGCGGCGCGCGACGCGCTGCTTGCAAGCACGGAGGACGACGTTACGATCTCCGCGCTTGCACAGGAACTCGGTGCGTCGCCCTCGCAGCTCGCCGCGAGCTTTCGCGGCGTGTACGGCATGACGCCCGCAGCATTTTTGCGCGCGCAGAAGATGCACAGTGCCGCGCAGCTCCTGCGCACGAGCGACCGCACGGTGCTCGATATCGCGGGGCAGTTCGGCTATGACAACGCCAGCAAGTTTGCCAAGGCCTTCCGCAGTGTGATCGGTGTGTCGCCGAGCGCGTACCGCGCGGGCGCGGACAGCGACAGCTGCGCGCCGACGGCGGAAAAGGCAGAATAAAATATTTTGGAGCCTCATCCGATCAATTTGGAGCGGATAAGGCTCTTCTTTTCGGGTATCCTAAGACATGTCAAGAGCGAGGATGCCGCTCCTCTGACGGTTAGATAAATCTAACTTACGGAGGAGCGCCACCGAAACCAAAGGGGAGGGAAACGGGCATGTCTGAAGAGATCCTGGTGCGGCAGGGTGCGCCGACGTTGGCAGGTATCAAAACGGGCAGCCTCTTCCCTTGTCCTTGCGAAGATAAGGAAGCGCTCTTTGCGGACATCCGCCGCCTGAACCGTTTGCTTGTGCCAAAGGGCCTGTGTCTGCTGCCGATCCGTTTTCTGAAAGGACAGGTCCTTTTGTACCTGTACCGTCCCTCTGAGCTGCGGAGAGATTTGGAGAACGAACAGGCGGCCGAGATCCTGCACCACGCGGGCTACAATAGCGGCCACTGCGGACGCTGCATCGCAAACCTCATCCGCCGATTCCGCGAGGGCGGCGAATTCCCCCATGAGGTCGGGCTTTTCCTCTCGTATCCGCCGGAGGACGTCAAGGGCTTCATCGACCACCGCGCCTGCAACTTCAAATGCGCGGGGCTGTGGAAGGTCTACGGCGACGAGAAGAAGGCGCGCGAGCTGTTCGCCCGCTTCAAAAAATGCACGGAGATCTACTGCGCACTCTGGGAGGCCGGCTCGGGCATCGAGCAGCTTGCCGTGGCAGTGTGATAGATACTGAATTATGAAAGGAAGATACTAATATGAAAAAGACTGCTGTTGTTTATTGGAGCGGCACGGGCAACACCGAGGCCATGGCCAAGGCCGTCGCTGAGGGCATGGAGAGCGCGGGCGCGCAGGTCACGATGTTGACCCCTGACCAGGTCAAGGCCAGCGAGCTGAGCGCTTACGACGCGATCGCCTTCGGCTGCCCCGCCATGGGCAGCGAAGTGCTCGAGGAGATGGAGTTCCAGCCCATGTTTGACGAGGTCAAGCGCAGCCTTGGCGGCAAGAGCGCCGCGCTGTTCGGCTCCTACGGCTGGGGCGACGGCGAGTGGATGCGCGGCTGGGAAAAGGACTGCGATGATTCCGGCATCCGCCTTGTGTGCGAGAGCGTGACCTGCTGCGAAGCGCCTGATGACGCCGCGCTGGACGCTTGCCGCGCGCTGGGCAAGGAGCTGGCGAAGTGAGGATTCCTCTGTGGACGAAAAGCGCGCGATGAGGAAGCTCAGGCGGAAAGCACCTGTGCTCGTTGCGCTTGCGGTCATCCTGCTGAGTCTTGCCATCGGCGGATGCCTGCCTTTTTGAAAACACGATGCGATGGAAGGCCGCGTACGGGGAGTGCGCGGCCTTCCGATTTTTATTTGCGCTGCCGAAACGGCAGATTTTTACTGATAAGTATTAGCATAACTTATAGATATGTAGATTATTATCAAAAAACTGATAAATAGGGCGAAGCCTTTCTCTCTTTTGCCGCATGGACGAAAAGAGCCCTCTGTGATACCATATTGCTTGTCAAGTTGAGCTCTTTGTAACTGACGGAAACGTGGGTCACCACAGGGGAGCAGAGAGCGTTTCTTGCTGAAATTCAGCAGCCGACCGTCTGGGCACTTCAACTGCACATCGAGGCAGTGGAGCGCCCATTTTTGCTTTTAAGGAGGCAGAACTATGCGAAAGGTAGCCGTTATTATGGGCAGCACGAGCGACCTGCCCGTCGCCGAGAAGGCGATCCAGACGCTCAAGGAATATGGGATCGAGACCGAGGTCCGCGTGTTATCCGCCCACCGGTGCCCGAACGAGGCAAGAGAATTTGCGGCGTCGGCACGGGAGAGCGGATTTTCTTGTATCATCGCGCTCGCGGGCATGGCCGCGCACTTGGCCGGCGCGATGGCCGCGAATACGACGCTTCCCGTCATCGGCGTGCCGTGCAGCGGCGCGAAGCTCGACGGCATGGACGCGCTGCTCTCGACCGTGCAGATGCCCAGCGGCATCCCCGTTGCCACCGTCGCTATCGACGGGGCGAAAAACGCCGCCATCCTTGCCGTCCAGATCATGGCTGTGAGCGACGAGGGCCTTGCCCACAAGCTCCAGGCCGCACGTGACGAGGGCACCGCCGCTGTCCTGAAGGCGGACGAAGAGCTTCGCGAGCGCTACAAAAACTGAGAAACCATCCATCCATATCAATCAACAAAAATATAAAATAAAAGGAGAACAGTCATCATGGAAAAGAAAGAACAGCTCTACGAAGGCAAGGCCAAGAAGGTTTACGCCACCGAAGATCCCAACCTCGTCATCGTTTCCTACAAGGACGACGCCACCGCCTTTGACGGCGCAAAGAAGGGTACCATCGTCGGCAAGGGCGTCATCAACAACCAGATGACCAACCGTCTGATGGCCAAGATGGAAAAGGCCGGCATCCCGACCCACTTTGTTGAAGAGCTCAGCGAGCGCGACACGCTCGTCAAGAAGGTCTCCATCGTCCCGTTGGAGGTCATCATCCGCAACATCTCCGCCGGTCATTTTGCCTCCCGCTACGGCGTGGAGGAGGGTATCGTCTTCTCCGAGCCCACGATCGAGTTCTCCTACAAGAACGACGATCTGCATGACCCCCTGATGAACGCCTATCACGCCGTTGCCCTCAAGCTCGCGACCTGGGAGGAAATCGAGCTCATCAAGAAGTATGCCTTCGCCGTCAACGACACGCTCAAGGCATTTTGGAGCGAGTGCGGCGTCACGCTCGTCGACTTTAAGCTCGAGTTCGGCAAGACCGTCGACGGCCAGATCGTTCTCGCCGACGAGATCAGCCCCGACACCTGCCGCCTGTGGGACAGCAAGACGAACGAAAAGCTCGACAAGGACCGCTTCCGCCGCGACCTCGGCGGCGTGGAAGACGCCTACGCCGAAGTCATGAAGCGCCTGATGGCTCACGACGCACAGTAAGATCAAATATGACAGAGAATCACAACATCATCCCGGCGCGCCACATTCACGAAGAATGCGGCGTGTTCGGCATCTTTACGCCTCAGGAGGCGGACGTCGCGTCCTATGCCTACTACGCGCTCTACTCCCTCCAGCACCGCGGGCAGGAGAGCGCGGGTATCGTCGTCAACGACGACGGCCTGTTCCGCTCGCTGCGCGACACTGGCCTTGTGAGCGAGGTCTTCCCGCCCGAGCAGCTCAAATCGCTCGGCAAGGGTACCATCGCCGTCGGCCATGTGCGCTACGGCACGACCGGCAGCGACAACAAGCGCAACGTCCAGCCCATTTTAGTGAACCACTTCAAGGGCCGTATGGCGCTCGCGCACAACGGCAACCTGACGAACTCCCGCGAGCTGAGGCAGGAGCTTGAAAGCCGCGGCTCCATCTTCCAGACCACGACCGACAGCGAGGTCATCGCCTATATCATCGTGCAGGAGAGACTCAACCGCGGCTCCATCGAAGAGGCTGTCTCCGCTGCGATGGACCGCATCGAGGGCGCGTATTCCCTCGTCCTCTCCTCGCCGACGAAGCTCATTGCCGCGCGCGACCCCCACGGCTTCCGTCCCCTCTGCATGGGGCATCTGAAGGACGGCTCTGTTGTCTTCGCGTCTGAATCCTGCGCGCTCGACGCCATCGGCGCCGAGTTTGAGCGCGACATCCGCCCCGGCGAGATCGTTGTCGTCGACACGGCCGGCGTTCGCTCCGACACGAGCCACTGCGGCAAAGCGCCGAAGAAGCTTTGCGTCTTCGAGTTCATCTACTTCGCCCGCCCTGACTCCGTCATCGACGGCAGCAGCGTCCACGTCGCACGCCAGCGCGCAGGCGCGTTCCTCGCGCTCGAGCATCCCGTGCAGGCGGATGTCGTCATCGGCGTGCCGGATTCCGGCCTTGATGCAGCCCTCGGTTACGCGCGCCAGAGCGGCATCCCCTACGGCATCGGCTTTATCAAAAATAAGTACATCGGCCGCACGTTCATCTCGCCCACGCAGACGATGCGCGAAAACGAGGTCAACATCAAGCTCAACCCCATCCGCTCCGTGGTCGAGGGCAAGCGCGTCGTGCTGATCGACGACTCCATCGTCCGCGGTACGACCTGCCGCCGCACGATCGACCTATTGTGGAAGGCGGGCGCGAAGGAGATCCACATGCGCGTCAGCGCGCCGCCGTTTGTCTCCGAGTGCTACTACGGCACGGACATCGACGACAAGAACAACCTCATCGCCACGCACCACACGGTCGATGAGATCGCGAAGATCATCGGCGTCAACTCGCTCGGCTACTTAAGCCTTGAGGACGTCGTCAAGCTCGCCGACAACACCGAAAACGGCTTCTGCACGGCCTGCTTCGGCGGCGGCTATCCCACCTCTATCCCGAAAGACGGCGGCAAGGACCGCTTTGAGTGCAAAATCAGTGAAGGGGAGAAAAAGAAGAATGCGTAGTTTTTCCGAGAGCTACCGTGACGCCGGCGTGAATATCGAGGCCGGCTACGAGGGCGTCAAGCTGATGAAAAAGCACGTCCAGCGCACCATGATCCCGGGCGTTGTGTCCGATATTGGCGGCTTTGGCGGCCTGTTCGCGCCTGATCTTACCGGTATGAGCGAGCCCGTGCTCGTCTCGGGCACGGACGGCGTGGGCACGAAGCAGCGCATCGCGCAGCTGATGAACAAGCACGACTCCGTCGGCATCGACTGCGTTGCCATGTGCGTCAACGACATTATCTGCTGCGGCGCAAAGCCCATCTTCTTCCTCGACTACATCGCCATCGGCAAGAACGAGCCGGAGAAGGTCGCGACGCTCGTTTCCGGCGTGGCCGAGGGCTGCGTGCAGTCCGGCTGCGCGCTCATCGGCGGCGAGACCGCCGAACACCCCGGCACCATGTCTGCCGACGACTACGACCTTGCGGGCTTCGCCGTCGGCATTGTCGACCGCGCGAAGATCATCGACCACGACCGCATGTGCCCGGGCGACGTTGTGATCGCGCTTACCTCAAGCGGTATCCACTCCAACGGCTATTCCCTCGTGCGAAAGGTCTTCAACGTTGAGCACGCGGACCTCGGCGCATATGTCGACGAGCTCGGCTGCACGCTGGGCGAAGAACTGCTGCGCCCGACGAAGATCTACGTGAAGCCCGTTCTCGCCGCGATGGACGTGGCCGACGTCCACGGCGTCAGCCACATCACAGGCGGCGGCTTCTACGAAAATATTCCCCGCTGCATCCCCGACGGCCTGTGCGCGAAGATCGACAAGTCCTCTCTCCGCACGCCGCCGATCTTCTCAATGCTCCAGCGCATGGGCAGCATCCCCGAGCACGACATGTTCAACACCTACAACATGGGCGTCGGCATGACGATGATCGTCGCCAAAGATGACGCCGACAAGGCGCTTGCCGCCCTCAAGGAAAACGGCCAGGACGCCTACGTGATCGGCGAGGTCGTGAGCGGGGAAGAGAAGGTCGCACTATGCTGAAAAGCGCGCGCATCGCGGTGTTCGTCTCGGGCGGCGGCACGAATTTACAAGCCTTGCTCGACGCGCAGAGAGACGGCAAAATTCCACACGGCGAGATCGCGCTCGTCATTTCCTCTCAGGCATGCGCCTACGCGCTCGAACGCGCGGAAAAGGCGAACGTCCCCGCACACACCGTGCCGTCGAGCCTCATCCAGCACGACTTTGAGGCGGCGATCGAGCTTCTGCTCGAGCAGTACAAGATCGACGTCATCGTCCTCGCGGGCTTTTTGAGCATCCTGAGTGAGAGCTTTACGAAAAAGTGGCCGCGCCGCATTTTGAATATCCATCCGTCGCTGATCCCATCGTTCTGCGGCAAGGGAATGTACGGCTTAAAGGTGCACGAGGCCGCGCTTGCGCGCGGCGTGAAGGTCACGGGCGCGACGGTGCACTTTGTCAACGAAATTCCCGACGGCGGCGAGATCATTCTGCAAAAGGCCGTCGAGATCGAAGAGGGCGACACGCCCGAGACCTTACAGCGCCGCGTGATGGAGCAGGCCGAATGGAAGCTCCTGCCGCGCGCGACGGAGCTTGTCTGCCGCGCCATCACAGAAGAGGAGAACTGAAATGGTCGACTTTCTGCACTTTCTGAAAAATACGTCTTATCCCGGCCGCGGCATTTTAGTCGGCAAGGACCGCGTCTATTATTTCATCATGGGCCGCAGCGAGAACAGCCGCAACCGCGTCTTTGTCAAGACCGACGACGGCATCCGCACCGAGGCCTTTGACCCCGCCAAGCTCGCCGACCCGAGCCTCATCATCTATCACCCCGTCCGCACGATGGGCAGCGACCTCGTTGTGACGAACGGCGACCAGACCGACACGATCTGCGAGCACGGCGACTTCCGCCGCGGCCTGATGACGCGCGAGTACGAGCCCGACGAGCCGAACTGGACGCCGCGTATTTCCGCCATCGTGCATGAGGACGGCTCGTTCGAGATGTCCATCCTCAAGCATAACAACGGCCGGTGCCTGCGCGAGTTCTTCTGCTACGAGGGCTGCGACGCGGACAAGGCCTACTTCATCAGCACCTATCAGGGCGACGGCACGCCGCTGCCGACATTTGCGGGCGAGCCGATGGAGGTGAGCGTCCCCAGCCCCGAAGAGGTCTGGGCTGCGCTCAACGCGGACAACAAGGTGTCCCTTTACGCAAACATGAACGGCGAAGTCAAGCTGTTCAACAAGAATTTAGGCGATTGAGGAGAACGATATGAACGAGCTCGAACTCAAATATGGCTGCAACCCCAACCAGAAGCCTGCGCGCGTCTTTATGAAAGACGGCGGCGACCTGCCGTTCACCGTGCTGAACGGCAAGCCAGGCTACATCAATCTGCTCGATGCCTTCAACTCTTTCCAGCTCGTGCGCGAGCTTAAAGAGGCCACGGGCCTGCCCGCCGCGGCGAGCTTCAAGCACGTCTCTCCCGCGGGCGCGGCGCTCGGCCTGCCGCTCGACGAGGTGGACAAGCAGATTTACTTTGTTGAGCCTGACGAGGCCCTTTCGCCCATTGCCTGCGCCTATATCCGCGCCCGCGGCGCGGACCGCCTCTGCTCCTATGGTGACTGGGCGGCGCTCTCCGACGAGTGCGACGCTGCGACGGCGGAATATCTGAAAGGCGAGGTCTCCGACGGCATCATCGCCCCCTCGTTCAGTGAGGAGGCGCTCGCCATCCTGAAGACGAAAAAGGGCGGCAAGTACAACATCGTGCAGATGGCCCCCGCCTACATTCCTGCCCCGCAGGAGCAGAAGGACGTCTTCGGCGTCACGTTCGAGCAGGGCCGCAACAACTGCAAGATCGACGAGTCGCTGCTTGCGAACATCGTCACCGAAAATAAGAATCTTCCCGATGACGCGAAGCGCGACATGATCGTTTCGCTCATTACGCTCAAATACACGCAGTCGAACTCCGTCTGCTACGCCAAGGACGGCCAGACCATCGGCATCGGCGCCGGCCAGCAGAGCCGCATCCACTGTACGCGCCTTGCCGGCAGCAAGGCGGACAACTGGTATCTCCGCCGCCACCCGAAGGTGCTTGCGCTGCCGTTTGTGGACGGCATCCGCCGTCCCGACCGCGACAACGCCATCGACGTCTACATCTCCGACGAGTGCGAGGATGTGCTTGCTGACGGCGCGTGGCAGCGTGTCTTCAAGGAGCGCCCCGAGGCGCTGAGCGCGCAGGAGCGTAAGGAATGGATCGCGCGCCAGAGCGGCGTGACCGTCGGCTCCGACGCCTTCTTCCCCTTTGGTGACAATGTTGAGCGCGCGAGAAAGAGCGGCGTTTCCTACATCGTCGAGCCGGGCGGCTCGATCCGCGATGACAACGTCATCGAGACGGCGAACAAATACGGTATCACCATGGCGTTTACCGGTATGCGCCTGTTCCATCATTAAGCAAGGAGGAATTTCTCCATGAAGCTCATGGTCATCGGCGGCGGAGGCCGCGAACACGCCATTATCAAGAAGTTAAAGGAAAATCCCACGATCGAGGAGATCTACTGCCTGCCCGGTAACGGCGGCATCGCCGCCGACGCGGTCTGCGTCGGCGAGATCGGCGCGAAGGACATCCCCGCACAGGTCGAGTTTGCCAAGGCGCACGGGATCGACTACGCCGTTGTCGCGCCGGACGATCCCCTCGCCCTCGGCGCGGTGGACGCGCTGAGCGAGGCGGGGATCCCCTGCTTCGGCCCCGACAAAAAGGCTGCCGTCATCGAGGCGAGCAAGGCCTTTTCCAAGGATCTGATGAAAAAGTACGGCATCCCCACGGCGAAGTACGAGGCCTTCACCGAGGTGGAGGCCGCCTGCGCCTATATTGAGGCGCAGGGCGCGCCCATCGTCGTCAAGGCGGACGGCCTGGCGCTCGGCAAGGGCGTCGTCGTCGCGCAGACGGTCGAGGAGGCGAAAGCCGCCGTTCGCTCCATGATCGAGGACAAGGCCTTCGGTCAGAGCGGCGCGCGCGTCGTCATCGAGGAATTCATGGAAGGCCCCGAGGTCTCCGTTCTGAGCTTTACCGACGGCGAAACGGTCGTCCCCATGGTGTCCTCGATGGATCACAAGTGCGCGCTCGACGGCGACAAGGGCCCCAACACCGGCGGCATGGGCACAATCGCGCCGAACCCCTACTATACGAAGGAGATCGCGGAAACGTGCATGGAGACGATCTTCCTGCCTACCATCCGCGCGATGAAGGCCGAGGGCCGTCCCTTCAAGGGCTGCCTCTATTTCGGCCTTATGCTCACAAAGAACGGCCCCAAGGTCGTGGAGTACAACTGCCGCTTCGGCGACCCCGAAACACAGGTCGTGCTGCCGCTTCTCAAATCCGATCTGCTCACGGTTATGCAGGCCACGACGAGCGGCACGCTCAAGGACGTCCCCGTCGAATTTTCGACCGATTCCGCCTGCTGCGTCGTCCTCGCCTCGAACGGGTACCCCAAGAAGTACGAGAGCGGCTTCCCCATCACGATGAGCGAAGAGGCCGCTGCGCACACCTACGTCGCGGGCGCGAAAAAAGACGGAGACAGGCTCCTGACCGCGGGCGGCCGCGTGCTCGGCGTTACCGCCGTCGCCCCCACGCTGGAAGAAGCCGTGAAGGAGGCCTACCGTTTATCGTCCGAGGTCGATTTTGCCAACAAATACTGCCGCAGCGACATTGGCCGCCGAGCCCTCGCCGCGCAAAAGGAGAGAGAGTAAATGGTCTATCGCGTCTGTGTTGAAAAAAAGCCCGGCCTTGCGCCCGAGTGTGCGAGCCTGCTGTCCGACTGCCGCTCGTTTCTGGACCTCAAGGGTCTCGAAAGCGTGCGCATCTGGAACCGCTACGATGTTGAGGGCATCGACGAGGCCCTCTTTGCCTATGCCACAAACACCGTTTTCTCCGAGCCGCAGCTTGACCTGACGAGCGGGGAGATCGACGCGAGCGGCGCTGCCGCCGTCTTTGCTGTCGAGCCGCTGCCCGGCCAGTTTGATCAGCGCGCGGACAGCGCGGCGCAGTGCATCCAGCTCCTCAGCCAGGGCGAGCGCCCGCGCATCCGCACGGCGAAGGTCTACGCGCTCTACGGCACGCTCTCTGAAAAGGACGTCGAGGCCGTCAAGCACCATGTCATCAACCCTGTCGAGAGCCGCGAGGCCTCGCTTGCAAAGCCCGAGACGCTCGAAGAGAACCTCTCCGAGCCCAAGCCCGTCGCATCGGTCGACGGCTTTACCGGGATGGATGAATCGGCGCTCTCGGCGCTTCTTTCGTCCATGGGCCTTGCGATGGACTTAGATGACCTCAAAACCTTGCAGGCCTATTTCCGCGACGAAGAGCACCGCGACCCCACCGTGACCGAGGTGCGCGTCGTCGACACCTACTGGTCCGATCACTGCCGCCACACGACGTTCTCTACGCATCTTGATGAGATCACGATCGACGATCCCGCCGTCAAGGGCGCTTATGAGCGCTACCTTGCCGCGCGCGAAGAGGTCTACGGCGCAGAGAAGGCCACCAAGCGCCCCCAGACGCTCATGGACATCGCGACCATCGGCACCAAGACGCTCAAGAAACGCGGCCTTCTCCCCGAGCTCGACGAGAGCGAGGAGATCAACGCCTGCTCTATCCACGTTCCCGCCAAGGTGAACGGCGAGGAGCAGGACTGGCTGCTGATGTTCAAAAACGAGACCCACAACCACCCCACCGAAATTGAACCCTTCGGCGGCGCGGCTACCTGCATCGGCGGCTGCATCCGCGACCCGCTCTCCGGCCGCGCTTATGTCCATCAGGCGATGCGCGTCACCGGCGGCGGCGACCCGCGAAAGACGCTCGCGGAGACCCTTCCCGGAAAGCTCCCCCAGCGCAAGCTGGCGCAGACCGCGGCGGCGGGATATTCGTCCTACGGCAACCAGATCGGCCTTGCCACGGGCCATGTCGCCGAGCTCTACCACGAGGGCTACATTGCCAAACGCCTTGAGTGCGGCGCGGTCGTCGCCGCGGCGCCCGCCAAGAACGTTGTGCGCGAGCGTCCCGCTCCGGGTGACGTTGTGATCCTGCTCGGCGGCCGCACGGGCCGTGACGGCATCGGCGGCGCGACCGGTTCGTCGAAGAGCCACGATATGAAGTCCCTCACCACCATGGCGAGCGAGGTCCAGAAGGGCAACGCGCCCGAAGAGCGCAAGATCCAGCGCTTGTTCCGAAACGGCGAGGTGACGCGCCTCATCAAGCGCTGCAACGACTTTGGCGCGGGCGGCGTGTCTGTCGCCATCGGCGAGCTGGCCGACGGCCTCGCCATCGAGCTTGACGCCGTGCGCAAGAAGTACGAGGGTCTGGACGGTACCGAGCTTGCGATCTCCGAATCGCAGGAGCGCATGGCCGTCGTCGTCGCGCCGGAGGATGAGGCGAAGTTCATCGCCGCCGCGCAGGCCGAAAACCTGGAGGCCTACCGCGTGGCCGTCGTGACTGAGAGCCCCCGCATGGTCATGCACTGGCGCGGCCAGACGGTCGCCGACCTTTCGCGCGCCTTCCTCGACACGAACGGCGCAACGAAGCACGCAAGCGTTGCGGTCGAGGCGAAAAAGAGCGCGGCAGTCTCCGCGCCCGCGACGCTGCGCGAGATGGCGGGCAGCCTCAAGAGCGCGTCCCGCCGCGGCCTTACCGAGCGCTTCGACTCCACCGTCGGTGCGTTCTCGCTGCTCATGCCCTTTGGCGGCAAGACGCAGCGCAGTCCCTCGCAGGCGATGGCGGCGCTGCTGCCGGTGCTGCCGGGTAGCAAGACCGAGCAGGGCAGCGTGATGGCCTGGGGCTGCGACCCCGACGCACTGAGCGCCGATCCTTACACGGGCGCGCACAGCGCGGTCTACGCCTCGGTTGCTAAGATCGTCGCCGCGGGCGCCGATTATCACAAGGCATATCTCACCTTGCAGGAATTCTTTGAAAAGCTCCGCAACGAGCCTGCGCGCTGGGGCAAGCCCTTCTCCGCGCTGCTCGGTGCGCTGGACGCGCAGCTTGAGCTCGGCGCCGCCGCCATCGGCGGTAAGGACTCGATGTCCGGCACGTTCTTAGACCACAACGTCCCGCCGACGCTCATCTCGTTCGCCATTGCACCGGTGTGCGCGGGCGAGCTTGTGACGACTGACTTCAAGTCCGCCGGTCACGGCGTCTACCTCTTCTGCGGCGGCACGGCGGAGCAGAAGACCGCCGCGTGGGAGCGCTTTACCGTGCTTGCCCGCGCGGGCAAGGCCGCAAGCGCCTGGGCCGTTGAAAACGGCCTTGCCGAAGCGGTGATGAAGATGTCGCTTGGCAACGAGGTCGGCTTTGCCGCGGCCTCGACCGCTCTCGACTGGTATCAGCCCATGTCCGGCGCGATCGTCGCCGAGCTCACCGAGGAAATTCCCGACGCCGTCTGCATCGGCGTCACGACGGCGGAGAAGACTATCAGCATCGGCAGCGACGAGGCGAGCATTTCTGAGCTGCTGGCCCTGAACGATTCCGTGCTCGAATCGGTCTACCCGACGAAGACGCAGGATGCCGGCACGGTCGAGAGCTTTACCTATGAAACGGAAAAGCGCGCCGCGCCCGCTGTCAAGATCGCGCGTCCGAAGGCACTGATCCCCGTCTTCCCCGGCACGAACTGCGAGTACGACACCCAGCGCGCTCTGCTCGAAGCGGGCTCGGACGCCGAGCAGTTCATCATCCGCAACTTAACGAGCGCCGACGTTGCTGACAGCGTCGAGCGCTTTGCCAAGGCCGTCAAGGATAGCCAGATCATCGTCATCCCCGGCGGCTTCTCCGGCGGCGACGAGCCCGACGGCAGTGCCAAGCTCATCACGGCGTTCTTCCGCAGCGCCGCGGTCAAGGAGCAGGTCACGGATCTCCTCGAAAAGCGCGACGGTCTGATGCTCGGCGTGTGCAACGGCTTCCAGGCGCTCATCAAGCTCGGTCTCGTTCCCTATGGCAAGATCATGGACACCGACGCTGATTTCCCGACGCTGACCTATAACGTCATCGGCCGCCACCAGTCCCGTCTGGTCCGCACGCGCGTGTGCTCCAACAAGTCCCCCTGGCTTGCGGGGACGAAGGTCGGCGACATTTACACCGTGCCCATTTCGCACGGCGAGGGCCGCTTCCTTGCATCCGAAGAGCTTGTGAAGAAGCTCGCCGAAAACGGCCAGATCGCCACGCAGTACGTAGACCTTGACGGGTATGCTACAATGAATGCAGCATTCAACCCCAACGGCTCGATCTGTGCCATCGAGGGTATCACCTCGCCCGATGGCCGTGTACTCGGCAAGATGGGGCACACCGAGCGCATCGGCAAGGAGCTTTACCGCAATGTCCCCGGGCAGTATGAGATGGAGCTGTTCACCTCTGCCGTGCGCTATTTCAAGTAATTTAAGAAGAGAGGAGCAGACCCAATGGCTTATTATTATCCCGAACCGTCTCACACGTTCAGCGAATATCTGCTCGTCCCCGGTTACACGTCCGAGGACTGCATTCCTGACAACGTCTCGCTCAAAACGCCCCTCGTGCGCTACCGCAAGGGGCAGGAGGAGTGCCCCATCAGCCTGAATATCCCGATGGTCTCGGCCATCATGCAGTCGGTGTCGAACGACACGCTGGCCATCGCGCTGGCCAAAGAGGGCGGCCTTTCGTTCATCTTCGGCTCCCAGTCCATCGAGAGCGAGGCCGAGATGGTGCGCCGCGTGAAGAGCAATAAGGCGGGCTTTGTGCCGTCAGCCTCAAACCTGACAAGCGAGCACACGCTGGCCGATGTTTTGGCCCTCAAGGAGAAAAACGGCTTCTCGACCGTCGCCATCACCGAGGACGCAACGCCCAACGGCAAGCTCCTCGGCATCGTGACGAGCCGCGACTACCGCGTGAGCCGCATGAGCACTGATTTGAAGGTGCGCGAGTTCATGACTCCGCGCGAAAAGCTCGTCACCGCTCCTGCGTCGACCACGCTCAAGGAGGCTAACGACATCATCTGGGAGCACAAGCTCAACGCGCTGCCCATCGTGGATGAAAACGACCACCTGCTCTACTTCGTCTTCCGCAAGGACTACGCCGAGCACAAGGAGCACCCCCTTGCGCTTCAGGATGACAAGAAGCGATACCTCGTCGGCGCGGGCATTAACTCCCGCGACTACGCCGAGCGCATCCCTGCGCTTGTGGAGGCTGGCGCGGATGTGCTGTGTATCGACTCGTCCGAGGGATACTCCGTCTGGCAGAAGAAGGTCATCGACTACGTGCGCGCAAACTATGGCAATACCATCAAAATCGGCGCGGGCAATGTCGTCGACCGCGACGGCTTCCGCTTCCTCGCCGAGAGCGGCGCGGACTTTGTCAAAGTCGGTATCGGCGGCGGCTCCATCTGCATCACGCGCGAAACGAAGGGTATCGGCCGCGGCCAGGCCACCGCGCTCATTGAGGTGAGCGCCGCGCGCGATGAATACTTCCGCGAGACCGGCGTGTATGTCCCCATCTGCTCCGACGGCGGCATCGTGCACGACTATCACATGACGCTCGCGCTCGCCATGGGCGCGGACTTCCTGATGCTGGGCCGCTACTTCGCCCGCTTCGACGAATCGCCGACGAACAAGCTGCTCGTCAACGGCGTGTACGTCAAGGAGTACTGGGGCGAGGGCTCGAACCGCGCGCGCAACTGGCAGCGCTACGACCTCGGCGGCAAGACGGGCCTTGCGTTTGAAGAGGGCGTCGACTCGTATGTCACCTACGCGGGCTCCCTGCAGGATAACGTCGCAAGAAGCCTTTACAAGGTCAAGTCGACCATGTGCAACTGCGGCGTGACGACGATCCCTGACCTGCAGAAGAATGCGAAGCTCACGCTCGTCTCCGCCACCAGCATCGTCGAGGGCGGCTATCACGACGTCACCCTCCGCGCCACGAACGCCAGCAACAACTAAACAGCGCAAAGAACAACAAAAAGCGGTTCCCAAACGGGAACCGCTTTTTTATGGTTGCTTACTTGTAGAACGTCACGCACGCCTGCGAGGCAGTTTTGCCGTCCGGCTTGACGATGCCGATGCGGCACGTGCCGTCATCGAGTGACTTCTTGTAGACCGTCAGCGCCTCACCCTCGAAGCACGGCGTTGAGTAGTGTAGCTCGACCGATTGAATATTACCGCTCGCGAGCTCCTCTGCCGAAAAGCAGTCGAGCAGCAGGCGCACATAGGCCACGTTGTTCATGTGGTGGCCGAGGTCGATGTCCGTCGACCGCACGGCGTAGTGCGAGAAAAGGTCGGCGTCTTCAAACTTTTCATGGAAGCGCTGCAATTTTTCGGGGATGGCCGTCTCGGCGGGGAAGGGGTAGTCCTTCGGGAAGCCCGAGTCGCCAAAGCGGATGATCTTCTGCTCCGGTCCTAAGATGGCCCACTCGGTCTTGCCGCGGGCAATGACCGCCTCACCGCGCGAGAGTGTGTAACTGCGGTACGTGCGTACGTCGCGCTCGCTGCACGCCTCCGCCCACGTGCGCACCGTGAGTTCGTCCATCAGGTACGCGCGCTCAAAGAGATCGACGCGCGTGTGGACCGTGAGCCAGAATTCACCCTTTTTCGCCATCGCGCTGCTGCCGACGCCCAGCACCTCCGCGTGCTGCGCTGCGATGCCCTGAAAAATCGTAAACGCCGCCAACGGCGACAGCGCGCCCGACGCGTCACAGTAGTCGGGCGTGACGGTAAGACGTTTTTCAAAAATGCTCTCCATGCAGTTCTCCTTTGAATTTGTCGTTTTCTTAACGATAAGTATAGCATGGAATTGGTATTGCCTCAAGCGGGCAAAATGACCCATGCGTTAAAAAAGCTCCACATTGGGGAGCGTTGTTTCCGCACAGGTGCGGAGGGGAAGGCAGCGCCGTCGGCGCTGCACGAATCAAAGGGGATATTCTCTTTCGCGAAAGAGAATATCCCCTTTGGAACCCCAGGAGAAAGGCTTTTGATTGGCAGTCTCTGGCTTGAATGACTTTTATGCCTCTGGAATGGGAGTGCCTGCCAAGTGATGAATCTAAACGATTTGTCTTACTTCTATCTCCGCTGCCGCTTTGCCTGCGATTCGGCAGTCTTCAGCAATTTCCGCCTACTTTGGATTGTTTAGCATTGCTGGCGCTCGCCGCAGTACGCATTATCGAAATAGCATGCGTTGTCGGTGGCAGGTGATTAGGCTGCACCAAAACAAGATCAGCAGAGCGGCAGCGGATAATGGAAGCACACCAAATCGTATAGCAGAACTAAACGCGGCAGCGCCGCGCGCAGGTAGTGCAATCGGCAAGCGCCGCAACTCTTCAAGCTGCTCGCCTGCAATGGAAAACCTTTCTCTCGGGGGATCAAAAGGGGGATACTCTCTTTTGTGAAAGAGAGTATCCCCCTTTACCCGCGCCCCCACACGGTGTGGGGAATAGGGTGGCAGCACTTTGTGCTGCAATTTTATTCCGATAAAAGAATTCTATCGTTATCAAGCTCATGTCCGGCACCTGCTTTGAACCGCGCGATGAGATCGTCGACTCCCATCCCTGCGCGTTCACTGCCCGCGACGTCGAGCACGATGTGCCCGTCCGCCATCATCAGTGTGCGGTTGCCGAGCTCAAGTGCCTGATGCATGTTGTGCGTGACCATCAGGCAGGTGATGTGACTTTCCGCCACGACGCGGCGGGTGAGGTCAAGCACCTTTTCCGCCGTTGCGGGGTCGAGCGCCGCGGTGTGCTCGTCAAGAAGTAAGAGCTGCGGCGGCACCATCGTCGCCATCAGCAGCGTGAGCGCCTGACGCTGGCCGCCGGAGAGCAGGCCCACGGGGTTTTTCATGCGGTCCTCAAGGCCCATGCCGAGCTGCTTGAGCTGCTCGGCGAAGAAATCCTTGTCCTTCTTGCTGATGCGGCTGAACGGATTGCCGTGCGCCGCGCGCAGGTACGCGAGCGCAAGGTTTTCTTCGATCGTCATGCTCGGCGCGGTGCCGTGCAGCGGGTCCTGAAAGAGCCGCCCGATGCGGCGGGAGCGCTCGTGCTCGGGCATGAAGGTGATGTCCTTGCCCGCGAGCGAAATGCTGCCCTCGTCGGCATAAAAGCTGCCCGCGATGGCGTTGAAGAGCGTC
>UMKD01019557.1_pt1 | contig 40847 bp, 34 predicted proteins | sample 1966221 | NCBI WGS metagenome assembly UMKD01 (sample SAMEA4836167, study PRJEB28245) | human gut metagenome | biome: gut microbiome; material: fecal sample | place: Denmark | collected 2008
CCTTTTTGATATGAACAGGCAGCTTCAAAAGGCGGAAACACCGGATGAGGTCTATCAGATGACCGCAACGCAGATACAGAAGCTCATGCAGCGGGACATCCTGATTTATCCAGTGCAGAGCGGCGTACTGTCCCAAGGGATCATTTACCCGGCTGACGGAAGCAGACCATACAGCGTCCCAGACACAGGCCGGGAGCAGGATGTGATTCGCTGGGTCTGGCAGAACCGGAAACGTGCCGGAGCAACGACGCAAAACTTTCCAAAAGCAAAACGGCTGTATCTTGCCATTCGTACCGGGCAGCAGATTTACGGTGTTGTCGGGATTCCGATGGAGAAGCAAACGCAGCCTGACGCATTTACATCCAGCGTGCTGTTTTCCATTCTCGGCGAGTGCGCTCTGGCGCTGGAAAGCCTACGCAACGCCGAAGAAAAGGAAAAAGCCGCCGTCCTTGCAAAGAACGAGCAGCTTCGTGCAAACCTTCTGCGTTCAATTTCCCATGACCTAAGGACCCCGCTGACCTCCATTTCCGGCAACGCGGATACGCTGCTGCACAGCTATAACGTGCTGGATGAACAAACGCGGAAACAGATTTTTACGGACATTTATGACGATGCGCAATGGCTGACGGGACTGGTTGAGAATTTACTTTCCGTTACGAAAATCGCGGACGGCAGCGTCAAGCTGCGCCTTTCCGATCAGGTCGTGGACGATATTGTGTCGGAAGCGCTCCGGCATATCGACCGAAGGTCGGCGGAGCATCACATTACAGTAGATTGCGGAGATGAACCGCTGCTGGTGCGGGTGGATGCAGGACTCATCATGCAGGTGCTTATCAACTTGGTGAACAACGCAGTCAAATATACTCCGGCTGGCTCGAACATCCGGATCACGGCAATCCCGCGAGAAAATATGGCTGAAATATGCGTCAGTGATAACGGTCCCGGTATCCCGGATGAACTGAAGGAACATGTGTTTGAAATGTTCTTTACCGGGGGCAATCCGATTGGCGACAACCGCCGAAGTCTTGGGCTTGGGCTTACGCTCTGCCAAGCCATCATTCATGCCCATAATGGCGAAATGACATTGAAAGATAATTCGCCGCATGGCTGCATCTTTTCCTTTACAGTACCGCTCAGTGAGGTGAACCTAAATGAATAAGCTACTCGTCCTCGTTGTAGAAGATGATACGCCGGTGCGCAATCTGATCACAACAACGCTGAAAACCCATGAATACAGGTATCTTTCTGCGCAAAACGGCGCAAGCGCCGTGATGGAGGCGCTGTCTCACAACCCGGACATTGTGCTGCTTGATTTGGGACTGCCAGATATGGACGGCGTGGAGATCATCCGAAAAATCCGTTCGTGGTCAAATATGCCGATCATTGTGATCAGCGCCAGAACAGAGGATTCTGATAAAATCGTGGCGCTGGATGCCGGGGCGGACGATTATCTCACCAAGCCCTTTTCCGTGGATGAACTGCTGGCGCGGCTGCGAGTGACGCAGCGGAGACTGTCGCTGATGAAAACAGACGCAGCGCAGGAATCTCCGATTTTTACGAACGGTGCGCTGAAAATCGACTATGCGGCAGGCTGCGCATATCTTGACGGTGCAGAACTGCACTTGACGCCCATCGAATACAAGCTGTTGTGTCTGCTCTCAAAAAATGTGGGCAAGGTTCTGACCCACACCTACATCACACAGCAGATTTGGGGCAGCAGTTGGGAAAACGATATTGCTTCTCTGCGGGTGTTCATGGCGACCCTGCGCAAAAAGCTGGAACGCGGAAAAGACGGGCAGCAATACATACAAACGCACATCGGAATCGGCTATCGGATGCTCCGCGTCGAATAGCAGGGAGGCTTTCAAAAAATCTATGAATTGTCATGCTGATCTCCTATCCGCATTTCAGAAAAAAGGGATATCTGCTTCCGTTTTACATGATCGGCTATGGTGTGATACGCTGCTTTGTAGAGGGACTTCGTACTGACAGTCTCTATCTGATGCCAGGTGTCCGCGTGTCGCAGGTGTTGTCTGGCTGCCTGATTCTATTGGGCGTTTTACTCGTAGGTATTATTCGCAGAAGGCAGGATATACAGGTATGAAACTAATTTGCTCTTTATTTATCACATTCTTAAAAATCGGTGCGTTCACCTTTGGCGGCGGATACGCCATGATTGCGCTACTTGAAAATGAGTTCGTTGAAAAGAAAAAATGGCTTGAAAAAAGCGAGTTTCTGGACATGGTTGCGGTAGCCGAATCCACGCCAGGACCAGTCGCCATCAACAGTGCGACTTACATTGGTTACAAAATTGCAGGATTTGCGGGTGCAACCATGTCCACACTTGCTGTCAGCATTCCATCTTTCTTTGTAATTTATGGTATCTCGCTGTTCTTTGATCAGTTTCTCAGTTTGCGCTGGGTTTCCTGCGCATTCCGCGGGATTCAGGTATGTGTGATCTATCTGATCCTTACCGCAGGGCTGAAAATGCTTAAAAGTATTGACAAAAATACACTAAACTTGACGATTCTCACGTTGGTCGTGGCTTCCATGCTCTGCTGCTCGATCACAGCAGTTTCGTTTTCCTCTGTGTTTTACATCCTGATCTGCGGCGCGGTCGGGCTTGTTGTTTTCTTTCTGCGAAAAATCCGGAAAGGAGATGGGAAAACGTCATGATATACCTGCGTCTCTTTCTGAACTTTTTGATGATCGGTGCCTTGTCTTTCGGCGGCGGCTATGGAATGGTTTCGCTGGTACGCGAAACGGTGCTTTCCAACGGCTGGCTGACAGAGAACGAGTTTCTGAATTTTATTGCCGTATCTGAATCCACACCGGGACCCCTTGCCGTGAATATGGCAACCTTTATCGGCTCAACACTGGGCGGAATCCTCGGTTCATTTGTTGCAACGCTGGGCGTGGTGTTGCCGTCATTTTTGATTATTCTCTTAATTGCATCCGCACTAAAGAATCTGATGAAATATGCACCCGTCAACGCCTTTTTATCGGGAGTTCGTCCGTGCGTTGTAGCGATGATCCTTGCGACCGCGCTCAGCATGGCGCTGTCTACGCTGTTTGGCCTCACAGATTTACAGGCCGGATTTGCGCCCGATTTGCGCTCTATCGCAGTATTTGCCATGCTCGGAGCAACGCATCTGATTTGTAAAAAAATCAGAAAAACAGCTCCATCGCCAATTCTGATGATCCTGTTTTCAGCAGGCCTTGGAATCTTGTTTTGGTGCATATTCTAGTATGGCGATAAGCCCTACAAGGTTTTCAAATCGGTTTTGAACCAATTTGATCCTTGTAGGGCTTATCTCTTAATTTTTATGGACGAAGACCCTTTACAAGAGTCTGAAATGCAAACAATTTAACATAGATACTTCTGTTACGATTGTTTCCTGCTCTGTTGCTGCTGTACTTTCTGTCTGTGCCGGTGACAGTGACTCAGAAGAAGTCTGATCTGCTGCAGGTGCTCCGGAGCATGCTGCCATAGACATTGCCATTACAACAGCAAGCATACCCTTCATCATACTCTTAATTCTCATAATCGTTTCTCCTCTCTGAAACATGTTTTGTTTTTCCTCTGCTTCACTATACAATACCGTTGTAAAAACCAATGTCCAAAGTAGGAAAAATTTGAGTAAATTCCGACACTTATTTTATGCAGTTCTATCTTTATGAGATTTCATCAACATCATAATACTTAAAATCCCGGAAGCAGGCACTTCCTCCTGTTTCCTCTGCCGCATAGCAGAACAGACCAAACCGGCAACCAGTAAAATGATCCAGTTTGAAGTACAGCTTATGCACGGTTCCGATAGGTAGCCAGTCTCCCTTATTTACCCGGTAATAGCAGCGTGCTTCATCCTTCATGTTACAGAAATCTGCTTCAAGACGAAAATCCATCTGGTGTGATTCAACAACAGTTCTTTCCGTCATATCCAATATACCATCTTCTTTTTTATCCAGCATAAGGACTTCATATTTTCCATGATGTTTTGTAATGCCAACTGCAGCATAACAGCTCTGCAACGCACACAAACCTGCGACATCGCCCTCTTTCAATGCAGAAGCATCAACAGTAACCTCAGCTGCGCAGGACGGATAACTCATCCTTTGCGTAAGCGTATTTACTGCCTGTGTAAGCTCTGTACAAACTTCCCGTGTTGTAATTGTATAGGTTCCCTGCAATGCATCCAGATGATAGTACCGTGGATCTGGATCATGATTAAACTGCCAGCGCGGAAGCAGCCCATTACAGAAATCATCACTTCCCACTAATGGCTGATAAATATATCCTGGTCTGGTACTGTGAACCTCTATTTCTTCCGGCACATGTCCGTTCTGTCCAAAAAACGGAAAATGATCCTTCCAGGTAACCGGAACCAGAATAGGAATCCGTCCAACTGCTCCGGAATCCTGAAACAGCATTGCATACCACTTTCCATCCGGCGTATCCACTATTCCTCCCTGTGCCACGCCCTGTCCACAATATCCACGATCATCACAAAGTACATCTCCCCCCGTGAATTCTCCTTCCAGAGAATCACTGTAAAAGCATGCTTCCGTCCGCATCCAGCGGTCTCTCAGGGAATGAATCAGAAAAATATAATAATAGCCGTTTATTTTTTGAATATGAGAACCCTCATAGCCTAGCTCCGGGTTCTTATGATCACTGACTAAAAGACGATGTAATCCGTCCTTCTTTGGTGCAGTCAAATCTTCATTCAATTCTGTAATCCAGATTTCATCATTTCCATATACAATATAGTTTCTGCCATCCTCATCAAATAATAAAGAGCCGTCATGATAAAAGCCTTCTATCAGCTGCTTTTTCCATGGACCATCTATTTTTTCCGAAGTATACAAATAAGTCTTACGGGTATCATTTGCCACAAAGCAGATATAAAATCGGCCTTCATGATAGCGCAGGGAAGCTGCCCACATGCCCTGTCCGTAAATATTCTGACCGCTTTTCAGTTGCTGCGCATCCGTATGATCCAACGTCTCATAGACATAAGTCGCATGCTCCCAGTGCACCAGATCAAAAGACTGCAGAATCTCACAGCCCGGCATAAAGTGCATGGTTGTGGATACCATATAATAGGTGTCTTCTACGCGGATCACGTCCGGATCTGGATAATCCAATCTTGTTATAGGATTTACATTCATTGTTTATTCCTTTCTGTTTTATCTCCATATTCTTTCTTTGTTCTATTCTATTTTTACTATTTTATCTTTGTTTCTTATCCGTCTGCCTTTTCAACTCTTCTCTGCCCCATTTCACTATTGCTAATATCACAATCTCACAGTAAAATATAATAATCGAAAACGATCCTGCACCATGTTATTCATCAGAAATTTCCGGTTTGCACAGATTTACCGGGAATAAACAGAAGGAGACCAGCATGAAGGAAAACCGGAGAGACTATGAAGAAAAGTCTGTAAATAATAATCTTCTATGATAATGATCGAGCTGGAAGCGCTAAATTGGAGCTTCCAGCTCTTGCTATATATATACAACATGATTTCGGGCATGTCAAGAGCAGACGTCAAAACGTCCTTCTCATCATGCATTCACGCCATTAGGGATAAAGTGCGTTTCTCTTCCATAAGTTTCCTTAAAATAGTCCTGCACTCCTTTGCTTAGAACAATGATCTCGTCCGCATATTTCACAGCATTCTTTTCGCCTTGGTGGATAAACTTAGAACCAAGTCCTGATTGCCATTTCTCGCGCTGCCAATCAATGCCAATGTAATATCATGGGCAACTTCGCCTTTTTGAAATTCAATCCATGCTGTTCAGTTTATCCACGAACTGCTGCACGGCAGATACGATCTTACGGATCCTCTGCCGAGAACCCCAGCGCACTGGCGATAGGCGCACAGTACTTGAACGTCTCGCCCATCATTGAGGCATTGGTGTTCGCATTGGAAGAAGCAGCGGCAGTCACCGGCAGGAACTTCTTGCCGACATTCTCCACAGAAGATCCGATGTTCTGGAGCTTTTCTCCAGCTTCATCGATCTTGGCAAGAGTCGCATTCTGGATGCCATTTGCGTAACCACCTCCTTTTGGGCATAAGAAAAGCCCTACTTTCTTTGACATAAGTAGGGCAAAATTAAACTATAAAATTCTTAACTTGAAATTTCTATGGTGATTTTGCTTGAGCAATTTCACAAAAAGTTGTTTTTCTGAAATTTCTTTTGCTTCGTATTTTCACGATAAGCTGATTTTCTGAAATTTCTATGCTAAAATAGCCTCAGAAATTTCAATTTCCGTTTTTCGGAGGAAAGGAAACAATCATGACAAACCGAGCTGGTACACTCGTGAGTAATCTGTCAGGCGAAATGGCTTATGAATCTTTTCGACCGGCTCTGCTTCCACCGAATCCTCCTATTGAGGTGTCTGGTGAGCTTTTCACGAAACTTATGCACTCTTCTCAGGAAGCACCTGATAGGTCACGATCACATCTGTGACATACACAGGAATCTTGTCAGAGGCTTCGCCCCAGCGGAGTATTTTTCAAGACCTTCTCGAATTCCTCTACTGTCATTCCAGCATCTTTCGCTGCTTCTTCAATCGTCACGCGGCCCTTTCTCACCAGCTTAACCAACATCCGCATGAAGGCCGAGAAGAGGTTAAACGGCGGTGGGTTCCGTTTTTGGAGATGTTGCCGGAGTACAAGAGCATTTGTGAGGATATTCTTGCAGGAAACAAGGACAAATATAGCGAATGAGGTAGTGTATCATGGCGAACGATTACGGCTATTTTGGCAGCGGCAGTACCGGATATGCCCACTATAAACAGTCATTTGACCGCAACTTCGGCGGTTCCGGTGGCAGCGGAGGGAATCACAACGGTGGCGGCAATGGCTCCGGCTGCGGGCCTCTGTTGCTTATCATTGTTGTTGCTGTAGTCGCTGCGCTTGTGCTGTGGGCAATGTAATTCTTAACAAGCGGCGTATGCTGCCAATAAAAAAGAGGGCCATCGCTTGCGGCGCGGTGGTCCCCTTTTTTGCTTGCTTTTTGTTCGGTCTCGTGGTAAAATAATGCTGAAAGTTATTTCAGTGAAAATGTATTCAGTATTATTGGAGGTGCAATATGTTTATAGGCCGTGAGAAAGAACTGGTGCTCTTGCAGCAAGACTACATCGGCAAAGCTGTGATGGTCTACGGCAAGCGGCGAGTTGGAAAGACCACGCTCATTCAGAAAGCCCTTGATAACTGCCCTTATCAGACCGTCTATTTCGAGTGTTTGAAAGGCACAGTACAAGAAAATATTGATAGCCTCGTTGATGAGCTGGTTCGAGCCAAGATATTGCCAGTAGCTCTGAGCTTCAGTACACTACAAGATGTTTTTACCTATCTTAACACGCTGCCTCAGAAAATGGTTGTCGTCATTGACGAATACCCCTATCTGAAGGTGATGAATGAGCCCACAACAGTTGATTCCGTTTTTCAGAGCATCATTGATAACCGGCTTGGAAACATTGAGCTTATCCTCTCCGGCTCTCACATCGGAATGATGAAGGACCTCTTGCAGGAGAAAAATGCTCTGTATGGACGCTTTGCTGTCACTATCAAACTCAACGAATTGAACTATCTGGATACCGCCAAGTTCTATCCTGACAAAACTCCCTACGACAAGGTGGCGCACTATGCTGTATTCGGCGGTTCTCCTTTTGTGAATCAGGCGTTGCGTCCTACTGCCACGCTGCGAGAAAACATCGTCAGTACAATTCTAAATCCTGTGAGTGCGGTGTACCTGTATGCCAGTCAGTTGCTGTTGTCGGACTATTCCGTCAAAATCAACGCAGAGCGTATCTTTGCAGTCATTGGTAACGGCAAGAAGCGCTATTCTGAAATTGAAGACAAGCTGGATGTGAAGAAGACCGGCAATCTTGCAAAACAGATGAAACCTCTGCGTGACCTCGAAATCATCTCCCGCAATTACCCCATCAACAAGCTCAACGACAGCAAGAAATCTACCTTTGAAATCAACGACAACTTGTTACGGTTCTACTTTACCTTTATCTATAAAAACGCCAGCGCATTGCAAGTGCTAGGCGCAGAGGCTTTCTATGATGAGTATGTAGCCCCTACTCTGACAGACTTCATCTCTCGCCGATTTGAGGGCATTTGCCGTGACTATTTCAGTTTACAGGTTCGTTCTGGGAAACTGAAGGGTGTTCGCAACATCGGCAGCTATTACTATGACGACCCCGTCCACCGCAAGAACGGTGAGTTCGATGTTGCTCTGGAGCTGGCAGACGGCTATGCAATTTATGAGGCAAAGTATTATGCCCAACCTATGACCCTCGATGAAATTCACCGTGAGGCTCAGCAGGTGGCGAACATCAAGGAACTGGCCGTTAAGCAGCTCGGATTCATCGCCATCAATGGCTTTGTGGAGCAGGAAAAGCCTTATACCTATCTTGATGGCAATGACATTTTTGCGGGAATGTAGCCCGAAGCAAGCGGTTGACGCATCACCGCTGCAATTCAACCTGTTTTCGCACAAATCAAGGTCTTTCTCAAAGAGGTTCACCCATGGAAAAAGCCACATACAGTCTATCTGCTCTAAAGCAGTGCAAGGAACTCATCCGAAAAAACCGGTGGAGCACACGGTTAAAGGCCGAGCATAATTCCCGGTGTGCGGAGGTCAATGTTCTGTTCGCATCCTGCCAGAAGCTGCTCAACTATGTCATGTTCCAGCCGGACCTTTCCCCTGCCTACGACTATCAGCAGATGGTCCTTTCGAAGAGCTGCACAAAAAACAACTCGACAATCAGCTTCGTGTTTGCCACGCGTCCAGTCCGCGTCAAAGTTGTAGGCTTCCGTTTCCTTGATGACAAATGAAGAGTGCACACCCCGTCTATAGCTTCAAAGTTTAGGCGGGGTTAGCTCGCTTACTGGGAGTCAATATAGGATTTTACAGCCGATTCTGTTCTGTCCGAAACGCTACACACAAAGTAACTATCGCTCCAAAAATATGGCTTCCAATAATACGGTTTGAGTTGCTCACTAAAGTTTTTACGAATAAGTCGAGAAGTAACAGTTTTATAATTGTTAGCCAATTTGGATAGTTGTACTTGTGGTGGGGCCTCAAACAAAATGTGGATATGGTCCAAGTCGGTATTGACAGCCTTAATAGTGCAATGCCATGAATCAAAGATTGTTTTTGTTTGGTCAAGCAGGTAGACTTTTATCGCACCTTTAAGCACAGGATGACGATATTTTGTTACTACAACTAAATGGTATTCTAGTAGGTAACATGAGTGTCTATTTGTCCTATATAGGTTATTTTTGCGCATAGTATATCCTTTACAACTAAATATTTTTGTGGTATAATCATACTATAAAGCAACGCTATTGTAAAGGAGGTGAGTGCTTTGAATATTACATCCAGCTATCAAGTCAGAATCGTCAACTGCAGTGTCAACCTTATCGATACGGTTCGTATATATCAGGAAGCGCTCTCCTACCTGATTGGTGTTGTCAGCGAGAACTGGGATGCCGTAAAAAGCATAACTACCGGAGCCTTGGAACAGCAGCGCTATATCGAAAAGCTGGTTCATGGCAATAAAAACCGTGAAGCCAAATATCAGGAATTCGATAAAATGTTCCATAAGTATCCTTCGTACTTGCGCCGTGCAACAATTACAGCTGCTATCGGTGCAGTGAGCAGCTACCGCAGTAATCTTGCTAATTGGGAAAACACCGACAAGCATACGCTACACCTATGTTTCATGTGGAGGCAGTCGTTTGCCTGACACGCGAGGCGTGACAGGCAAAAATATATAGCCCGAAAACCACGATGAACAGGAGGTACCCAGATGAGTGAAATCACGTTGAACAGCCTTCCCAAGACCTTGGACGAGCTGAAGGCTATGCCCCAGGCTGCGCTGACTGTGCCGGAGGAAGTGGCCGCTCTGACAGTGGCGGCGCTGGCGCTGTACCCGGAAAACCCTGCCGAGACCGAGAAAATGCTGGATTTCCTGCGCGGCCCGCGCCCCTTGAACGGCATCGACAAACAGTTTATCCGCGACCGTTTTCGCGGCAAGGAATACCTGATGCGTTCCTACCTTGTCGGTTCCACACCGGAAAACAACTACACACCTGTGCAGCCGTACCGAGTCACCGTTTCGGAAAACACTTACAGCCGGACGCAGTTTGTCGACGGGTACCTGACCTTATATGTGGCTTGCAGCGGCGCTGACAGCCCGCGCCCGCTAAAGCTGCGCAACAAACCATCCACAGGGCAGTGGTTTTTGTGGGAGCAGCAGCTTTTGACCGGCATCCGTATTCCGCAGGTGGCTGACCCCTGGGCGTAACTCCCCGCCCTGAGACCTTACAGTTTTCCTGACAGTTAAATCGCTCTCGACCCATGGACAGGTCGAGGGCGATTTTTAGTTGTGCATTGCGGCGCATAAAAAAGGAATCTCACTTGAATCAAAGCGAAAAAGACATCCCGGAAAAGGACGGAAAAATCACCACGGCATCGGCCGCTGCTTTGATGCCCGCCTTGACATGCCCAAGGCCATTGCCAAGGGCGACGATATCTGCGCTTTGCGGCACATTAAATCCGACGATAAGCAGGGTGACCAATGAAAAATGTAGACACATCCCTCGGAGAAGCCCCATCTATAGCCGAAAGGCTTAGGTGGGGAGGTTCACATGGGACCGCGCTATACTTTCTGCTAACGGTCTCGACTTTTCCAAGGCATCGATGCGGCGGTCGATGCTCTTCTTGTCGAGGTCAAAGGATGCCACTATCTCTTCGAGATTGCCGTTCTGCGCACCATCAAAACATTTTAAGCTGTGCTGGAATGCTCTCCTGCACTTTTCCCGAAATCCAGCATTGCTCCCTGCACAAACCCAGTAAAGAGAATCCGATCGTCACCCTTCGCCAGTTCTTTCAATTCCTCCATAAAGGAATCCGTATCACTAGAGCCGGCCGATGTCAAGTCTTGGACAACATTTTTCACAAATAAATTTGAAAAAAAGCAAAAAAATAAGCCCTACAAGGCTTTCAGTCGGTATCGAACCGATCTGAGCCTTGTAGGGCTTAACAGTTTACTCTATATGTTTTTTCTTAGACCGCCTGCAGAGAGGTGTTTTCCATCCCTTTCTTAAATTCCTCTACTGTCATTCCAGCATCTTCCGCTGCTTCTTCAATTGTCACACGGCCTTTCCTCACCTGTTTAACCAGCATCCGCATCTCACCAATGTTGATGCCTTCGGCCTTTACGCCCTGACTAAGGTTGCACATTGGTTTTGGCATATATCATCCTCGGATATGCCATCGTTCCTTTTTATCATTTCTGTACTCCCATCATTTTTTCTTCGATGGGAATACTGGTGGTGAACGACAGCGACAAAGAATCTTGTCGAATTGAAAATTGACACACGCAAATTCTTCAGTATATGTCCACCTGTGTGGAGCATATACCGTCAGGATTCGCATATGGCAGCGGTAATTCCATTTGTTTTTTCGCGTGGAATTGCCAGAGCTATTCATTCGACAAACTCATAATGCGGTTCTCCGTATAGAGGAAAAGCCTACTAAGTTATAGGCAATGAAATATAACCGCACTTTGAGAAAAGAGACATCAAGGTACTTTTTATCTTTTGAATTTGTTGTATACCTCCAAATGAAAAAAATAAGGAGAGGCTTCCAAGGAAACCTCTCCTTAACTGGTATTAAGGGCTATGTCAGAATCTTTCCGGCAGAATATTTACGACAGGTAACTTACCGATACAGCGGTCCGTACTGCTTGCACGCAGCATAATCCGCAGCCTGCTGATCCTGTGTGCCGAAGCTGTTCCATGCGTGGGGGCGATAAACCTTCTCGGCAGGGACATTGTGCATCGTGACCGGGATGCGCAGCATGCTGGCCAGCGTAATGAGGTCAGCACCCACATGGCCGTAAACGGTCACACCATGGTTGGCACCCCAGTTTGCCATAACGCTGTACACATCGGTGAACGCTCCCTGTCCGGTCAGGCGCGGGCAGAACCATGTGGTCGGCCAGGTCGGGTCGGTGCGTTTGTCGATAGTGTTGTGAATCTCGTCGGGCAGATCAGCCGTCCAACCCTCGGCAATTTGCAGGACAGGTCCAATGCCCTCCACAATGTTGAAGCGCAGCATCGTGACAGGCATCTCTGCCTTGCAGCGGAAGTGGCTGGAATATCCACCGCCGCGGAAGTACTCATAGTCCGCGCGACACCAATCGGTGGCGTTCAGGCACGCCTTGATGTCCGCATCGGTCATCTCCCAGAACGGCTTCATCACGTGGTTACCCTCGGCATCCACACAAGCACCGGAACCATCCAGAGCCGTTGCGCCGGAATTGATGAGGTGAATAAAGCCGTTGGCGGCAACGCCGTCAGTCTTTTGCCCAGTCACACGCTCGCAGGCTTCAGGGCTCCAGTAGGTGCGCACGTCATGGAAGCACGGTGCAGAGCCGGAAACAAGGCTACCCAGCATCATGGCAATGCCGTTGCAGGTGTCATTCTCGGTAGCGAACGGGGTCGGGGCTTTCGGACCATTCCAGTCAAAGGTAGAAGCCATAATAGCTTCGGTGAAGTCAGCGTTCGGCAGCCAGTCCGTCCACTGCCGCTGACCCTGGAAGCCGCCGACCACAGCGTTGCGACCGAGTGCTTCTTCATGCCAGCCCATCTCGTCCAGACGCGGATTGCCGTATAGAATGTCACGGATGATCAGGGTCATCTTGACGATAAACTCCCAATCCTTGTCTGCCGGAACGATCTTCGACTTCGTGATGACAGGCGGCAGGTTCTTACCGAGGTTCTTATCAAAGCCCTCTTTGCAATTCTCGCGCACCCATGCCAGCGCCTTTTCATATTCGTCGTGGTCATAGATACCGATGGAAATGCGGCGCAGGATCTCGACCTCGTCCACCCACTCGGCGCGGATGCCGAAATACTTTTGCAGAACACCTGCATCGCAGAAGCTGCCGGCAATCCCCATCGTCACAGCGCCAATATTGACGTAGGCCTTGTTCTTCATCCAGCCTGCGGCAACAGCACCACGGGCAAAGCGCAGGATTTTCTCGGCCACGTCATCGGGAATCGTATCATCGTTGGCTTCCTGCACGTCATGGCCATAAATGGAGAAAGCAGGCAGACCGCGCTGGGCGTGTGCTGCCAGAACCGCAGCCAGATACACCGCGCCGGGGCGCTCGGTGCCATTGAAGCCCCAGACTGCCTTGATGGTGTTGGGATCCATATCGAACGTTTCGGTACCGTAGCACCAGCAGGGGGTCACAGACAGCGTTGCCGTAACATTCTGGGTAGAGAACTGCTCTGCCACGCGGGCTGCCTCGGCACCACCGCCAATCGTCGTACAGCCGATCACGCACTGCACCGGCGTACCATCGGGGTACTTGAGGTTCTCCGAAATCAGCTTGGCGGCATTTTCTGCCATGCGCATCGTCTGATTTTCCAGGCTTTCACGGACGCCGCCCCAGCGTCCATCGATGACAGGGCGAATACCAATTTTAGGATACAGCATAGTTGCACCTTCCTTATTATAATAGGGTTTTGAAACGATCATAAGCGGCGTTCCATTCCGCATAGTTCTGTGTGCTTGGGGTATATGTTTTAATGACCTCTGTCTCCGCAATCAGCCGGCGTCCTTGTGTGATGGAGTCCAGCAACCCCAAGGCTTTCAGCTGAATCATAATGTTGCCGAGCGCTGTTGCTTCCACCGGGCCTGCCTTTACCGTAAGGCCGCAGCAGTCTGCCGTCATCTGGCAAAGCAGACGGTCTTTTGTACCGCCGCCCAAAACGTGCAGGGTCGTAAATGCTCGACCTGTTACAGCGGAGAGCTGCTCTATCGCATAGCGATATTTCAGAGCAAGGCTCTCATAAATGCAGCGCATTACGGCTCCCACCGTTTCCGGGACGGGCTGGCCGGTTTTGCGGCAAAATTCCTGTATTCTGCCCGGCAGGTCGCCGGGGGCAACAAATTCCGGGGCATCCGGGTCAATAAAACTGCGCAGTGGTTCGGCGGCAAGTGCCTGTTGCTCCAGCTCCGCGAAAGAATATGCCTGCCCGCGGCGCTTGTACTCACGGCGGCTTTCCTGAATCAGCCAAAGACCGATGATATTTTTCAGATAATTGATTTTCCCGTTTGCACCGAGTTCATTGGACAGCCCGCTTTGGCAGCTATCCGCCGTCAGAATCGGGGCCTCCAATTCCGTTCCCAGCAGGCTCCATGTGCCACAGGAGAGAAATGCCGTATGTTCGGCATCCTCCTCGGCACACGGCATAGCGGCCGAGGCGCATTGTGTATCATGCCCTGCCACCGCAATGATTTTCGCACCGTTTGCAAGTGTACCTGTCACTGTGCCGCTGGAAACAATGGGTGCGAAGCGGTTTTCCGGCAAGCCATAGGCGGCCAGCACTTCTCTGCTCCACTGCCCTGTGCGGGGGTCCAGCATCTGGCTGGTGGACGCAATGCTGCGCTCGCAGACCGGCTCGGCTCCCAACAGAGCCGCAAACAAATCCGGCATAAAAAGGATCTGCGCAGCCTTTTGCAGCAGTTCCGGGTCCTGCTCACGCAGAGCCAGCAGCTGGAACAAAGTATTGATTACCATGATTTGATTGCCGGTATGGGCATACAATTCTTCTGCAGGCATACGGGCAGCGGCCTGTTCCGGTTTGCCATTCGTTCGGGCATCGCGGTAATGAACAGGGTTTGCCAGCAGATGACCGTCCGTATCCAGTAAGCCGAAATCTACACCCCATGTATCAAATCCTAAGCTGTCAAATGTACCCGCCTTTTGAATAGCCGTGTGAATTTCCTTCAGCAGTGTTTCCACATCCCAGCAGAGATGACCGTCCTTTTCGATGGGAATATTTTCAAAGCGATGGATTTCCTCGTAGTTGAGGTTTTGGCCATCGTACACGGCCCGAATCGCACGTCCACTGGAAGCGCCAAAGTCGAAGGCCAGCACAGTTGCTGTGTTACTCATTGCACCACGCCCTTCTTCAAAAGTACGTTGGCATAGATTGCGCTTTCCCCGGTGGCGATAATCGCATAGGCATGATGTGCGCGCTCATAAAACGCAAAGCGCTCCACCATTTCAATTTTAGCCGGGTCATTGCCGCTCTCGTTCAACTTCTGTTTATAGCTATCCCAGATAGTCGGCTTGCACGGATCGCCATCAACCACTTTCATCAGCGCGACAGGCTTTTCCACGTATTGATCCAACGGCAGAAATTGCAGGATGGCCTCCAGCAGTTCTACGGTTCCGTGCCCGTCTGCACGAATCACAATGGCATCTTTGCCGATGCTTTCAGCCGGGAAATTTCCGTCTGCGAGAATGATTTCGTCGCCATGTCCCATCTCGCAGAGGACTTTCAGAAGTTCCGGGCTAAGGATAGGCGGAATGTTCTTCAGCATACGGTGTCTCCTTATTTGTCCGTCGGCTCACCTTTTTCGCGTCGCTCAAATTTGCGATAGCCGGGGTGTTTGCCGGTAATTTTGTAGTAGGAGCGGAGATTGATGAGCTTATCAATATTCTTGCGGTCAATATCGTAGCTGCCGCCGAGAATGATTGCGTTGATTGTGATTTTTGCCCACAGTTCCAGACTCTCCATGCGGTAATAGGCGGTGATGACATCGCTGCCCACCGTCAGCGCACCGTGGTTTTCCAGCAGCATAACATCGTGGTCGTTGAGATACGGCTCGATTGCGTCCGGCACCTCCGTCGTGCTGGGAGTTCCATACGGAGTCAGCGGCACAGCACCGATGGCTGCCACATCCTCAATCATGTTGTACATATCCATCGGGCGATGTGCCACGGCAAAGCCGGTGGCTGCCGGCGGATGGGCATGGACAACAGCATTTACATCGGCGCGCTTTTCGTAGCAGCGCAGGTGCATCTTGATTTCGCTGGACGGGCGCAGGCCCTCTGCCCCTTCCAGCACATTGCCCTTTGCATCAATACGCAGCAGCTTGTCCGGCGTGATGAAGCTCTTGCTCATGCCCGTAGGCGTTGCAAGGAAAGTTCCGTCCTCCAACCGAACTGAGACATTGCCATCATTGGCAGCGACCCAGCCAAGCTGCCACATTTTATGGCAGACATCGCAGATTTGGTCTTTGATTTCTTCGATTTGCACAGTTTGTACCTCCTAAAGTGGATTTTGTCCTTTACTTGTATTATACTGTTGCAATTTGCCCTCGTCTTTGCGTATAATGATATTATATTGGACGATATTGATATTTTAGGAGATGCCTGCCATGAAGTTTCTGGCTTCCCATGAAAGCAGTACGCGCGGCACTTTTGACTTTCCCATTGAGCTTTATTATGTAGATAAAATGCACCCACGCTATGAAATGCCGTTTCACTGGCACATGGAATTTGAACTTATGCTGGTTCTAAGCGGGGAGTTTTCTCTGCTGATTGATGGACGCTCTTACCTTTTACACAAGGGGGATGCCGCCATCATTTCAGCCGGGGCCGTTCACGGCGGAACCCCCAGCGACTGCGTTTACGAGTGTGTTGTCTTTGATATGAACCGCTTTCTCGGCAGCGGCTCCGTATGTCAGGCAAAATACAATGCGCTTTTTGAACGCGGCGCACAAATCGAGCCGTATCAACCGGCTGGCTCCGTAACCTGCCAACTGATTGACAGACTCTTTGAGGCAATGGAAAAAGAGCCGGAGGGATATGAATTTGTGACGATTGGTCTGATGTGGCAGTTGTTCGGTCAAATCCTTTTGCAGCATTCGTACACAGTATCCTCTCCCGGAAATAAACGAAATGATCGCAGCACAGCCCAAATGAAAGCGGCCTTAGAGCGCATCCGAAAGAATTACGCCAGCCGCATCACCTTGGAAGATCTCGCCTCCACAGCAGAAATGACCCCTGAACACTTTTGCAGGGTCTTTCACAGCATAACCGGGCGCTCCCCTATTGACTATTTGAATTATTACCGGGTAGAATGTGCCGCGGAGCTATTATGCTCCACCGAAGATCCCATCACGGAGATTGCGTATAGCTGCGGCTTTAGTGATTCCAGCTACTTTAACCGGATGTTCCGCCGCTATAAGGCTGAAGCTCCGGGCAAATATCGAAAACTGCATAGCATATAAAATCGCGCCGACAGTGCATTGTCGGCGCGATTTTTAGTCAACAATTCGCATTTAGTATCAACCGTTCTGAGTTTCCAATATCATAAAAATCAACTGCAATGCATGGCCTTATTAGCCTCACTGCGGACATACAACTTGCTGTATCACAGAAAACTCCCGCGCTTGTTAGGCGCGGGAGTTAAGGAAGGAGAAAACACGATTTTGCATGATGCACTCTACTGCAAAACGCAAACCGCAAAATGAAAAAGCAGATTAGCGGTATCAGCAGTATTTTTCAATTACTTTTTGCATGGCATCCCAGTTCCGTTCCATATCGGCAGTCAACTTGAACTGGGTGCGGGCGCGGTTGAGGTTTTGGGTTTCGTAGTTGATGTGGAAGTAGTGGTCCCCCTCGAGATAATCAGCGAGGAAACGCATACCGCACTCCATCGTCATCAACTTGGCACCCCAAGGCAGGGTCTGTTTTTCCAGCGGGGTGAACGTTTCCCCTGCTGCCTGCAAGAAGCCCTTGGTGTAAATTTCAAACAGTTCCATACTGAAATTGACTTTCGAGAGGTCAGCTTCGTCCTCGGCGCAGTGGTTGGCACCGAAGCGGATAGAATCCCCAAAATCATTGGCAGCAAGCCCCGGCATGACCGTGTCAAGGTCGATAACGCAAAGACCCTCGCTGGTCGTTTTGTCGAACAGGATGTTGTTCAGCTTGGTGTCGTTGTGGGTGACGCGCAGCGGCAGCTTGCCCGCTGCCAGCAGATCCACCATAACGTGATACTCTGCTTCGCGGGCGCGGACAAACTCAATTTCACGCTGCACCTGTGCGGCACGACCCATGCGGTCCTCAGCCACGGCGCGCTGGAAGTCAACGAAGCGCTTGGGTGTGTCGTGGAAGTGCGGGATTGTCTCGTGCAGAGTATGGGCCGGGTAGTCGGCAAGCTGATGCTGGAAATTGCCAAATGCAACGGCGCTCTGGTAAAAATCCTCGGCGGACTGCACCTGCTGCAAGCAGACAGTATCCTCCACAAAGTCATAGACACGCCAGCAGCCGCCATCGGCAGCTTGGTAATAAGGCTTTTCCTCTTTGGTAGGCACCACATGGAGCGTAGCACGCGCCGGGTCAGCCCCGCGCTGCTTAGCCTTTTCGCGCAAAAAATCTGTAATACCGCAGACGTTTTCCATCAAACCGGCCGGGTCTTTGAATGTATTGGTATTGATTTTTTGCAGGATATAGCGTTTTGCACCCTGCTCTGACGTTACCGTAATAGCATACGTCTGGTTAATATGCCCCTCTCCGTAAGGAACCGGTTCTGACACTGGGCCATCCCATTGCCACGCGGTCAAAATTTCTTTCATCACATATATCCTCACTGATAGACTTCCAGCAGCCGCAGCGTTGGCTCCGTGCGTGAAGCTGTAATCTTTATGGTAAGCGTCAGCACTTCCACAGGGGCGAAGCGGCAGATACGTTTATGTCCAACTACCGTAAATTCAGAAACCTTGCTTCCATCTGCCCAAATCTCGCCGCTTTCTATGCGCTGCCCTGTCGGCAGATGCTCCCCCAGAACAACACAGGAAACCTTCTGCGGCTTCGGGAACTTCAAAGTAATCGTATCGGATTCTTGTCCGTAGGCAGCCTGCCAATAGGTATTTGCCATACCGTCTACAGCCTGTGTGATGGGGTGCTGCGCAATCGCGGAATCTGCCGTAATTGCCGCCTTTTCTGTTACGTTGCTGGCAAAAATCTGGCGGATTTTAGCACCCAGCTCCGCAAGGCTGGCGCAGTCCGGTGCGGCAATACGGCCATGCGTATCGGGTGGAATGTTCAGCAGCAGGCTGGCATTCGCACCGACGGCATCCAGATAGATGTCCAGCAATTCGTCTGCCGTGCGCACGTCAGTGTCCTCCTCCGGATGGTAAAACCAACCCGTTCGGATGGAGGTATCCACCTCGGACGGATACCAGACAAGTTCTCTTGCATTGCGGATGACCTCTCTGCTGCCGATGTCCTCGTCCTGAGAGTCAATTTTGCGGGAGAATTCTCCGTCATCCGCCTGCTGCGATTTCGATGCCGTGCGCTCGGCATCCCGCAGCTCTGCGGGAACCACGCTCCACTCAGCTTTCCGGCAATGCCCGGCCTCGTTGCCGCACCAGCGCACATCGGGGCCGCAGACATTCAAAACCGCATTCGGCTGCAATTTACGCAGCACCGCATAGTAGCGTTCCCAATCGTAAATTTGCTTTTTGCCGTTTTTGCCCTCGCCACAGGCACCGTCAAACCAGAAGCAGAAAATATCTCCGTAGTTTGTTGCAAGCTCAGTCAGCTGGGAAACGAAATAATCATCATACGGTTTCCCCTGCCCATAGCGTGCATCGTGACGATCCCACGGGGAGAGATAGACACCAAACTTGATACCGCCGCGCCGGCAGGCATCCGATACCTCGCGCACAACATCGCCCTGTCCGTTCTTCCACGGGCTGTTTTTTACGCTGTGCTCGGTGTAGGCGCTCGGCCACAGGCAGAAGCCGTCATGGTGCTTACAGGTCAGAATCAGCGCCTTCATGCCGGCACTTTTGACTGCGGCGACCCATTGGTCGGCATCCAGCGCATCGGGGTTGAACAGCGCCGGGTCTTCGGTGCCGTCGCCCCACTCGCGGTTCGTGAAGGTATTCATGCCGAAATGGGTAAAGGCGTAAAATTCAAGCTGCTGCCATGCCAGCTGGCGCGGGCTGGGCGTGATAGAGGCCGCATAGCGGACCTGTTCTTCGGGTGTTCTCATTCTATTACCCCTCAATGCTGTACCACTTGATCTCGTTGGCATCCAGATGCAGGTCGAAGCAGCTGCCGTCACCGGTGTAAACGGTCGTGTCCTGCGGTTCGTAGGTGTTGTTGACCACGCAGTACTTGCCGTTCTTAACGTAGGCATGGACTTCCACATTGTAGTTCGTGCTGAACCACTTGTGCAGGTCGGCTTCATCGTGGGCGGCCCACAGGATGGCGCGGTACAGCACGCGGTTGTTCACAAAGCTGTACGGCAGACCGCTGATATACACACCGCGGCCCTTGCCGTACTCATGCGCAGCCATCTGGACTTCCTTGTCACGCTGAATCAGAATCTCGGTGCCTTCCAGTGCGAAGATGCTCTTCTTGCCCTCGCCAAAGTCCACATCATGGTCGGGGCAGTCGGCCAGAATAAAGTGGTCGCGGTGTTCATCCCAGTTGTACTTGTCGTAATTCAGGGTGAAGCCTGTTTCCTTCTCCACGCCGAGCGGCGCGGACAGCTGCAAATAGCGCCCCTGATACTGGTGACCACCCGGTTCGCCGACACCGATCAGGCCGCCGCCGCGGTGGACAAAGCCCTTGACGGCAGCGGAAATATCAGGATCCTCCCAGACCTTGCCGCCGGTGTGGGCGGTGTCGCCGTCGCCGACGTTGATAAGGACATTGATGCCGTCCAGCACCTTCGGGTCAGCCTTGATGTCGTCAAAGCTGATAAACTTCACATCAAACGGCGCACCGGACAACGCTTCGATAACACCCGCATAGCTGTAATTCTGCTTCTGGTATAGCGCATGGTGAACCATGTGGCAGCCCCACGCGCGCTGTTGCCCCCAGCTGTTCAGCACAGCCACGGTCTTGACGCAGTAGGGGGTCGTGCCCTTGATGTTCTCGTACAGTTCGCGGAACTCGTTGCAGACGCTCTCGACATAGTCGAGGAACTCCGGGAACTCGCAGGCCAGCTTCAGGTAGCCTCCGTAGCCGATGCGGTCAATGGGCTTGCGCAGGATGGCGCGGCGAGCGGTGACCCAGTTCTCCTTGGCCTCGCGCACAGGGTCGCCGCCCTCGTGGAAGGTATCGGGGAAGAAGTAGGGCAGGAAGCGGCCCTCGGTGTACTTGACGCCGGGGATGTCGGAAATCAGGCGCAGGGTGCTGCCGTTGCCGACACTGCCGACAATGGCATCCACGCCGGACTGCTGGAACTCGGGCATGAACGGCTCGCAGCCGATCCAGTGGTCACCCAAGAACATCATCGCTTCCTTACCGTACTCGTGGACGATGTCGGTCATTTCCTTCATCAGACCGGCGACCTCGCGGCGCTGGAATGCCTGGAAATCCTTGTACTCCTTGGTGGGCACACGGTACTGGTTGTTGTAGTAGCCCTGATCGATGATAAACTCGGGGCGAAACTTATAGCCGATTTCCTTTTCAAACTGTTCCAGAATATAGGGAGAAACGGAGGCAGAATAGCCGTACCAGTCCACATACTTCTCGCGGCGCAGCTCGTCAAACACCAGCGTGAACAGGTGGAAGAAGGTCGTAAAGCGCACGACATTGACATAGGGGTGGCTTTCGAGATATTCGCGCAGACGGCGCATTGTGTAGGCGTGGGTCTTGGGCTGACGTACATCGAACGGAATTTGATGTTCGACATCCTTCCAGTCGTTGATGACCGAGTTGTACATGTGGACGGGGTCCCAAATCAGGTATGCCAAAAAGCTGACCGTGTACTCGTGGTAGGCGGCGGGAGCGTCGATGACAACGCTCTCGGTTGCTGCGTCATAATGCCACGCGGCGGCATCCAACGGCTCGCCCGTCGTGCGGTCGATGACTTCCCACCAGCGGGCAATGTCGTCGTGGTCGTTGACCTTCATCAGCTCGCGGCTGATGCCCGTCATCAGGGGGATGGTCAGCGCACCGTCCGCAGCGGTATAGAACGGGGTCATAATGTAGCACTGCTGCGTTTCATCGGGGTTTGCCTTAGCCCAAGCGTTGTCCTTGCGGGTGGTGTAGTAGGTGGCGTAGATCTTGGCTCCGGTGTCCTTCAGCTCCTGCGGGAATTCGGTGCCATCGCAGTCGCGGATGGCATCCGCGCCCCAGCGCTTGAGCAGGTCAAGGGTTTCGGGTACTGCGTCCATATCGGTGGGAATCGTTACACGACCTTTGGTATTCATTTCTTGTTTTCCTCCGTCCATTGGTAAGATTGAGTTTGTCCGGCCTGCAAGGTGACCCAGCAATGCGTGTTGCAAAGATACCAGCTTCCGTCCTGTGTTGCTTTTACGGTAAGGCTGTGCTTGCCGTCTGCTGTCCGCTGATAAGAAATCAGCAGACCATTTTCTGCCCGCAAATTCTGAAATGCAACAGGTTCATTTTTCCAGCCATGCGGGCAGGCCGGTAAAACCTCGATATGATTCTTTTCGGAACGCAACAGCATTTTCTGTACTGCGTGTGCCGCCAGAAAATCCGCTTCCAGCGTAAAGGGGCGATAGTGGAAATCACAAACGCCGCTGTTTTTGTAGTCGCCGTTCAAATGAAATCCGTTCCGGCTCAGGAAATGCTCTGCGAAGCGGTGCAGCTCATACAAAGCACCATTTCCATTGCTGCGGGCAATCTGCAAAAGTGCCATCCAACCGAAGGAAAACCCTACCCACTGCCCACTACCGAGGTGTACAAGGTGATCTACTGTTGCATCTATTACGCTGCGGTCCTGCGGATTTTCATAGCGCAGCATACATAGCGGCTCGATTGCCATAGCGTGGGAAAAATGGCGGTGCGTTTCCTGCAAGGTTTCATTGGGCGAAAGCATCAGCCCGGTTTCTGTATCTACGCTCAACGGAGCAAGTTTGGCCTCCATTGCATGCCAATAGCCGCGGGGGTTGCCAAGCTGGTACTCGATCTGTACCAGAGTGTGGAACAGATAGTGCAGCAGCGCCAGATCGTAGTTGCTGTTAGGAGTCAGCCATGAGGCTGCCTCATCATCGTGAATTTCCGGTGAGGACGAGACCGGTAAAACCAGCTTTCCGTCCGGGCCTTCTTGGAGGAGTTCTTCCAGGCAGGCTGCCGTGGCGGTAAAGTAAGGCTCCACGCGGGTACGCAGAAACTCTTTATCCCCCGTCAGGCGGTAGTATTCATAAAACATCTGGCAGAGCCAGATTTGATTGGTCGGTGACAGGGAATACATCGGCCAGCCGCCGAGCGCACCGCCGTCAATGTCCATAACACTGGGCAGGCACTCCCCTGCTGTGCCATAAAATTCACGGGCAAACTTTGCCGCCTGCGGGCGCAGCGACCAGAGATAATCAAGAAACACCTTTCCCTGCTCCGGGTGGTTGGCAGTCAGATAGTGACAGTAGGTGAATTGAGTGTTGAGGTCGTTGTGGTAATCACCTTTCCACGGTGGGAGCCGGTCGTCATCCGCGCACCATACCCCTTGCAGCGGCATCGGGGCATTGCCCGGCTCGGAACCCGCTGCCAAAAAGTAATTGGCGCGGTACCAAAGCTGTTCGAGTGTTTCATCCGGCAGCTGCAAACTGCTTTTGCCCCAGTATTGCTGCCACCAGCGTTTATGCTGTTGCAGCAGCTTCTCTGCACCCATATCTTCCGCTGCACATAGTTCCAGCTTCGCCAGTCGGCTTGCCTTTTCTACGCTCTCTGCCTGCACAGCGGTATAATACAGCGTTGCACCACATTTTTTACAGAGCAGCGAATAGGCAGTCCGATCATCGACCTTTTGTGAAAAGCCAATCATGCCGTCCTCCGTTTCGAGGTTGGCATCCGGCAGGGCGAGCTGCTGCAAGCTGCCGGGGGACACGCTGTTCCCTGCTTCGGCTGCTTGTGTACCATTCCCGAAAGAGGGGCGCTCCACCGTAAGGGTTACATCTCGGTATGTTTCCGGCAACATCAGTACACCCACAGGCCGCCCCATACAGAGGCAGGCGCGCAGAATGGTTCTGCCGCTTTGGGAAAAGGATGCCACCGCTGTACCCAAATCAAGGCTTGCCTGATAGCTGCCTTGCGGCAGTCCATCCAGGAACAAGTGTCCTGCGGGGATTTTTGTAGGTGTCGGGCGGGCATAGGGCGTATCAAAGATACGGCGTGTTTCTGCCACATCGCCTTTCCGTGCAAGCTCTACCAGTTTTGCATAGGTAAATTCTTTATCGAGTTTTTCCTCCGGGCGGCGACGCAGCCACAGTCCGGCAATGTCCACGGAAATGCGCAGGTGCTCCATCGGCCCCCAAAAAAGAGAACCGAGTATGCCGTTTCCCAGTGGAATTGCTTCATCCCAGCGGGGTATTGGGCCGGTCAAATTGATGTTGCAATGTTTCGGGGGCAGCATATCGGTTCTCCTAACCTATTCGATTTTGTTTAGCCCTTAACGCCGCCGACGCTCAAGCCCTGCACGAGCTGCTTCTGGCCGACGATGAAGAGGATGACAGTGGGAATCAGTGCCAGCACGAGGGCTGCGAACAGCGCGCCCCAGTCGGTAGCGTAGCGCTGGATCTCATACAGGTTGGCAAGGCCGACAGGCAGCGTAGCCTTGGTCGGATCGGTAACCATAACGAGAGCCACCGGGTACTCGTTCCATGCTGCCATAGCGGAGATCATGCAGACCGTCACGATACCGGGCTTGCACATGGGAATGATAATGCTCGTCAAAATACGGAACGGGCCGCAGCCGTCGATCATGGCTGCCTCCTCATAATCACGCGGGATGCTGCGCAGGAAGCCGGTCAGCAGGAAGATAGCAAACGGGAACTGCATCGTTGCATACAGTACACCCAGCGCCGTCAGGCTGTTGAGCAGGTTCAGCTTGTTCATCTGCAAGAACAGCGGAATCATAATATAAGTGGCCTGAATGAAGATGGCCGCCATGTAGATGTTCAAAATCAGCTTCGCGCCGGGGAACTTATACCGCACAAGGCAGTAAGAACACGGCACAACGCAGATCACAATAATGACCAGTGTTTCCAGCACGACATAAATCGAGTTGCCGATGTTGGCAGCAAGGTTAGATTTTTCATAAGCGCGGACGTAGTTATCCCATGCAAGTCCCTGCGGCCATGCAAAGGGATCCGTCAGAAACTCTGTACTGGTTTTGAACGAAGAAACGACGTTCCACGCCAGAGGGTACAGCATGATAATGGCAACCAAAATCAGGAACAGGCGCGTCACCCACTTGATGACCTTTGCTCTGATTTTGCTTTTTTCATTTTGTGTCATATTACTGACCTCCTTCGGAAGCATCGGTCAATTTGCGGGACAGCATGGACAGCGCCACGGAGATGGCGAGCGTAAAGACCGTGATAGCCATGGCATAGCCAAAGTTGCCGTTGACAAAGCCCTGCGTGTACATATATTGCAGCAGAACGCTGGATGCACCGTTAGGACCGCCCCCAGTCATGACCTGCGAAAGCACAAAACTCAGGTTGATGGTGCCGGAAAGTGCCAGAACAAAGGTGATGCCGATAATATCTTTCATCAGAGGCATCGTAATACTGACGAGCTTGCGCCATGCGCTGGCACCGTCCAGCGTTGCGGACTCGTAGATTTCCGGCGAAATGCCGTCCATAGCCGCGATATGCATGACCATGTAGTAACCGGCAGCCTGCCACAGCAGCGTGAACGCGATACACCAAAGTGCGGTCTTGCTGTCGCCCAGCCAGGAACGCTGCAAGCTCTCCAGCCCGACAGCACCGAGAATCTTATTGACGATGCCCACATTCGGGTGGAACACAAAACTCCAGATAATACCTACAACGGTCAGAGAAACGATGTTCGGGAAATAGAAAATCGTGCGATACAAGACCATTTCTTTCAGCTTGCACTGGTTCAAAACGAATGCCAGCACCAGACTACAGAAAATTGTGATAACGGGAACAACCGCCATCAGCTTTGCTGTGTTTTTAAGTGCTTGAATGAAAGATTTGTCGTGGAACATATAGATATAGTTATCCAGCCACACAAATTTGTTGTTAAGCCCCAGAGAGGTCGCATTGGTAAAAGAAAGATATAATGCCTGCACCGTAGGCCAGATCGTGAACATAAGAGTTAGGATCACGGCAGGCAGAACGCTGATGCAGATAAACAGTACGGGAAGCGGCTGCGCCTTTTTTTGGCGATTTTGGCGGTTTTTCAAACAAGTTTCCCCCTTAAAAAGAACCCTGCCAAGTTCGCATGGCGTTTACTCGGCAGGGTCAATCTTACTTTGGTCAATGGAAATTCAGCAATTCAGCTTACTTGGAAGCAGCAATCTCCTCGAAAGCAGCCTCGATGCCGTCACGCCACTGCTCGGCAGTCATGTCACCATTCATAACGTCACTGGCAACATTGAAGACGGAATCAGCGATAACGACCTTGCTGGTGTCGGGCATTGCATCCCAACCGAAGACCATGAAGGTGCCTTCCTGATAGATGTCGTTCATGTTGTAGACACCATCGGTAACGATGCCCTTGACCATCTCGTTGGCCTTCTTCAGAGCGTAGATGCCGTTGGCTTTTTCTGCGAACAGCTTAACGGAATCCTCAGTGTACAGGAAGCGCAGGAACTCTTTTGCCAGTTCGGGGTTCTTGGCGTTGGCAGGAATCTCAAACTGCTCAACGGAGCTCATAACATAGCGGGCCTCGCCGTCATCCAGAACGGGTGCGCAGGTCAGACCAAACTCAAAGCCGTCAGCACGGGGAGCATCGGCCATTTCGCCTTCCATCCAGTTGCCGTTGGGGATGAACAGAGCCTTGTTCATCATCATGTCAGTCTGGCTCTGGGTATGGTTCAGAGCAACGGTGCCATCCATCAGGTAGCCATCGGTGCCGATCTTTGCCATGTTCTGGAAGACCTTGAGGGCCTCATCAGAGCTGAGGGAGCCGGGCGTGTAGGAGGCGATTGCCTTCATGTTGTCGATGCCGGTGGCAGAAGCCAGTGCGGGCCACAGCATGCTCTCAAGGTAGCTGGGGTAGATGCCCTGATAGGTAAACAGCGCGATACCCTTTTCCTTGGCCTTGTCGCCCAGTTCAAAGAAGTCATCCCAGGTCACAGGCGTTTCCCAGCCGTTCTCTTCGAACAGGGTCTTGTTGTAAACCAGACCCATCGGGCTGGCATCAAACGGGGCAATGTAGATTTTGCCATCGCCGTAGGGAGAGCACTTGGCGGAATCCAGCAGGCCATCGATGACCTGATCCTTCAGCGGGGTGTCATCATCAATGCCGCCCTCCTCAAAGACATCGGACAAATCCATCAGTGCATGTTCCTTAACCATGGAGGAAATCAGGCCGGTGGAGTCGTTGTCGTTCATCGAGATGAAGTCGGGCACATTACCTGCCACGATTTGCGGGCGGATGATGTCGCCAATCTTCGGGCTAATCTGCATATTGACAGTGACGCCGGGATAGGCATCCTCGAAGCGTTTGATGATTTCGTCCCAGTACGCGGAACCGTAGCCGCCCTCGAACACCGCGATGTTCAGTTCATTGTTCTCAAAGGTCTTCTCACCGGTAGAGGCTTCGCTGGTAGCGGCGGACGTTGCTTCGGAAGAAGCGGCCTCACTGGATGCTGCTGCGCTGGAAGATGCTGCGCTGCCGCAGCCTGCCAGACAGGTAGCTGCCATTGCAGTGGCAAGCATCATGCTGATTGCTTTTTTCATGGTTTTCCTCCTAAAAATTATTCCTTCTTTGTTTGGGATGCGGCTCATCTGTCGTTCCCTGATTGCACTCTTATTATATCGGGCAAGCCGGATTTGATAAATGTATTCCCTTTACTTAAAGATGGATTTTATTGACTTTTTCTGTCGTTGCCCTTATAATTCAGGTAATGTATGGATAGATTGTAGTCACTTTGCACAAACGGAGGCCTATATATGTCACTAAATGCACAAAAAACGCGTGAGTTTTCCCCCAATGTGTTGCGGCGAATCAAACTTCGCACCCGTCTGTTTGTGACATTTTTGATTATTTCTCTTGTTCCCGTCATCACGATTGGTATTTTTTCTTACCATGCATACACCCAATCCATGAACGAAAAGGTCAAACAGGCTGCCTTACAATCTATCGAACTACTCAACAATAATATGTCTACCCTGCTTGGCATTTATAGCGACTACATAGGTTCCATCTCCGTATCTGATACTGTACAGAATGGTGTCGCATCTGTCAATAAGGGGCACCCCCTTACAAGCGATATTGTAAGCGGTATTAGTAAAATGATCGTCACAATTCCTTTTCAGAGCACACACCTTAAAAACATCCGCGTCGTTTCCAATGATCGCACAGTCATCTACGATTTGGGCTATGACGATATTACACCTCAGCGTTTTAATGAATTGCTGGATAATATTGAAGCCGCTTCTCCACAGGATAGTCTGCAATACATCCACACTTACCGCGCCAACGATAAAATTGTCATTGGCCGTAAAATCTATGATATGCACCACACCAGCACGCCGCTGGGGTATATCATGCTGTACATTGACGAATCCCAGCTAAGCCGCTACATATTTACCGATGTTTCCTTTGGTGAGGGATCCAACTTCCTGCTGATTGATGCCGCCGGCAATGTGGTATCTTCTCAGAACGCGGAACTGCTGGGAGAAGATTTGGCCGATGACCCGATTTTCCAGCAGATCACGGCGCATCGGCAGGCGGGTGAAAACAACTTTTTATGTGAGCTGAACGGCGTAGATACACTGACAATTTTCAAATACAACACAACCTATAATGTGTATCTGGCGGCCACGATTCCGCAGGCCTACATTACCAACGGCACAAGAACCATCAATATGATGCTTATTGCGCTGGCCGCAGTGCTGGTCGTTGTCAGTGTGTTCCTGACACTGCTTGTCTACCGCAGCGTCATGCACCCCATTGATAATATGGTTGCCGCCTGCAATGCGAAAAGCGATGAGGAAATCGGGCTGAAAATCAATGATCCCAGCCCCGACGAACTCGGATTTCTGGCGCGCACCATCGACAACATGGTCAACGAAATTGGTCTGCTGGCGCAGCGCTGGAGCGATGATCAGCGCAAAATGCGCGAGTTGGAATTGCAGACTCTGCAATATCAAATCAACCCGCACTTCCTGTTCAATACCCTGAACACCTTAAAGTGGATTGCCACACTCAATCATGTTACCCCGGTTAGCCATGGTATTGATGCCCTCTCTTCTCTGCTGCAAAGCACCCTTATTAAAAAGGATGAATTGATTCCGTTTGATGATGAGCTGCGCAACCTGAAGAACTACTGCGACATCCAGCAGCTGCGTTACGCAGGGCGCTTTGAGATGGAATATCAAATTGAAGATGCTGCCGGATACTGGACTGTGCCGCGCTTTATTTTGCAGCCGCTTGTAGAGAACTCCATCCTGCACGGCACGGCGGATGAAGATGATTTTGTCACCATCACCGTCCGTGCCACCGTGAGCGAGAATTTGCTTACCATTCATATCTCCGATACCGGCTGCGGTTTTGACCCCAGTGCCATCAAGGAGAAAAATTCTGAGCGCTTCTCCGGCATCGGATTAAGCAACGTAGATGAACGTATGCGTCTACACTACGGAAATGAATACGGCCTTACGATTGAAAGTGCCCCCGGCATCGGCACACAATGTATTCTTTGTATTCCAAATGAAGCCATTCGTTGAGGTAACACAATGTATAATTTATTGCTTGTAGACGACGAGCCACTGATTAAGGTTGCTTTCCAGTCCGCCGTGGAGTGGGGCAAGAACGGATTCCTGCTGGCGGCAACAGCCAGTAATGGGCAGGAAGCGCTGCACATTGTAGAGACACAGCACATTGATGCGGTTATCACGGACTTGAAAATGCCCGGCATGGATGGGCTCGCGCTCATTCATGAATTGAAAAAGCGCAGCTTTACCGGCCCGATTCTGGTATTGAGCAACTATTCCGATTTCGATTCCGTGCGCACGGCCCTGACGGATGGCGCTTATGACTACTTCCTGAAAATCAATATGAACGGGGAAAGCATCGGTGAGCATCTGGAAAAGATGGCCGATTTGCTTCGTGTCCAGCAGCAGCGCCAGACGGAGGAGGACCACCGATCCTTTGCCATTGAAGCGCAGAAAAAGGAGAATGCCCTGATTCACTGCGCTCAATGGATAACATCCACTGCTGGGTCCTCCCCTGCTTCCAATCCGTTCTCCATGCTGCCGGAACCGCTGGTCTTTCCCGTCCGGCTGTTTACCGTCACTTTAATTCCCGCAAAAACTCATCCTATGCCCGCGCTGGATGCTGTGACCGACTTAATTACCGAGGTTTTCGATGAAATCGGCGGCAAAGTATTTCTGCACACCCATGAGGATGAAATCTGCGGGTTGATCAGCAATGAAAGCCTTGTAGCCTCCGGGCGTACTCTGGATAAGAAACTTGCCCGCTTGCAACGGCAGGTCACAACATATTTTCTGGATGCCCCGGTCATCATCTACCACGACAAGCCCATTTCGCTGGCCGAACTCCGCCAAGACTACCAACTGTGCGAGGATTCCAAAGCTCTCGCCTTTTATGTAGGGCGCAGCGCTCCCATAAAGGCAACAGCACACACAGTTACTGCCCAACCCTTCCATGTCTCTCAGGCAGAACTTTCCAAGGCCACCGCGGTCGCAGCACAAAATGCCGATGAGTTGCAGATGCAGATTGCCGTTCACACCTTCTTTCAGAACTGCGCGGCGCTCTGTATGCCGCCGCAGCGCGTCCGTGAAGCCTGCCATCTGTTGCTGGAGCGTCCCGGCGAGAATATGATTCCACAGGAGACACTGGAGCAAACCTTTAAGGAAATAGAAAAAGCCCCCACCGCGGAGGCTCTTGAACAACTGCTCTGCTTGATTTTGCAGGAGCGCATGGGACTTAGCAAAATTGCCTTGAGCAAATTCAAAAAAGAGGTGCAGGCCGTCATCATCTATGTAAACGCGCATTATATGGACAAACTGACGCTGGACGGCATTGCCGACTATGTAGGGCTGAACCGGGAATATCTGAGCCGCCTGTTCTCCAAAGAAACCGGCACCGGCCTGTTCCAGTACATCAACGAGGTGCGCATGAAACGCGCCGGTGAGATGATCCGCAGTAATAAGCAGGTCTATATCAAGGAAGTAGCTGCCGCCGTAGGTTTTGATGACCCCTACTTTTTCTCGCGAAAATTCAAAGATTTTTATGGGAAAACGCCGAGCGAATATGCTGAAGCGTAAAGGGCGCATTCGGCTGTTTCGTGGCAGCATTGAATTTCAGAAACCGATAAGGGGAACGGACACATGAGCAAATATGATGCGCTTTGGGCATACATACAAGGGCGTAATGAAGAAACGCTGGTTTTGAGTTTTGCGGATATTGCGCAAATTGCCAGTACACCGTTGGAGCAACGCCCTGACCAGCGAGGCATTTGCCGCTTTTATTTAGGAGCATAGCATTACAGATTTTTATGTTGTTGGAGCGGATGTCGCAGCCTGCATCAAATCCACCTGCTACAACATGACGAAAAGCGGCTACACCGTTCATGTGCTGTCGGACTGCATCACCAGCTACGATAAAAGGAAGCTGCCGGAGATGCTTGCGTATAGGGTCAACTCCTTTCGCAATAATGGGCAAAACAAAAGCGACCAACTTTTTACGGTTGATCGCCTTTGCTCTGATCATTCTTTGTTTCTTTCAAATCAAAATATGCGTCACAAAAAAGTTTTTGGTCTGTCATCTTCGATTGAATACTTTATAAAATCGAATTTTTCCTTGTTGTTCTTGTAATAGTCCTCTGCCGCAGTACAAAGAATGTAGCACAAGTGGGATATAGGTACTTGCAATTCTCTGCGCACTATGTTCATATCTTTGCCATAGGCGACCATGCTCAGATCACCGTTAGCACCATCTTCTCCGGTTATGACAAGCTCGAATTTATCAACCTTGCACCGAGATTCGTGAATTTTGGATTGCTCTACGTTTGGTGTGCTTTGGTGAAGCAGACAATTACGCAAACTATAAATAATTTCTTCGTTCAGATAGGGCATATCCTGTCCGTAGGGGGAATCACATCTATCTGTAATGACATATTGGCTACACCAGTTTTTATAGCGCACGCCGTTGTAATCCTCGTTAGGATATTCAGCCTTTCCACAAGTATCTGGCAAAGTCAGCGCAAGAGCAAGTGCCGACAAATGCAGTTCATGGGACAGAGCCATACGAATCTCATGTACAATTCGGTCAATCAGGCAAATCACCTCATTCCAAGTTATTTCATCCAATCTAAATTGGTCATCTCTTCTTTAAGTTTTGGTGTTCCAACTTTGTAAATCATGGGCTCATCTAATTTTAGATCAATACCTTTAACCTCTACAAGGTCGGAAGAAACTGCTACACAATCGTCAGGATTAAACAAGACTATATTATAACCATTCTTATTCAGGGAACTTCTAAATCGCAGTCCATCAAAACCCATGTTTTTTATTTCTTCTGCAATATACTGTGTGGAAAGGTATTTGGAAGCATCTCCGTTATACGGTCTGGAAAACATTGCACCGATTGTGTTGTACAGTCTTGGCAATTCCACTACTTCATCATTTTCAATATCGTGGATGTCAAAAGTCAAATCGTATAGTCTTACGTCTTTTAGCAGCTTGAACTTCGCAACACTAACGGTATCCCCAATAATCGGCCTGACTTCATATACCGGAGTTACCGGATCCTCTGATAAATATAGGTACCGGATATGATCGGGATTAGCTCTTCCGTTACCTATCAAATCAGCAGGAGGTGCGCCAGAATCCTCCGCATTCCATCCCTTATATTTTACATATCGCTTCCATTTTTTCTGAGCTTTTACAAGTTCAGGGGTTTGATTATAATCGTAATCGCTATATATTTCTGGCATCAAGGAAAGTATTTTTTGCTCATCCGTCCACTCATTGAGTATTTTCTCAATATCGGATTTACTATAGCCACTCTCTTGCAAATAGTATTTTACAAGTCGGTTGAAGTTACTTTTCTCAAAGACACGAGCTCGGTATAACACAGTATCTTTTTTGCGTATTGTTACTGCATTTGCTTGACATTCATGGATTTCGTCTATGACTGCATGTTTTACAGAAAAACGATTTTTGTAGATTAATTCATCTTCAAAGCTTTTCCATTGTGAATTCTTTTGCTTGATATCTTCCGTAAGCATCATCAACAAAAGAAACTTCCACTCATCGCTATTTATATTTTCCGAATCATTTATTGTTTCTTTATCCATATTCCCCTCATTTCAGTCGTTCACACTACGGCAGGAATTCTTAAGGTTTAGGTACATCAATTCTTCTTGGCTAAGTAACGAGTACGTTTCTTTAATAGGCGTACCAATTTCCAGCGATCAATACGCTTAGGCATTTTTTGATAAATTTCTCGATAATCTACCTTTTCTGGAATCCAACGTCCGTTTTGAGTGATACTATGACCGTCAAGCAGATGAAGGAAGAAGGATGCCTCGATGATTACAGAAATAGAATTGCTTACACCGGAGCCAATATGATTATGTTGGTACAGATTACGAGGTCCCTGAAAGAATCCCATAAGCATATACCTGATGCCGTCCTGCTCGTTGCGCTCGGATTCGTTTTTCAGATCATTGATTGCAATAAGGGGAGCCCTCTTTATTTCACCGGTTTGCTTGTCTATTTCAAAAGAAAGCGCTCTTGTTGCCAAATCGAATCCATGCGAATCCAAGCCCGACTTCTTTTTGAGATAACTCTCCACAGCCACAAAAGCTTCACGTGCTGCCGATTCAAACTCCGATTTATATATGAGTTGCACCGCATCCGATAACGCTGCGTGGATATTGTATACCTCAAAAAATCCTTTGAGCTTCTTTAGCGAATATGGCATTAAACTGCCGCAACAAGGACAGAATGTAAAATCATAAAAGTCAAACCCATATATACCGTTGCTATATTCCCTAAGTTGCTTTTTTCTGGGTGGAAGAGAACACCCATTAGGACAAGCGTATTCTTCTCTCCTCATTGCTTTCACCTCATTTCAACTATTCACATACCCGCTGGAAAGATTACAATTTCAAAGGATAAGCATCCAGCTTGTTTTGAGCATTTATGTAGGATTTATAAATATTTTTGATTCCGGCTTCTTTTGCCATGCTTACAACAAGATTTTCCTCTGCTACGCCCATTCGCAGGCCAAGAATTATACCGCTTGGGATCCATTCCATCATCACCGGCGGCTTCATAATGCAGCCAGTTATCATTCGCCATTCTTCATCGTATTTATGGCACTCTTTTTTGATTAGGGTCGTTCTTTCTTGTTCCCATAAAGCACTTCCCATACCTGCATTAACCTTGTTCTGGAGACGTTGTGCCTTTGAAGATAAAGTGCGTTTCTCTTCCATAAGTTTCCTTAAAATAGTCCTGCACTCCTTTGCTCAGAACAATGACCTCGTCCACATATTTCGCAGCATTTTTTTCGCCTTGGTGGATAAACTTAGAACCAAGTCCTGATTGCCATTTCTCGCGCTGCCAATCAATGCCTTTACTCGTAACAACGTCCACTTCTCATACATTCGATTTTGGCGGCATTTCTGCCAACACAAATAGCGGATAGGCTCGCTCACCTGTCCGCTGGCTGTCACCCCACCCTCATGGTCGAGATTTCTTTCTGTGCGGCATTTCTGCCACCCAAAAAGATCAGTCGTTCATTCTTCGGGTAAGAAAATATGAACTTCGGGTTGCGGAGCCTTTCATTCTCTGCCGTACCCTTGTCCCTATTATGACAGCCGCGTATTATTTCACACTCCCCGCCCGATGTCAAGTCTTGGACAACTTTTTTTACAAATAAATCTGAAAAAGCGCAAAAAAATAAGCCCTACAAGGCTTTCAATCGGTTTTGAACCAATTTGAGCCTTGTAGGGCTTATCTCTACACTCTATATAATTTTTGCTTTATACGGCCTGCAACGGGGTGTTTTCCATTACTTTCTTAAATTCTTCGACCGTCATTTCAGCATCTTCAGCAGCTTCTTCAACCGTCACGCGGCCTTTTCTCACTTGCTTAATCAGCATCCGCATCTCACCGATGCCAATGCCTTCTTCTCTGCCGATGCCGATACCTTCTTCTCTGCCTTCGGCCTTGACACCTTGACTAAGATTGCACATAATAAGCACCTCTCTTTCCAGTTCTTCGCTCATTGCAACACCAAACTCTTCTTCGAGAATCTTCTTTTTCTCCGTAGCTGCTCTTGACGAAGAAAGCAGCACATCCAGAAACTTCAAAATGCCTGTATAGTTTTCTGCATCGGGTTTTCCCAGACAGATCGTTACCACGCTCATCAGATCATAATTTTCTGATTTCTCGGCAGCGTTTCCAATCAACTGTTCTGGCCGAATCGAATACCGCGTGAGCGTATTCTGAAATTCGTCGGACGGTTTTGTGCAGACCCATATAGAATACACTTTTCGGATTTTTCCATACTCAGACTTTTTGAATATCGGCCCGTGCTGTGCAGAGATCATTCTGCTGCAATAATAGATTGCACGTTTCGTCAGTGGGTATCCCGGATTAAAAGCAGTCTGTGCTTCCACATTGATAATAAGACGAATCACATCTTGTGAGGCCGCATCATTCGCTGCTGTCGGGGCAATCGCATCAAAGCGAACGTCATAACGCACCGTTCCCTCAGTCAGCGTAGAATCCTCATTGTTGCTTCCAGTTATTACTTTAGGAGCCTTCGGAGGTCTATTTGTATCATCAACGTGAACGCCAACCGTGCCAACCTCTGGGGTTCCCTCAATATACTTTTCAGCAATTTCGTCTACGGAACACTCACTGTATTCATCCACACAGCCCTTCATAATCTGCGCCAAAATCTGCTTGTTAGCCAGCAGCTTTTTGGCAGTCTTATCATAGTCCGAATCAAACTCCGTCTGAGTTATCGTGTGGGCAAGCTGATTTTCTACCGTGTTTTGCTTTTCCATCGGCATTCACTTCCTCGCAGTAGATTCAACAAGAGCGTATAAACTCTTATTGTACTTTCATCTTACCATAAATCGTTCCTCATATCAAGCTGTGTAACTCCCTCAAAATCCTTAAATTTTTACGAACAGTTGTCCATAATATAACATTGTCGTTGATGTTATATCATGGGCAACCGCTTGATGCCACTTTCCTGCCGTGCTATACTTATCCTATACAAAATTGTCAAGAGGGAGTGCATTATCATGAGCAAACGACTTGTCGCCTATTTTTCTGCCAGCGGTGTCACCGCAAAAGTTGCTGAAAATCTGGCAGATGCTATCGGTGCAGACGTTTTTGAGATTCAGCCGGAAGTTCCTTATACCAAGGACGATTTGAACTGGATGGATAAGAAATCCCGCAGCACTATCGAAATGAGCGATCCGACCTCTCGCCCTGCCATCGCCGTAAAACGTGATAACATGGACGAGTATGACACTATCTTTGTCGGCTTCCCTATCTGGTGGTACGTTGCTCCCACCATCATCAATACATTTCTGGAAAGCTATAATCTGAAAGGTAAAACGATTATCCCCTTTGCCACCTCCGGCGGCAGCGACATGGGCAAGACCACTGAAAAACTTGCACCGAGCTGCACTGGTGCAAAGTTGCTGCACGGCAAAGTGTTTAATGCCTATTCCAGCAAGGCCGACTTGTCCGCATGGGTAGAAATACTCAATCTTTAACCCTCACATTCCTGCGGAATGAAATGCCCGCCTGGCCGAGAAGATTTACGAATCCTCTCACCCAGACGGGCATTACCTTTATCATTTAGCCTTATTCCATAGTGAAAACCAGAGTACATCCATTATACTTCTGCTTAGTTGTCTTATTTTCTCCTCTGAAACGACTTTTTCTATATCAGCATGTCCCAGTAGATTTCTGTTATAGGTCAGATCATCTTCTTTATACGTTCTTCCTAGTTTTCTCGTCGGTTGAAAGCCTATCTGTCTATCTTTATTGGCCGGATTATACACTTTTTTTATGTAATCAGTGACTTCCTTCTGTGTGTGTTCTTTCGTTACTTGCCCTAAAAGAATTTCATATTGCATCAAATATCGAACAAAAATATCATCAATACATTGAAACCAGTGATTTTGCAAAAGAACTATTAAAAGTCAGTTGAACAATATTAACCTTCTTTTTTAGACGATAAGCATATTCATTGTCCGAATCAAGCAATACAACAATAGGAGTTTTACCAATCTGCAGCGGCATAATGAAACTTGCCGGACCCCCTGATGTCAAGATAGGGACAAAAAAATTCTCAAAAAAAGCAAAAAAATAAGCCCCACAAGGCTTTTCTGACAATTCTTTGAATCATCAGGGCCTTGTAGGGCTATCCGTTATCTTATGCTATTTTATTTTCACACTGCCTGTAATGGGGTGTTCTCCATTGTTTCCTTAAACTGCTCAACTGTCATCTTTGCTTTTGCCGCAGCACGCTCCAGCGGTAAATCACCCTCTCGAACAAGCTGAACCAGCATCCGAATCTCGCCAATTCCGATGCCTTCGATTCTGCCTTCCTGACGGCCTTCTTCACGGCCTTCGGCTCTTACGCCTTGACTAAGATTGCACACTTCAAGCACCTCTCTTTCCAGTTCTTCGCTCATTGCAACGCCAAACTCTTCTTCCAGAATCTTCTTTTTCTCCGAACCTGATCTTGTGGAAGATAACAGCACTTCCATAAATTTCAGGATTCCCTTATGATTCTCCGTCCCTGGCTTGCCTAAACAAATCATTACGACACTCATCAAATCGTAGTTTTCGGTTTCTTCCTGCGCTTCTCCAATCAACTGTTCGGGTTTGATGGAGTACCGGGTAAGCGTATTTTCAAAACCATCTGACGGCTGAGTACAAATCCAGATGGAGTAGACCTTACGAATCTTCCCATATTCAGATTTTGTAAAAATCGGACCGTGCTGTGCAGAAATCATTCTGCTACAATAATAGATTGCCCGTTTCGTCAATGGGTATCCCGGCTTGAATTTTGTCTGTGCTTCCACATTGATAATCAGACGAATGACTTCTTCCTGTTCTGCACTGTCCGCAGATTTCGGTGCGATTGCGTCAAAGCGAACATCGTAGAACAATGTTCCCTCGGTCAGCGTAGAGTCCTCGTTGTTACTACCCTTGATTACATCTGTTGACTTTTTGGGTCTGTTCGTATCATCGACATGAACACCAACAGAGCCAACCTCCGGGGTTCCCTCGATGTATTTCTCAACAATATCATCTACGGTGCAATCGCTGTATTCATTCACACAGCCTTTCATGATCTGTGCCAGAATCTGTTTGTTTGCCAACAGCTTTTTCGCTGTTCTGTCATACCTCGAATCATACTCTGTCTGATCTATCGTGTGGGCAAGCTGATTTTCCACCGTGCCTTGTTTTTCCATCGGCATTCACTTCCTCGCAGTAGATTCAACAAGAGCGTAAACTCTCCTATCGTACTTCCATCTTACCATAATTCACCGCCCATATCAAGCAACCAACTGTAAACTTTCCTTGCACGGAGTTGTCCATATTATTGCATTCTTCGCCACTGTTATATCATAGGCAACTAATTATTTCAGAACCCACTAATGTGAGATTCACATTTCAGTCAGTACTCTCCCGTTTTCTATCTGCATCGCATCCGTTATCTTAAACGAAACAAGTCGCTGCTGTGGAAAAGCTCTTCCGATCAGCCGATAGGACATTTTCTTGTCCCACCCAGAATCCCCGTAAATCATGCGAACCAATGCCATCAAAAGAGTTGCAATCTCCGTAAGCGAATATCCATTCAGGTACAGGTAGTAAATCACCTTTACCGTCTGTGCTTCCTCCGGGTTAATTACAAGGTTGCCTTCCTCGTCTTTATCGTATCCAAGCAATGCAGGGGTCAGGAACAGGCCACGGCTGAACCGCCGATCAATCGACCAGTTCATAATGATAGATTTGGAATGCGATTCTTCCTCTGCCACAGATGCCAGAATCGTCAGAATCATGCGTCCATTGCTGTCCAGCGTATAGATATTATCTGCTTCAAATTTCACACCCACAGGCGGATTCAGATTTTTCAGAAGTTCAATCACAGAAAGGCAGTCAACGATATTTCGAGCAAAACGGGCAATGGATTTTGTAAGAACAAGGTCAATCTTGCCTGCCTTGCAGTCCTCAATCAACTGCTGCATCCCTTTTCGGTGTTCCAGAGATGTGCCGCTGATGCCCTCATCCGCATAGATTCCAACAAATACCCATCCCGGCTGTGCCTGAATATAATCCGTATAATAGTTTTTCTGAAGTTCATACGAAGAAGTCTGTTCATCATTATCCGTGGAAACACGGATATATGCTGCCACACGCCGAATCACAGAACTTGTTTCCAAATCCTCTATGATTTTGGCGGGAATGACTTCCAATTCCGATATATCTACGCCCTTATAGCGGTCTCTGATTTTTTGCTTACGGTCTACTGCTTCTACTTCACCGGTAATCATGTGCTTTTCCTCATTCTCCCGTATGGATGCTCCAATACCACTGTCGCATCTTCCGATAACTTCGGATACCGAGTTCTTTCTTCGTATTTTCTGCGGTTCTGCGGCTGATTCCTTCATCTTTCATCCGCATATAGATTTCTCTTGCTCTCATATCGCCATCAGAAAGCAACTTTTTTATCAGATATGCTGCCTTTTCTGTTTTTGACTCAAATTCCGGCACTTTCGGTTGTTCCAATGAAACGAATGTGCTCTTGCACTCCAACCATTGAAAACCCATCTCCGCTGTTATAGAAAACCGAATTTCTCCATCAGACGGAGCCAAACTGTTTTTTATCTGCCGAACAATACGAATATCTGTATCTTTCTGGTCACGCTCCACCTGCAAAACACTTCGCGCAGCAGCAACCACATCTATGCTGCCAAGGCTTCGGTACAAACCTTTCGTTCCCTCTTTCTTATTGAGATGACCAATCAGCACAATGGCACAATCATATACTGAAGCCCACATTCCGAGACGCTGCATCAGTTTTCTGGCTCTCCCTGCAATCTGGAGGTCAGAATCACTTCCTAAATACGCCTGAATCGGGTCTATAACTACAAGCCGTGGGCGAAATTCAATGATTGCCTGACGGATACGCTCATCATCCAGTGTTAGACCACTGTATGTTTCTTCATTGATAAAAGCTACTTTTCTACAATCTGCGCCACATCTTTCCAGTCTGGGTTTAATGGTATCTGATACTCCATCTTCCGAACACTGGTAGATAACCCTCTGCGGCGTCCCAACAGGCTTTCCATCCGGTGTTTTCCCACCCTTAGAAAATTCCGCAATCAGATTCATCATCATGGTTGACTTTCCATCGCCGGGATCGCCTTGTAGCAATGTTATCTTTCCCACTGCAATGAATGGATACCACAACCAGTGAACAGAAGTTGCCTGCACATCACTATATAATGTAAGAATTCTTTTTTCTACCTTGTCCGCCATCGTCTTTCCTTCCTATTTGCAGTCTTTTCCTACCTCTATTATAAAGCATTCGTTGCGTTTTGACTGCTACCCATCAGGTAGCATGAGTTGCCTTTTGCTACCCAGTAGGTAGCAAAACAGCCTAAGACCACAGAGCAGCTAGCAGTGTGTCCCTTTGCGGTCTTAGAACCTTTGATATAGAGTTGCTCTGCCTACCATCATGCGAGATAATTGTACTGCCTTATGCGGGGAATCATAAGGAGAAAAGCACATGGCTACTGATTATAAAGCTTTGGGCAAGCGCATAGGTCGAACGTACCATAGTCCTCTGCCGATAGGATTGCTGTATATCGAATGTCACCCAAAAACGATTTTTATCCTTCCAGAAAGGCTTTAGCATATAAAGGTGAGTCAAATGGCCGCCAGATGAGCCAACAAGACAAACCTTCATATTTTTCTCTGTCACATTTTTTGTTTTCATTTTATTTCTCCCCGGTATGTTGTTCTCTTGCAC
>UMKD01049376.1_pt1 | contig 40209 bp, 41 predicted proteins | sample 1966221 | NCBI WGS metagenome assembly UMKD01 (sample SAMEA4836167, study PRJEB28245) | human gut metagenome | biome: gut microbiome; material: fecal sample | place: Denmark | collected 2008
TACCTTTGTAGTATACACCATTTTCCTGTTTAATGCAAGTTTTTTTTATTTTAAAAATAAATTCGCAAACAAGACTTTATTATTTATTGGAAAATTTAACATTTTTGACAGCAATAACTTTTCTTCCATCTTTCCCTGATATCGAGCTTGTAACAGACAGTAATGAAACAAGCGGGCAAAATCTTTTCTTTCACAAGGGCTGTTAACCAACTCTTCAACAAACCATAGTACTTCAGCGACACTGATATTGTCTTTCACTTCCAAAAAGTCAATTAGAGACTGATATACTTTAATTTTAGCAGCAATCTGCTTTGTATCCGTATACTCTTTGATATTTTTCTGAATGTTCTTATACGATTGATGTTCTTTCCAATCCAATTTCTCTTCCAAACACTGTAAAATATCCTGTTCATTTCCTTCAAAAAATTCGTAACACTCCTTGCTCACCCCTAACTCTTGATACCCGGCTCTCGGGACAAATACCTGAATCGAACGGGAACGAATCGTCGATAAAATATTCTTTCTCGTTGTCCATAGAAGAAAAAAGGTATTCTCTCCGGGTTCCTCAATGGATTTCAGTAAGGCATTGGCACTCTCTTTTCGTAAATCTTGAATATTCGGCAAGATAAAAATCTTTCGCTCTCCCTCATAGGAAGTCTCATGAAAACTGCTTTCCGCCTCTCGAATATCCTCTATGTTTAAATGTTCCAATACATGCACATCGGCATAAACGCCTTTCTGAATTCGCTGACAAACAGGACAGGAATCACAATAGTAATCTTCTTCTTCAACACAACAAAGAGCCTTTGCAAAAGAAAGCACGGCTTTTTCCAAACGGGAGCTGTCTTCTCCGTAAAATAAATAGGTTCCCGATTTTTTCTTTTTTTGAATATCCTTTCGAATCCATTCTTCTAACATTATCTTTCAGCCTTTTCAATTTTTCTTAGTACCTTTACTTGTTCTAAAGCCAAACCGGAACCCCTTACTACACTTTCCAGAGGATTTTCCGCCAGGGTTACTTTCAAGCTGGTATATTTTTCCACCATTTCCGGAAAATTACGAATCAAAGATCCTCCTCCTGTCATGACCATTCCTTTATCAACAATATCGGAAGCCAGTTCCGGTGGAGTTTGTTCCAAGACACTTTTAATACATCTTACAATTTCCATCAAAGAGTCCATAATTGCTTCTCGAATTTCTTCAGAACCGATACTGATCGTCTTGGGAAGTCCCATCATCAAATCTCTTCCCTTGACCTCCATTATCTCTTCTTCCTCCAAAGGAAGGGCGGTTCCAATTTTGATTTTAATTTCTTCCGCCGTCTTATCTCCAATCAGTAAATTATGAGTTTTTTTGATATATTTAATAATACTTGCATCAAAATTATTTCCGGCAATTCGAATGGTTTTACTTACTACGGTTCCTCCCAAAGAAATGACTGCAATATCCGTAGATCCCCCTCCAATATCGATAATCATATTTCCTTCCGGAGCCGAAATGTCCATACCCGCTCCCAAAGCTGCAGCTCTTGCTTCTTCAATCAAATAGGCTCTTTTTGCTCCAGCGGAAATCGTTGCTTCTAAAACGGCTCTTTTTTCTACCCCCGTAATGTCTACAGGAACGCAAATCATAATTTCCGGCATAAAGAAACTATAGGATCCGAATACCTTTTTAATAAAGTATTTAATCATTGACTCCGTAATATCATAGTCTGCAATGACTCCCTCACTCAAAGGTCTTACCGCTACAATACTATCCGGTGTTTTCCCCAACATTTCTTTCGCTTCATTTCCCACTGCCAATATTTTTTTGGTTTCTCTCTCCACCGCTACCACGGAAGGCTCATTCAAAACAATTCTTTTGTGTTTTTTACTATATACCAAAGTATTTGCCGTTCCTAAGTCAATTCCCAATCCCCGATTCAATTTAAAGAATGCCATTCTTATTCTCCTTTATTCTTTTCTAATATCCTATTTCTAAAATTTTCTATTTTTTCCAGATTTCCCTGTAGAAACCAAGCTCCAATTATCGCTTCAAAGCCTGTCGCTTCCCGATATTCCTGATTACTGCAGCTCTTAGGAAAACTTCGAATCCCTGCATTTTTTGCTCTTCTCATAATTGCTTTTTCTTCTTCTGAAAGCTCCACACTTAATATTTGATAATAGCGGCTCTGAGCTTTTGCATTGACAAACTGCTTCACCTGATAGTTCAAATGTGAAATATGAAAGCCTTTCTTTACCCAGTATAAGCGTATTTGTGTTTCCCACACGGTATCTCCCAGATAAGCCAAAGCCAGCCCGCTCATTTCACGAACATCTATACTCTCCATGTGGTACTGTCCTTTCCGTCTTTGATTTGAATTCCCAACTCCGCCAATCGATCTCGAATTCGATCTGACAATTCCCAGTTTTTTGCAGCTCTTGCTTCCCTACGAAGCTCCAAAATAAATTCCACTAAATCTACGGTTAAATTTTCCACCTTTGTTTCAACTTCCACTGCAATTCCCAAAACATCGTACAGAATATGATACAGATAGGTCCCTGTCTTCTTTAGAACTTCATATCCCTCTTGATTATAAGGGCTATCCAAAGTTTTATTCAATTCTCGAACCAACTCGAAAAGCACTCCGATGGCTTGAGCCGTATTGAAATCCTCGTCCATGGCTTCGATAAATTTTTCTTCCGTATCTTTCAGAACTTTTTTCAACTCCTCTCCCGAATTTCCTTGAGGATCAATTTTATGTTCCGAAATTTCATGCACACGAATCAAAGAATTTTCCATTCTTTCCAAGGCAATCTTTGCCTGATTTAGTTCTGTATCCGAGAAATTCATCGGTTTTCGATAGTGAGCACTCAACATAAAGAATCGAATGACTTTTCCGGAAAAATGTTTTAAAATATCCCGTAATAAAACAAAATTTCCCAAAGATTTTGACATCTTCACTCCGTCAATATTGATATATCCGTTGTGCATCCAATACTTTGCAAAACTTCCCCCGCAAGAACACTTCGACTGTGCAATTTCATTTTCATGATGTGGAAAAATCAAATCCTGTCCTCCCCCATGAATGTCAAAACTGTTTCCAAAATATTTGTTCGACATGGCGGAACATTCAATATGCCAACCCGGTCTTCCCTTCCCCCATGGAGAATCCCAATGAGGTTCTCCCGGCTTGGAAGCCTTCCATAGTGCAAAATCCAAAGGAGACTCTTTTAGCTCCGTCACTTCAATTCTGGCACCACTTTGTAAATCTTCTATTTTTTGCTTTGATAAAGCTCCGTATTCCTCATGATAGGTGGAAACTCGAAAATAGACATCTCCATTTGCCTCATAGGCATGCCCTTTGTCAATTAAGCTTTGAATCATATCTATCATTTCCTGAATATGTTCCGTCGCCTTGGGACGAAGCATCCCCTCTTCTTTGATGTGCAAACATTTCATATCTTCCAAGTAGGCTTCAATATAGCGATGAGCTATTTCCTCCACCGTGCTTCCTTCTTCGTTTGCCCGTTTGATCATTTTATCATCCACATCCGTAAAATTTTGAACATACTTTACTTGATACCCTCGATATTCAAAATATCTCCTTACGGTATCAAACACAATAGCCGGTCTTGCATTTCCGATATGAATATAGTTATATACGGTCGGTCCACACACATACATAGATACTTCTTTTTCTTTTCGAGGAACGAAGGTATCCAAAGCTGCACTCAGGGTATTGTATATTTTTATCATAATTTTCCTCCTAAATTTCTGTTTTTCCATTTTTATTGTATCATTTTCTGATAACTTTGACTAGCGATTTAACATTTTTAAATCCTCCGGAGTTGTCAGCTTGATATTGTCATAATCTCCCCTGATTATCTTGACGGAATATCCCAATCTTTCTACAAGAGAAGCATCATCCGTTCCGAAAAATTTATCTTTATAGGCTTGGTCATAGGCTTCCTGTAAAATTCCTTTTGGAAATGCTTGGGGGGTGTGGGCTGCAAATAACGTATTTCTGTCCGGAGTCTTTTGTACCAAGCCCTCTTCCGAAATTTGTTTTATGGTGTCTTTCACGGCAACCCCGACCACGGCTCCCGCATATCCTTCCTGCAACACTTCATAAGTCTCCCTCAAATATCTTTCTTTACAAAAGGGTCTCACAGCATCCTGCACGATAATATACTCCATCTCCTCTCCGACTTTCTCCAAGGCGGCATAAATGGAATCCTGTCTCTCCTTCCCTCCGACTGCCACACACTTCAACTTATGAATTCCCGCTTCTTGACAAAGCTTTGTAATATATTCCACATGTTCTTTTTGACTGACAATAATAATTTCATCAACATATTCCGACTTCTCCGCACAGATCAGAGGTCTTAAAAAAAGCGCCTTACCCTGATACTCCAAAAACTGCTTCGGATAATCCAATTGCATTCGTTTTCCCATGCCTGCACAGGCTAGAATAAAACTGCTCTTCTTCCTTATTTTAGAGTTACCACCGTACATCCCAAGCCTCCTTCTCCATGACCTCCTATTCGGAATTCTTTTACATAGGGGCAGGTCTTTAAATAATCCAAAATTCCATTTCGCAAAGCACCGGTTCCCTTTCCGTGAATAACGTAAATTTCATGATATCCGTTCAACAAAGCCCTATCCAGATAGGTTTCCAATTCGTGAATTCCTTCATCCACCATTTTTCCACGCAGATCAATCTCACTTCGTACCGCTATTTTTTTATGCACCTGCACTTGATATCTTTTCTCTTTCTTTTCCTCCGTCACTCGAATTTCATCAAAAGGAACTTCCAATTTCAGAATCCCTGCCTGTACCTGTGCACTTTCTTTCATGGCATTGATTTTCAAAACACTGGCAAATTGATTGATATTTTTAACAAAAACACGATCTCCCTCTTTGAAGTTTGCTTTCTTTTTCATTGTTTTTGTGATAGAAATGGTTTTGTTTTTTTCTTCTTTCAAGGCGGAGCTTAACATATTTAAATTTTTTTGAATTTGTTTTGCCTGCTCTTTGCTGTTTTCTTCTTTTTGAATTTTTTCAATCAGAGCGGAGGCTTTGGCTCGCATTTCATTCATCATTTTTTCGGAATCTTCATAGGCCTTCTTTAGAATTTCATTTTTTTCTCTTTCCAAGTTTCTTCTTTCTTCTTCCCATTTTTGTTGATTCATACGAGCGGCTTCTCTTAGTCCTTCCAATTCTGCCTGCATCCTGTCCAAACTTTCCGATTTATTTTTAATATTATTGATCATAAGCTCGATTTTTTTATTGTCCTCGCTGATATAACTCTGTGCCTTGTCGATAATGTCTTGAGGAACTCCCAAGCGCTTTGCAATCGTCAAAGCGTTGCTCTCACCGGGAATCCCCATCAAAAGACGATAGGTAGGAGACAAAGTAGCCGTATCAAATTCCATGGAAGCGGTTTCAATCCCCTCCTCATTGTATCCATGTGCCTTTACCTCACTGTAGTGAGTGGTAATAATGGCATTACACTTTTTCTCTTTTAAATAATCAATAATAGACATGGCGAAAGCGGACCCTTCGGTAGGATCCGTTCCGGAACCGAGTTCATCCAATAATACAAGACAATTTCGATGTACTTCCCGTAAAATCTCTTGTAAATTCGTCACATGAGCTGAAAAAGAAGAGAGAGACTGCTCTATACTTTGTTCATCTCCAATGTCTGCAAAGACTCCCTGAAAAAATCCAATCTTCGAATGTTCGGAAGCAGGAATGGGAATTCCGGAAAGAGCCATTAAAGTTAAAAGACCCGCGGTTTTTAGAGCAACCGTTTTCCCTCCCGTATTAGGTCCCGTAATCAATAAAATTCTATAATCTTTTCCAATTTCAAAGGTCAAAGGCACCACTTTTTCTTTTGGAATAAAAGGATGCCTCGCTTTTTCCAAATACAGAATTTCCTTTCCCTGTATCGTAGGAACATGACAGGCTTCTTCTAAACCGAAATTCGCCTTTGCTTGTAGACGATCCAGATATAAAATCATAGTTCCTATCTTATACATCTCATCCTGATGATTTCGAATTTGTTCCGAAAGTCTCAATAAAATCTTTCGAATTTCTTCTTTTTCTTTTGTTTCCAACTCTCTCATCTTATTGTTCAAAGAAACAATGGACAAAGGCTCAATGAAAACCGTTTGTCCGCTGGAAGACCTGTCATGTTCAATCCCCTTAATCAAACCCTTAAAATCCACCTTGACGGGAACTACCATTCTTCCGTCCCGCTCTGTGACAATTCTCTCTTGAAAAGCTACAGCGATACTGGCTTCCTCGAATAATTCATCAAACTTTCGTCGAATATTTTGAGCCAACATTTTCTTATGAATTCGAATGTCCCTTAAATCCAAAGAAGCTTCGTCCTTAATTTGCTTCTCCGAATCCACCGCTTTTGAAATCAAATCTTCTATCAATCGAAGGGGAGACACCTGCCTCATATAATCCCGTAAAGCCTTGTATTTTCCCAAATCTTCCAACTGTGCCTGAAAAATTCTAAAAAATCGCAGATTCATGTTGATATCCCATAACTCATCTACTTCCAAATAGGTTCCAATAAGCTTTATTTTTTCGGTCAAACTGCAAATATCCTTTAAATGCCTTACATCCAAGCCTCCATCATATTGCATAAAATCCATACAATCTTGCACATATACAAACTCCTGTTGTAAGGAACTTAAGTCGTTAAACGGCTTTAAATTCATAATTTCTTCTACATTATTTTCAATCACTAAATAAGTCATTATTTTTTCTTTTAATTTATCAAATTCCAAGACTCGATGACTATGCAAATTCATTCTTGCTTTCTCTCCCTTTTTTCTTTCTATTATAACATAAAAGCCTACGAAATCTAAAAGAATTCTTTCCCTTTTTCGTCATAAAATATTCTGATTATTAAAAAATTACTTGAATTTTTCTTGGCTTAATGATATAATTGCTTGTATTATGAAATGTTATATGTAAAAGGGAGGTGCAAAGATGCAAAGATGTGAAATTACTGGTACAGGTATTATCAGTGGTAATAAAATTTCTCACTCTCACAGATTAACGAGAAGAGTTTGGAAGCCAAATCTACAAGTAACTACTATTTTAGTAAATGGAAACCCTATTAAAATCAAAGTATGTTCCAGAACTTTGAAATCTTTAAAAGGTGCTTCAGAAGTTGAAATCATGAATATTTTAAAAGCAAATGCAGCTACTTTAAGTGAAAGATTAAAGAAACATTTAAGTAAATAAGTTCATATCAACAATAAAAAAAGACAGATATTACTGTCTTTTTTTATTGTTTTGAAAAAAGAACCATTTCATTCCTGTACTGCACCTCCAATCCTGTGATCAAGTTACGGGTGCAGTACATCCTTTCTATTCAAGATAATTTATTTTTCATTTATATTTTTATGAAAAATGAAGCAGAGAGGCTCCTATCATAAAAATAGAACCTAACACGAATAAAATGACCTGGAATTTCCATTGGAATTTTACCCATGTTCCCCATTCCAATCTGGCAACTCCCAACATCGCCATCAACACTCCTCCGGTTGGCACAATTAAATTGGTAAATCCATCTCCCAATTGGAAAGCTAAGACCGCCACCTGTCTTGTTACCCCCAGTAAATCAGCTAATGGTGCCATAATCGGCATGGTCAAAGCAGCTTGACCTGAACCCGATACGACAAAGAAATTGAAGCAGGATTGGAAAATATACATAACCCAAGCGGAAAAAGCGGAATGCATTCCTTCCATTCCGGTTGCAACCCAGTTTAAAATTGTATTTAAAACACTTGGTTCTCCTGCAAAAGTTCCTCCCAATACTAGGACGATACCTTTTCCCATTCCTACTACCAAAGCGGCTCCAACCAACTCTTCCGCTCCTTTTCGAAAAGAACTCGCCATATCATTCGTTGTCATATTGTTTAAACGGAACACTACTCCGATAATTCCAGAAACGATTCCCATAATCAAAAATTGTGTTGCAATTTCCGGTAAATAATATCCTTGTTTAATGACTCCCCAAATGACCCACACCATTCCTATCACAACAACCAATAATACCAGTTTATGACCTAAGGTAAATTTTTTCCCTTCTGTTGTTTCAAGTTTATAGTCGTCTCGATAATATGCATCTGTTTCATAAGCTACTGATAAAGTGGGAGTATTCTTTATTTTTTTTGCATATCTCATCGTAAAAACAGTTCCTACAGCTGTGAAGAAAATCCACATAAAAATACGAAATCCGGATCCGGACAATACCGGAATGCCTGCCACCCCTTGAGCCACCGCCACACTGAACGGATTCATCCAAGAAGTTGCAAATCCAATTTGAGTGGAACAATAAGTAATCATCAAAGCCGTAATACTGTCATATCCCAAGCCAATAATAATCGGAACGAGAATCATCGCAAAAGGGATCGCCTCTTCTCCCATTCCGAAAACAGCTCCTCCAAGAGAAAATAGAATAAATACGAGAGGAATAATCAAAATTTCAGATCCTTTTGTCTTACTAATCAAAGCATAGAGCCCTGTCTCTACAGCTCCCGTCTTTAAAATAATTCCAAAGGCTCCTCCAAGAACCAAGATAAAAGCAACAACTCCTACAGCAGTTCCCCATTTGTCTCCACTTACCAAACCTTCATAAACATAATTTGTTAGACCGACTTCTCCTCCCGGCTCAAACACTTTAATTCCTTTTATCAATGGCTGCCCTTGTTCATCCAAGGCATAGTGGAAACTTCCTGCTATCGGTACGGACTTTGTTTTTTCGCTTCCGTCACTTGCAGTATACGTAATATCTTTCATATCAAAACTTCCTGCTGGAATAATATGAGTCAAAGCTCCTGCCAATAAAACAACAAAGAAAATAATCACAAAAGTATCAGGTATCTTCCATTTTTTCATTTTTTACAACCCCTTTTTCATTTTTTGTTTGATTCCTGATACATTATATCATATTTTTTACTTTATTTCATTTTCTAATTCATTTCCCTTTAAAAAAGATTGAATATTTTCCAAGGTCGTAATAGTAATATCCTGAAATGCCTCCTTCGTAAAGTATGCCTGATGAGAAGTCAGCAAAACATTATTGAAGGAAAGCAATCTTCCTAAAATATCGTCCTCTATAATGCTGCTTGACATATCTTCAAAGAAGTATCCGGCTTCCTCTTCATAGACATCAAGAGCTGCCGCTCCCACTTTTTTCTCTTTTAAGGCTTCAATCAAATCTATGGTGTCAATCAATCTTCCCCTTCCTGTATTTACAAGCATAACGCCGTTTTTCATTTTTTTCATGCTGTCCCGATTGATGAGATGAGTATTTTCTTTGGTCAAAGGGCAATGCAAAGAAATAATATCGGATTGCCGATACAAAGTCTCCAAATCCACATATTCATAGCCTAACTCCTTGGCAAAGCTTTCATCGGGATAGGGGTCGTAGGCGATCACTCTTGCGTCAAAACCTCGCATAATCTTGATAAAAATTCTGGCAATTCTTCCCGCTCCAATCACTCCGATTGTTTTTCTATGCAAGTCAAAGCCCATCAAACCGTTAATGGAAAAATTCCCTTCTCGGGTTCTCAAGTATGCCTTATGAATTTTTCGATTTAATGTCATAATCAGAGAAGCCGTATATTCCGCGACAGAATATGGAGAATAAGCGGGAACTCTTACTAATTTAATTCTTCCGTTGATATAGTTGACATCCACATTATTGTATCCTGCACAACGCAAAACAATAAGTTTAACGCCATATTCCAACAATTTATCAATGACGGGAGGATTGACAGTATCATTGACAAAAATACTGATAATTTCGTAGCCCTTTGCAAAGTCCACCGTTTCTTCATTCAATTTTACCTTTAAGTACTTAATATCAAAGCTGTATTTTCCTTTGTAGGCATCAAAATTTTCCTTATCATAAGCTTTTGCGTCAAAAAATAATACTTTCATTTTCATCACTCCTCAAAGTTTTATTGTTTATCAATATTATAAACAATAAGAAAAAGAAATACAATCTTTTTTCCGAAAATAAAAAAAACATTTACCTAATTGTTAGATAAATGCTTTTTTATAGATTAATCTTTGCTCTTATTTTTCAATTTTTGTATAAGGAATCAAAGCAATATTTCTTGCTCTTTTGATTGCCTTTGCGATTTTTCTTTGTAGTTTTGCATTTGCTCCTGTTAATCGAGAAGGATTAATCTTTCCCTTGTCAGATACAAATCTTTTTAACAAATCTACATTTTTGTAATCGATTTCTTCAGCTTTTACTCGAAGTTTCGCTCTTCTTCTTCTGAATTCTGCCATTTTTAATACCTCCCTTTTGATTTTTAGAAATAATTAGTCTTGCTTTACAATGATATATCGCATTACTTCTTCTGTAATGTTCAATTTAGATTCTACTTCAGCTAATTTAGTTCCATCAATCTCAAAAGTAGTCAGTACATAAAAACCTGTTTTCTTCTTATCGATTAAATAAGCAAGCTTTCTTTCTCCCCATTTTTCTGTTTTTAGGATATTCGCTCCATTTGAAGTCAATAATTCTGAAATTTTTTCAATCACGGAATCTCTTCCTTCTTCTAAAACAGTTGGGTTGATGATGTACATAATTTCGTATTTTTTCATCTTAATACCTCCTCCCTATGGTTTTTGCCCAAGACACATAACGATCTTGAGCAGGGTCTTTCGTAGTATATCACAACTGTCATTATTTTACAAGTTATTTTTTTCCTCGTAACCAAGGCGGAAGATCAATGTCTCCGTCATCATAGCTTTGTTCTCGATTTTCGAATGGACTTTCTTCTTCCTTAGTTCCCTGCGGCTTTAAGTTGATAAAAGGTTCCGATTCTTGTGTTTCATCTACGAAATTATTTGCAATAATCGTCACAAGAACCTTGTCTCCCACATCCGGATCCACAACCAATCCGAACATAACATCTTCCGCCGTTTTTCCGGCTGCATCCCGTACCGTTTCAGAAATTGTTTGAGCTTCCATCAAGGTAATATCCGGAGATCCTGTAATATTGATTAAAATCTTACTGGCTCCTTGAATGGATTTTTCCAATAGAGGAGATTGTAACGCTTTTTCCGTTGCCTTCATCGCTCGATTTTCTCCTTCTCCCTCTCCGAAACCTAACACGGCAATTCCTGAATTTAACATGGTTGCTCTGACATCTGCAAAATCCAGGTTGATCAAACCGTTTCCTATCATCAAATCAGCCACTCCACGAATTCCTATTTTTAAAATGTTATTGGCTTCTTTAAAAGCATTTTGTAAGGTAATTGTTTTATCCGGTAATTCAAATAATTTATCATTGGGAATGATAACCAAAGCGTCCACGGTTTCTTTTAATTGTCGAACTCCCAAATCCGCATTGTTTTTTCTCTTCTTTCCTTCAAAAGAAAAAGGTCTCGTTACAATAGCTACCGTTAAAATTCCCAATTCTTTTGCCACTCTGGCAATGACAGGAGCCGCTCCGGTTCCGGTTCCTCCTCCCATACCGGCGGTAATGAATAACATATCCGTTTCTTCCAACAGTTGTTTTATCTTATCAATATCTTCTTCCGCTGCTTGCTTTCCAATCGAAGGATCTGCTCCGGCTCCCAGACCTCTTGTTAATTTTTCTCCTAATTGTAAACGGGAGTCAGCTAAAGACTTGTTTAAATCTTGGGAATCTGTGTTTGCTGCAATATACTCTACACCTCCAACTCCGGAAGAAATCATGTCATTGATGGCATTCCCTCCGGCACCTCCTGCTCCTAATACTTTGATTTTTACTAAATCTTGCTCTATTAACATATCTTTCACCTCTTCTCCTTCTCTTTTATATAAAATATGAAATCCATTTTTTGATTTTAACCATTGCTTCTCCGGATGATCTTCGTTCCGCTTCCTGACTTCCTAACAATTCTTCCAACTCATCCTGTTGTTGTTCTTCTCTCACTTCTTCATCATTTCTTTTTTGTTGCAATTCCATTTCCTCTTCTATGGCTTCTAAGAATAAGCCTAATACCGTTGCCATTTTGTATTCCGGTTTTTCCAAGCCCCGAATGGATAAGGGTTTCTTACGCCGAACAATACCTCCGGTCTGTCCGTTGATTTTTCCGACCAGACGGTCCAAACTTGCAACCCCTCCTGTCAACACCATTCCTTGCCCCAAGTATCCTGTAAATCCCGATTCTTGAATGGTACTTAAAATAAAGGTGGCAATGTCTCCTATTCTGGCATCAATAATTTTTTCCACATCTTCTTTGACAAAGCGTTTTCCGCTGGCACTGATATATTGCTCCGTCATTTCTCCTTTAATATAGGCTGAATATACCTCTCTCGCCTCTTCTTCCGAAACATGGAAGAGATACATAATATCACTCATGAAATGAATTCCTCCCAAGTTTGCCGACTTCGCATAAATAATTTTATGATTTTTTGAAATAATAATATCGGTTGCCCCTTCTCCAATGTCCACCAGAGCCACCCCCATTTTGGTGGACTCTTCATCAATTAAAGTGGATTTTAGAGAAGCATAGGCATTCAAATAAAGATTTTCAATTTCCAATCCCGCTTCCGCAATGGCATCTGTCAATTTCTCAATATCCTCTCGGTCGACATAGATTAAATGCACATTTGCTTCCAAACGATTTGCCACCAAGCCAATCGGATTTTTCACAATGCCCGCATTATTAATCTTAATGTTATACATTTCACGTTTTAAAACCAACTCTCCCGCTTCTAAACATTCCTCTGCAAGTTCGTATAATTTTTCCAAATCATCTTCTTGCACTTCTCTTTCTTCAAATTCAATAAAAAGCTTTCTGGTCTTGGATTGAATGCATTTTCCGCCAACTCCGATAGTAACCTTTTCCAACTCTCTATGTTCGGGATTTTCTAAGCTTCTTAAAGCACTTTGAATCGAATAAGAAAGTTCATCTGAAGATTGTACCACTGATTTTTTCATTCCTTTTGTTGGAACTTCTACATATTGCAATACTTTTATTCTCGTAAAATCCGTGGATACCTCTCCCACCAAAAGTTTAATATGAGAATTTCCAATGTCCATAATTAACTTTGTAATATTATCTTCCATCATCATCCTCCACATATCGAATAATAAAATCTTGAAAACGTAAATCCATATAGGCTATCTTTTTATGTTTCATGACTTCAAAATAGAGAGCCATCGCCACCTTATATTTTTTCTTGTCGACAGAAGTATTGGTAAAAATTTTGGTTCCGTCCACCAGGATAATGTCAATTCTGTTACTGTCCACTTCGTAAATTTGAGAAATGGAGTCATAGAAAGTATATTCCTGTAAGTTGGAAAGAACTTCCAGCAATGAAGAAACATTTTTTCCGTCACCGGAGACCAGAAGAGGGAGAGACATTTTTTCTCTCTCATTGAAATATCCGAACACTTCTCCCCTTTTATCCATTAAATAAATACGCTCTCCAATTTGTGCATAATAAAGTAATTTTTTCTCCTCCACTTTAATATCCACTTCTCCCACCTTTTCATGTGAGATCTCCACAGATTCCAATCGTACATCTTTTGACAGCTCCTTCTTTAATTTCTTCATATCCAGCTGCCAAATACTTTTATCATACATCTTCTCTGCAACGACACTGAGTTCTTCATTGAGAATTTTAGAATTTTCTCCAATATTGACTTTTTTTATTTTAAAAATATCCAAGTTTAAAAATTCACTTGGTATCCGATAAAGAAACCAGACAATCAAACTAATAAAAGATAATCTCAGTAACATAGCTCTCCTCCCATTATGCTAAGGCTTCCTCCACTAACATTCTGGTAATATCATCAAAAGTATATCCTTGCAGAGTGGCTAAATCCGGAATCAAACTCGTTTTTGTCATTCCGGGACAAGCATTGACCTCCAAGAAATAAACCTGATCATCTTTTAAGATAAAATCACTTCGGGATACCCCTTTCATTCCTAAGGCCTTATGAATTTTTACAGCATTCAACATCGCTTCTTCATAGGCAGTTTTCGCAATTCTGGCCGGAAATTCATGCACAGAACCTCCAAGAGCATACTTGGACTCATAATCATAAATTTCTGCCGCTTTCGGAATAATTTTCAAGACTCCCAAAGCTTTTCCATGTAAAACTCCGACAGTCAATTCTTCTCCCTGTATGTATTCTTCTATCATAGCATAGCCGGAAATTTCTTGCAAAGCTTTTTCTACTTCCGCTTGAGTATTACATACATGAATCCCGACACTGGAACCGTCTTCAGACGGCTTTACCATGACCGGATAAGCTTCTATTTCCGCTATGTTTGCATAGGTTTTTGCCATCCTAATCCCTTCGAAAGAAGCAATTTTTTTAGTCAGCAATTTATTCATAGATATGGCACAGGCGGTAACTTGAGAACCTGTATATTTCTTCCCCAAGAGTCCCAACACACTTTGAATCTCCCCATTCTCTCCGGCTCCTCCATGCAATGCCAAATAGGCCAAATCATATTGCTCTTCCTGAAAAGCGGAAATCATATTTTTTTCGGTCAATACAACCCCGTAAGCATCATAACCTTGCCGCTGCAGGCTTTCCAAAATAGCTTCTCCGCTACGAATCGATATTTCCTTTTCCGATGAAATTCCCCCCATAAATACTGCTATTCTCATGTTTATCTCCCTATTATCGAATAATAATAATCTCTTCCTCTAATTGCACTCCGAATGCCTCTTTTACTGTCGTCTTTACTAAGTTCAAAATATCCAAAATATCCTGAAAACTTGCTTCTCCTAAATTTAACACAAAATTCGGATGTTTTTCGGCAATCTGGGCTCCGCCTATTTTTCTCCCCTTTAATCCCGCTTCCGAAATCAAACGAGCTGCAAAATCTCCCTTAGGATTTTTGAAGGTACTCCCTAAACTGGGTTTGTCCAAAGGGTGTTTTTCTTCCCTTGAATTTTTAATTTCCTCCACCGTCTTTTTATCAAATCCGCTATAAAATTGAAAAATGACACTTAAAACAATCCATTTTTTTTCTTGAATTTCTGTATTTCGGTATCGAATATTCAAATCTTTTTTAGGAATACGTCGAAGAATATTTCCCTCCGTCAGTACTTCGATTTCATCGATGAAATCAAAAATTTCCGTTCCGAAAGCTCCTCCGTTCATATAGGTCAATCCCCCTATTGAACCCGGTATTCCTGCCATTTTTTCAATTCCTGACAAGTTTTCTTTCTCCATAAAGCAAAGCAAGGCATCCAAATCCACTCCGGCTTCTACCAATACTCGCCCGTTTCCCAATGCTTCTATCTTATTTAAATTTTCTGTAGAAACAAAATTATAATCTAAATATCCGTCGCCGAACAACACATTCGTTCCATTCCCTAATAATATTAAAGAATCATATTCTTGATATACTTCTTTCATCTCTTCCCGACTGTCAACAATAATCAGTCGTTTGGCTTTTCCCCCGATTTTCATATTGGAGTACTCTTTCATCACTTGTTGTTCTACTATTTTCATTCTATTTTCTCCTATTTCTGCAATCTATCCACTACTTCATGGGCCAATTTTGAAATGTCTCCCGCTCCCATGAAGATAAAAATATGATTCTTCTCCTTTGCTTCTTTCAACAGCTTTTTTACCACTTCTTCCTTTCTTTCGATACAGGTGACAGGAATATTTTCAATCAAATTGGCGATGTCTTTTTCCGAAATACCGGAATCGTTCCGTTCTCCCGCACTGTAAATCGGCAATAAGACCAGTTCATCCAAGCCCTCGAAACAATTCCCGAAACGTTCCAATAAAAACTGTACTCGACTGTATCGATGAGGTTGAAAAATTCCAATTATCTTTCCTGTTTCAATGGATTTCACTCCCTTTAATGTCGCTTGAATTTCTGTCGGATGATGAGCATAGTCATCTATAATTTTTCGATTCTTTTCCTGATCCCAGTATAAGATGTCGTATCTTCTCTTGGACCCTCTGAAATGCAATAATTTATCTTGAATTTCCTCTTTTGAGACTCCAAACTTGAGAGCGAAATAAATGACAGGCAAAGAGTTCAAAATATTATGTTTTCCCGGAATGGAAATGGAAAATCTCCCTTGATTTTCTCCTTCTGTCCATACTTCAAAAGAAGTTTTTCCGTCGACAATCTCTATATTTTTTGCCATAATATCCGCCTCTTGTTCAATTCCATAACTGGTAATTTTTTCATTTTCTGAAAAAACGGACCTTACATTTACACAATCTTTACAAACGAGGACTTGTCGTTCCGTTTGATCGACAAATTGCCGGAATGACTTTTTGATATTTTCCAAATTTCCGTGAGTTTCCAGATGATCCTCTTCAATATTTGTAATAATTGCATACTTAGGTCGCATGAATAGGAAAGAATTGTCACTTTCGTCAGCTTCCGCAATAAAGTATTCCCCCATACCGACTTTCGCATTGGACGCAATTTCCGGTAAAATTCCTCCCACCACAATCGTAGGATCTAAAGATAACATCGTTGCCGACATCATGGAACTTGTTGTTGTTTTTCCGTGAGTTCCCGCTACCGCAATTCCAAGCTTGGGATTTAATAAACTGGCCAACAACTCTCCACGCTTCATCAATGGAATATTATGTTCTTTTGCATATTGAAATTCCGGATTATCGGAATGAATTGCACTAGATGCAATCAGGGAATCTCTATCTTCCATTTGACAAGCCTTATGCTCCGGATATACTGTAATCCCTAAATTTTCCAGTTCTTCTGTCACATAGTTTCTTGTTAAGTCCGCCCCTACGACATCATAGCCTTGACACTTCATAATTTTTGCCAATCCGCTCATTCCAATTCCGTTGATTCCCACAAAATATATTTTTTCCATTGCTCCTCTAATCCCTCCAAATATCCAAATTAGAGATAATCGTATTCACCGCATTCGGCGTTTGTAAGCTTCTCATACGAATCCCCATGGTTCTTAATTCTTCTTCATTGCTCAATAACTCTATGACTTTCTCAATTGCCCGTTCCGATTCCTGATTGGTATAAACCACAGCGGAATGACGTTCTTCCAATATTTTAGCATTCTGGTACTGCCCTACTTTTTGTGAACTGTATGGAATAATTACCGCCGGTTTTTGCAAGGCAATCAATTCGGAAATGGTCAAAGCCCCCGCACGACAGACTACCAAATCCGAGGCAGCCATAATATGAATCATATTCTCAAAATAGTCCTTAATCGTGTCCGTCATCTTGGCTCTTTTTACTTTCTCCTGCACTTCCTCATAATTTTGCTTTCCGGTTGCCCAGTATACTCGCAAGTGTTTCATTTGAAAAAAATGTTCCCAATATTTCAATACCGCATTGTTAATTTCTTGAGCTCCCAAGCTTCCTCCGGTAATCAACAATACTTTTTCCTCTTGTTGTACTTTCAAACGTTCTCTAGCTTCATCATAACTCACCTCTTGAATTTCCGAACGAAGAGGATTCCCCGATACAATAAACTTTTTTTGATATTTGATAGGAACGGTGTTATAGGTGTACTCAAAGGCCAAAAAAGTAAATTGGGCAAAACGATAAAACAAACGGTTTGCAAAGCCCAAATCTGCATTTTGCTCTTGTAAATATATCTTCTTTCGTAACAGAAAAGACATGGCAAGTACGGGGACGGAAATATAGTTCCCGAAGCCCACCACGGCATCAGGATCTTCCTGTTTCAAAATACGATAGGCATGCCCGAAACTCTTGATATACTTTATAACTGACTTGATTGTTCTGGGAGGATCTATATTCAAACCGATGAATCGAAATTGAGCTTTTGGAACAATCTCCTTTTCCATTCTCGTGTTACTTCCTATGAATAAGGTCTCGATTCCCTTACTTTTTAACCCTTCCGCAACGGCCAGAGCCGGATAAATATGTCCTCCCGTTCCTCCGGTTGTTAAAATTACTTTTTTCATATCTTACTCCATTTTATCCAAAAATTTTATGAACCAATTCTTTGAAAACTTGTCCTCTATGTTCAAAGGATTTAAATTGATCAAAGCTGGAGGTGGCGGGAGACAATAAAATGACTTCCTGATCTTCCTTTGTAAACCTTTGTTTCATATCCCGCAAACTGTTCTCTATCGTATCCAAAGAATGTATTCTTTCTGCCTGATAATTTCTATCCACTAATAAGGCTTTAATTTTATCGGCAATCACACCGATTAGATATACTTCTTTCACCTGTTTGACAATAACATCCGCCAAAGGAGTCAAATCCACTTTTTTATCAAAACCTCCGCAGATCAAAATACAACCCGGATAAGCTTCCAAAGCAAACTTTGCAGAATCAATATTGGTCCCCTTGGAATCATTGATAAATTGTAACTTTCCATATTGAAAACATCGCTCCATCCTATGTTCCAAAGGCTCTGTATTCCTTAAAAAATCCCGAATGATTTTGCTATCCAAGCCCAATAATTTTCCTGCTGTAACAATGAATAAACTATTTTCCAAATTATGACTTCCCTTTAAAGAAAGCTCGGAAACCGACATGACTTTCTCTCCCTGAAACAGAATATTTCCGTCTTTCACACAGGTGTCCGCCTCCTGTCTCCGAGACAAGGAAATCTTTCTTCCTTTCATCAAAGTTTCTCTTTTTCTTACTTCTTCATGATCTATATTAAATAGGAAAAACGAATTTTCTTTCTCTTGATTTTGGCAAATATGAAATTTGGTATTATAATAGTCTTCCAGATTTGCATATCTTGTCAAATGATCGGGAGTCAAATTCGTGACCATAGAAATATAGGGCGTAAATTCATATACATTTTCCAATTGATAAGAACTTAACTCCAGAACGGCATAGTCATACTGTTCTTCCGACAGCAACACCTCCGCGAAAGAACGACCGATATTTCCCGCTGCTGCCGCTTTTTTCCCTGCAAAATTTAATAATTCCGCAATCTTACTTGTCGTGGTTGTCTTTCCATTCGTTCCCGTTACCGCCACAATGTTTATCTTCTTATTATATTTTACCATATATTGATAGGCAATTTCTATTTCATCTTGAATTTTTATTCCTTTTTCTTGCACAGCTTTTACCAAGTCGGTATAAGGAACCCCCGGACTTTTTATAAAAACATCTATTTCATCAATATATTTCATTGCTTCTTGGGAACTCATCGCGAAGCTGTCGTCGACGGCGATGACTGTATATCCTTCTTTTTCCAAAAGGGTTTTTGCTCCTCTTCCGCTAATTCCCATACCCAAGACCATAGCTTTTTTCATCTTTTCCTCCCAATGACTAAATTCCTCGTAATTTAATAAGTCCTAACGCAAAAATTCCCAATAAGATAGTAGTAATCCAAAATCTCATCGTCACTTTTGTTTCTGTCAAACCGCCTAATTCAAAATGATGATGAATGGGAGCCATTCTAAAAATCCGTTTCCCCAGCATTTTAAAAGAAGCCACTTGTAAAATAACCGAAACCGCTTCCATGACAAAAACCGCTCCTATAACAGGTAAAAGCAACTCCTGTTTCAGCAAAACAGCCACAACTCCAAGCACCCCTCCCAAAGCAAGAGAACCCGTATCTCCCATAAAAATTTGAGCGGGATAACAATTATACCAAAGGAAGCCCAAACCGGAACCGCAAATGGCGGCCAAAAAGATTGTTATCTCTCCTATTCTTGAAGTATAGTAAAGTTGTAAATGACTGCTCAATTCAATATGTCCCGTAAAATAAGCAATCACTCCTAAAATAGCGGCACAAATTACGGTCGGCATAATAGCAAGTCCGTCTAAACCGTCTGTAATATTCACGGCATTGGAGGATCCCAGAATCACAAAAAGAATGAAAATTAACATTCCGATTCCTCCAAGATATATCATCCACCTTGCATTGCTCGGATTGACAACAGAGAAATCCACACGGGTATCCCCCGTCAAACCGACAAATTTAATGTAAGTCCAGACCATAAGGGCAACAACAGCCTGTCCCAGCAATTTTTTTCTTCCTGCAAGTCCTCTTTTGTTTACCGTAAATTTTTTATAATCATCAATAAAACCGATTCCTGCAAATATCAAAGTCGAAAAGACCAGAAGTAGAATAAAAGAATTCTTCATATCCGCCACCAAGAAAGTACTTAGCAGAAGAGAAAAAATAATCAGCACTCCCCCCATAGTAGGAGTTCCTTTTTTAGACATATGGCTTGCGGGTCCCTCCTGTCGAATCGTTTCTCCAAATTTCTTTTTTTGTAAGTAGTGAATAAAAGGTCTTCCAAAGAAGAAAACCAACAAAAAGGAAAGAGAAAAACTGATGAAGTCTCGTAAATAAATCGATTTCAAAAACTCACATCCTGTATAATATGTTGCCAAAAAATATAACATTATTTTTCCTCCCCCTCGATGATGTCTTCCAGTTTCATTCCCCTGGAGGCCTTGATTAAGACCGTTTTTTCAGAAAATTTTCTCAAATATTCTCGAATTGCTTCCTTGCTTTCAAAGTGATATAACCCCTCATGAAAAGGAAGTTTATGAAGAGCCAGCTTCATACGGGTCCCGTAGAGAAGAACCGCTTGTAAATGACAGGACATTGCTTTTTGTATCACTTCTTTGTGAAATTCTATTTCTCTTTCCCCCAATTCCAACATATCTCCTAACACGGCAAATTTACGTTCCGCTTTCATCTCTTCCAAGCTGTCCAAAGCTGCAAACATGGAAATCGGACTGGCGTTGTAAGCGTCGTTGATGTATTCTGTTCCTCGATATTCGAAACGCTCAAATCTCATAGGACTTAATTCAATTTGAGACAAATTTCTCTGAATTTCCTCCGGCTTCATTCCTATCATCTCCGCAAGAGCAATTCCCATAGCGGCATTCATCACATTGTGCTTTCCCTCGAGACAAATTTCATAATCCTTTCCACGAACTTGAAAAGAAGTCATTCTTTCTTTTTTCCGATAGGAAACAATGCGATAATCATTCCCCTCTTCATAGCCTACATGCACGCCTGAAACCTTCTTTAAGAAGATATCGTCTCCACTTGTAATGAAATGACCCTGAGTAAGATATGGCAATAATTCCGTTTTTGCCTTGAAGACATTTTCTCTCGTTTTCAAAAATTCCAAATGAGAGTCTCCGATATTGGTAATGATTCCGTAGTCAGGTCTTGCAATTTTTCCTAAGGCATCAATCTCTCCAAAAGAACTCATCCCCATTTCCAAAACCGCAAATTCATCGCCTTCTTCAAGATTCAAAATAGTAAATGGCAATCCGATATGATTGTTATAATTTCCAAGTGTTTTCTTGGTTGGAAATGTTTTTGACAAGATAGCATAAACAATATCTTTCGTAGTCGTCTTTCCATTGCTTCCTGTAATGGCAATAAGCTTCGTTTTTAAAAAGCTTCTATATTCCGCTGCCAATTCCTGCATAAAAAGAACGGTATCTTTTACTGAAATCACCCTTTCATGAGGCTCGAAATAGTGATCTGCAATGACAATACTTGCTCCTTTCTCCAAAGCTTCCGAAACATACCGATTCCCATTCTGAATTGCAAAAAATAAGGAGCCTGCAACAACTTTCCGACTGTCCATTACAACATTTTGAATAGAAAGTTCTTTCAAATGTGAAAATCTTTTTTGCAATATCTGACACAACAATTTCATCTTACAAACTCTCCCTTTGTTTTCTATCCTGAGCAAAGGCCAATAAGTTATCAAAAACTCTTGCCTCTCCTTCCTGTAATTTTTGTTCTTCCTCTTTTCCGTAACCTGTTCGTACTAAAATGGAAGACACTCCTGCCGCCATTCCGGCTTGCACATCCGCATATTTGTCCCCGACCATATAAGAAGACTTTCGATCAATCTCAAATTCCGAAATTCCTTGTTCCAGCATTCCCGGCTTCGGCTTTCGACAAGAACAATCCAGCTTATACTCTCCAATTCCTTTTTCCGGATGATGAGGGCAGTAATAAAATTTATCTATTTTCAGTCCAAAAGCGGATAATTTTCTTTGGAAGGCTTGATGAAAGCGTTTCAAATCCTCTTCCGTATAATACTGTCTTGCAATTCCGGACTGGTTTGTTACCACAATCAAAAGATAGCCCAAATCCCTTAAAATAGTGAGAGCTTCCACAGTCCCTTTTTCAAATTCCAAATCTTTTTCCCGGTATAAATATTTCTTCTCTACATTGAGAGTTCCGTCTCTATCTAAAAAAATCGCTTTCTTCATTTTTAATTCCTTCATTTTACAAAGTATTTAACCCATTTATCATACTCTAATTTTTATCTTTTGTATACTTATTTTTAATAAAAAAGGGGACTTTTTTCGTCCCCTTCCCCTTCTATTAAAAATTTCCCAATTTTAATGCATCCATAGATTCATAGAAAAGTTCTAATAAATTCTCCTTAAAACGATCCCGATTATAGATTTTGCAACCGGAAGCATTCTTATGTCCTCCACCGGAATGTCCACAAAATTCTCCCAACTTCTGAGCTAAGATACTCACATCAAAATTTCCTTTTCCACGGAAAGAAACGGTTCCATATATATTTACAAATGCAATGACATCGAATTGATATTTTTTATCTAAAAAAAAGTAATCTGCTATCATGGACTGATAATTAACATCCACTCCGTAGATAACCCCGATTCTATGATTTCGAAATGCATATTCCGTGACGCTTCTTTTTGCAAAATCATAAGCATTTTGAAATTGATGATCGTAGGCATCTTGTAAACGATAAAAATAACCGAATAAGTCTTGACTATATTGTTCAGTTCCTATATTTTCCTGAATAGCTCTATAGAAACCTACACTCCCCAGTAACTTTTCCGCCGCATTGATTGCCAAAGCCTTTTTCTTCCAGAGTGTATCTGTAAGCGTCTCTCCCAACTGTTTCCAATGGAAGGTGTCCCATTCTGAAGTTGCCTTTGCCAAGTCATAGAAAGAATGATACAGTCTTTCATATTCTTCCCCTTGTTCCGTCCAAGTTCTGAAGAATTCCAAACTCAAGAAAGCTGCACTTTCTTCTTCCGACCAACGATGTGAAATTCGTTTCCCTCTTTCATGAAAACTATAGGTATCCGGATGATTGGTAATGTGATGATCAATATGAATCATGGGGACATCACATAAATATCCCATAGCTAACCAACCCAAAGGGGGAATGGGTCTATCCAAAATATAGATCTTATCTCGTATTCCCAAATCGTTATACTTACAAATATAATCAAAGAGTCTTTCCGTCTGTTCCTCTGTCACATCCATTCCGCTAAAAATTAAAAAACTCTGTTCCGGATTTATTCTTTCCTCAAAGGCTTTCACAATGGTAGCAGCTACTAAACCGTCTGCATCTCCATGCGTGACAATGACCACCAAGGGGTTTTTTCTTTTCTGCAATCTCGTATCACAGACAATATCTGCCATAATTTTCCCTTTCTATTTTACCACAATATTTACGATTTTATTCGGAACGACAATTACTTTTATCAAGGCTTTCCCTTCCATATGTTTCATGACATTCGGAACGGATAGTGCAAGCGTTTCGATTTCTTCTTTGGAAGTTCCTCGTTCCACTTCGATACTTCCTCTCATCTTTCCATTGACTTGAATTGCCATTACCACATCGTCCGTTGTAATATATTTTTCATCGTATACCGGCCATTCCTGGTCAGAAACATAGCCCGTTTCCCCAATGCTTTCCCATAATTCTTCACAGAAATGAGGTACAAAAGGAGACAGCATAATCACGATTTGCTTCAAGGCTTCTCCCAATACTCTTGTATATTGTGTAGAATCCGATTTGTATGCCTGTATCTCATTTAATAATTCCATAATTGCCGCAATGGAAGTGTTAAAATGATAGTCGTTCTCTATGGACTCCGTTACTTTTTTAATGGTTTGGTTTAACTTAATAATCAAAGCCTTATCTGACTTAGAAATTGCCGTATAATCAATTTTTTCCAAGGAAATATGAGTTTGATTTTCCAATACCAATCTCCACACTCTTGTCAGGAAACGATAAGCCCCTGCCAAACCGTTTTCATTCCATTCCAATTCTTTTTCAGGAGGAGCGGCAAACATAATGAAAAGTCTTGTGGTATCTGCTCCATATTTCAAAATCATTTCTTCCGGATCGACTCCGTTATTTTTAGACTTTGACATTTTTTCAACTTTGACAAGCAATTCCTCTCCCGTTTTTTTCGAAAAGGCTTTTTCTCCTCGTAATTCGACTTCTTCCGCAAATAAGAAACGATTTTCTTCTGCGGAATAATAAGACGGTCCCAATACCATTCCCTGTGTCAATAATCGTTTAAACGGTTCATTGGAAGATAGATAGCCTAAATCTCGTAACATTTTATGGAAAAATCTTGCATACAGCAAATGCATCACGGCATGTTCGACTCCTCCGATGTATTGATCTACCGGCATCCATTCGTCTATAATATTTTTATCAAAAGGGAGATCCTGATTCTTGGAGTCGCAATATCGTAAGAAATACCAAGAGGAATCTACGAAAGTGTCCATCGTGTCGGTATCTCTTCTCGCAGGGCCTCCGCAACAAGGGCAGGTAGCATTTTTAAAAGATTCTGATGTTTCCAAAGGATTTCCATTTCCCGAAAATTGAATGTCTTCCGGCAACATCACAGGTAAATTTTCATCTTTTTCCAGTACTTCTCCACATGTTTCGCAGTATAATACCGGAATTGGCGTTCCCCAATATCTTTGTCTCGATACGCCCCAGTCTTTCAATCGATATTTAAAAGTTCTTTTCGCAAAACCTTTTTTCTCTCCAAATTCCGCCATCTTCACAAGAGCTTCTCTGTTGGAAATTCCATTGAATTCTTCTGCCGAAGCTTGTACCACTCCGTCTTCTACAAAGGGAAGTACCGGATCCTTGTCTATCGGAACGATGACCGCTTTAACATCCAAGTCATATTTTTTAGCAAAGGCATAATCTCTTTCATCGTGGGCAGGAACAGCCATAACCGCTCCTGTTCCATAGTTCATCAACACATAATCCCCAATCCATAGAGGGACTTCCTTTTGATTGTATGGATTTCTGACATGCCAAGTGGTGTCAATTCCATTTTTCTCTTTTCCCTCTGCAGTTCTCTCTATGACATCCATATTTTTCATAGCCGTAACTGCCGATTTTATGCTCGGATTTACCTTCAAAATCTCATCTACTATCGGATGTTCCGGTGCCACCACCGCATAGGTCACTCCATAAATTGTATCCACTCTTGTCGTAAATACGGGTAGCTCCATATTGTTTTCCACAACCTGAAAGACGACTTCGGTTCCAAAAGATTTTCCAATCCAATTTTTTTGCATCGTCAAAACTTTTTCAGGCCAACCTCCTCGAATTTCTTCATGTCCTTCCAATAATTCATCTGCATAATCCGTAATTTTGAAAAACCATTGTTCCAATTCTTTTTGAATGACGGTCGTTTTACTGTGTCTCCAACATTTTCCGTCCTCTACCTGTTCATTCGCCAAAACCGTCTGACAATCAGGACACCAGTTTACCAGAGACTTTTTCTTATAAACCAATCCTTTCTCATACATCTTTTTAAAAATCCATTGGTTCCATTTATAATATTCCGGAGTATAGCTGGCAATTTCTCTATCCCAATCATAAGAAAATCCCAGTAATTTCAGTTGCCTTTTCATATTTTCAATATTGGATTTTGTCCATGTTGCAGGATGAGCTCCGTTCTGAATCGCGGCATTTTCCGCCGGCAGTCCAAAGGAATCCCACCCCATAGGATGAAGGACATTATAGCCTTTCATTCTTTTGTATCGTGCAATGACATCTCCTATGGTATAATTTCTCGCATGACCTACATGTAATTTTCCTGACGGGTAAGGGAGCATCTCCAAAACATAATAGTTTTCTTTTCCTTCTACTACATTGCTTCCTTTAAATACTTGATCTTTTTCCCATTTTTCTTGCCATTTTTGTTCTACCTCTTTAAAAACATACTCCTTCAAACTTCTTCACCTCTAACCTATTCTAAATTATATTTCTGAAGCCATACTTCACTTTTTTTCTTAATTCGTTGAAAAGCGTTGTCAATACTTTTACTATTTTTCGAGAGTATCATTCCAATCTCACGATAGGAATATCCCTGTATCATATAGTGAAAAATTTCCTTCTCAAAAGCACTGAAACTTTCCTGAATATATTGGTAATATTCCTGAATTTTCTCTTTGGATAAATAAAGTTCCTCCGGATCATAGGAACTTTTTCCCATTAATTCTTCCTCTCCCAACAGAGGATTTTTGATCACGGCATGATGAAATACCAGATTTTTTTTCGTATTGGAAGCCTTAATGGCAGAAATCAATTGTCTGCGAATACAAAGAATCGCAAAGGTACGAAAAGAAGATCTCTCCTTGTCATATGCCTTTAATGCTTTCAACAGTCCCAACATTCCTTCCTGAAGTAAATCCTGTTTCTCCGCTCCGACCATATAATAATGACTCGCACTCATAGAAATTACATTTTGATAACGTTCTATAATAAAGGTAATGGCTTCCTGATCTCCGTTTTTTGCTTTCTCAATCAATTCTTCCGGTATATTTTCCTGTTCTAAATTCAATTTTTTGCCTCATTTCCATTTTTGAAATTTTGCAATTTCCGATAATAAAATTCCTCCCGCCACGGATACGTTTAAAGAGTTAATTTTTCCTCTCATCTGAATTTTAATCAACTTATCACAGTGTTCTCTCACTTTTTTCCGAAGCCCTGTCCCCTCATTTCCGAGAATCAGAACCACTTTTTTCGGATATTGCTCTTCTTGACAAGATAATTCCGCCTCTCCGGCGGCTCCGTACACCCAATAATCTATCTTCTTCAATTTTTCAATTGCATTGGATAAATTCGTTACCTTGATAATCGGAACATATTCAATCGCTCCCGTCGAAGTTTTGACCACGGTTTCATTGATTCTAACCGAATTTCTTTCCGGAATAAGAATGCCGTCCACCCCAAATACCTCCGCACTTCGGATTAAAGCCCCAAAATTTCGAGGATCCTGAATTTCATCCAACATGAGTAAAATAGACTGTGATCTTCCTGCCATACGTTCTAAAAATTCATTAAAGTCTTGATAGTAATCATAGTCTGTCAAAAAAATACAAAAACCTTGTGAATTTTCCACTTTTTTATTCGTATAAAAAATTTTTACATTTCTTTCGGAAGCCAGTCTTTGTATTTTTTGCAATATTTCTCCTCGTACTCCCTTATATACTTCCAATTTTTCAATTGTCTTTTCCCGATTGTTTAGGACCTCCAGGACAGGATTCACCCCTATCACTCTCTCCATTCTCTCTCCTTATGCGTCTACCTTAATTCTCTCTATATTCGCTCCCAAAGCTTGCAGTTTTATTTCCAAACTTTCATAACCCCTATCCACATGATAAATACGATTGACAATACTTTTTCCCGGAGATTTTAAAGCCGCCAGCACCAGAGAAGCCCCTGCTCGCAAATCGCTTGCCATTACTTCCGCGGAAGAGAAGTGATCCACTCCCGTAATCGTCGCCTTGGATCCGTCAATATCAATTTTCGCTCCCATACGATTCAACTCCGGTACATGCATAAATCGATTTTCAAAAATGGTTTCCTTAATCTCACTGGTTCCTTTAATAAAGCACATTAAAGTCATAATAGGAGATTGTAAATCTGTTGGGAATCCGGGATGCGGCATCGTTGTAATTTTTCCCGGTTTTAAATCTTCCAACTTGGATAATACGGTGAAAACTCCTTCCTTTATTTCATATTTCAATCCCATTTCTTCCAGTTTGGAAAGAAAGCTTGCCAAATCTTCCCGAACAACACCGCGAACACTGATCTTGCCTTGAAATAGGATGGCGGCAATGATGTAGGTTCCCGCAACAATTCTATCCGGAATGATGCTATGCTCACAGGCGTGCAGTTCTTCCACTCCTTCAATTTCCAAACGGCTTCTTCCCGCTCCTGTAATTTTTGCTCCCATTTTATTCAAAAAATTACATAAATCCACAATTTCAGGTTCTTTCGCAGCATTTTCCAAAATAGTTTTTCCTTTGGCTTTCACAGCGGCCATAATAATATTTTCCGTTGCTCCTACGCTTGGAAAATCCAATATAATTTCATTTCCAATGAGCTCTTCCGCCTCCGCATAGACGTAACCGTGATCAATATGAATTTGTACTCCTAATTGCTCAAAGCCCTTCAGGTGCAAATCCACCGGTCTGGAACCGATAGCACATCCTCCCGGTAGAGAAACAGTTGCTTTTTTAGAATGTGCCAACATTCCCCCCATGACCAAAAAAGAAGCCCTCATTTTTTTGACTAAATCATAACTGGCTTCTAAATTGCTCAAGCCTGTATTGATAATTTCATAGGAATGATCCTCCAACTTTGTAATTTGCAGTCCCAAACTTTCCAGCAATTTTACCAAAGTTCGAATATCTCGCAAATTTGGTACATTTTTCAAAACATATCTTCCTTTTGCCACCAAAGTAGCTATCATAATCGGCAAAGTGGAATTTTTTGACCCTTCCACCGTCAATTCTCCCACTAAATCTTTCCCGCCAATAATTTGAAATGCCTCTACCATCATATTCTCCTTTAAAAATAAGTTATTTTATATTATAACATATTCTTCTCTTTTTTTCTTAAAATAATGTGCTCTTTCTCATAATTTTTATCTACCAAAAAGAAGTCGGATATGTATTCCTGAAATCCCTCTTCATAAACGGATACGGCAACTTTCTGATTATCTCCGATATTCCGGAATTGATAATAGCCCAAATCATCTGAAAACACCTGATCTATGGTTTCCAAATTTTCATTTCTCAGACGAACGGTAACGCCGGAAAGAGCTTTTACTCCATCTGTAACAATTCCTAAAATATGGGAATATCTTTTTTTCAATACAATCTGCAAATTTTTTATCGGTCGCCCCTCTCGAACCAAGATAATTTCTCCTCCTGCCAAAAAACCCTCTTTTTGAGCAAAAATGCTAAGTAAACCGGAATCTACTGAAAATTGAAATTTCCCGTACTTATCACTTTGTACGGTTCGGACCTTTCCATTCTGTTTCGCTTCCAAAACAACTTCCGCAATAGCATAGCCTTCTTCGTCCAATACCATTCCTTCCAATTTCTGGTCCTTCTCTCTGCTCGAAACAGTCATGTTGATATGTTGCCTTGTCGAATCCTTTCCGTTTGTATTTCCGATACTCTGTATCGGAAAACCGGAGATAGATAGTAAGAATATCCATAAAGATAGGAATAGTTTTCTCATATTTCCTCCTAAATATCCTGATGAATGTCCAAAGTAGCGATTCCATTCAAGTCGTAACCTGCTGCTTTCCCTCCGTTCTGAATCTTATAATAAGCGGCTTCCGCAATCATGGCGGCATTGTCCGTACAAAGTCGCATACTTGGATATAATAATTTCATTCCCTCTTGTTCCGCTCTTTCCGACAGTTGTTTTCTCAATAAAGAATTGGCTGCCACGCCTCCTGCCAGTAAAATATGTTTTACCTTTTTTTCTTTAGCGGCCGCAATCGTTTTTTCCGTCAAAATATCGACCACAGTTCCTAAAAAAGAAGCTGCCAAATCCTCTTTTTTATAGCTTTCCCCTCTCAATTTCATTTTATGATCAAAGTTGATCACCGCCGTTTTGATTCCCGAAAAGCTGAACTCGTACTCCTTGACTTTCGGCTTAGTCAATTTTAAATACTGAGGATTTCCCTGATAATACATCTTATCTATGATAGGACCTCCCGGATATCCCAAGCCCAACACCCGTGCCACTTTATCACAACTTTCTCCAACAGCATCGTCCAAAGTTCCTCCTAAATTATGAAATTCATGCTTTTCATCCATATAAATAATATTGGTATGTCCTCCGGAAACAACCAAACTAATGCATGGCAACTCGACTTTGTGCTCCAAAAAATTTGCATAGATATGCCCTTTGATATGATGAACCGGAATCAAGGGAATATGATTGGCATAAGCCAAAGCTTTTGCAAAAGAAATTCCTACCAATAGAGCTCCAATCAATCCGGGAGCATAGGTTACTGCGATATAGTCCACCTCCTGCAGACTTATCTTTGCTTCTGTTAAACTTTCTTCCAAAATTGCCGCAATATTTTTGATATGTTGTCTGGAAGCAATCTCCGGTACCACCCCGCCATATTCTTTATGAATATCAATTTGAGATGAAATATAATTCGATAAAATTGTTTTTCCGTCTTGAATGATTGCAATGGAAGTTTCATCACAAGAGCTCTCAATTCCTAATATAATCATAACCTTCTCTCCCTATTCTTCAATCTCCGCTAATGCCTTTTTAATTTCAGAATAGTGATAGCCCTTTCGTAAAAGGGCCATCACTCTCTTCTCTTTTTCTTTCTTTGCTAATGTATTCCAAATTTTTATAATTTCTTTTGTATCCGTCTGATAAGCTTCGTCCAAAACCTTCCTGACAAACTCTCTGGAATATCCTTTCTGAAGCAGGAAATATTCCATTTTCACCCTTCCATATTTTTTAGATTGAACCCATTGAATCGCATAACGATAATCGTCGAGATATCCCTTCTGCTGCAAGTCTTTCAACAAATCCGAAATCCACTGTTTTTGAGAACAATACCGACTCAGTTTGACTTCCAATTCCCAAGAGGAATAATCTCTTTTCGAAAGCCAAGTATAGGCACTGAAACGAAGTCGATAGCGAAAAAGTTCCTCGTATTCCTCTTCACTTAAGGCTTCTTTCCCTTGCAAAGAAAATCTTTGCATCATTTCCTTCGTGACAAATATTTGACTTCCGTCTTCGAATAACAACTTATTCTTCCACTTTTGAAATTTCTTCACGTTCTTCTCCAAGTACTCCTTCTTCTTGAGGAGCTTCCAATTTTTTAATTTCATCATAGATAGCATTCAGCAAGTCTTTTTCTTCCTCCAACCTTGCCTTGACGTTTTCCTTTCCCTGTCCCAGACGAATTTCTCCAAAGCTAAACCAAGCTCCCGATTTTGCCACAATATCTTTTGCCAAAGCGATATCCAAAATTTCTCCCACCTTTGAAATTCCTTTTCCATACATAATTTGAAAAGAAGCTTCTTTGAAGGGAGGAGCAATTTTATTCTTCGTTACTTTTACCACGGTTTCATTTCCGATAACATCCTCCCCTTGCTTCACGGCAGCAATTCTTTTCACTTCCATACGAACGGAAGAATAGAATTTCAATGCCTTTCCTCCGGTGGTCGTCGTTTGAGGTCCAAAGCCAAAGCCACCGATTTTTTCACGAATTTGGTTGATAAAAATCATGGTTGTTTTGGATTTATTCAAGGTAGCCGTTAATTTTCGCAAGGCCTTCGACATCAATCTTGCTTGCAGTCCCATTTGCTGATCCGACATTTCTCCGTCAATTTCCACTTTGGGAACCAAAGCTGCCACAGAATCCACTACAATCACATCAATGGCTCCGGAACGCACTAGGGTATCTGCAATATCCAAGGCCTGTTCCCCGAAATCCGGCTGTGCAATCAAAAGCTCATCAATATCTACACCCAAGGCCTTTGCATACACAGGATCCAAAGCATGTTCCGCATCAATAAAAGCTGCAATTCCTCCCATTTTTTGAGCTTCTGCTATAATGTGTAAGGCAATGGTCGTCTTTCCGGAACTCTCCGCTCCGTAAATCTCTACCACTCTTCCTCTGGGAACTCCTCCCAATCCCAAAGCTGCATCCAAATTTAAACTTCCCGTCGGGATTACTTCAATTTGCATATGACTATTATCTCCCAATTTCATAATAGCCCCTTCTCCAAAATCCTTAGTTATTTCTTTTACAGCCGTTTCCAAGGCCTTTTGCTTCGCTGTTAACTCCATCGTTTTTTCTTTTGCTTTCGCCATCGCTAAACACTCCTTCTTTTGAATTTTTTTCCTCTATCTTCTTCAAAATCTGTTCCGCAGTAATTTCTTTCATACAACGAAAATGTTTTTTGGGACATTTCTTATCCCCATGTAAACTGCAAGGAGAACATTCCACTCCTGCATAGATAAGAACATCCTGTTCCCCCAATTCAAACATTCCCGGACTGGTTGGTCCAAAAATAACAAAACTTGGACACTTCACTCCTCTCGCAATATGAAAGGGTCCCGAGTCATTACTTACCAAAAAAGCTGCCTGTGACAATAAGGCTCCGCTCTCCTGCAAACTCAGTTTTCCGGCAAAGGAAATAGCACTTCCTCCGCTTAACTCTATAATCTTGTTGCAACTTTCCTCGTCTTCTTTTCCTCCAATTAAAATGCTCGGATATGAATACTTTTGATACAATAATTTTGCTAAAAGAGCAAAATTTTCTATAGGCCATTTCTTCGTATTCTTAGATGCTCCCGGTGCCAATACCGGAAAATTGCGATATTGTTCAAAGTTCTTTTTCTCTTCTCCTTTGACTCCAAAATACAAATCTTCTCCACGATAGTTCAAAGAAAAAGAAGAAAAGGCGGCAAAATAATTTTTTATAATCGTATCATCTACTTGGTAGGAAATCAAGCCCAAATTCACCAAGACAGATTTCCACCATTTTCTTTTCGGATACACAAAATAAGGAATTCCCATACTCCATCTCATCCATTGGGAACGAAATTTATTGTGCAGGTCAAAGACATAGTCATACCCGTTTTCTTTTAATGCTTTGGAAAATTTTCTAATATTGCGCATTCCGTCATGTTTCTGCTTATCAAATACGTAAATATGGTCAATATAAGGACAATCTTGAATTGCAGCTTGAAATTGCTTTAAGACCACAAAGTCTAAGACGGAATCCGGATACTTTTCCTTCCAAGCTTTTAAAACAGGTGTTGTCAATAGTACATCTCCAATAGAGCTCAATCGAATCACTAAAATTTTCATTTTCTTTCTCTTCTCTTTGTCTTGATCTTTACCCACCATTCTTTTAAATCCTTCCATTTTTTAGCAATTTTATAAGCCCAATGACTTCGATCCGTCAAGAAAGAGCAATCGGGACAACTTAACTCAAAATAATAATTTTCATAAGCACTTCCCAAAGCTCCATATTTGTTTTTCTGAAATTTGGAATCAATCAGATAGATATCTTCTCCATCCATTAAAAAATTGGATAGTTGAGAATCTCCATGTAAAAATCCGGCATCGTGTATTTTCTTAAGATAGGCAAATGCTTTTTCCGCTTTGTGAACTGTCATCTCTTCGGCATCAATATAGGAATAGACTAAGAAAGAATGTATTGTCATAGAAGCCCATTTTCTTTCATAAGCAAATTGAAACTTAGGCCCTAAAAAGCCTTTTTTTTCAATTTCCAACATTTGCAGTCCCTCTCTTCTGCTTTCACTTCCGCGAAATATGGATAAAAACCTCTGCCATTTTCTATGATTTTTTTCTCTCGGTTCTTTATAAATAAATTTTCTTCCCTCGATTTCTAAGAGAGCTACATAACTTCTGTCGGTATCTTTCAATACCTTAAGCAAACGATACCCTCCGACTTTCCAATGTTCAAACAAAGAAAAAGCCTCTTCCGAAAAATAGTATATCTTTTCCTGTCGCGACAACTTCTTTTTCATGCTTCCTCCCTGCAATATTCTCGTATTTCCTGCAAGACCAACTCCGGTTTCAATTCCCTCATACAACGAAAATGCTTTTGAGGACAGGTATTTGTCCCATGAATACTACATGGTCGGCAATCCAAATCCTCCAATTCTATTACCACACTGTTATCCGACCAAGGAGTAAAACCAATCTCTTTTACCGTAGGACCGAAGATTGCAATAATCTTTGCTTTTGGAGAGGAAGAAGCGATATGAATCGGTGAAGAGTCATTTGTCACAACATAGTTCACTTCCTGCAGGACTTTCGTCAATTGCAATAAACTTGTTTTTCCCCGTAAATCCCAAACTCCCTTTTTCCAGTGAAAAGGCAAAGCTTGCTCTTCTTTTCCCCCTAGAAGCAAAACAGCAATCTTTTCCGTTTCCGAAAGCCTGTCCAAAACTTCCTGAAAATATTCTACAGGCCATCTCTTCGTCTCCCAACGACTTCCGGGAGCCAAAGCTACAATACAAGAATACCCCTGTCTTTCTATTTCTTGTTTCCACTTCTTCCAAATTCGTTCTTCCGGTTCTTTCGGATACAAGGCAATCTCATATTTTTTATTCTCTTCTCCTTCCACAAAGGCAAGCAAACGTCTTACCTCATGAAAATTCTTATGATATTCTATTTTCTTCGTGAAAAAACAAGATAAAGGAGCCGTTCTATATCCTATTTTCTCTCTTGCCCCAATGAGTAAACTTAACAGCATGCTTCGTAAATAACGATGCGGACAATAAATCATATCAAAATGTTCTCTGCGTAATTCTCCGGCTATACGAAAAAATGCTCCCCAGGTCTTATCCTTTCCTTTTTTATCATAAGAAATGATTTTCGTGATATGAGGATTGTTCTTTAAAATGCTTGCTCCGGCAGGAACTGTCAAATAATAAATTTCAGCTCCTACATATTTCTCTGCTATTTTCGTTATCATAGGAGTGGAAAGAACAACATCACCGATAAAGGCGGTGTGTATGATTAAAATCTTCATGACAAGGCCTCTTGTAATAATTTCATCATTTTTTCTTCTTTCTCCTTTGTCATCGAATCAAAATAAGGATTTTCATAATTTTCTTTTTCAGAGCCTTCCTCATCCACTATAAAATAACGGACTTCCTCTAAATATCTTCGAAAAATTCCCCACCTTGTTTTACTTTGTGTCCTCTTATTCGGATAAAAAGCCACTATTTTCTGTCCTAAAGCTCCGGCAATATGGGTTGGTCCTGTCGAACCTCCAAAATAGAGCTGTGCTTTTTCAATGACAGCCGCTACATTTAGAATACTTCCTCCATTTGCAAAAATATGTACTTTATTGGAAGCAATCCGTTCTTTTAATTGTAAAGCTCTTTCCTCCTCTGAAATTTGACAGGTCAGGATAATTTCCAGTTCCGCTTCTTCCAATAACAAATTTTTTAAAATTCTTCCATACTCTTCATCTCGTAAATTCTTGGTAGAGCCACCCAAAAACGGATTGCACACCAAAACCTTCGGACCTAAGTTCTCCTGTTCCCAAAATAAAGAGGCCACTCTTCGATTCTCTTCTGTCAGTATCATTTCTGTATTTAGCTCATAGGAAGCACTATAACGCATCGGATTCAATTTTTTCACCAAATCCAAATTATACTCCGCCTCATTTTTGGTGGAAAGAGATCTTTTTTGTAAGACCCCTTTGTTGTATAACAGCCAAGAAGAAGGTTTTGAAATCGGTCCGATTCTAATCTTCGCCTTACTGGCTTTTACCAATTTTGCGATGTACTCGTCATGAAATAAGGCAATAAAAACGTCCGCTTTAAAATATGCAATTTTCATCAACAATTCTTCTTTTTTAAAATCATCTATTTTTAAAACTCGATCGATATAAGGTAAATTTTTGACAATATCATAGTTATATCTTCTCACCAGAACAATTAACTCCGCCTTAGGATACATCTTTTTTAACATGAAAAAACTGGGAATGGACAATACCAAATCTCCGATTTTATCTGTTCTGGCTACAATAATTCGCTTAATTTCTCTCATGGTGAACGACGGCTCTCCTTTTCTCTTTGATATAATTCATATAATTTATAATACTTTACCATACTGTACATGGCACTGGTGTTAGCTAACACAAAACCTTCCAATCCGTCTAGAAATCCTAATCTGAAAAAATACATCCGAATAAATTTATAAAAAGGCTCCAAGATGATTTTCAAAGTACCGACTTTTTTTCTTTTCTGAAAAGCATCTTTCGCTCCCTCTGTTGTATAACGATTAAATTTCGTAAAATAATCTTCCAAGTTGACATAGCTGTGATGAAAAATCTCTTCCTCCAAACTTCCTATTTCTTCCGAAGTTTCAAATTCCTCATGAACGGTGTTATGATTAAATGCTCCGCTTCCTCTATAAAACAGTCTTACTTTTTTTGCCCCGCTCCAACCTCCGTGATAGATTTTTTTTCCGAAGCAAACACTGGTAAAAGAAACCTTATACACCCTATATTCCAAAGGTTCTTGCAAAATTTTTTGAATCTTATCACATAACTTGGGAGAAATTTCTTCGTCTGCATCAATGTTTAAAATCCACTCCGATTGACACAATTGAATCGCTTTATTTCTTTGCGGTCCATAACCCAACCAATCCTGATGTACAAATTTAGCCCCATATTTTTCTGCGATTTCTCTCGTTCCATCAGTAGAACCGCTATCCACAATTACAATCTCATCCGCCAAACCGGCAACGGATCGGAGCGTTTTTTCCAATATTTTTTCCTCATTATACGTTATCATTGCAACTGAAAGAGACATTTATCCTCCTAAGATACTAAACTGTAAATTTTTCCCAAAATTAAGTTAGAAGCAATCCATACATTCCACTTGAATTTTCTCAAACTGTAATTTCGAAGTTCAATTCTTTTAATCAATTTAAGATTCGGCAGCTGATCATTGCTTCCTTTTTTCGTTGTCACAAAAGCTCTGACTCCCAATTTTTCCAATATGCTTACACCGTTCCAAGAACGATGCCCCCAAGGCCAGCAAAAACAACTGACTTCATTTCCCAAATGTGCCTCTATCTGTCTTTTATTTTCCAAATAATCCTCTGTAATCCGTATTTCAAATTCTTGTTCCGTCACCTTATGAAAATATTCCGAATGTTTTTCAATAAATTTTTGTCCCTCTTCCCTTCTCTTTTTTTCATTCTCTATCGTCTTTAAAACCCTATGATAGTATTCTTCAAAAATAGGAAAAAATTCCTCTTGAATTTGAAAACCGGGAAGCGTATACTCCCCTCTCTTTCGAAACTTAGGATAGCCCTCCTTGACTCTTCCCCGATATAAATAAGTATCCGTACAGTCTTCTTCCGTCCCCTCAAAAAAACCTTGCAATTTGCTGTCTGCAAAACCCGCCATATGTTTATGGGAATGTGCCTGAAAATCAACAAGTCCGCTTTCATACATCTCTCGAATTTCTTTCCAAGTCATATATTGAGCACTTTCTCCACAACCTGTTTTCACATATTGCAGTATCGCTTTTTGATTCGCAATTCCATTTTCCTGAATTTCTTCTTCTTGTTTTCTATCCTCGGAAATATATAGAGTATTCAAAAAAATAGTGGCTTTCATATTATATTTTTTTAATAAAGGAAATACATACTTATAATTATCATAATAACCGTCATCCAAAGTTAACAATACCGTTTTTTTGGGAGCCCCCTCCTCAATATATTCCGATAAGGTCATTGTATGATATCCCCTTTTTGATAACCAAAGCAGATGTTGTGCAAATAATTCCGGATTTACCTTAGAACCGGGATGAATTTGATGGTATAAAAAAATAGGAATTCCGTGATTGTGAAAGATGAGTAGTATAAAAATGAAAATGAAAATCCAATACATGTTTCTCCCTCTTTTCTACTTTTTTTCATTATATCAAATATGTTTCTTTTTTTCAAAAAAATAAAATAAAAAGCGAAGCAGAATCTTTTCGAAAAAACTGCTCAGCTTTTTTACCTTTTAAAGTTCAATACTGATAAACTAATAGCCATTCTTCTCCACTTTTTCAGACTTTGCTATTTTAATCAATCGACTGGTTCCCAATCTATTGGCTCCCAATTGTAAAAATTTTTCCGCATCGTCAAAAGAAGAAATTCCACCTGCCGCCTTAATTTTTACATTTTTTCCGCTATATTTTCTCATCAACTCTATATCCGCGAAAGTGGCTCCCCCTGTGGAAAAGCCGGTAGAAGTTTTAATATATTCCGCTCCGGACTTCGTAACAATCTCACACATTGTAATCTTCTCTTCTTCTGTCAATAAACAGGTTTCAATGATGACCTTTAAAATTTTTCCGTCACAAAGCTGATGAATTTTTTCTATTTCTTCACATAACAAATCATACTTTTTGTCTTTTAACAGCCCGATATTGATGACCATATCAATCTCATCCGCCCCGTTTTCCAAAGCATTTTTGGCTTCATATACTTTTACTTCTGTAGTATGATAGCCGTTAGGAAATCCGATGACTGTACAAATAGCAAGTCTATCTCCGACATATTCCTTTGCTTTTTTTACAAAAAATGGCGGAATGCATGCGGAAGCTGCCTGATATTTCATAGCGTCATCCAAAATTTCTTTAATTTCTCCCCAAGTTGCCCCTTGGGCAAGTAAAGTATGATCTACCGTTGAAAATATTTCCTTTTTTTCCATACTTTTTCCCTCCCCCTTCTCCTTTATAAATCTTCCCTTGTAAACGCCATAGGCATTAATTCCAAGATATTGGTAATTTTTATCTTTCCTTTGGTCTCAAGGATAATCGGTGTTTCCTTATTTAGGAGTTCCACTAAAACCTGTCTGCAAGCTCCACAAGGCGTAATCAGAGTATCCCCCTGTCCAACAATGGCAATGGCTTCAATATCCGTTTGTCTGTAGCCATGAGAGTAAACTTGAAAAATTGCATTTCTTTCTGCACAATTTGTCAATCCGTAAGAAGCATTTTCAACATTTGCCCCAATAAAATATTTTCCATCTTTTGTCTTTACACAGGAACCTACATGAAAATGCGAATACGGTGCATATGCATTGTCCATTGCCTTATACGCCATTTCCAATATATCTTTATATTTTTCCATTTCCTATCCTCCCATTAAAACATAGTGATCAGCCCTATCGTCATGGATACATAATCTCCGAAGGGCATACCCTATGTAACTTGGCTCATATGCTCTTTTTCCTAAAACTATCTTTCTTTTTATTTTCGGTCTTTCCCGATTAGATTTCTGATTGCCTGTACTGTCAATTTAATTGCCGCTTCCGTATCATGAATCACGGGATTTTCCAGTCCGAGTTTTTCCCTTTCCTGGTTCGCCACAACTAAAAAACAAGACCCGACTCGAACCTTTAAATAATTCCCGACAATAAATAAAGCGGCGGATTCCATTTCCGAAGCTTTACATCCCATTCGAATCCAAGCTTCCCACTTATTTTCCAACTCATAGCTCACAGGTTTTGTAGATGGCTCATGTTGTCCATAAAAAGCGTCTTTACATTGTACTACCCCTACATGATACTTCTCCTTCAGCTGCTTTGCCGCTTCTACTAAAGCATTTGTAACTTCCAAATCCGCTACAGCCGGATATTCAATCGGAGCATATTCCTTACTGGTTCCTTCCATTCGAATCGCTCCCGTAGCAATCACAATGTCTCCTCCCATAATTTCCTTTTGCATTCCACCGCAGGTACCCACTCTTAAAAAAGTTTTTGCACCGCATTTTACCAACTCTTCGATAGCAATAGCGGCAGAAGGCCCTCCAATTCCCGTAGAAGTAACACTGACCTTGATTCCGTCCAAGTATCCTGTATATGTGACATACTCTCTATTATCAGCTATCAATGTCGCATCATCAAAATACTTGGCAATTTTAGCACAACGCTTAGGATCTCCCGGTAAAATAACATATTCTCCTACATCTCCATTTCTTAAACCGATATGATATTGTACTCCTTCTTCCGCATACTTCATTTTTTGACCTCCCATTTTGGATAAGAAATTATATCCTTGTTTATTTACTCGTCTTTTTTAATATAGCATACACTTCGTTGAGATGTTATTATTTTTATTATAACTTATTTTAAAAATCCTAACAATAAAAACATTTCTTCTCCTCTTTCCAATCTAAAAATAGCTTCTTATATTTTCTCCAAGCATACAATTTTCTGAAAATTCATAATACAAAAAACGAGGCATCGAAAGATACCTCGTAAAATACACGCAAATTCCCTTAAATGTTCTATTTATCCTTGGTCATTTCTCCTGCTCCTGCTCCTAGTGCTCCTCCTATTCCTGCTCCAATCGCAGTGGATCTTGCATCATTTCCCAATAGGGCTCCTACAGCAGCTCCCACGACAGCTCCTCCTGTTGCAGTTTTTTCGGTATGAGTACATCCGGCAAATATTCCAACCAACACTAAAACAACGAATAGCATTCTTTTCATCTTTAAAACCTCCTTTTACTTACTTATATTATTTTTATTATACTTATTTTCCATAAAAAATCAAGAAAATAAAAAAAGTTGTCTCTCGTTGACAACTTTCTGTTCTAAAATATGGCGGGAGTGACGAGGCTCGAACTCGCGACCTCCTGCGT
>UMKD01010244.1_pt1 | contig 38620 bp, 31 predicted proteins | sample 1966221 | NCBI WGS metagenome assembly UMKD01 (sample SAMEA4836167, study PRJEB28245) | human gut metagenome | biome: gut microbiome; material: fecal sample | place: Denmark | collected 2008
TCTTATCCCATGAAATTTTAATTTCAGCACCAATTTCTCCAAGAACGGGATAATTAGGAGAAGAAAAACCAAAATAATTACTGGCATCCACCTTTTTGGAACGATTTCCTCGAAGCAAAGTATCTCGGAATAAAATACAGACTTCCGGAATCTTGTATTGGGAAGCAATTTGAATGGCTGTAATTAAATTTTGTAAAGCATCACTTCTAGGTTTTGCAAGAGGAACTTGAGAACCGGTTAAAATGATCGGTTTTCCCAAATTTTTACAGAAAAAAGAAAGAATGGAAGCAGTATAGGCCATGGTATCCGTTCCATGTAGAATGACAAAACCCTTATAATTATCGTAATTTTCTTTTATAATTTTTGCCAATTCCAACCAAATGCTCGGGTTCATATCTGAAGAATCGACCAGATTTTGCATTTGATAGTAATCAACTGAAAAATCCCATAGAATGGGATGATTTTTTGTGATTTCTTTCCAATTTTTACTGGGGTGCAAGGGTTCTCCTATCATGCCAATGGTTCCGCCTGTATTGATTAGCAAAATTTGATGTTTCATTTCCTATCCTCTCCTTTCATTTTTTCATACTTATTCTAGCATAAAAATATCTTCTATGCTAGAATAGATTATAAAGAAAAAAGGAGTTGTATCTATGGGAAGATTTTATTCTTTGAATGATTATTTTCAAGATCATTTCGGGGAAAAAATATATAAAGTTTCTTTGGATGGCGGATTTACTTGCCCTAATCGAGATGGAAGCATTGGAGTTGGAGGGTGTATCTTTTGTAGTGAAGAGGGAAGCGGGGAATTCGCAGGAAATAGACATAAAAATATTTATCAGCAAATAGAAGAGCAATTGGAGCTTATTTCCAAAAAATTTCCCACTGGAAGAGTGATTGCCTATTTCCAAAATTTTACAAATACCTACGCCGATATTGATACTTTGCGAAAACGATATGAAGAAGCCCTTGCACATCCTCGAGTTATAGGACTTGCTATTGCAACCCGTCCCGACTGTTTGGGAGAAGAAGTCTTACATTTATTGGAAGAGATGAATCAAAAAACTTTTTTATGGATTGAATTGGGATTGCAAACAATAAATGAAGAAGTGGCAGAATTTTTTCATAGAGGTTATCCTCTTTCCGTTTACACGGAAGCCTGTTCCCGGCTAAAAAAATACGGGATTAAATTTGTAACTCATATTCTTTTAGGATTACCGAAGGAAAAGGAAGAAGACGGCTTACAAACAGCTTTATATGCTCAAGAATGTGGAACTTGGGGAATAAAAATTCATTGTCTTTACATACAAAAAAACACATATTTAGAACAACTTTATCTCAATCATGAAATAAAAATACAAAAAAAAGAAGAATTTGTGAAAAAAGTGGTTACAATCTTGGAGAATTTATCATATAATATAGTTATCCATAGATTGACGGGAGATGGAGAAAAAGAGACTCTTCTTGCTCCTCTATGGACTTTGCATAAACGAGATGTTCTGAATAGCATACAAAAAGAGTTGAAACTACGGGAAAAGCGAAATAAAACTAAGGTGGTAAGAAAGAATGAGTGTAATTTTAAAACTAAAGATGATGCGTGAAAATTTTAGTAAAATGGAACAAAAAATAGCAGACTACATTTTAAATCATCCGGAAGAAGTAAAACAATTGACAACTTATCAAGTCGCAAAGATTTGTAAAACAAGTCAGGCTTCTATCGTTCGTTTTGCAAAAAAAATGGGCTTTTCCGGTTATCCGGATTTTAAACTTTCTCTAAGCCAAGACATTGGAGTTCGTTCTGCAAAAAAACAAGTCAACATTATTGATAGTGAAATCAATTCCGATGACAGTCTACAAGAAGTATGCCAAAAAGTAGCTCATGAAAATGTCAGGGCGATTGAGGATACCTATTCTCTTTTAGATTTTAAAGAACTGGAAAAAGCAGTAAAAGCATTGGAGAAGGCAAAAAGAATTATGATACTCGGTGCCGGATTTTCAGGAGTTGTTGCGAAAGATTTATCCTATAAACTTCTGGAATTGGGAAAAGATGTTGTGTTTGAAATGGACTTTCATATACAGCTTAGTTTGTTATCGACCATGGGAGCAAAGGATATTTTATTTGTCATTTCCTACAGCGGAAAGACGAAGGAAGTCTATGAAATTACAAAAAAAGCAAAAGAACGAGGAATTTTGATTATCACTTTGACTACTATTGCAGGAAATCCTATTCGTGACTTGGGAGACATTTCTTTAAATACAGTGGAATTGAATAAAAATTTTAGAGCAACGGCTCTTTCTCCAAGAATTTCACAAATGACAGTCATTGATATGTTATATGTCCGATTGATTTTAGAAAATAAAGAGATGGAAGAAAATATATTGGAGGCTATGGAAATAGTCAAAAATTTTAAACTATAAGGAGGAAATATGCGAGTTATTATTACAGAAAAAAATGTAGTTGATTGGACTGCTGTGTACGTAGCAAGAAAAATCAAAGAATTTCAGCCTACAAAAGAGAAACCGTTTGTATTAGGCTTGCCAACTGGAGGAACCCCTCTGGGAATGTATAAAAGATTAATTCAATTTTATCAGGATGGGCTACTATCGTTTGAAAATATTATTACTTTTAATATGGATGAATATGTGGGACTGGAAGCAACGAATGAACAAAGTTACCACTACTATATGAAACACCATTTTTTTGATCACATTGATATTCCAAAAGAGAATATCAATATTTTAGACGGAATGGCAGAAGATTATGTCAAAGAATGCCAAGAATATGAAGAAAAAATAAAAAAAGCAGGAGGAATTCATCTTTTCTTGGGAGGCGTCGGAGAAGATGGACATATTGCTTTTAACGAACCGGGTTCTTCTTTGAGTTCTCGAACCAGAAGTAAAGAATTGACGACAGACACCATTTTGGCAAATGCAAGATTTTTTAATAATGACATAACAAAGGTTCCCAAAGTGGCTTTAACTGTTGGAGTTGGTACAATCTTGGAGGCAAAAGAAGTTCTGATTATGGTAAACGGCTTAAAAAAAGCACGAGCCTTACACAAAGGAATTGAAGAAGGAGTCAATCATCTTTGGACAATTTCTGCCCTACAATTACATGAAAAGGGAATTATCGTCACAGATGAAGCAGCCTGTCATGAACTTATGGTAGGAACTTATCGATATTATAAAGATATTGAAAAGGATAACCTGGATACGGAGCAATTGATTGAGGATTTCTATCGAGAATATAGATAAAGAGAAAGAGAGAAGTCAAAAAGAATTTCTCTCTCTTTTTTCATCCAAATAACCGATATTTATTTTTATGTAATTCCCCATAAAAAAGTTGCAAAATTATCCGAGATAAATTATTATTTTTGTAAATTGAATAATAAAGACAAATATAATGATAATTATATGTGCTAAAATAAGAATAATAATTATTATTTTAAAATAATTTAGATAAATTTAGAAAATTAGGACAGAAATTTCTCTTTTTCTTGCTTGACTAAGAATACTTCTATTGTAAATCTCTTTCTTTCTATTTTTTCGAAAAAAGACATAAAAAATATTATCGTAAATTTCTACAGATGACTTCCTTTTGACCCAATCACATTCTCTTTTTCTATAAAACAAAATTATAATTATTTAAAATAACTATTAAAAAATAAGCAATTAATTTACTATAAATATAATCAGAAAATATTGATTCTTATAATTAGTTGATTAAAATAAATTAGAACATTTTTATAGAAATTACATAAAAAATATTATCAGTATTTTGGATTTGCTTTTTTATCTTCTTTTATTTATTTTTAATAAAAAAACTGCCCCTCCAATCCTGTATCCAAGATTATGGGTGCAGTTCAAAAATGATTCTTCTTGAATACTCCTTTTTGCTCTCTATTCCGTTTCTTCATCTGAAAATAGAGGAAATTTTTTAGTCAGGGCTAGGACTTCTTCCTTTACTTCCGCTATTTTTTGGCTATCCTCCGGATTGTTTAAAACCTTTATTATCATTTTGGCAATTTGTCGAGCTTCCTCTTCCTTCATCCCTCTGGTGGTAATCGCCGGTGTTCCCAAACGAATTCCGCTTGTGATAAAGGGTTTTTCAGGATCGTTCGGAATGGCATTTTTATTGCAAGTAATTCCTGCTTCTTCCAAAATTTTTTCTGCAACTTTTCCCGTAACTCCTTTGGACCTCAAGTCTACCAGCATCAAATGATTATCCGTTCCTCCACTGACAATTCTTAATCCTCCGGATACCAGTTCTTCCGCCATAGCTTTTGCATTTTTTACAACTTGCCTTTGATATTCTTTAAATTCAGGAGTTAATGCTTCTTTGAAGGCTACAGCTTTTGCAGCAACAATATGTCCTAAAGGACCTCCTTGAATTCCGGGAAAAATAGTCTTATCAATTTTTTCTGCAATTTCTTGATGATTGGTTAAGATCACTCCACCACGAGGACCTCTCAAAGTTTTATGAGTCGTCGAAGTGACAACATGTGCATATTCTAAAGGATTAGGATGTTCTCCGGCAGCAACAAGTCCTGCAATATGTGCCATATCTACCATAAGATAAGCTCCTATCTCATCTGCAATTTCTCTGAATTTTTGGAAATCAATAATTCTGGAATAAGCACTTGCTCCGGCAACAATGATTTTCGGTCTTTCTGCCAAAGCTATTTTTCGAATGGAATCAAAATCTATCAACTCCGTTTCCGAATTTAATCCATATTCCAATCCTATATAATTTTTTCCGGAAAAACTTATTTTATAACCATGAGTCAAATGCCCTCCGGCACTTAAACTCATTCCTAAAATTTTATCTCCGGGTTCTAACAGAGCAACATAAACTCCCATATTTGCTTGAGAACCGGAATGTGCTTGGACATTCGCATATTTAGCTCCAAATATTTCTTTCAATCTTTCAATTGCTAAATTTTCAACAATATCGATGTTTACACAACCACCATAATATCTTTTTTTGGGATAACCCTCTGCATACTTATTGGTAAGGACGGATCCTGCCGCTTCCATGACTGCCTTTGAAACAAAATTTTCAGAAGCAATCAATTCAATTCCTTCTTCTTGTCTTTTCTTTTCTGCCATAATGGCATTATAAACATCCGGGTCAACATTTTTCATATAGTTCATTTCCATCTTCTCCATTCTTCACTTAGTAATGAAATAAAATATTATAAAAAAAAGCCCTCAACAAAAAGGACTCCCTTTTTATGATTATAACATATATTTTCTATTTTTCAATCTTTTTCTACTTTTTTCAAAGAAAGCTCTGCTTTGTTTTATTGCAAGTTCCCCTTTTAATACAGTCATCAGCATATAAATTCCCTGCTCTGTAAAGGCGTAGGGATTATACTTGATATTGCTTCCTCTTCCAGTTCCTCTGTTCAAGGTGAAATTTTTGCACCTTAAAAGTTCTTTCATTTATTCTTTGTTATTCATTCCGTCCTCCTATTTCCAATTCGAAAACTCTTTCAAAATCTATTCCATTATTTTTTACCATATTCTTCAAAATTTTTAACCAAATGATAAGTATCTTCTAATGTAAGCTTCCAAATTTCAGGATTGCTTGTAATTTCTTTATAAATGTCATTCAAGGTAGAAGCAGGAGATAATATACCCAAAAAGTAGTTTTCCAATTCGATTTTTCCTATTTTTTCAAACTTGTCTAGTAAAAGCCCCAAGTCTTTGTGAGAAAACCAGCAGTCTGTTTTAAGCCAATAGGTTGTATTTTCTTTTCTACAAGCAATTTGACTATTTAAAAAATCGTCCATAGTAGGTTTATTTTTTTGCAATAAACGAGTACATGCCAAATGATATTCTATTTTTCTCGCTCTTTCCTCTACCTCTGAAACAAAAAGAATTCCATATTTATCTTTAAACCTTACTACAAGTACATCTCCTTTGTTAAAATGGGGTGTTCGTTTTATTTTCATTTTTGGTACTTTAAGAGGCTTAGGATTTTCACTTTGCAATTGAATTGCCAATTTATCCAAAACCTTTTGCCTTTGATTCAAGGCTTTCCTATCTATTTCCAGCCAAAATTTATTTGCTCCTTTTTGAATAATTTCCAAAGCTTTCTTTTTTATATCATCTGACAAATGCCCTATTTTCCACAAAGAGTAAGCAAAAGAAGTCCAATAAATCTCCGTGTAAAGGTCATCTGTACAATAGTTTCTTTCATACTTCAAGATAGTCGTTATAATTTTATTGACATTCTCTCCATCTTTGTAATTTTCAACGACATAATTATAAATATCATATGCATCATCACTATCTATAATTTTGACACCATCTATTGACATATTCTTCTCCTTTTAAGTTTTTCAAATATTATATATGTTCTATTATTTTCATATTTCCCTCTATTGCACTTTTTCTTTAAGCATCAATATTTTCATGTCTTTCAAACTATTTGTAAATATTATAACAAATTTCTATGACTTTATCCACTTTCCTTTCTTAACTTTTCTTGATAAGGATTTCTTTATATATATTTTTATAAAATATATTCGTTTCTGAATTTAATTTTATAAAAAATTATTTTTTTAATCTGAAAATAAAGTATTAGCATCCTTAAATATTTTATAGATAATTTTCAAAATGTGATTTTATTCGCTTATAAAATTTCAAATATGAAGTTTAAAATTACAAAAAAATAAAAAAATAACCTTTCTTTTTTGTAATAACTGGGGTATAGTTAGTATTAATAAAAATTGCGAGGAGGGAGAAATATGAAAAAGAGAGTTTACCTTACAGCATTGTTTATCGTTATCTCTCAACTGTTACGAGCAGGAGGATTTGTTGTATTCGGAGATAGTCTGAGTGATACAGGAAACTTGGCAAGATTTACTTATAATTCAGGAAAAATATATAATGAACATCTGGCAAATTATCTTGGTGAGTCTTTTCCAACCCCAAATGGAGGCTCCAGTACTTTATTTGGGGGAGTTTTCAGAATAAAACCTCCCTCTTTAAAAGGTCCTAACTATGCTCAGGGAGGAGCTACTGCAAATACAGACCTCGGAATGGGAAGAACCTTTTTCAGTGGGAGTTTTATCAAATTCCAAACAGAAAAACAAATCCACCACTTCTTGGCAACAAAGCCCGGAAGAGAGGAATTTGACAATCTTAAAGTAGTGTATTGGATTGGCGGAAATGATATGAGATTGGCATCCGAAATTCTTAATAAGCATGAAGTGGCAGAGAATCCCATTATCAACAAAAGTATACGGGATATTGGAAATCAAGTACAACAACTTGCTGATAACGGAATTTCCTTTATGATTATTCCTAATGTTCCTGATATTGCTTATACTCCGAAGTTTTTTAAACAGTTTGCAGAAAATACTACCTTAGATGGAGAAAGATTATTCCGTGAGAAGAAATGGTATCACTTTTCCGGTATTTCGGAAAAAGATTTTGATAAATTATTAGACGAACCGAATTTATCTAAAAATGCAAAACATGAAGAGATTATCAAAGCGGCTATTAAAAAATTATTGGAAATGCAAAAAAGAAATAGTGCGGATGTAGAAAAATGGTTTAAAAAATATCAGGAAGAAAAAAAGAGACTTTCTTCTCTTGGAAAATACTTTAATGAAGGCGTAGATAAAGAATTGGAAAACCTGAAAAAGAAGCATCCAAATTTAATCATTCTTCGACCGGATATTTCTTCCATGATATTGGAAGTAGTGGAACATCCCGAATATTATGGATTTACGAATGCCACCGGAACCGCTTCCAAGACATTTTCAGGAGCAGTAGCCAATATTTTTCGTTGGGGAGCCGGAAGCGGAAGAGATAGAATTGCCGCTTTTGAACCGGAAGACGGAAAAGAAGGTGCGGGAGGTTTAGATAAAAAACATCTTTGGAAGAAAGGGTATCATTATGTGTTCGGAGATGAATTTCATCCTTCCCCGGAAGCACATCGAATTATTTCGGATTACATGATTAGTATGCTGGAAAGTGAGGATGGAAAGGTTAAAGATGAGAGCATAAAAAATATGGAAGCCCGCTCTTCGGAACAAGTTCCTCTTGCAAAGACAAATATCTCTTCTGTAGAAGAATCCCATGAAACGCCGAATGAAAAATATATTAGAGGATATGTTCCTTATGGAGCCTTGCAAGTAAAAAATGGTGCAAAACTTCGTTGGAAGGATCTTCACTTGGAAAATGACGGAATTGCCTTTTCGGTTGAGGGACAAGGGAGCTCCATGACTGTGGAAAATTATCACGTAGAAAATACCGCTAGAATCAATGCGGTTGCTCAAGTGGAAAATGGTGGAAATCTTATTCTAAAGAACGGAAGCTTACGAACAAAAAGAGGGAGCAAAATTACCTATCCATTTGGATTACGTGTTAATGGAAAAGACTCTAGGGCTGAGTTGATAAATTCCACTTTGGAAATTCAGGGAAGTCAGGTTGTCGGAATTTCTGTTGGAAACCAAGGAGGAGTAGAACTGCTGTCTTCTCGAATCCTCGCAAGAGGGAACAATGCAAAGGGGATACACGCTTGGAATGCAACTCTTCTTTTCAAGAATTCTGAAATTATTTCTGACGGAGTGGGAGCTTGGATTTTTTCCAATGATACCAAAAATAATAAAACAAGTTTTGTCATGGAAGAAAATAGTAACCTTTATGGAAAAGAATATGCTATGAAAATTTCTCCTAATGTCACAGGGAATAGAGTTTTTGCCGATATTTCCTTAAAAAATTCGAGAGTGGACGGAGGAATTTTTACAGATGAAAAAAGCAAATCTCATATCAATATGAAAGATTCCTATTGGAAGATGTCAAAGAATTCTTCCGTAACAGATTTAAACTTAGAAGATTCCACTTTGCATTTTTCTCCTGAAAATACAGAAGAATTTCATGAATTGACAATTCGAAAGGATTATTCCGGAAAAAATGCTTTACTGAAAATGAAGGGAAAACTTTCCGATGATAAGTCCCCTACGGATAAACTTATCGTTCTTGGAAGAGCAAAAGGAAATACTTGGATTGATTATCAGAATCAAGGAGGAAGTGGAGCTAGGACACAGTATGGAATTAAAATTATTGATCTGTCTCAAAAAGAGGAAAAAAATATATTTCGATTACTAAGACCTGTTTATGTTGGAAATTATGAATATACTCTACTGGAAGGAGGAAATGATGCTCGCGAAAGAGAAGATTACTACTTAACTTCGACCTTAGTTTCTCAAGGCGGAAAGTTATATATTCCACTAAACCATAAAAGATTCGCTCTTGCTATGTCACAATCATTGAACAGTTTCTTTGTTCTTCCTTCCGCTCTCATGGCTCCTAGAGCATTTGCTCCAAGGGAAGAAGAAGAGTCAAAAATCATTCAATTATATCGTCCTAGAACAGTGATGAGAGCTTTTCTGCCTTATTTAAATATGGAAAACAATTACCAAAGTATTTTTCATATACGAGACAGAAATCGGGTTTATGTTTCAAGAGAAAGTTCCACTACAAAATGGAATGATGAAGATATTAAAGCAAAAACAAAATCCGGCATTACCAAAGTATCTTATCCGCTTTATAAAAATTTCGGAGCTTTTTTCTCCTATAATGAAAATACTACAGAAGTAGAAAATAAGACAAGAAAATATTTCCAAAAAGCAACCAATATCGGAAGTATCAAACAAAGAAACATTCATGCAGGTTTTTATTATCAACACCGTCTTTTCGATTTCTTAGATGTAGATCATACCTTACAATATGCATGGATTCGAAATACTTTTCATACGGAAGAGGAAAAAGAAAAGATATATGGACACGGAATTGCTTACTCTTCTGAAATTGCGGTACCGATTTCTTTGGGAACAAATTTATCCTTAATTCCACATTATCAAATTGATTATTTCCGACAAAAAATAGAAGATTTTCATGATTATGGAATTCGAAATTATGCCGGAGGAAAAATCTCTTGGAGTAAAAAACCTTTCTCTCTGGAAACAGGACTTGACTATCAATGGGATTTAAGAAGAATTTCCGGAAGGACTATAGGGGAAGATTATTTTTCTCATCATGACAATAAAAATACTTTGGTATATCAAGTAGCTATGGAATATGAATTATTTCCGGATTTAAAAATCAATGGAAAAATGAAGATAAAAGGGAAAGAACAAAAATTTTATGAAGTAGGAGCCAGCTATAAATTCTAATTTTCTTCTTTTTGGCTTTTACTAAAGTTTTACGAAAGTCCATTTTCAGATAGCGATCCAAGAATAAAATCAAAAAAGGGCGTTGCAAAATATATTATTTTGCAATGCCTCTTTCATTTTTTAACCACTCTTCCCTTGTAATATAATTAAAATATTTTGTTTTTACGGCATGAATCAGTGGACAATCCACATTTTCTTTTTTATAACGAAATCGTAGACCACATTTTTCTTGCAATCGCCGTGACTGCTGATTTTCTTCAAAATGAGAGGCCCAAAGTTCTTTTAATTTCAATTCTTCAAATCCAAGTCGAATGATTTCCTGTAAAGCTTCCACTCCCAGTTCTTGTCCCCAAAAAGGAACATCCATCCAACATCCTAATTCTGCAGAAGAAGGATTTTCTTCTTCAATATTTAGAGAAACATTTCCAATAATTTCATTTTTTTCTTTTAAAATAAGAGCAAAAGTATAAGGAGTCAGGAGTAAATCTTGTATAATTTTCAAACTTTCTTTTACATTTTGATGAGCTGGCCAACCTGCCATAGGTCCCACTTTCGGGTTTTTAGCACAATGATACAAAGCTTCCGCATCCTCTTCCGTCCAATTTCGTAAATACAATCGTTTCGTTTCCAATCTCATAAAAACAACACCTCTTTCCTTTCCGCTTTCTTTTATTTCATCTATAATACTCTATTTTCGGAAAGTATTCAATATATTTTTATCTATGGAATGATAAGAAGCCGGTTCTTTTTACAAGTATGAAATAATTTTGAGGAGGAGAACTTCTTATGAATTTACCAAGTCATAGCTTTCCTGAATCAATTCCTCGATTGCATTCCAACTGATATCAGAGGATAAATTCACGGTAATCCAATGTTTTTTATTCATATGATAGGCGGGAAACACTCTATCAGTATCAATGAGATTAGGAATCTTTTCCGGAGAATGCTTTAAATTTAAAAGATAAATTTTTTGTTTTCCCTCCAGTCCGATTGCTTTGGGAGAAACCTTCATAAGTAAGGCATACCATTTCTTTTTAGAGTTTGTTAAAGTGCAATAATTCGGATCTCCTTTCCAAGGATAGTTTGGAATGCTTCCGTATTTTTTTTGAGCAAACTCTAAAATTTTGCGGATTTTCTCTTTTTTCATGGAGCATTTTTGAATGATGTCTTCCAAAATATGATCGACTTCCTCATGTAAAGTTGCCAAAAAATGTCCTGAATAATTTTTAATGTAGAAGGGAAAATATTCCTCTTTTAGAAAAGAATCATAAACTTTTACTTCAAGTTCTTTTCTTTGAGTATCGTAATAAACTGCCAGAATAAAAGAAGAATCGGATAGAAAGCTTTTGTAATAGTAAAAATTTTCTTTTTTACAAAATCCATATTCTAGTAAGAATGACTCCTGCAATTCCTGTTTCATTTTTGCACCTCTCTTTTCTCTGCTTTTTTGATATTGCTCAGAAAGAGTTTTTTTATAATTTTGATATGTCAATTCAATATTCTCTTAAAAAATGCTGAATTTTAAATCTATCTTATCACAGTTTTTTATTTTTTCGCAACAATTTTCATATATTTTACAAAAGACATGTTATAATGGAGCTAATAAAAAAGAAAAGGAGTCTATATGAAAACTAAATATCTTTCTCACAAATTGACTGAAAAAATTGAAGTGAATCGAGAACAAGCGGCAGAAATTCTTTCCGATTTGAAACGCTATACCGCCGCTTTTCCAAATCTTCATCAGGATGACACACTTTCTTCGTTAAAGGAAAAAAGTATTTTTTTATATAATCATGTTTTTATGGCGGAAGATTTCAAAATGGCTTTGGAAACAGAAGAAACATTAATTTTTTTACAAAAAATAGTAAAAAAATTGGAAATTCCTTCGATAAAAAGAAGTTTTCAAGAAATCTTGCAGGAAACGGCGGAAATTTTATCTCGTGGAAAACAAAAAAATGAAAATCCCACTGCTTATATCCTGGGAGGGCAACCGGGAGCAGGAAAATCGGGAATGGTACGAAGAATTTCTTTAGAATTAGCTGGAAATGTCATCAGTATCAATGGAGATGATTTTAGAAAAGATCATCCCAAATATTTTGAATTATTAGAAAAATATGGAGAAGACTACGTGTCACATACCGCTTCTTTCTCCGGAAAAATGGTAAGAGAGTTGATTGATTTTGCAGCCGAAAATCGATATCATACCATTATAGAAGGCACTTTGCGAGGAAAAGAAGTTCCTTTAAATACGAGTAAATTATTCCATAAAAAAGGATATCGAACTGTTTTACAAGTCCTTTGTGTGGAACCTGAACTTTCTTATCAAGCCACTTTGTCCCGCTATGCGGAGATGAAAAGAAGAGGAATGGTTGCCAGAATGACAGCAAAATCACACCATGATAAAGTGGTTTCTGCCATTTTGGAAAATGTCTCTCAAATTTATCTAAGCAAAGAATTTGATGAAATTGAAATTTTTCGACGAAACGGAGAAAAAATTTACTCCTATCAGGAAACACCGGAAGTAAATCCCGCCGAGATTATGAAAGCTTATTTTTAATATAAAAAGACTCTTTTTTTATTAGACTTTATCATAAAAAATAATAAAAGAAAACATGGTAAAATCATAAATAACTCAATTTTATTAAGCCAATGATAGAACATAGTATTATCCCACGCGGGAGGAAGAGTGGACAAAAAATTATACAGGATATGAATCAACATGGGATAAACAATGGACTGGGTTCTAAAATAGACAATGACAGTGGCAAATCCCAAAAATACGGTATAGACACTTTGAATAAACTCCATATGCCATAACCCGAAGAAAAGAGAAGACAGGATCAAGGCAAGATAAACATTTTGTTCTTCCAAAAGTCGGAAGATAATTCCTCGAAACATAAATTCTTCTACAATAGGCCCTAGAACTACCACAGCCAAAAGAACGTAAAGATAAGGTTCTTTTTCGATACCCTCCCAAGTTGCATCATAACTTTTGATACTGCTGGCAACAAAAGGAATATGAGAAAGTTTTGAATAAGAAAAATCCAACCATAAATTTGTAAGTCCGGAAATTCCTAAAGTAATGATAATACTTTGTGACAATATCCAAAAAGGATGATAGCTTTTTGTCTTACTTTGCTTAAACCTCCAACGAAGTCCCAGATACAGAAAGAAAAATAAAAAACATAAAACAGCACAGATAATGCTATCGAAAAAATAATAGCTTGTCCGTTCAAAGGCCTCTTCCGACATAGCTGCTTCCGCATATCCCCAAACAAAACTATCTATAAAATCATAAAGAAACAAAACTCCCAAACATAGGAGAATACTTTTACTAATCCCTATTTTTCTGTGGCTTACAAATTCTTCCATTCTTCTTCTCCTTTTTTATATCTTATTCGATTCTCTTTTCAAAATTTTTTTGCTTTTCCTTTTTCCAAAACATCCGTTTTTCTAAAAAAATTCTCTGCAAATTTTGTATTTTTTCTTTATTAAAAAATTTTTATCAATATCTTTTTCTTTCATGATAAGAATATTTTCTACCATTATAACAAGTTATCAAAATATTTACAAGGCTTTTCTATGGAAAATTTCCCTTGCAACAAAAGAAAAAAATGAAAAAAATCTGTTTTTGTCATTTAAATAAAGCAATCTTTTTTAGTTTCTTTCTATAAAAGCAATCTATTATGATTGCTTTTTCTTCTTCTCCATGCTAAAATAGATTGAGGTGAAAAAAATGAAAGATTATGCAGCACTGATGATAGATTTAAAAAACTCAAAGCTCTATTCCATAGAAGCAAGAAATCAAATTCAACAGCAGATACTCAAAACTATGCAAAAATTAAACAAGTTATTTACCAACTCCTTAAGCAAAGAGGTTGAATTTAGTGCAGGAGATGAAATACAGGGACTTTTTTCTTCGCCTTCAGCCGCTTATCTGTATTTTCGCTTTTTTCAATTGTTGACTCATCCTTTGGAATTGCATAGCGGAATCGGAATGGGAGCCTGGAATGTGAGATTGGAGTTTTCCAGTTCAACAGCTCAGGACGGTCCTGCTTATCACTATGCCAGAACGGCAATCGGGGAAGCGAAGAAAAATTTAGAATACTCCACTTTGTTTTATTCCAAAAGAAAAGAGGACAGAGTCATCAATGCTCTTATCAACGCCTATGAAACATTACAAAGAAAACAAAGTAAATATCAAGCGGAACTTACTCTCTTTACAGAATTTCTATACCCGATCTCTGCGAACAATATACTGTCAAAAGAAAAAGTGAAAGAATTTCTTGAGAATTCAGAACAAGAAAATTGGAAAATAGAGCTCATAAATCCGGAAGAAGGAGAAGAAGACTTTTATATCAAAACCGGGAAAAAAAGAGGACTGGCTACTCAATTGTCCGAATTATTGGAAACTAGTCGTCAAAGTACGGAAAAAAGCATAAAATCGGCAAATATCTATGAGATGAGAAATTTGAGTCTTGCCATTTTACAAATACTAAGAGATTTAGAAGGAGAAAAGCTATGATATTGATTATTTTTTTGATTTCTCATATTTTGGCGGACTATGTTTTTCAAACGAAAAATATGGCAGAAAAAAAGAAATATTCCATAAAAGTGCTTTCTTTCCATGCTGCGATTTATTCCCTTGTTTTCTTTGTCACATATCTTTTGCTATTTCAAATTTCTCTCTCTTGGAAGTCTTTTCTTATTATTGCAGTTTCTCATGCTGTTATTGATGTCGGGAAAGAGAAAGTAGAAGCTAAATTGCTTTTTAAACATCCAAGTCTTCCTTTTTTCAGTTTTTTACTTGACCAGATTTTACATATTTCCATTCTTGTTTTTGTACTTTGCTACTTCTCTTTAGAGAAACATACGAATCTTTATTATCAAAATATAGAAGCTATGCCTCATTTTCGGGAAATAGTCTCCTATATCCTGCTATTTTTAGTTATTTTAACTCCGAGTTCCGTTTTCATAAAAAAAATGTTTTTATTGTTATCTACGGAAACAGAAGAAGACTCAGGGACAAAAGCGGGAAATATGATAGGAAAACTGGAAAGAGCTTTAATCGTGATTCTTCTCTTGCAAAATCAATACGAAGCCATCGGTTTTGTTTTAGCTGCAAAGAGTATTGCCCGTTTCAGGCAGTTAGATGATAAGGAATTTGCAGAAAAATATTTGGTGGGAACTTTAGCCAGCGTTTTGCTTGCCTTAGGAGCTACTCTACTGCTGAAAGACTTTGTAGTGTAAGGGAAAAGAGAAAAATTATTATTGAAATGAAAAGAAAAATAAAGTATACTTAAATGTGTGTCTTTTAATAATCTTATATGATTTCAAGATTCTATTGAATTTTGGAAAGAGTTTATTTCTGAAAGGGGGAATAAGACATGACGACCTATAAAAGAGGAAAAGGAAATTTAATCGTCGGGATTTTATCAGCTCCCGCTGCTGCTTTTTTCTTGTTCCTTTTGCTTGGAAATTTTCTTTCCCTTATGCTTACTATCATAATAAGTCTTCTTATTTTTCTTTCCATTTTATATATCACTATTTTTTCCGATAATATAAAATTTATCATAGATGATGATAGAAAAACGATGAGCTATTATGAGAAGGGAAAACTTATCAAAGAATATCAGTTAAAGAATGCAGTGCTAACTTATCATATGAAGTTAGGGCATTCTTCTGTGATTGATTTGACTATCAATGGAGAAACCATTGATTGTGAACCTTTGGGAAGAAATCAGTTTGAACGAATGTACAAACATTTACAAAAATTAGTCGGGGTAGAACCGATAACATTAAAAGTAGGAGAGTGATAAGAATGCCAACAATAATATTGATTCCTATCGCCATTTGGATTATTGGGATTGGAATATGGTTTTTTATGAGGAAGAAGAACAAAAATGTAGTCGGAGAATATTTGACAAAATATCCGAATGCAGCTAAGATTTATGTAAGTCATGAAGGACTTGTAGTACAAAGTCAAACGCAAATCCTCGCAGTGAATGGAGAAGACCCTGCTATTTTTACAGAAATGAAAGGCTATGGAGTCTATTGTAAACCGGGAGTGAATGTATTGACGGTGGAACATTCTTCCACAAGACCGGGAGTTTTGTACAAAACAGTTACGAAAAGTACAGGAGGAGTGGATGTAGAAGTCGATGTCAAGGCAGAAACTGCATATGTTCTTACTTTTGACAAGGAAAACCAAACCTTTAAAATTAATTTGAAATAAAAAAGAAAACCGATTGAAATTTAAAATCTTTCAATCGGTTTTTTATAAAAATTTTTTCAGAATTTTTGTGGATTTATTTGAAATTGATTATCCATTTTCCTTTTTGACTGCTTCCTTCTCTCCTGATTATGTCATTTTTCTTCATTTTTTCCATGTAAAATTTTATAGTACTGTATTTTTCTTCTAATTTTTCAGCAATCTTTTTTTGAGAAAAGAAAGGATTTTCTTGAATACTTCTCAAAATTCTTTCTTCTATCTCATTTAACTCATACCTTTCGATAGCTTGGTTAGTTCGAAACATTACCATAATATCTTCGGATTTTATAGTGTATACCGGAAAAGGATTCGATATTTTGACATTCTGGCATATATACCTCCAAGATTATTTCTTTTTTCCATTATAACATATTTTTAAGGCAAAAAGAAAAAAAGTGTGCTAGAATAAGCTCGTAGTTAGCTACAAAAGAGTTTTTATGAGAGGAGCATCCACAATGTACTTATTAGATTTTTATCAGGATGAAGAAATAATCGAGGTAGGATTGTTTCCAAGTATAGAAGAAGGGAGGAAATTTGTAAAACAAATACCCGGCTATGAGATGAAAGAAGAAGAAGGTTTTTTATATGAATATTTTCATCCGGAGTCTTTGCCTGAATATATGGAATTGAGTTTTTCCGGAAATCTATTTCCAATGACGAAATATATGTTTTTGGAAACATCAAGGGTGGACATCGTATGGAAAAGTCTCCCTGACTTTTCAAAGACAGGCAACGGAATTGTGGACGGAGCAACAAGGGTGGATGCATATTCCGTTGATAACAAAGAAGTTTCTCAATATATTCGAAAAAGAGAAGAACAATATGCCAAAGTAAAAGAAATATTGACTCTCAAGGATATTGAGGTAGAGAGAAGCTTTTTCGGCTCCGAAGACGGAGAAGCTGTTGTTTACCGAAAAAAAGGAACAAAGGATTGGCATTTTTTACTTCATATGAACCCTGGCTTTGTAGAAGAAGAAAATATGGAAGCGTTCGTGGGAGAAATGTTGACCGTGTAAAAGAAATAAATCTAAAGAAAAATATTAAGTTAGAAAAGGAAAGAGAAAATGAAGATGAAAAAAAGTAAAAATATGTTGATAGTGATATTGCTGGCAGTATTTACCTTGGTGATTATAGTTTGCTTCTCCATTTTAGGAGGATTCCATGATAGAAAAACAGTACAATTTTCAACCAAACATCAGGCTGCGGAATATATTGAGAAGGGATGGATTCCCGGCAATATACCGGAGAACGCAAAAAATATAATTCTTTATTACGATATAGATACAAATGTAGTAAATGGAAGTTTCCAATCTACGCAAGAATATATTAGTAAATTTAAGGAGAGTTTGCATGAATCTGAAAAAGAAGAATTTATTCATAAAAAAAGAATCATACATCCTAAATTTAAAAACATCACAGAGTCTTTTTTGAAGAGAGATGTTTCTTTTTACAAGAATGAAAGCTATCTTTTTGTGATTGAGGAGCATACAATATACTTCTTTAGCTTACATCCATAACATATTTTTAAAGCCGAGTTTAGGTAATTTAAACTCGGCTTTTGTCTTAGAGCAGCTGGGGTATTATATATTTTTAGCCCTTAAATTTAAATTAAATTTTTTGATTTCACGGGGATAAACACCTTTGTATTTTTTATAACATGTCGAAAATTTGGAGTGGGAAGAATAACCTACCGCTTCAGCAATCTCTTTAATTTTAAGGTTCGAATTTAAAAGTAAAATTTCAGCAATATTCATTCGTCTTCTTTGTGAATATTCCGTAATACTCATTTGATATTTTTGTTTAAATAACTTTTTTAATTTAGTCCCACTCATCATTGCAATTTTTTCAAGAACTTTTTGTGAAACAGTTATGGCATAGTGATCGTCAAGATAATTTGCAACATTTTCAAGTGCCTTATCATCATCTAATGAAAGATGAATATTTTTTCTGCTTAAAAAGGCATCTATCGTGATGCTTAACCATTCTTTTGCTTTTGCTTCAAAAAAGATTTCAGCAGCAGGAGAACTCATTTTACAGTTAAGTATATCTTTTGCTAAAGATTCCAAGGATTTACTCACAATCGATTTTGTATTGAAAAATATATCGGAGTAATTGATATTCCCTTTATTTTTTAAAGAGTTGAGATATTCTTCAATCATTTGCTTTTTAAAATTGATTCCGACACTTAAATAAGGATAATTTCCATGCAATAAAAAGTGATAATTGGTATCTAAATTATCGATATCCATAATATATAGAAGATTGGAAGACAGTGTTTGATAAGGATTGAAACTTTCGCCGTTTGCCGTGATTAAATAGGAAGAACAAAAAGACATAAAATAACTCATGTTTGGAAAGTTGTTTTGAGTAAAGTCTTTTTTTATAAAGAAATCATGAATATCCACAATGAAATCTTTTGTCTCATAAAACCAATAAATCCCCTCGATCTCCTCCTTATTAAAATAGAAAGTATGACCTACACTGCAATATTTCTGATCATTTTTACAATCAGTCGCTCCTAAATATGTTTGAACAAATTCATAGTAGGGCTTCATACATTGCCTCCTTATATCCCGTTTAGACTTTATCCTTATTAGACTTATATGCTCTCTTCATATTGTAACATAATATTTTAAATGATACAATTATAAATAATGATTATTTCAAGTTATCAGAAAAACAAATATAGAAGAAATAAAACTAAATGGGATAACTATATTTTTTATCAGCAAACATATAGAATTTTATTTTAACTTTTTAACTTGATAAACGAAATCATGTGTGAAGGAAAGAGGTGGCTCATATGAAAAAAGAAAAGAAAAAAACATCCATTCTAAAAAGATTGATGCCCTATGCAGGACAGAAAGGGTATATGCTTTATTTAGCAATGATGTTATCCGGAATTTCCGGAATAATGGTGCTGATGCCTATGCTATATATACATAAAATCATAAAAAGTATAATCCTTAACAAGGTTGTAGATGTTGTAATGATAAAACAATATGCCGTTTCAGCTGCATTATTTGCAGCGATTGGTCTCTTGTTATATACTTTCGCCCTTATCGTATCTCATATTTTTGCATTTGAAGTGGAAGATAATATCATAAAAATCAATGTAGAAAAAATGATGAAAAAACCTTTGGGATATTTTCTAAATAGAGAGAGCGGAAAAATCAGAAATGTGATTGTAGATGGAGCTTCTCAGACTCACAGTTTTTTAGCTCATCAACTACCTGATATGGCTATGTCTGTAATTTCTCCGCTTATTCTTTTAGGGCTTTTTTTATACTTTGATTGGAGACTGGGAGTGGCAAGTCTGATTCCTCTCATAATTTCTATGGGACTTATGGCAACGATGATGACCGAAGAAATGAAAAAAGAGAGAGAGAAATATTTTGAAGATCTTGCAAATTTATCCGCCGAAACGGTTGAATATGTAAGAGGAATCCCCGTTGTAAAAACATTTGCACAAAGCGTTGAAAGCTTTCAACGACTGCATTCTTTGATTATCCGCTTAAAGGAAACGGTGATGAAACTTACCGTTATGTATAGAAATAAAATGTCTCTATATGAAGCGATTACGGCATCTACAGCATTTTTCCTGGTCCCTGTGGCAATCCTGTTGATAGGCAGAGGAGAAGAGATTCGTACGGTCTTAGGGAACTCCATTATTTACCTATTACTCGGTCCGACTTTCGGTATGTTTATCATGAGAAGCACAACCATTACACAATTCAGTTTTTTTGCAACAACAGCTCTGGATAACATTGACAATATATTGGATTATGAAGAACTGTCTTATGGAGAAAAACAGGACTTTAGTGAAGGATTGGAGTTTAAAAATGTGTCTTTTTCCTACGGAGATGAAAAAATTCTTGATCAGGTTTCGTTTCGTGTCAATCAAGGAGAAAGCGTAGCACTTGTGGGACCGTCGGGAGGCGGAAAAAGTACGATAGCAAGGCTTGCAGCGAGATTTTATGATGCCGACAGCGGAGAGGTGTTACTTGGAAAAACCAATATTCAAGAATATGAAAAGACTGCTCTTATGAAAAAGATTGCATTCGTGTTTCAGGGATCAAAATTATTTAAAATAAGTCTTAAGGAAAATTTGCTGTTAGGAAAGTCGGATGCCAGCGACAAGGAAATAGAGGATGCTCTTGTAAGTTCAGGTTCCAAGGAAATTGTAGATACTCTTGAAAAGGGATTAGAAACAGTTTACGGAACAAAAGGGACCTACTTTTCCGGAGGAGAGGTTCAAAGACTTACAATCGCAAGAGCATTTTTAAAGGATGCTAAGCTGTTGATTTTAGATGAAGCCACTGCTTTTGCCGATCCGGAAAATGAATATATGATTCAAGAATCTTTTAAGAAACTTGCCAAAAACAGAACGACGCTTATGATAGCACACAGACTCTCAACGGTGGTAAATGCCGACAGAATTCTTGTAATCGACAAAGGTAAGCTTGTAGAAGAAGGAACACATGACGAATTACTTCAAAAAGGAGAAGTTTATAAAAAACTTTGGGAAGAATACCAAAGAGCGGTCAACTGGAAAATAGGAGGTCAAAATGCTTAGATATTTTATAACAAGATATGCTATGACGGAAATAGGAGCAAAAAATCTTAAAAAATCTATTTTCTCACATACCATCTTAAATATAACAAAATTATTTCCGCCTATCATAGCTTTTACGTTTTTATTTCAATATTTGGGAAGATTAGAAGGAACGGAAGACTCCTTAAGCCTTTCATCAATCACCTATATTGTCATCATTATAGGGATGCTGCTGCTTATGTATTTTGTTGCAAGATGGGATTATGTAAGGCTTTATAACAATGTATATGAAGAAACGGCGAGTTCAAGAATAGAGATTGCAAATAGAATGAAAAAGCTTCCTCTTTCTTATTTTGGAAAACGAGATTTAACAGATCTTGCTACAACTATGATGGGGGATATTACCTTATATGAAGAAATATTTTCTCATGCAGTCCCCCACATCTATTCGACAATCATATCCACAACAATTCTATCCCTTATGGTCTTAAATTATAACTGGAAATTAGGAATTGCTGCATTTTGGGTCATCCCTGTAGCCATACTTATTTTTTCTCTTTCTAAGAAAAAACAAAGAAAAACCATAGATAAGTGGATCAAAAGCAGCAGGCTTGTTTTTGATGATTTACAAGAAAACATCGAGCAGATAGAAGAAATCAAATCGTATAATTTGGAAGAAAAATCGATTCACCATTTTTTTGAAAAATTAAACGATGCCACGAAAATCAAATTGGAAACGGAATTTGTATCGGGGATATCCATTGCCTTTTCGGGAATTCTTTTAAAACTTGGAATCGTTACGGTAGCAATTGTCGGAGCGAACATGATGATTGTCGGAGAAATTAATATCCTTGTTTATATCGTATTTTTAATAATAACCTCAAGCATATATCTGCCCATTGAAAATATCTTGGGATTTATGGCACTGATTACTCTTCTTGACGGTGTCATTGCAAGGATGAAAGAAATCAAAACAATGCCGATTCAGGAAGGAAAAACCGAGATGAAGTTAAAAAATTATGACATTGAATTCAAAGATGTTTATTTTACTTATGATGAATACTCGGTCATTAACGGTGTCAGCTTTACTGCAAAGCAGGGAGAGGTAACGGCACTTATCGGTCCCTCCGGGAGTGGAAAAACAACTCTTACGAAACTTGCTGCAAGATTTTGGGATATCAACAAAGGACAAATCCTTTTAGGCGGAGAAGATATCAGCAAAGTGGATCCGGAAACTCTTTTAAAGAACTTTTCCATCGTTTTTCAAGATGTCGTCTTATTTAATGCCAGTATAAAAGATAATATCGGAATAGGAAAAAAAGGGGCGAGTGAGGAAGAAATCAGGAAGGCTGCACATATTGCAAGATGTGATGAATTCATAGAAAAAATGCCGGAAGGAATCAATACGATAATAGGAGAAAACGGGGAAAGACTTTCCGGAGGAGAAAGACAGAGATTATCCATTGCAAGAGCCATTCTAAAAGATGCACCGATCATCTTAATGGATGAAGCTACAGCATCCCTTGATGTGGAAAATGAAAGTCTGATTCAAGAAGCTCTGTCAGAGCTGATTAAAAATAAAACCGTTATTGTCATTGCTCATAGAATGAGAACGATAAGAAATGCAGATAAGATTGTTTTGTTACATCAAGGTAAGATTGAAGCATTAGGAACGGATGAAGACCTTAGGAAAAACTCTAAATTATATCAAGATATGATTGCAAAATCCATGTCGTAGTATAACAGAAAGAAGAGTTGAGAATGATATTTTCATTAGAAGGAGAAGGTAGAATTTTATGAATACAAATAAATTAAAAATAAAAGATTTGGTCACAATAGGTGTATTTACAGTGATATATTTTATAGTTATGTTCGGTGTGGGAATGATAGGCATGATACCTATTTTGTTTCTTATATATCCCACAATCTTAGGCATTGTAACAGGAGTGATAATCATGCTTTTTATGGCAAAAGTCCAAAAACCTTTCGCATTATTTATACTCGGTATCATATCCCCTTTGATTATGTTTTCCATGGGACATACCTATATAACGCCTGTTCATGCTCTAATTGTAATGACCATTGCAGAGCTTATCAGAAAAACGGGAAATTATAAAACATTTCATTATAATATGCTATCTTTTGCAGTATTTAATACCTGGATTTGCGGTTCTCTTATGCAAATGCTTCTGGTAAAAGACAGATACCTTGAAATGTGTTTACAAATGATGGGAGAAGAGTATACAAGGGGACTTGAAAGACTTATTACTTATCCGAATATGGCTTTGGTTTATATAGGTGCTTTTGTGGGAGGAATCATAGGGGCTTATATCGGAAAAGCATTTTTGAAAAAACATTTTGAAAAAGCGGGTATAATATAATGCCCGTTTTCTCCGACAATCCTTATAACCCTAATCCTATCACTAAATTTTTGGTGACATTTTTGAGCGGACTCACAGTTCTTAACAATATAGAATTTTGCCTTGAACTGGGAATTGTTTTGTTGATTTCCATTCTTTTTTACAAAAATAGCTTCAAAAGGGATGCGATAAAAGGAATCCTGTTCTTTGCTGTCTTTTCTTTATTACCAAACTTTAAGATGATTGAGGGAGCTCCTGTGATAATAAAGATGTTTTTTATGCTCTTTATTGTATTTAGAATGTTTTATCTTCCATACCTGTCAGGTAAATTTTTGATAAAAACATCCGATGTGGGAAGTATCATATCCTCTATGGATATGCTTAGAGTTCCCAAAAATATTTCGATACCTGTTGCCGTCATGTTTCGTTTTTTTCCTTCTTTTAAGGAAGAGAAGGATAATATAAAAACGGCTATGAAGATACGAGGAATTCCTTTTAAAAATCCTATTTCATATTTGGAATATGTAATAGTCCCTCTGCTGATCATTTCATCAAATATTGCAGATGATATTTCAAAAGCGGCGGAAACAAGATGTATTGAAAATCCAATTAAGAAAGAAAGATATATATCCGTAAGGATAAAAGGCATTGACTTTGTTTATGCAGCTTCAGTTTCAATACTGGTGATAGGAGGCTGGCTATGGTAGAAATTAAAAATTTAACACTGTCTTATCAGAAAAATGAAAAAATCTTACAAGATATTTCACTAACTATAAAAAAAGGGGAATGTATATTACTTACAGGCAGGAGTGGTAGCGGAAAATCTTCTGTTATCAATTCTATCAATGGTTTGTCTACAAGATATGATGGAGCTACATTAAGCGGCGAAATAAAGATAGAAGATAAAAACACGAAAGAGCTTGAACTTTATGAAATATCCATGTTGGTGTCAAGTGTTTTTCAAAATCCCAAAACTCATTTTTTTAATGTAAATACTACCATTGAATTATTATTTTATTTGGAGAACATAGGCTTATCAAAAGAAAAAATGGAAGAAAGACTTCATGAAATGCTTACAATTTTTCCAATAGAACATCTTTTAAACAGAGATATTTTTAAGCTTTCAGGTGGAGAAAAACAAATTCTTTGTATTGCGGCAAGTTATATATCAGGCACAAATAGAATCGTTTTAGATGAACCATCCTCAAATCTTGATGAAAATAATATTGAGATTATAAGGGAAATGCTTTTAAAACTTAAAAACAGAGGAATCACTCTCATCATTTCAGAACATAGAATATTTTATCTCATGGATATTGCAGATAGAATTTTCTTAATGGAAAATGGGAAAATACAAAGAGAATATACGATAGACGATTTTAAAAAATTATCTTTGACAGAACTAAACAATTTAGGCTTGAGAGACAAGCAGAAAACAAAGCTTAGTCTGCCTAAAAATCAAAATCAAGGCAACTTCGAAGTTAGAAATATAGAATTTCCGTTTAAAGGGACGGACAAAAAGCTCCGGCTAAAAAACAGGATATTTGAAACAGGAAAAATATATGGAATCCTAGGAATGAATGGACTTGGCAAATCAACTTTTATCAGATGCCTGATAGGAGTCGAAAAAAACTCTAAGGATGAAATTTATTTCAATGGCAATAAACTCTCTAAAAAAGATAGACTTAAACTTTCATCTCTTGTCATGCAGGATGTGAACCACCAGCTTTTTACAGATTCTGTCATAAAGGAACTAAGTCTTGGAATAAAAAATATTGAAAAAAATAAGGTGGAGGATATCTTGAAAAAACTTGACTTATATGAGTTTAAAGACTCTCATCCCATGAGCCTTTCAGGAGGGCAAAAACAAAGAGTGGCAATCGCCTCGATTTTATTAAAAGACTCAAAATTTATATTTTTTGATGAACCGACAAGTGGAATGGATTATGTAAATATGATAAAAATATCTGAACTTATCCGTCAAAATAAAAAAGACAGTAATATCATCTTCATTGTTTCACACGATATTGAATTTTTAAATGCAACAGCTGATTCTGTTGTCCATATTTATTAAAATATTAATTTTTAAATCATGGAATCTATTTATACAAAAGGATGGAGGAGGATTTTATGGAAAAAATTTATAATGCATTGAATTCCAATGGAATCTTTATCTGTATAGCGGACGGTATTGAGGAAGATTATAGTAAACCTTGGGATATGGTTGTTTCATGGTTCATATACAGAATGAAGGATATGCATATGGAAGTAGGCAAAGATATGGTGAAAGATTCCGCAATAAAGGCAGGCTTTGTTTCATTAGAAAAAATGTCTGTTATTTCCTCCGGGGGACATCTTGACATCGATATTCTTCAGAAAATCGTTAAGGAATGACAAAGAGTAAATCATTTCAAATTCAAAGCCCAAAACGAAGATTTTAACACTTTTTTCGCTTTGGGCTATGATTTTTTTACTGGAAAAGAAAAATTTTATTCAATCGATGCTTTAAAATTATTTAAAAACGATATTTAAATCCTACATAGACATTTCTTCCATTTGCCGGATGATATACCTTCTGAGAAGCAAAAGGACTTCGCATAATCGCTACACTGTGAGCATATTTTTTATCGAATAGGTTTTTAGCTCCCCCATAAATTTCCATTCCATTTTGAAAATGGTAGGAAAGATGAAGGTCCCATGTTGTGTAAGAATTTTCTTTTGAAAATTCATTTTTAAAATCGTCGTCAGCATAAGCCTTCGATTGATAATATACATCCGTATTGATATGAAATTGTTCTGTAACATGATAGCTGGCTCCCAAATTCACAATCCATTTCGGAACTGCCGGGAACGTTTTCCCTTGATAGATTCCACTTTCTATCTTGGGATGGATATAGGAGATATTTTCTCGTAGGGACAGCTTATCCAAATAATGAATCAAGGAGATTTGAGCTCCCCTTCTTCTTGTTTTCCCATCAAAATTTCTTGTTTTGACTTGATACAATCCCGTTTTATCGTAATATACTTCATTTCGAGTATCCATCCAGAAAATAGAAGTCGAGAAAAGAGTGTTCGCAAGGTAATCTCGCCATCCCAGTTCATAAATACTGTCTTTTTTCGTTTTCACATCTCCGGCCCATGCCTCCATATCCCCGATACTTGGGGTCCTCATCGAATTTGTGTAATTGAAATACAAGTTTCCGCTGTCGGAATAAAGATAATTGACTCCCAGTTCAAAGCTGTTGTTATTGGAAGAAGTGGAGGATACAGGATTTGCTTCCAACAAATTCCAAACAGGACCGTAAACTTTGGAAGTGTAATCATAATTTACCCTTTCTCTTCGATAACCTTGTGTAAATTCCCAATTCTTAATACCAATTTTATTCATGAGATAGAGAGCCTTCGATTTTCTGGTATCGTTCGGAGCCTTTTTTCCATTCAATAGAAAAGTATCCTTCCATTCCCTCTTTCCGTTTCTAATGTCCCCACCGACGATGACATAACTATTGTTTCCGTAGAGATACTTTATCTGCGGAGTCACAAAATATTCTTCCATTAGAAAATGTTGATTTTCATTTTTTCCGTGATGATAGCCTCCATAAAGTAAAAAATCAAGCTTATCACTCCATTTTTTATGATAGGATAGATTCCAGATATCCGTGACATCCTCTATGTAGTTACCTGTCATTCCCGCTTGTTTCGGATTTTCTTCATACTGTTTTTTGTTCAGAAAAGTGGTAAAATAATCTTTGCTTTTCATATGACTGTAACGTAATTCAATACTTTGGTCTTTCCCTTCCTTTTTCCCGCTCAACCAAAAACTGTCTTTCCTATCTTTTTTATGTCTGTAGTCGAAAGTCTTTCCACTCATCATGTCAATCCCATGTGCTCTATCTCTCCAATCCATAGAAGAATATCCTGAATAGGAAGCTTGGAGAGAAAAGTTTTTATTCATTTGACCTCCTATTCCCAGATGGATTCTTCCCGTTTTCCAAGAACCATATTCCAAATCGACATTTCCATAATATTTTTTATTCTTCATTGTCTGTGTGATAATGTTGACAACTCCTCCCGCAGCACCATCTCCATACATCAAAGCTCCTCCTCCCTGAATGATTTCAATTCTCTCAATTTCAGAAACAGGAATGGAATTGACATCAAAAACTCGAACTCCACTTAAGGGAACCCCATTGAGAAGTAACAGAGTGGAAGTCAAACTGGAAGCCATTCCGGCTCCCCTTAAATCAATGACCGGAGGAGCTCCATCCAAGTTCCGTATGAGAAGCCCCGGAATTCCCTTCAAAGCATCTTCTACATTCAAAGCTCCTTTTTCTTTTATTTCTTCTTTGGTAACCACACGAACATTTTTTGCAGTCCTGTGGGGAGAACTTCCAAAAGAATCCATACTGACAATTGTTTGCTCCAATGTCACAGTGGGATCCTCTTTTCCAAAAACTGTTTGAACAGTTGCCAACATGAAAATAGACAGTAAGTAAAAATTTTTTTTCATAGCTTTCCCCCTTTTTTCTTTTATTTTTTAATATTTAAATATAAAAAATTATTTTTTTCTTTCTAGAAAATTCTAAAAGTATCTTTTCATTTTCTTTGTTCAAAAAAGAAATCTTAAAATTCATGTTATAATTTCCTTAAGAATAAAATATCTTCTAGCACGTGTTATCTGTTATCCAAGCTTTCATACTGTTTATTTGTCTTCACCTTCATCTTGTGTCCAAGATTTTGAGGTCAATACAATTCTTCATTTCCAGTTTTCTTCCGAAGTCTTGATTTCTCTTTTCATTCTATCTCTCAGACTTCCTATCCATTCATAGCTTGCCGGAAGCAACAAAAGAGTCAAAAAGGTTGAGAAAGTCATTCCGAACATAACGGAAATTCCCAGTCCTTGATAGACTTCACTCCCTTCTCCCAATCCCAATGAGAGAGGAAGCATTCCAAAGATAGTGGTAAGGCTTGTCAATAAAATCGGACGTAAACGAAGACTGCAAGCTTTTTGAATTGCCTCTTGTCGGGAATTTCCTTTCTTTTCTTCCTGCTGAATAAAGTCCAGTAAGACAATGGCATTGTTTACCACAATTCCAATCAACAAAATAATTCCAACCATAGCTACCGCATCCATGGTATGTCTTGTAATCAAGAAACCAAGAATCACACCGACCAAAGCAAATGGAATACTTCCCATGACAAGGAAAGGAAACAATAAGCTTTCAAATTGGGCTGCCAACAGAGCATAAATCAGAAATAGAGAAAGAAAAAAAGTAAGCAGTAAATCTTTCATCATCTTCTGCATTTTTTCAGCCTCTCCTCCCCAACGATATTGAATGGAGGAATCCTGATTTTTTTCCTGAAAAATACGAACAAACTCCTTCTGAATCTTTCGCATTCCCCGTCCCGCATCGTTTGCATAGAGACTCACTCGATACAGTCTATTTGTTTTATCAATGCTGAGAGAATGTTCGCTTTCCTGAAAATCTGCTATTTCCTGTAGACTCACAAAGGATTTTTCAGCTATTTTTACTTTCAGATTTTTTAATTGTTCCAAAGATTTTCTGGCTTCTTTCGAAAGTCGAATCAATACTTCCACTTCTTCATTTCCGTCTTTGATGCTGATGCTGTTGTTCCGATCGCCTCCCAGTAGAAAATAACTGATACTTTGCTCCAAGTTTCTGACATCTCCTCCCAAAGCTTCCAATTTTTCTCTGCGAAATAAAATTTGTATTTCTTTTCCACCGGAATCCAGACTGGAGCTGATATCGGAAATTCCTTGTATCTTCGGAAGTTTTTCCTGCATTTGATAAGCAATTCGTTTCAAACTCTCCGCTTGCGTCCCTATTATTTGAAATTCCACATCTTTCTTCGGTTTCCCTTTCGCATATTCATAGAAAAAAGTGCTTCTGATATCGGGAATTTTCTCTATTTCTCGACGAACTGTTTCCACCACGTCGAAAAGACTTTTCTCTCTTTCTCCTTTCGAGCCAATGTCAACATTTAAAGAAATGGTTCCTTCCCGTTTTTGAAGAATGGAAAAGTAACTTTTCGTATGTGCTTCCTTTTTCACAATATCTTCCATTCTCCTCCTCAATTCTTCTATTTTCTCCAAGTCACTTCCTTTCTTAAATTCCGCTATCACAGAATAGTATCCGTAATCCTGTTTCGTCATAAAGGCGAATCTGATATAACGAAGCCCCGCTCCGAGAATGAAAAAACTCAAAAAGAAAGAAGCCAAAACCATTCTTCCTCGATATTTTAAAAAGAATTTCAAGATTTTCTGATATATTTTTTGGACTCTGCGAAAATATTTCCCTCCGCTTTGTAAGAGATTTCTCCTGTCAAAGAACTGAGCGGATAACATGGGAATTAAGCTAAGCGACACGATAAGGGCGGCAAGATTGGAAAAAATAATCGCCCAAACTATCTCTTGAAACATTTCCTTCATAATTCCTTCCGTGAAAACGATGGGAAGAAAGACGATGACACTCGTGAGAGTGGAGGCAAGAATCGAAGAAAAAACTTCTTTTGTTCCGATAAAAGAAGCTTTTTTCACATCTTTTTCCTCTTCCTGAACATGTCTATAAATATTGTCCACGACAACCACGGCATTGTCTGTAAGCATTCCCACTCCGATAGCAAGCCCCATTAAAGAAATTAAATTCAAAGTGGCGTTCATTCTTTTCAACAGAAAAAAAGTAATCGAAATTGCGAGAGGAAAAGCAATTGTGATAATCAAGGTGACCTTTTTATTTTTCAAAAAAAGCCAGAGAAAAAGGCTTGCTAAAAGCAATCCCTGCAAAGCACTTTTCCCAACGGTATAAATTGATTTTTGAATACTGTCTGCGGAATCAAATATCTTTTTATATTCCATATTGGAGGGCATGGTCTTTTTCATTCTATGAAGAAGTGTCATAATCTTTTGATTGATTTCCACAGTGCTTCCGTCCACCGATTTTGAAATGGCTATTGTGGTAGCAGGATTTCCGTTATGAAAACCCAGATTGATGACATCCTCTTGAGAAATGATCACTTTGGCAATATCTTTCAAACGAAGAGTATTTCCATTGGCATGAAGAATAATATTTTCATATTCTGAAACGGTTTTTAACTCTCCAAGAGCTTGAATCATGTATTCTTCTCTTCCATTCATCAGAGTACCCATAGGAAAGACCACGGAGGATTCTCGTATTTTTTGATAAAGCTCCATAGGACTTAGATTGAAGTTCGCCAATGTAATCGGATTTACTTGGATTTGTATCTGCTTTTTAAGAGCTCCTAAAATAGTCACTTCCGCAACTCCGGGAATGCTTTCCAAATTAGGTTTTACATGCTCTTCCAGATAGGAAGACAATTCTTTTTCATTCGGAGAAGTAAAGGTCAAAAAGAGAGTAAAGGCTCCCGTTCCCATCTCCATTTTTTTCACCAGTGAATTTTTGGCGGAATTCGGTAAGTCATTTCGAATTTGAAAGATTTCCCTTTGAATTTCCATGACCTTATTCTCGATATTCGTTCCATATTCAAATTCGACAGAAATCAAAGAATTTTCATAGCTGGAAGTGGAAGAAATATTCTCGACTCCCTCGATGTTCGGAAGTACTTTTTCAATTTTATTACTGATTTGTTTCTCCACATCCTGTGCGGATGCTCCCGGCCAGTGTGTTGTAATTTTTACCACAGGGTATTCCATATTGGGCAGCAATTCCGTTTTCATATCGAACAAAGAAAAGAGTCCTAAAAGAAATAAGCTTAAAAAAATCATACTGACGGCAATCGGTTTTCGTATCGAAACTTCTATCCATTTCATAGCTCTTCTCCTTTCTTCATTTTTCCTTCTCCCATATGAGTTTTTTTCTCTTCTCGTACTTTCTCTCCATCCTGCAAACCGAATAATCCTTTTACGACAACTCGATCTCCTTCCTGAATCTCCTCGGAAATGATTTCTGTATATTCTCCGCTTTCAGCTCCTGTTTGGACTTCGATTCTGACTGCCTTTCCCTCCACAATTTTGAAAAGATAGGGGATTAAATTTCGAATAAAAATTGCTTCCTTTGGAACGGATAAAACCTCTTTCCTTTCGACTGGCAGCTGAATGGAAGCATACATACCATCCTTAAGCTCTCCTCTTTCGTTCGAGAGTAGCAATTTTGTCATAAAGTTCTTTGTATTTGGCTCCGCTATCGGATTGATTTCTTCTATCGTCGCCTCATATTCCTTCCCCAAACTTTCTACCCACAGCTTTACGTGACTGCCTTCTCCCAGCTTGGAAACATATTCTCCCGGCAATCCGATGTAAGCTTGCATCTCACTATCGTTCAAAACAGTGAAAACCTCTTCCTTCGCTTTGACATAATTGCCCTCCTTTCCGAATAAATTTCCAATTACTCCGCTAATATCCGCCCGTCTTTGTAATTTATCATAATCACTTTTTGCACTTTGGAACAAAGCCTTTGCAGCCTCATACTGTCCTTTGGCTGCCACATAGGAATTTTCATAATTCACATACTCCAAATGAGATACCAGAGCTTTCTCATACAACTCTCGAAATTTACGATAGTTTCCCTCTGCAATTTGATAAGATGATTTTGCACTTTGTAAATTTGCCAGAGCTTGTAAATAGGAAGCCTTGGTTCCCGCATCCGAAAAAAGTATGACCAAGTCTCCTTTTTTCACAAAATCTCCATTTTTTTTATAAATCTTTTCAATGCTTCCTCCCTTTTCCGTGCTGTGTCTTACCTTTTCTTTCGGCTCCAAAACGGCATCTGATTCAAAAGTTTGGAAGAGTTCATGGAATGTGATTCTTTCACTGACAACATTTTTGACAGGAGTATTCACTTCCTCCTCCGTTTTCTTTTCACAGGCTGTCCACAAAAATATTCCGAGCAGCAATCCCCTTATGATTATTTTCTTCATAGCTTCCTCCTATACTAACAATGATTGATAATATTCAAATGCATAATAATACTCCAATTCTGTTTGATAATAGCTGACTTTAGCTTCTCGCAGCTGTTTTTCGGAATCCAAATAATCTACTACGGAAATCAGACCGGCATCATACTTTTCCTGTTCCATTTGAAAATTCAATTCTGCCGTTTCCAAAGCTTTCGTTTTGGAGTCTCGCAAGATTTCCAAACGACATAAGTCCAAATAAGCTTCCCGTAATTTCAAACGAAGCGAATCTTGTATCTTTTCTTGTGAAAGTTCCTGTGTCTCCTTTTCCAAAGTCGCAACTTTGTAGCTATCATATTCCCTTCCAAAAGAGAAAAGCTTCCAACGAACTTCCACACCTCCAATCCATTCCATGTCTTTCCTACTTTGATTGAAAGTTCTTCTTTCTCCCACATTTTCATAACTTGCGAAGAGATTGATTTCAGGCAGCATTTCTCCCGCTCTTCCCCTTTGCTCCGCTTTTGCAATTTCCAGTCGATATTTTGCCGACAATACCGACATACTTGTTTCCATTGCCTGCTTCCTATCCTTGTCAAAATCAATCTTGGCACTGCATTGCTTGGGAACAAAAAATTCCTGAATTTCTATTTTCTCATCCTTAAAAAGTCCCATTTGAATTTTTAAGTTTTCCGTTTGCACTTCTATCTCATTTTTTGCCTTCTCCATTTGAGATTCTACCGATAATAGATGATATTCCGTTTTCAATAAATCTGTTCTTGTAATCAGTTGCAGCTCAAGTTGTACTTTCTGTTTTTCATATCGTTGCTCCAATTGTTTTTTTGAATATCTCAAGGCTTCCAATTCCTTCTTGGCTCTTATGATATGAGAGTAGATTTGAATGGTTTTTAATCTTGTTTCTATTTTTTTCTGTAGATACTCTATTTCAAAAAGACTTTCATAATACTTTGCTCCTTGTATTTCGGCAACAATACTCCCTCCTTGAAAGAGAGGCTGTGTAAGAGTAACGGATTGACGATAGCCTATCTTTTCTCCTTGCTTTTCCGTTCTGTTTTTTGCCTGCATTCTTTCATATTCACTTTGCTGATAGCTTCCTGAATATACAAGGCTTGGCAGAGCTTTTTTTATGGCTTGCTTTGCTTTAATTTTGGAGGAGAGGAATTTTTTTTCAGCAATTTGCACTTCTCTACTGTGTTTCAAGGCTCTCGCAATCGCTTCCTCCAGAGTGATCTCTCCGGCAAACAGGACAGTCCCTGTTAAAAAAAATATGGCTGCTATTTTTTTCATCATTTTCTCCTTTCTCCTTTTTAAATTTGAATAAAAATTCAATATTTAGCCGAATTTTTTTACTTTTACCAAAGTTGCTCATCCTATCTTTTTTCCTTTTTTCATGAAAGGAGATACTGTTTCTACAATACCCCCGCTCTTTCAAAGTATGGATCCCTCATACTGTGCTTTCCACAATTTTGCATAATAAGCATTTTTTTTCAAAAGCTCTTCATGCTTTCCTCTTTCCAGCAAGTTGCCTTTTTGGAATACAAGAATTTGGTCGGCTTTCTGAATAGTCTTTAAATGATGAGCAATCACAAGAACCGTTCTGTTTTTAGCAAGTTCCGTGATAGCATCCTGTATCAAAGATTCATTGATAGGGTCAACGTTGCTTGTCATTTCATCCAGAATTAAAATTGGGGCATCCTTAAGAAAAGCTCTTGCAATAGATATTCTTTGTCTTTGCCCACCTGAAAGCAGCCCTCCGTTTTCTCCAATATCCGTTTCATATCCTTTCGGCAAACTCATAATAAAGTCATGTATTCTTGCTTTCCTTGCCGCTTCCATGATTTCTTCTTTTGTTGCTCCTTTTTTCCCTACTCTGATATTTTCTTCCACACTATTATCAAACAACTGTACATTTTGCATAACAATACTGATACGATCCAAAAGTTCATCATATGGAATTTCTCTTATATCAATTCCTCCGAGTGTAATTTTTCCTTTCTCTACATCGTAAAATCTTAATAATAAGTTAGTTATAGTCGTCTTACCTGAACCTGATTCTCCAACAAGTGCTGTCATTGTGTTTTCATCAATACCAAAGCTCAAGTTCTCCATTTTGAACTCATCTTTTTCATAAGAAAAATCAATATTTTCAAAGGCTATATCATTCCTCTTTGGAATAATACCGTCTATCTTATCCGGTATGACATCTGCATATAAAATTCTTCCTAATCGTTCATAAGAATCTACTGCCGAGATATAATACATATAATGTTGTTCCATCGAGGCAAAAGGCTTATAGAACTCCTTTGAAATGACAGCAAAGATAAGAAAATGAAATATTTTCAGATTACCGTTTAGTACCAATACAACTCCCGATATAAGAAGCGATAAATATCCCATATCAAGTAAAAATCCGAATATGGATAATTGTTTTGCCTTAAATCTTGAAGCCGCTTTGCTTGTTTTCCCAAATTTCTTTGTTCTTACTGCCAGTTCGTCATCTAAACTTTTATTGTTAGAAAAGCTCTTCAATACAGGTATCCCTCTAACATATTCAACAAATAAGCTGACCATATCCAAAAGAGCGGAATTATTTTTGTTCTCAATTTTCTTGGACTGATTTATGCTCATCGCTAAAAATACGAGTGCAATAGGAACAGATACTGCCATGATCAGTGCCGACTTTATATCAATGCTTGCAAGACCGATGAATACTATTATCGCTATTAAAAAATCTCCAAACATTCTTGACCACATATGCCCCACAACCATAGACATATTGTCAACATCCTTATGAAGTATTGTATTTATCTCACCAAGTCTTTCCTTGCTATAAAATCCTAAACTGAATTTTTTCAGCTTAATAATCATTTGTTCTCTAATCTGCTGAACAATATCAAAACCCGCACTATGCTTTTTCATATCCGCAAGCATATTGCAAATGCCTTTGAATACAACAAGCAGTGCAATCGCAATAAAATATTGATATAGTCTCTCTACACTTGTTCCATCAAAGATTTGGAAGAGGATAGAAAAGACAATAACAATCATAGTGATGGAACTTAGTCCATAAAGAGCAAAAAATATGCTTGATATGATTAAATCTCTCTTGCCTGTTTTTGTAAGCAGTTTTAACATCTCCCTAAACATTTTCTGTTATCACCTCTTTCAAATTCCAGCTGTCGACCTTATTTTGAGCTTCCACCATCTCACGATAAAAATCACAACGATTCATCAGTTCTTCATGCCTTCCTGTATCGAGAACAAGCCCTTTATCCATAACAATAATTTGATCCGAATTTCTGATTGTATTTAAGTGATGAGCAATGGTAATGACAGTTTTCTTCTTACTTAAATCATCAATGGCTTCCTTAATAAGCTTTTCATTCTCGCTGTCCACCGCTGCCATTGCTTCATCCAGTATAAGAATAGGGGCATTTTTCAGTATCATTCTGGCAATGGAAATCCTTTGTTTTTCCCCTCCTGAAAGTTTCACTCCCATTTCTCCAATTCTTGTATCATATCCATTTGGCAATCTTTTTATAAAATCATGACACCTTGCTTTTTGTGCGGCTTCTATCACTTCTTCTTTCGTGGCTCCCGCTTTCCCGATAGCTATATTTTCAAAAATACTGAAATCAAAAAGAATAACTTCCTGCTGAACACTTCCTATCAAGGCGGATAGACTCTCCTGAGTATACTTCTTTATCTCTTTCCCTCCTATCTTAATCTCTCCGCTATCGACATCCCAAAATCCCATCAGTAAATTGGATATGGTACTTTTTCCGCAACCGCTTGCTCCCACGAAAGCATTCAGACTATTTTTCTTAAAAATAAGATTGATATCTCTTAATTGAAAACTATCTTTTTTATATGCAAAGTTCACATCTTTCAATTCTATCTCCCCAAATTCCAAGCTTTCCTCTCTCTTTTCTTTTGGAAGAGGAACGAGTAAAATTGTTCCGATTGCCTTGAGGGCTTCTTTAAAAACAATTGAAAAATGTTGTAAAGTAGCAGTCTTGCTTATAGAGGCGGTAAATGCAGAAGATAGTATAATTGCCAGAATAAATTTAGCTGTTGTTATATCTCCATGGTAAAGAAAGATACTTCCCAAAATCATAACGACAACCACTCCAATTTCCATGAAAATATCAATGAGTCCCATGGGAATAGTAACGGCTCCCATACTTTTTTTCACCCAATAAACATACTCTCTTGCTGTCTTTAATGTTCTTTCACTGATTGCTTCTTCTTTTGCAAAAGCCTTAAGCACGGAAATATTTTTCACATATTCCATCAGTTCTTCTCTCATTCTGTTTTCATGATTAAAATAAATCCCGAAATTTTTATTCATCGTATTCTGAGAAAGAACCTTTACCAAAAACATCAGAGGAACTCCGACAATCATTCCAAGTGCAAGACGGAAATCTACAAAAATCATTACTATGAAAATAATACTTGGAAGAAGGGTCACTGACATGATTTCAGGTAGACCATGAGCGAGATAAATCTCAACCTGTTCCACATCGTGCTGCATAATATTGGTCAGTTCTCCGGTATTATGTTCTTTGAAAAATCCTAATTTCAGTTTCTTCAGATGATTTATTATATTCAGTCTAAGCTTTGTCAGTGTTTCATAAGCCTTTTCATGTGCAAGTTTTGTAGAAAAATAAGAAAACATTCCTTTTAACAGAAAAGACAGACACATTAGTGAAAAAATATATTTCAGCTTTTCTATTTTTATATTCTTCGTAATTAAAAAACTGATTAAATAAACAAGTAATACCTGCGGTATTAAGTCAAACACTATTTTGAATCCTAAGGTTAAATTGGATAAAGTGTTTTTGCCGACAACATTTTTTCTGAATTCCTTTTCAGACATACTAAGCTCTCCTTTCAAAATTGAATAATATTGAATTTAAATTCATTTTTATCTCTTAAAATAAGGGGCTCTCTCAGAATACGTACTGTGCAGCATAGCTCCAATCTTGTGTCCAAGATCAGGGGGACAGTATTTTGAGATAGCCTCTTATAGTGAGAATGATAAGATCTATAACATTGTTTTTATGATATTTATTTTGATTATATTATAAGGATTCTACCCCTTTATAATAGCATTGTGCCATCAGTTTCAACATATTTTTAGCCCACTTTTCGCTTTGATAGTGCCTTGCTATCTCAAGCAGTCCTTCTGTGAAATTGCTTGCTAGAATATGGGCGAGCATAGGATTGTATTTCTCTTTGCCTTGCCTTTGAAAGCTGACTTCAATATGTTTTTGCATTTGTGCAATCAATTCATCCTTTGCTTTCTCATGCTTGGTTCCTGAACTCTTATCCATCAGAATAATAAGCTTTTTACGTTCTTTTAATAATTCATGAATATATTTTTCTCCGACTTCATCAAATCTTTCCGATGCTGTTCCCTCTTCCAAAGCTTCTTCTTCTGCAAAAGCGGGAGCAAAATTTAAATATACGGAACTTACAATTGCCTCAAACAGTTTTTCTTTGTTTGGAAAATAGGTATAGATAAGAGCAACAGGAATGTCGGCTTCTTCTGCAATCTCTGTGAGCTTGGCACTTCGATAATCTTTTTCATAAAACACTTTTTCCGCTGCACTGAGAATCCTATTTTTCACTTCTTCCTTTAAAACTTGAGCCATAACACACCTCTTTTTCTCTTTTACAAATCCTTTACAAAATTGAATTTCTATTTAATAATAAATCTTTATTCATGATTTGTCAAGAAGTTTTCTATAAATCGTCTCTTCTAATTGTTTAATCTGTTGCTGTTGCATTAAAATTAATTTTTCCTGCTCTTGATTTTTCAAAGCAAGCCTTCTCATTTCATTTTGAATTTCTTTGAGAGAAGAAGGTTCCGGAACATTTTTCAAATTCTTTGTGCTTCCTATTTTCCATGTAATACCAAGATTTACCATTGTTTTTATTCGATTTTCGCTTCCTACCGCAATTCCTGCTGTTATCATTATATTTTCATTAAAATAATGTGTTGCTCCTATTGCAATTGCCTGTTTATTTTTGTAATGTCCTATGCCCGACATAATCTGATTTGGAGTACTTTCTTCATATTGTGCAGGGTGTAAAGCAGCTAAAGCTGCACTTAAAGAGCCCACATGGATGATTTCATTTCTCAATTTATGATTATTTTCTTGGATTTCTTTTCTTAATTTTTCTCTTTCTACAATATTTTTCTTTTTTAATTCTTCAATTTCGATTTTATTTTCCACTATATTTACTGTATTTTCTAATATTTCTTCTTGATTTTTATGAATTCCATTTTCATGTTCTTCTATTTTTTTATTATTCTTCATTATTT
>UMKD01043215.1_pt1 | contig 37635 bp, 31 predicted proteins | sample 1966221 | NCBI WGS metagenome assembly UMKD01 (sample SAMEA4836167, study PRJEB28245) | human gut metagenome | biome: gut microbiome; material: fecal sample | place: Denmark | collected 2008
CTGAGGGAGTGATTATCGACGGTACGAAAGAGCATTATGCGATCGATGGGGTAGATTGTACAGAAGTAGCTGCTCCGACGACAGAGAATCCGAATGCTACCATGATACAGTTGACAGTAGCCATTAAAGACGGGAATATTCCGGCTCCGAATGGGGGAATTGCTGTTTATAAATTGAATAATATCGGTGGACTTGCAGCACAAAAACTTTATACCAAAGCAGGATTTTGTGATGAGGTGGTAGCGACGGTGGAAAAACAAGATTAATATATGAAAGTGATGAAAATAATAAACTTAATCATTGGAATAGCATGCCTGTTAGGGGCATGCCATTCCAACCGGATGCGGATTGAAGGAGAAATCGGAGATATAAAGGAAAATAAGATCTATCTCGGGGAAATAACGAATACCTATTATGGGTTGTTCGATCCGATCGATTCGGCTGAAATTGAAGAGGGTAAATTTACTTTTACGGTAGATTGTGCGAAAAAACAAATGCTCTTTCTGGGATTCAGGCCCGGACAAGGAGGAATGGTATTTGCCGAGGCCGGTAATCTGAAGGTAAAACCTGCAACTGTTAAGAAGGGAGGAGTGGTATGGGAAGTTTCCGGGTCTGTCTTAAATGATAAGTATCGGGATTTTATGAAAGCCTGTGCCGTTGTCAGAAACGATCGGTTGCTGGATTCGTTGGATGCCTTGTTTTTTACTGCCCGCGACCGGGAGGACCGGGAGGAAATGGCCCGGATCAAAGAGGAGTCTATGCCTTATTATGAGCAGGCACAGATGGCCGAAGATCAGTTGGTAAGACAAACGGTTGACGGAAATATGGAGAATCCGTTCGGAATTTATTTGTACTACAGTAAATTATTCGGACGGAAAGATTTCTCTACTAAAGAAAATATCGGTGCGGAAAGGGAATACCAGAAAAATTTTGGACCGGAAGCTCAGCAGACTCCTTATATCGCTTTGATGAACGCTCAGCTCGACCGTTATGCGGGATGTGCTATCGGTGCTGTCGCCCCGGAGATTACCGGCCGGGATACGCTGGGTAATCCGATCAAATTAAGTGATTTCAGAGGTAAATATGTTATTGTGGATTTTTGGGATTCTTATTGTCATTGGTGTCGCGAAGAAACACCGTGGCTGAGAAAAGCATTGGAAGCTTTTAAGGGAAAAAATTTTACCATTTTAGGCGTATCGGATGACCGGAAGAAAGAGTTGTGGCTGGCAGCTATCAAAGAAGATCATAGTAACTGGGATCATTTGTTATTGCCTCCAAAAACGGATATTTTTACGACTTATTGCATCAAGGGAATCCCTCACATTATTTTAGTGGGGCCGGACGGGAAAATACTGGCAAAGGAAATGCGGCATGAAGAATTGACCGACGTGCCGGCTAATTTTATAAAGTGAACAGATAGGAGTTTATAATTCCCCCTTTTTCCAATGCTCCGTTTTTTCATATTTATAGTAGGTTTATTTTTTCTTTCTATTCCGATTCCAGGTTTTGTGCCATCGGACCGGTTCGCCTGGACCGGTCCGTTAAGGCTTTCCTTCACTGACCGGCGGAACTCCTCACTTCGTTCGTCAAACACCACCGCTCGGCCGTTCGGAAAACCTAACCGGACCCTCGTTCCCGCTCCAATGGTCCCCGAACACGAACACCGAAGACGAATAAGTAACGACAGAATAATTCTAGGTTTTTCTGTTAAAGCCGGAAAATTTCGATAACCCTTTTCTTTTATAGGATATCTCCCGTAGAAAATACCTATTTTTGTTTAGAGAATAAATAAAAAAGCGGAGACATGTTTTATAAGCAAAACGGAATTGTTGCCGGAATATTGTTGTTGATCTTATTTGCCGGAGCTATCGGCTTAGTCAGTGTACAGTTGGACAAGACGGTGAATCGGATGCATTATTCAGTGGTGGAAGAGATGGGGGAGTACCGGACGGAACTGATCCGGCAGGATTTCCAAAAGACGGCAGAGCTGGTTGAAAGTATGCAGGATTATTTGGCGACACGGGGCTATCAGAAGGAACAATTCGAAGAGTTGATTGCCTTATTGATCCGACAGGATAATAAGGTGAGCCGAATTTGGTTCGAAACGGAAGGGAAAAGAACGATTTGTACCGATTCCGGTATACGGGAAAGTGAAGCCGGACCTTCAAAGGAAAGAAATGGAGGGTTGTATGCCGAAGATTCCACTTATTACTGGACGTTATACGGGCGGCAGGGGGAGGTGGCATTGGGGATCGATATCGCTTTGGATCATTTACATGCTTATTTTTCAAACTTATTACCTGCGGGGAAGAACTATGCTTATATCCTGAACGACTCCGGGGTAATTGTCACCCATCCCGAAGAAAAATGGCTGGGGATGCGGCTCCTCGATTCGCTTGAAAGAAGAAGGGTAAAACAGGTCGTCGGGGAGAATAAGCGGATCCATGTTACCGGTTTTTCGCAGTTTTTACTCTTGCCTGTCGATAAGATTTATTATCCGCTCACGGTGGGGACAGAGAAATGTACGGTCGTCATTAACGTGGTGCAATTGGATAATCAGGAAGCTATGGCCGATTTCCATCGGTATGCTTTGTGGATAGTCGTGTTTACAGTCGTGATTTTTATTGTTTTGCTTGCTTATTCCCAACGGCGGTGGCGGAAAGAATACGATTTACGGCAAAAGGCCGAACAGGAAGCCATCCGGCTGAATTTGCAACAATTGAAAAATCAACTCAATCCTCATTTTTTATTCAATGCTTTGAATTCTTTGAGTGCCTTGATCACTACCGACCCCGGAGTAGCCCGGAAATTTATATTGGAAATGTCGAAAGTGTATCGTTATGTGCTGGAAAAACGGAAAGAAAACCTGAGTAAATTAGAAGAAGAGGTTGAATTTATCCGCCACTATTATTTTCTCCAAAAAATACGTTTCGGGGAACAATTGAATCTGCACCTGGCCGATAATTTGACAACGGTAAACGGGAGGATTCCGGCGATGAGTCTGCAATTGATTTTCGAAAATGCACTTAAGTACAATGAAATTACTCATAGATATCCTTTGGATATCGATATTTATGCGGAAGTTGGAGCGGTGATTGTAGAAAATTCCTATCATCCCCGGACCGATATGCCGGAGGCATCTTTCGGAGTCGGCATGGAGAGTATTCAGGAAATTTATCGTTATTATGCTGACGTTCAGCCGGAATATGAGATAAAGGAAGGGAAATTTATCTGCCGCTTACCTTTGGTTGAATAATTCACTCCTTTTTTATCGTGTTTCATACTTTTATTCGGGGGATTCATTCTGGTTTTTTTTCATTTTATAAAAAATCCCGATAATATTGTAAACTGCATAAATATCGATGAATATTGAATAAACTATATGATGAAAACCAGAACAAATTTAATTGTAGCGTTATTCGCACTCTGTTTTACCGGAACAGTCTCCGATGCTTATGCCTGGGGATGGCATAAAAGAAAATCCGTAAAAAATGATTCGGTCGTAACTTCTGAAAGTAAATACGATGAGTTGGTGAAGAAGGCAAAGACGCGGGAAGGTATGTTTCGTATTCATCAGGTAGAGAAGGATTGGTATTTCGAGATCGACGATTCGTTGATGAACCGTGATCTCCTGATTGTCAATAAAGTTTCCGGTGTACCTTATCAATTGAACGATGCCGGTTTAAATAAAGGGATGGCTTACGAAGATAAGCTGATCCGTTTTCATAAAGATACAGTGCTTAATAAAGTGTGGGTGACAACGTGGAATCCCCGTGTCAGTGTGCCCGAGGGGGATGCTATAGCCCTTTCGGTGAAGGACAACTATCGTGAAGCTGTGATCGAACAGTTTCCGATAGAAGCCTTCAAGTCCGATTCTTCTGCCGTCTTGATCAAGGTGAATAAAGTTTTCGACGGAAGTGAGAAGAGCTTTAACGATTTATACAATAGTATTTCTTTGGGAGCTTCTGTGAAAAAAGAATTGTCCCGGATCGGAGGAATGAAAGCTTTTCCTCAGAATATTGTAGTAAAAGCTTTTCTGACAACCCAGATTACGGAAGGTACCGAGTCGGTACCCTTGACTGTCGAAACGACAACGAATATCGTATTGTTGCCGAAGGTGCCGATGACTCCGCGTTTTGCAGACCGGAGAGTCGGATTTTTTACGACTCCTCACATTTATTTCAATGACAAACAACAGGCGGTGGAAACCCGTGATTTTGTACATCGCTGGCGGCTGGAACCGAAACCGGAGGATATAGAGAAATACAAACGGGGCGAGTTGGTAGAACCGGCCAAACCGATTGTATTTTATATCGACCCGGCAACTCCTGCTCAATGGAGGGAGGAGATTAAAGCCGGTGTTTTTGATTGGCAGGAAGCTTTTGAAGCTGCCGGTTTTAAAAATGCGGTTGTAGCGAAGGATGCTCCGACCGATGATCCTGATTTCGATATCGACGATGCGCGTTATTCGGTGATTACTTATGCGGCCTCGCAGCAAGCGAATGCCATGGGACCTTCTGTGGTCGACCCCCGTTCGGGAGAGATTATCGAAGCCGATGTCGTTTGGTGGCATAATGTGATGACGATGTTACATACCTGGATGCGGGTACAGACCGGGCCTATCGATCCCCGGGCCAGAGCGAATACTTTCGATGATGCTTATATGGCGAGTGCTATCCGTTTTGTATCTTCCCATGAAGTGGGACATACGTTCGGATTGAAACATAATATGGGAGCTTCTTCGTCTTTTCCGGTAGATTCGTTGCGCTCGAAGACCTTCACAGCAAGGATGGGCGGGACGGCTAGTTCGATCATGGATTATGCCCGTTTTAATTACGTGGCCCAACCCGAAGATGAGGTAGAACGAATTACGCCGGTGATCGGGGTATATGATAAATTTGCGATAAATTGGGCTTATCGTTGGCTGGATGTAAAGGATCCGCACGAAGAATTACCTGTACTCAATCAATGGATTACGAAACATTCCGGAGACAAGATGTATTGGTACGGCGAACAACAGGACCCTAAAGATCCGATCGATCCCCGTTCTCAGGATGAGGACCTCGGTGACGATGTGATCAAGGCTAATCGCTACGGTATACAAAATCTGAAACGGATTGTGCCGAATATTGTAGCATGGACCGAAGCAGAAGGACGAGGTTATCTGGAAGCGGGAAAATTATTGATGGCAGTGATCAATCAATGGAAAATGTATGCCGGACATGTAACTGCGAATGTCGGAGGTTTCTATATCAACAATCCGGTGATGGGAGATGATCTGGAACGCTATGTACCGGTAGAGAAAGAACGGCAGAAAGAAGCGGTGAAATATTTATCCGAAGAAGTATTTACCGTTCCTGAATGGTTGTTTGCTGCCGATGTCTGGAAGAAGAGTTTTCCCGTTCGTATTTCCCCCCAGGAAGTAGAATATTCACCTTATAATACTGCCCGGGAATTACAGTATGCCTGTTTTTATGATTTATTGAAAGACGATCGGCTGATGCGGATGTACGAGGCCGAAGCGATGAAGGGAAAGAAAAATGTGTATACACCCGAAGAAATGTTTGCCGATTTATACCAGGTGGTTTTCAAGGGATCCTTACAGGGACGTAATTTGTCTTTGTATGAAAGGATGACCCAAAAGAATTTTATCGATGCTATCATTGTCAGTTCCAATAAAGCGGTGGAAAAAACGACCAAAAAAGCTTTGCATACCGGTTATTGTTGTGGTTTTGCAGCCCGGGAAGCTGCTTTCACGCTCCCCGAACAGCCTGAAACCCGGCTTAGCAATATGCAATATTCTTCTATGGGACGGGTTTCCGAGGCTGTATCGGTGAAGAGAGGAGTTATGTTACAGGTATTAAAATTGGCAGAAAGAAACCGGAATGCAGGAAATGCGGAAACCCGGCAACATTATGAAGATTTGGTTGTGCGGATTAAAGAGGCTTTGAATATAAGATAACATACAAACCTAAATAATAAATATAAATGCGTAAACTATTGATCTTAATAACATTGTGCCTGCCTGTGGTGGTGTGGGCACAGGATATGCGGAAGATTACCGGGCGAGTGCTCGAGGCTGCGAGCGGTGAACCTCTCCCCGGTGCTACGGTTTTTATCGATCCGGATGCTCCTGAAGCTAAAGAATATAATCCTGCGGGGACAGTGACGGATGTAAGCGGAAAATTCGAATTGACCTTGCCTGCTTCGATTCGTTATGTGGTGGTGAGTTTTATCGGATACGAGGCTTTAAAAGCGGATATATCGGGAAAGACCGAATTTACTTTCCGCCTGAAGGAAGAAGTGAGTCAGTTGGATGAAGTGGTCGTTACGGGATATCAGCAGATAGAAAAGCGGAAAGTTACTTCGGCTATTACTACTGTACAGGCAGACGATATTAAAAGTATCGGAGTGGCCAGTATCGATCAGATGCTGGAAGGACAGGTGGCCGGTTTGATGTCGACACCGACGAACGGTGCGCCCGGAGCTCCCGCTAAAATGCGGATCCGGAGTACGGTTTCTCTGTCGGGGAGTACCGATCCGTTGTGGGTACTCGACGGTATGATCCTGGAAGGAAACGATATACCCAAGGATTTTGGAGATAAGGATAATATCGATGAACTGCAGAATACTTCGATCGGCGGGGTCAATCCCGCAGATATCGAGAGCATCACTATATTGAAAGATGCGGCAGCTACAGCTATTTATGGAGCTAAGGCCGCTAACGGGGTGATTGTGATTACGACGAAAAAGGGCCGGCAGGGAAAACTACGGGTGAATTTTTCCGGTGGGGTATTCTATACATTGAAACCTGATTTGGGCAAACTGAATCTGATGAATTCGTCTGAGAAAGTGGACTTCGAGTTGGGATTGGCTTCCCGTTCCGATCTGGATTACCGGAGCGACTATGGTGAAGTGTCCCGTCTGCTGTCAAAATACGGGCAATTGGATGCTTTGAGGGAAAATGGGTTCAACGGTATTTCTTCCGAGGCACAGGGGGCTATCGATGCTTTGCGCGGACAAACTACCGATTGGGGGGATGTGATCTACCGGAATGCAGTCAACCAACAGTATAACCTGAGCATTTCAGGAGGATCGGATAAGGCGACTTATTATTTTTCTGGCGGATATTACAATGAGCAGGGGACGACCCGTAAAACCGGTTTCGAACGCTACAACCTGACTTTGAAAACCGATTTCGATCTGGCTAAAAACCTGAAGGCCGGCGTTTCTCTTTTTTTGAACGACAGTAAGAAAAACGGTTACCTGACGGATGGGGATGCTTTTATCAATCCCGCCAATTATTCACGTAATGCCAATCCTTACTTGCAGCTGACCGATGAAAAAGGAGATTATATTTATGACCCTGATATCGAAGGATATAGTGGCCGTTATGTGAAATTCAATTACCTGGAAGAGGTGGACAATACGGATTATACGCTGAAAAATCGCTCTATAAAGCCTTTGTTTACTTTAGATTACAGGCTGACCGACTGGCTAAAACTACAAACTCAGTTTTCTATGCAGCTGGATCATTCTGCGACAGAAAAGGTGGCGGCTAAAGAAACTTATTATGTTCGTAAATATCGCGAAAAAACAAGAGGGAACGATGGTAGTTATTTTTTGCCCGACGGAGGAATTATACAGAATTCTACCAAAGATATGAATCAATATCACTGGAAATTGCAAGGTGAGTTCAATCAGGTGTTCGGAGAAGTACATGCTGTCAATTATATGGCCGGTATAGAATTACGTCGCAGCAAGGTGACAGACCTGATGACCCGTGGATTCGGTTATGATCCGAATTCGTTGACTACGAAGCCTTTGGTATTTCCTGAAGGAAGTACCCAGATAGATAATGCCGAATTTAAACAGTATAGTAAATCGTTCACGGAGGACCGTTTCCTTTCTGTCTACATGACCGGTTCGTATACTTATAATAACCGTTACACTTTCTTCGGAAGTTTACGGTATGACGGTTCCAATATGTTCGGAGTAGACCGGAAGTACAAATACTTGCCTTTATGGGCTGTTTCCGGTGCCTGGAATATCAACCGGGAGGCATTTTTGAGCGATGCCGACTGGTTGTCCGATCTGAAACTGAGAGCTTCCTATGGGGTCCAGGGAAATGTCGATAAAGATACCTCTCCATTGGTTGTCGGGGAATGGGACAATACCCAGGTTTTACCGGACAATTCCGAGTCCAATATTATCGTATCGTCTCCCCCTAACCAATATTTGCGTTGGGAAAAAACCACCAACTGGAACGGGGGACTCGATGTGGCGGTGCTCGGTAACCGGATCGCGTTTACAGCCGATGTTTACAGACGGGTGAGTGATGATTTGATCGGTATGAGGAGCTTGCCGGGAGAGAACGGTTTCGATTATTCGACCATGAACTGGGCGAAATTGACCAACCGGGGATACGAATTATCTCTGTCTACAGTAAATGTGAAAACAAAGGATTTCCGGTGGGTGATGGATTTTAATCTGGCGCATAATAAGAGTAAGATCAATCGGCTCAATGTCAGGGATAATTCCTATGAACCTTCACGCGAAGGCTATTCTGTCGGTGCTGTATTTTCGCTGAAGACCGCAGGGCTGGATGAAAATGGATTGCAGATGTTTTATAATAAACAGGGGGAAAAGGTTTCTTTCAATGACTTTTTCGGTCTGGAATACGGTTATATGATGGGAGGCCTGATTCCTTTCCTGAAAAGTAACCTGAGTGCAGAAGAATATCGTAATTTATTTACCTACGAAGGTACGACCGAACCGAAATTTACCGGTGGCTGGATCAATCGGTTTTATTACAAGAATTTCGATTTGACCGTATCGGCTTCTTTTGTGTTGGATCAGACCGTGCAGGAACAACCTTTCTATAATCCGGTACAGACTTCACCGGGACAGAATTATTCCCGCCGGATGTCACAGATTTGGTCTCCGGATAATACCTCCGGTAAATATCCCCGTATCATGGGTACTTATACCGAAGGGGAGGAGAATTGGGCTTATCAGTGGCTCGGTATGCTCGATCCCGGTAATTCTTACCGGAAATACGACTACTGGTTCAAGAAGATGAGTTATATGCGCATCAATAGTATACGTTTAGGATATACTTTTCCCGAGCGGCTTTTAGGACATATCGGTTTTTCCTCTGCACGCATCAGCTTTGAAGCCCGTAATCCTTTTGTGTTCGGTAGTAGCTATAAAGGTTATTTCGATCCGGAAACCTATGGGAATATTTATACCCAGCCGTTGGCGAAGACCTTTTCTTGTGGAATCGATTTGACATTTTAACTCTAAATATAAAAATATGAAACGAATATATATCCTATTGATCGCTGTCTTTTCACTGGGAATGGGAGGATGTAATTATGTCGATGTCGATCCTGTCGGAAAGGTGATTCCGGATGAAGTTTCGGAATATCGGGCCCTTCTGACTACGGCTTATAGTACCTATCCCCAATACCGCCGCTATCTGATGGTACGTTCCGATGAAGTATTTCCGGATTTGTATGGGTTGTCTTACGATAATTACATTGACTTGGCCACTTTGAACGATGAGAATCCGGATCCTTTAACCGAGACTTATCCCTGGACGGCTATGTATAATATGATTTTTTATGCCAATACGGTTATCGAAGGAGTGATGGAGGCCAGGGCGGATGTCACGACGGATTCCCGCGAGCAATTGCTGGCTGAAGCCTATTGTCTCCGGGCTTTTGTTCACTTCGATTTAATCAATCTGTATGCCAAATGGTATGATCCGGCTACTGCGGCAACAGATAAAGCCGTTCCGCTTTCTTTAAAGATCGATATCGGACAGTCGTTTATACCTACTACTGTGGAAAAGGTATATGAACAGGTGTTCGCCGATTTACAGGAAGCGGAGAAATATATGCAGGTGGAGCAACAGACGGGTGCTTATCTGTACCGGTTTTCGAAGAAAGCGCTGAAAGCCTTCCAGGCCAGGGTATATCTTTATCATCAGGATTGGAAACAGGCTCAGGAGACAGCCGAAAGTCTGCTGGCGGCTTGTCCGCTGGAGGATCTGACGACTACCGAAGCCCAACCTTGGACTTATACGTCGAAAGAAGCGATACTTGCTTTGGAAACGGTATCCAGTACCGTAATGAAAGAAGATATGTACGTATTGGATAATATCAGCGGAAAATTTAACCAGATAAAAGAGGGAGATAAATATGTAGATGCCCGGCTGGGAAATTATTTGGTCGATAAATACGGAACCTGGTATTGTAATAAAGGAGGGAATAAGAATGAGAAGGTCACTTTCCGGAGTGCAGAGCTTTGGCTGATTGCTGCCGAAGCTGCTGCTCACCGCGAAGGACAACTGCCGGCAGCCAAAGAATATCTGTTGACCTTGCTTCAGAAGCGTCTGGCTGAAAGTTATTATAACGAACGGAAAGCAGAGATCGAAACCATGAATCAGGAACAATTGTTGGCCGATATCATGGAGGAAAGGGCCCGGGAACTGGTATTCGAAGGACATCGCTGGTTCGATCTTCGTAGAACGACCCGCCCGGAGGTTATAAAAAACTATATGGATGCCGATTGGAATTCGCTTACGGTTACGATCCGGCAGGACGATCCCAAGTATATTATTCCTTATCCGAAAGAAGCGATTCAGAATAATCCGGAATTGAATAATTAGGGTTGAGTTGAAACGGTAACAACGGATAAAACGGTAACAACAGTAAAAATGGTAAAGAAATACGGTTGTTACCGTTTTTTTTATAAAATAAAAAACTTTGACTTGGCAGGCAAGTCCTTTTTTCGTATTTTCGGGCGATCCTATATTTCAATATGACTGCAATTATTATTGAAGATGAAGCTTTGGCTGCCCGTGAATTGGAAAGTATTCTGAAAAAGTTGGCACCGGAAATAGAAATCGTTGCCCGTCAGGATTCTGTACGGGGAAGTGTACAATGGCTGAAAGAAAATCAGGTAGATTTGATTTTCAGCGATGTTCATTTGGGAGATGGACGTAGTTTCGATATTTTCGGACAAGTAGAGATCAAAGCTCCTGTCATTTTTATTACCGCTTATGATGAATATGCTTTGCAAGCTTTCAAGAGCCAGGGAATAGATTACATCCTGAAACCTTTTGACGAAGAGGAAATACTGCGGGCGTTGGAAAAAGTGCGGAATTGGTTTGCAAAAGAAAAGAAAGCACCCCGGACGGTCCGATTTCAGGAGCGCTTTTTGGTGCAGATCGGAACGAAGATCAAAAATCCGTACCGGTGGCAGAAGTCGCTTATTTTATGGCCGATGGAAAATACCTGATGTTATATACCCATGAAGGGGGAGGGTATATCCTCGATCAGACGATGGCTGCACTCGAAGAACGCCTGGATCCCCAAATCTTTTTTCGGATCAACCGGAAGTTTATAGTGAGCTTTTCTGCTATCAAAGAAATGATCCGTTATTCCAACAACCGCATAAAAATCGGTTTATCTCCTTTGCCTCCTGAAAATATAGAAGCTATCGTCAGTGCCGACCGCATTCGCGAGTTCCGGGACTGGTTGAACCGCTAAAAGTTATTCAGCGACACAATAACAAAAAGATCCCGGATAATGAATTTTCATCCGGGATCTTTTTGTTATTGCTGGAAGGGAGATTATTTCCCATTGATTTCGTCCAGAATCTCCTGTATCTGTTCCTGGCAACCGCCACAACCGGTTCCTGCGTTCGTCGCTTCGCCTACTTCTTCGACGGTTTTTAATCCTTTTTCACGAATTGCATTTTCAATTTCTTCTCTGCTTACTTCAAAGCAGTGGCAAATAATTTCACTCATAGTCTTTCCATTTTATTGATTCATATTACTTTTCATTCGTTTGAATGAATGCGGTAAATTTAAAGTAATTTTCTAAAAATGGCAGAATATATTCAATCATATCTTTTTATGAGGATATAGATTTGAATTATATTGAAGCAGTTCCATCCCGTTTAAATATCAGGAAGAGCATTTAAAATCTTTTCGGCGTCTGGTGAAGAAGGGCGGACTGCTTTGGGGTTGATAATCTTGCCATCCGGGTCAATAAGAATGAAATGAGGGATACCGTCGATATTATAATCCCGTTGGAATTGACTCCCTCGCCCAAGCAAAAGTTGAACGCCGGAGAGTTCTCCCGATTTGACTGTTTCTTCCCATGCTGCCTTATCCTCGTCGGTGGAAAGACCGAGGAAGGTGATGTTTTTCCCTTCCATTTTCTTTTCCAGTTCTATCAAATAGGGCATTTCTCTTTTACAGGGACCGCACCAGGTCGCCCACATGTCGATATACAGATATTTCCCTTTGAAATCCTTCAAGGAGTAAGTTTTACCGTTAATGTCCTTGGCCTGGAAGTCCGGGGAAAGTTTGCCGGTAACGGCAATGTTCCGTTTGTCATACTCTGTTTTATAGGCAGTCCGTAGAGTCGGGTCAGTCACGTAAGTATTGTAAATATTTTCCAGTTCGGTGATATGGTTAATACCGTTCTTTATCTGTCTGATGGCAATCTCGTTCAGAAGAGATTGTTTTAGCTTGTCATTTTTGAAATGTTGGGCGATATATTTCATCCGGGCAACATTTTTATTGTAGATGCCGGAGATTTCTTTATCCTTGCTTCCAAGCACAAGAGCAGCCTCTATAATAAATTCCCTGTAAATGTCAAGGTCAATCAGACTTTCGTCTTCCTGTACGTATTTTTCCAATGTTGAATAATATTCCTCATTCGGGCGATAAGTTGTGTCGAACATGATATGTCCCATGGGATACATAACCAAACTGATCAGATATGAATACTTGATTCGTCCCTCCTCCAGTTTTGCAAATTCGGGATTTACCGCTTCCAGTTTCCGGGCTTTCAATAAATTGGCTGCCTCGTCTGTCTTCTCGTTGACAAGACTGACAATCTCCTTTAGTGAGCGCTCGTATTCGGGGGGGATTATCGGGTTGTAAGTGATAGAATTGAGGTATTCTATTACCGGAGTGTTTTTTCCTTCGAATTTCATGCTGTCCTTAAAATTGTTGGCATCAAAAGAAATTGTGACACGATCGCCTTTCTGGAAAAAAACATTTTTGGCTTCCTCGCCATAAAACAGACGGGCGTATATCATATTCCCCTGTAATGTACAGCTGGCTTTTCCGTGTTTATCCAGATCCGTTTCCTTGATCATTTCCGGGCTGACAACAATGGCAATTTTGGAATAGGTCATGTTTTGCACGTTGAAGTCTACGACGATATCGTCGTTGTTTTGCTGTGAACAAGAGCAAACGACCGAGAGTAAAATAATAAATATAAAGTTTCTCATTTTAAAGTGTATATGATTAATCATAAATTTCCTGCATGGCAGCATCCAGCCATCCGCCTCTTGCGTTTACATTAATGATTTTTCCCTTGTCGTTTACAAGGATAGAGGAAGGAACTCCGCTCAGGTTATAAGCCCGGAAAGCCGCTTTGGTATTATCGATAAGCTGTTCCCAAGGCATCTTTTCCTCTTCCAAAGCCTGATGCCAATTCTTCGGATCACTGTCAATGGAGATACTCACGATATTTAACCCTTTGGGATGGTAGGTATTGTACGTGTTACGCATGTGAGGTATCTCCCCGCGGCAGGGACTACACCATGATGCCCAGAATTCAATTAATGTAGTGGTCCCGGGTTTCACAAAATCCGATATTTTCTTTTTACTTCCGTCCGCTGCCGTGAGTTCCATGTCGATGAAAGATCCTCCGATAAATACCTGTTTGCCCTGGATCGTTGCCCGAAGAGCCTGGCCCATTTCCGAATTTTGCATTTCGGGGGATAGGCAGGTGAATAATCCTTCGATTTCTTTCAAAGAAAGGTCGGAATTCTTGTCGGAGAGTTCTTGTGCGATTTTAACGCTGATGGCAGATTCGGGATGTGCTTTAAGGTAGTTGATTTGAGTCTCTCTGAGGGCTAGTCTTTTTTGGGTGACGAGTTTGGCCAGATCAATCGCTTTGGCTAAATCTTTCGAATTGTAATAAGCTTCCCCGTAAGCGCGGAACGTTTTGCTCCGGTCGTCCTCCATGGGTTGTATCTCGTTCAGGTAGTTTTGATATTCAGTTTGAGTCCCGCTTCCGGAGATCTGAAACACGGGATATTTGCTGGAATAGTCGCAAGTGGCTTCTATCGCTGCATTGTCGATAAATAACGAGAAGTTTACAATTTTACTGCGGGTCAGCCGGTCATTGGGATCAAGGTAGATGCTGACCGTGCAATAACGCGGCACATCGAATTTACCCAGAAACCTGAATTTACCCCCCGATATTTTCGTACTGTCGATGAAATGAGGTTGATTGGTATCATCCAGTGCCAGAAAAACGGGTTTCCCTTCCCATGCTTCGGGGACATGTCCGGTGAGGGTATATCCGTCGTGTTCCGTACAACTGACGACGGATAGAATGAGTGCGATAAATAGAATGTATTTCATCTTTAAAATCGATTTGCTGTTTTTAAAGAGGGTGTGTCAAAATGCAAATTTTCGTATTTTTAGTGGCTTCTCAATATTGATTATCAATAAATTGCAACTATATAATTTATCGAAACACGCATTTTGACACACCCTCTATGTGGTATTATTGTACCTCTTCGTATGTGAAATCGATCCGGAAAGTAACCATACCCATTCCGTAATATGAAGATTCATAAGATACGCTTGTAACGTAATTATCTTCATCATACGTGTAGTTTAACTCGTGGGTCGTTGTTTCTTCCGTCTCCGGATCTACTACCGACATTTTTACGGGAATTCCTGCCGATTTTTCTCCGATCAACCCTGTGAATGCAGCGTACATCCATCCCCAATCTTGAGTATAGTTTATGTTTGAAAGTTGTAAGAAAAGGGCTGCAATGTCCATTCCTGGACGAGTGTATTTTTGTGTTTGGTCGTATTCGAATGATGTTCCGCTGACATCGACTAAATTGCCGGCATCAAAAGTATATTCTAAATTGTTAAGACCTCCTTTGCCTTCATAGGATTTCATATACCGGTCTGCATATGTCCAGTCAGCACTCATGTTTACGTCCTTTGTATTCCAAAGATTATAGAAAATTGTAGCATTTGATTGTGCTAAATCATCGGTTACACTCAGAGTAACCTGTCTTACATATCCTTCTAATTCCCAGTCAGGATCCGGATTACTGATAGATAAAATAATTTGGTCATTGTTTGTTTGTACATCATAGTTCATCTCATGTTCGTAAAGGACATTAGCGTACTTGAAACTTTGTGGACCGTTGGCTGCATAGGAAATTTCGAATGTAGATTCTGTGATATAATCTGCCATTATTTGACTGAAATCATTTACCCAGCCGATCTTGACCAATCGTTTGTATTTTACAATTTCGAACTCTTCGGTTAATGTCCATTCCCCTCCATCCTGGGCAAGGATAAGACGGTAAGTTCCGGCACTGAGGTCTGTGGGTAAAGTACAAATCAATCCGCTCTGGTAGTCTGTTACAGTCAATTCAGTTCGGGTGCCATTCCCGGTTTCTGCGTATACTTTTGACGTTTCGTTGTATCCGTTACCGCCAATATTTATTATTTGGCCGGTAAATCCTGCTTCGGGTATTTCTAATCCGATGATTGGGAGTGAAGCCGCTGTTAATTCAATGCTTCCCAATTCCCATTCGCCGTCTTGTTTTAGTACCAACGTATATTGTCCTGGTGTTAAGCTCATCGGCACGGTCATTGTCACACCGGTGGAAACAATGGTTAGTTGACTTACATCGGCAGATGAGGCTGTGCCTTTGAAGGTGAACTGTGCTGTTGAAGCGAATCCGGTACCGGATACGATAATTTCCGTACCGATTTCAGCTGTAGCGGGTATTCTCACGTTTGATACAGGGTTTTGTGGTGTCGGATCATCATCATCCGAACAAGCCGTGAATGCGCAAATGCTGCATATCATAAGCATCATTATCCGAATTTTTTTCATAACATTTAGATTTTAGAAATTAATAATATAGATAAATTGAACACTTAAAACTTACCATTCTCTATAGGTTACGTCGACAATACGGGCAAAACCGTCGTAGACTTCCGGTTCCACTCCTGAAAAATCTCCGCTCATTTCCGTGTCGTTATATATCCGGAGGATACCTTCCTCACCCCGTAGGCTTCCGATGATCAGATTGTACGAACGGGAGTCACTGGTATTTTTGCGGAATAGATTGAATTTCAGGCGGGTGATTTCCTCTCCTCCCGGTAATGTAAACTGCACTTTTGCCTGCAACGGTTTCGTGGAAAGGTCTACCTGGTAGAGGGTACCGCCCACGGCATAGTACATACAGTTTTTCAGTGAACTGAAAGCGAAGAGGTCTGTCACCTTTGTTATATCGGTACATTCCGACAAGTCGCCATAATAAGCCTTCCCAAGCGCGTTAGGACAACTACTCCACGATTGAGGGACTATGTCGCCTAGCTGGATGCCGTAAAGGTAGCGTTTGTCGCCGTCTGCCAGTACTGTATAGGTTACTGCCATTTGCCCGCTACCCGGGTCATATCGGGTGTTCTCCATGTACACGTAGTCTAGTCCGGTGGGAAATTCATCAAATGCCGAACCCGTAACTCCTCCCGTCGTCGCTTGCATGTCTTCCATCAGTTCTGCCATTTCATTCATCTCCCGCAAAGGTTCCTGATTGTTCAGGTCTGAGGAAGCTAAAGTTTGTCCGTATCCCATGAAGCGTTTGTTGTCGATATCGTATATCATCACCAGGGGAGCGAGGATCATGTTGCCTGCAACATTGCTGCCTGCCATGGGGGCTACCCGGAAATCTTTGTTTATGGGAGAACTGAAAAGTCCGAGAATCTCACCCATATTGCTCGCATAGTGGAAATCCGTCCCGGCAACCATCATTTTGGCATTGACCGTGGGTATTATTTCATGTGGGCTTACTGCTTGTCCGTTCCCCATCTCGTAACGTATATTGTATTCTTCCGTCCAGGCAAAACCGTCACTGCTCAAGCGGGTTGCTCCGTCATCCGTCAGCAAGTAGAAAGGCGATCCGGTTTCGGCGAGGTCTTCCAGTTGCTGGATACGCCGTGGGCCGTTTAATTCCGGCATATCCTGGCTGGATAATAAGTCCCTGTAAGTTTCTCCCGTGACCATGGATATCATGTCCAGTCGTGTCCGACCGTTGTCGGAGCACAACACCATCCAGCCCTCGGAAGTGGTTTGGGTGACTTCCAGTTCGTAAGTCTGTTGCCAGAACAAACCGCTTGTACGGTTGGTTATCGTGAAATATAGCGTGTATGTCCCTTCCGCCAATACCACTTCATAATCCAAAATGCGTTCATTTCCGATCACGGTAGCTGTAACGGCGTCTGCCTGCGGAATCACTTTCCACTCGAACTGGTAATCTTCTTCCGTGAATTGTTCACCTTCAATTTGCGGTGTCAACTGTAAACGTTCGAATTTTCGTACGGGTATTTTCTCATCAATGCCGGTCACCACCGGGGAGGAGAGTTCCCGGTAATCGTAATTCCCCAAATCTTCGGCACAGGATATCAGTAAGAAAATCCAGCAGGCCGTGTATAATAATCCTTTTCGCATGGTTGCATATATTAATATTTAAACAATGGTTCTCCGGTTGTCGGGTCGAAAGCCTCTTCGTCGTATTCTTCTCCCGCTGCTTTCTTTTCTGTTTGGGTGGCCACGTAGTCGCACATTTCTATATAGATAAACTGCCATCTTGCCAGTGAAATACCGCCTGCCGTATTAAATTCGGCGGGGTCTATTTCCAGTACCCGGCATATTAATTCGAACTTTTGCTGGGAGAATTCTCCCCCGAAGTCTTCATCCCAACTTTCCGGGGCAACCGTGAAACGGTCGGAGAAGATGATGCGGTAACGAATCACGGTTGTCGTGTCATTTCCACTTTGCACCTGATACTCGAAAGGCAGGATAAAGTGCTCGTTGGCTTTCAGTTCCAGCACAATCTCCCGGTTTTCTTGTTTCAGTACCGCCGTACGGTTCAGTTGCACGTTATAATCGAGGTTTACTGCCTCTGCCGGCATTTCTGCGACAGAGACCAGTTCATAGTCGGTTCCTTCTATGGCATTGCCTCCTGCTACACTGATGTCTATCGGGCGGGCGTATGCCACGGGGCGTCCCAATGCCTGGACTTTTACCGTGACAGTCATCGTGTCGGCACTGGTATAAACGAATGTCACGTTGGTACTGTCAACGATCGTATTGTTTAACAAACGGTTGTTGAAATATATTCCGTTGATTTGGTCGAAAGTAGCCGGTTTCTCTTCGTTACATCCTGCCAGTCCGAACAATACCGTCATTCCCCAGTATACTTTCCTGATTATGTTTTTCTTCATTGCTGTTGTGATTACTTGGTTATCTGTTTTCTGTTTCAGTGTCGGGCAAAGGCACCACGAATACTGCATTTGACGGAGCCGGGTTGTTCGTTGCCGAATTCGACCGGATAATCGATGAGTACATCCGTTTGTACATGAAGAATAATTGTCCTTCGCCATAAACTTCGCGGATGTATTCATATTGCAGAAGGGTGGTGGTCAGGGTCTGTAAATTGCTTACTCCCCGGTTTTTACGCAACGTGTTTATGTATGATACTCCGTTAGCCAGGCTGTTGGATTGGCTTTCTGCGGCGATCAGGTACATTTCGCCCAGCCGTAGCAAGGGGATCATGGTATTTTCTATCCGTCCCGATTCCGTCATGTCCGAATATTTGTAGAAATAGCGTGCGCTTCCCGAGGAAATCCAATTGGAACGGCAACGGTAGTCGTCCAGATTTCCGCCGGTTCCGGTTCCACCGTAAATAGTTTGTTCCAGTAAATCGGTTTCCATGCGGAATACCATGTTGGGGGCTAACGATGGGTCGAAATATTCTTCGAACAATTCTCCTCGTTGGCTGTCAGAGAGGGCGAACAGAACTTCTGGCGAGAAAATACGGTCCGGATCCTGGGCAGTTCCGTTCACCAGGCTTCTGTCTACGAAAGGAAATATGCCGTTATTGGAAGCTTTTATCACTTCAGTGGAATAATTGAATGCATTTTCCCGTTGTCCGGCGTACAGGCATACACGGGCCAGCAGGCCTGTTACGGCATAGTAGTTTAACCGTAGTGCCCGGTAACATAAGAAATTCGAACTTTCGCCTGCATTCCCGCTTGACAATCCTCCTTCCGTTTTCACGGGATCTTCGTTTAGGAGGATGCGTGCTTCCTGCAAATCTTGTATGATTTTTGTCATCACTTCCGATGCGGGCAGCAAAGGTTCGGGGGACAATACCTCCGACGTGTAGTAGGGGATACTGGTTGCCTCCGGGTTTCTCGAATATACGGGACCGAACAGGCGTAGCATATCGAAATGCAGCATCGCTCTCAGTGCCAGGGCTTCGCCTTGGATTATGTTATAGTTGTTTCCCGTGAATAATTCTTCGCGGGATTTCATATTTTCCAGTAATTTATTGCAGTTTAGAATCAGAGCGTATGCCTTGTCCCAGGTGGAACTCATACAGCTACGCCAGTATTCGGTGTTGTAATTATAATCTTTTAAGTCCGTGTAATTCCCCCATACCAGGCTTTCGTTGCCGATTTCGTAGGCGCCTCCCATGATTTCGATCATTTCTACTGTCAGGGATTTTCCGTACAGGGCCTCGTCATTCAGTCCGATATAAATGCCGTTTAGTGCTTTCTGGAATCCCTCTTCCGATTTCACCAGTTCATCCTCTGAGATCTGGTCGTAGGGTTGGACATCCAGCCAATTGCTGCATCCTGCCAGTAAAAATGCCAGGCAGTACAGTCCGATCAGTCGTTGTATATTCATGTTCATAACATTTGCTTTAAAAAGTTGCCGATAATGAGAAAGAAACCGTGCGGGCAAAAGGGTAATCGATCCCTCGTTCGCTTTTCACGGATGAACAACGGAACAGGTCGTTCATGATGGCCTGAATGTTCAAAACGGATAGTCCCATTCTTTTCACGAAAGGTTGGGTGAATTCATAACCGATATTGAATGACTCCCCGCTTATGGTGTTTTCATCCATCACGAAGCGCGATGACTTGTCGGTTGTCTGGGTCAATGAGATGCCTTTGTATTGGGCTTCACGGTTAGTCGCCGACCAACGGTTGTACAAGGCTCTTTTGTCCTGGTTGTTGTAAACTTCGTCACTGCTGATGTTTTCTACTTTTTCGAAAACCGATTCATTGAATATTTGGGCTCCCAGGGTGTAGCGAAAGTAACATCCTACGGATAATCCCTTATAGTATAGTGTGGTACCGATCACTCCTTCCAGTTTGGGTTCCGTATCTCCCAGAACGACCTCGTCGTCTGTGTCATAAGTGAAGGAATAGGAACCGTCTTTTTTGATAAAAAGTTCTTTTCCCGTGGCTGGATCGATACCGGCAGAACGTACCGCCCAGATGGCTGTGGGGCTTCCGCCGTCATAATAACGCGTTGTCCCGGCCAATGAGGCTTTCTGCTCTTCGTTCAGGGAGCTGAAAGCGTTGCCGATTTTGGCGTACCGTGCTTTGGCGTGTGTCCCGTTAAGGCTGATATTCCAGTTAATTCTTTCTTGCGGTCTGTAAATGGGGGAGACTTTCAGAGTCACTTCTATTCCGGTTGTCTTTTGCTGTCCGGCATTCATAGCCACGCTTTTCACCCCCATGGAACCTGGTGTGGTAATCAGGGCCAATAACGGGTCGGTAATTTTCTTATACCAGTCGAACGTGATGTTCAGGCGGTTGTTCCAGGTTGTGATATCTGCTCCGGCATTCCAATTAATCGTTTCTTGCCATGCCAGGTCTTTGTTGCCCAGCGCGTTGATCACCAGTCCCGAACCGAAAATGTTTGTCATATCCGTGTTGAACGTGTAGGTCGTGAATGCCTGGTATGCCGAAAAGTTCTGGTTCCCCGGATTTCCGACCGAAGCGCGTAGTTTCAATAGCTGAAACCAATCTTTCGCATGAAAAAATGCTTCGTTGTGTAGGTTCCAGCCGATACCTACCGACCAGGTATTGCGGAAACGGTTGTTCGTGCCGAACATGGATGCACCGTCACTACGGTAGTTGAAATCGAGTAAATAACGGTTGTCGTAAGCGTATCCGCCGTTTAGATAAAAACTGGCGGCACGTGTTTCGCTTTCCGAGTAGGACGATTTCCCGTTTTCGGGATAACCATTGGCAAAGGAAGGACTCCCGAAAGCATCTTCCGTGAAGCCGATCGCTTTATAACCGTTGCTTGTTTCTTTCGACAGGCTGAAATTGAAACCGCCCACAGCGTTTATCATGTGTTTCCCTCCGAACAGACGTCCGTAAGTAACAGCAATATCTCCCTCGTAGCTGGTGGATTTACTGGCGGTGTGCGTATAGCTTCCTTTTTTCATTTCCTCTTCATCGTCAAAGTCACTGTGTTCGGGTGAGAGGCGTTCTTCTGCCGAACTGCTGGTTTTCGTTATGCCGAATTTCCCTCTTGCACGTAAATCGTCGGTGGCGAACCATTCGATGATGAAATTGTTGGTAAATCCGGTTTCGTCGCTTTTGTCATAATTATTCAGACTGGCGTTCCACAGGGGATTGGCCACTTTTTCCTCGTAACCATCTCCCGAGTAATAGTATAGGTATTTGTCGATACCCCCGTCTTCGTTATATTTTTTGTAATAAGGGTTGGCTTGTGCATATTCGGAGAAGCTTACGGACGGATCGTTCGTTTCCATATAGTCTACAGTCAATTTATTACTGAACTGGAACTTGCCGGAACGATAGATCAGATCTATATTTCCGCTGATGGTCTGGCGGTCGGAACCTTTCATTACTCCCTGCACGTTACCGTAACTGAGCCCTATACCGTAACGGATGTTTTCTTCACCCCCTTCGGCATATAGATTGTGCTTATGCGTGAACCCGGTGCGTAGCGGTACGCTTAACCAATAGGTGTCGATCCCTTCTTCGATTCCTTTTAAACGGGCATTCCGTAAACTATCCAGGCGTACCTGGTTGATGGCACTGTTGGATTTGTCCGTGTATACACCGGCGAGTGTCTCGAATTGCAATTTTTCACGGGCATTCATTAAGTTGTAATCCGAAAGGTCTGCCATCGTCACGCTGAAATCTCCCTTATAGGAGAATTGCAGGCGTCCCCCCTCCGGGGCCTTTGTTTCGATAACCACCACGCCGTTAGCTGCTTTCGAACCATAAATGGCGGTTGAGGCTGCGTCTTTTAACAAGGTGACCGATGCCACCCGGTTCATGTTCAGGTCCATGATGGTTTCTAATGTCGTTTCGAAACCGTCAAGGATAAACAAAGGTTGATTGGGGTCGGTCCCATACTCTTCTTTCAATCCCATAACACTGCTCTTGCCCCGGATTTCGATATCGGGCATGCGGTTCGGGTCGGAACCGAATTGGTTGTTTTCCACGATTTTGAATGAAGGGTCGAGTGTGCGCAGACTTTGAACCAGATTCGACGCTCCCACGGCTTTCAATTCCTCTGCTTTGAATGTAGTCGATGATCCCGTGAAACTTTCCTTTTTACGGGTGAAGATACCCGTGACGACTACTTCATCCATCTCTTCGATAACAGGAACAAGTGTAATTTTCTGAAAATCGGAGACATTATTTCCGTTGAACTTTTTTACCAGACGCTCGTAACCGATGTACGAAAAGATAATGTTATACTCTGCCGGACCGAGGGGGAATGTGAATTGTCCGTTAACGTCGGTGGCAGTTCCCTGCGTTGTTCCTTCGATCATAACAGTTACTCCCGGTAACGGTTCTTTCGTATGACTATCCACCACAATCCCTTTCAATTCGATGATTTTCATTTCAGTTTTTTGTGGTTCTGCCGGACGTTGGGTGATAATAATCGTTTTATCCTCGATTTTAAATGTGAAAGGAGTTCCGTTCAAAACGTATTCCAGTGCTGATCTCAATGGCGTATTTCTGAACTCCCTCGTGATTCGTTTGTCAGAAGTACCGATTTGCCCGGCATTATAAAAAAATTCCGTTCCGGTGGCTGTTCCTATCTTTTTCAAAGCGTCCAGTAAAGTGGAATTTTCCAGCTTTAAATTTAGTTGTACCTCCTGGGCATAACTTACCTGCGTAAAACTACAAAGCATTTGTAGCAAGAACAGTGGCAGGACGATTTTCTTCCGGAGTTTGTCCCGGAGAACCGTCCGGTTCCGGCTGAATGATCTGTCTTCTTTCATATTGATCTTGTATTAATGAATATTTATTTTATTACTATTCTTTATATTTGAGCATACAAAGCCCCGAACTTCATTTTCCAATGAAGTTTTGTAATTGATATGGAGGGGATTTTACTTCAGATAAATAACCCCGTTTTCAATAATACATTCGATGTTACTTGTCGTTGTTAACAGCTTGGTGATGTAATCAATTCCCCGTTCGTGCCGGATCATTCCCGAAAAACGGGAATCGCGGTGTTCTTCCGATACCTGAATATCGATACCATACATTCTGGACAATTTTTTAGCCAATACACTTAATTTCTCGTTGTTGAAATAGATCACGCCCTCTTTCCACATGGAATATTCTGCGGCATCTACCTCGTATTTTTCCATTTTATTCGTTTCTTTGTCCACGCGGATTTGCTCGTTCGGCGATAAAGTCACCGTTCGGTTGTTCTCCGGAACGTGATAAGCTATTTTACCGGAGAGTAGCGTAGTCACGTTTTCCGTGTTGTCTTCATAAGCCGATACGTTGAAACAGGTGCCGAGTACCCGGATAGATTCGCTGTTGGGAATCTCCACGTAGAAAGGTTTCGTTGTATCGCTTTTCACTTCAAAGAATCCCTCTCCCTTGATTTTTACCCTGCGTTCCGGTTGGGAGTCGAACGTCGATGGGTATTCGAACCAGGTGTCGGCGTTTAGTACGATACGTGTCCCGTCGGCTAATTCAAGGTTGAAATGCTTACCCGAAGGAACATATATTTTCAATATTTTTGCCTTTTGCAGCATAATCTTTTTCCCGTCGGCGGATTGCAGTGCGACATTCGAATGTTTGTCTATATTTATCTTGGCGTCGCCTCCCAGGTTCGAAACGGCGGAATCCCCGACGAGTAGTTGCACCTGTTCGTTGCAAACGGATATGCCCATGTGACCGAGTTGGGTGTATACCGTAACCTCTTGCAGGGCAGTGGGACGGAACACCAGAAACAGGGACACGAACACACAAGCCGCGGCAACACCGCTGGAAATCCAATACATCCGGCGGGTATTTCTTCTCCGGCGGATCCTGCTTTTTACGTCCTGGTAATTTCTGTCCAGTATATGTTCCCCGCACTCCTTTGCCCGGAGAGAGTTCCAGATCTCATCCAGCAACTCATCTTCATTTTCCCCGATGGGGCGGTTCAAATATTTCTCTGTATCTGTTTTCATGCACGCTATAACCTGATCGACATTAATATAATACCTGACTGCCCGAAACTACGTATTCGAAAATACTATTTTTTTATTTTTCCCCGAAGTTTTTTCATTGCCTGGTAGAGGATGGTTTCTACTGTCCGGACGGAAATGCCTAATTTTCGGGCAATATCGGCACTTTTCCTGTTCTCAATGTGACTCATGATCATTACCTGGCGGCTTCTTTCCGGTAATTCATTCAGTAAAGCGGATAATTGTTGTTCGGGTTCGGGTCCTTCTTCCGCCCGGATCACGTTTTCTTGTTCCTCTTCGCTTTTTTTTCTTTTAAGGTTTTCTTGATGTTGTAGGTGGAGAAACCGGGTTTTGAGGTAACGCAGGGAATTGTTGTGCGTGCTGCGAAGCAGGTAATTGCGCAGAGATTTTTCCCGGTCGAGATTTTTCCGGTTTTCCCATAAGGCAACGAAAATATTTTGAATAATCTCCAAAGCCGCTTCCGAATCACCGACGATAGAGGCAGAATAGTTTTGAAGAAGAGCGAAATAGCTTTTATATATTTTCTCGAAAGCGGTTTCCTCTCCTTTGATCAATGCGTCCAATAGGGATTGATCTGACTCGGTCGTATGACTACCTTTTTCTATCATGATCGATGTACTGCCGTGTGTAATTCTATATTATTAAACGTTCGTTTATGGATATCGTTTTTTCGTGTTCATTATTTTGGGGGGCGAATTTATATTATTTGCTTATTTTCAATGTGTGACATTTTTTTTATAAATTATTTTTCCCGTTCAATAAACGGATTTATATTGATATCTGTATCAGCAAACTTTATGCCTTATCATTCGTTCGCATAAATGCGACAAATTTAAAGCAATTTTCTAAAAATGTCAGGATATATTCAATCATATCTTTTTATGAGGATGCGGATATAGATGATATCGGGGCTGACGGGGGGACATCACTGCTGTTGTAAAAATGGAATATTTCCGTATCTTCGTATAATTTATAATAAACTCAGGAGTAGACGAATATGGACGGAGATAGGAACATAAGTGAAATAATCAGTGATATCCGTGACAATTGTGAATTGGCCAAGGCGGCAAAATGAGGTCGTAGAGTTATATTGGACCCGTTTTCATTTTTAATGGTATGACTTTCATATTTTTGACACAAATTCAAGAAGCGAATCTACCATACCTATTCTTGCAATCCGTCCAACAGTATGCTGGTAGTCTGTTCCCGGTCAGAGAATCGGAAGTGCCGGTTTAACAGACGATAGAGGAAAACAACGAGGCTGCATGATATTCGAAAAGAAACCCGTTAGTCTTGCCCAATTTGTCCGGCAGGTCCGAGAACGGTTTACGGTACGTTTTATCGTTTCATCACAGAGCACTTTGCGTGTAGAGTCTATAAAATGTGCCAACTGCATTCCATTACACGGAAAAATTTAGATTAAAGCGAGAAAGTATTAAAAAACAACTTCCTTCGCAACATTCTGAACAAGAAACCTTATAATTGCAACAATATTATCTTTCAAGTGCCATCTTATACACTGTTTGCCATTCTCTTTAATTGAGGGAATATTATCAAATAAACAATTAAATTGTATGGCAACAGTAAAAATCAAATTCCGTGTATCTTCCATTGAGACGAAGGCGGGTACACTCTACTATCAAGTAATTCACAACCGTCTGGTAAAACAAGTTCATTTCGGCTATAAGCTGTACCCATCGGAATGGGATGCCGATTGTTCCAGAGTCATCCTGTCCTCCGGTATCGAAAAAGGGCGGGAGGGATATCTGCTCTATATGAAGACCGCTTTGGCGAACGATCTTTCCCGTTTCAAGGAGGTCATCGTGCGGCTTGAACGTTCCGACATGGCATATACCGCCGACAAAGTGGTGGAACTGTTCTTCCTCTCCGGCTGATTGCGGTGGGTTTGTCTCTTTTACATGGTAGCTCATCCAGGAATTGAAAAAGATAGGCAAAAAGTGTACAGCCGAGACCTATATGACTACACTGAACAGCTTTTTACGTTTCCGTGGCGAGTGTGACCTGCTGTTCAGGGAGGTGGACTCCAACCTGATGGTGGAATACGAAACCTTCCTGAAAGGTATCAATGTTTGCCCGAATATTTCCTCTTTTAATATGCGTAACCTGCGTGCCATCTATAATCGTGCAGTGGAAAAGGAGTTGACCGTGCTTTTCTATATCAAGAAGTTTGCTTAGGGTTATTCCAAAAGCTTGACTAAGTTTATATAAAGATAGAAGCTGAGGGCTTATAAAACCGAATTCATATTTTGAAAGCTCGCTGTTATCAATATCCGTTAAAGCCTCAAGGTCACGTAAAGACCACTTTTTTGCTTTACGTAACTCTTTTAATCTCTGACCCAACCGATACAATAATTCATTATCTTTCATGATTTTCGATATTATTTTTCAAAGGAAATTATAACATGTACGATGCTTGCAGGGTTTAAACACAGCAATATGCTTCTAGTTAGAAATAAGAGATATAATAAGTATAACTTAAGCAGACTGATTAATCTAAACCAACCAACGCTGCATTAAAATACGCGAATGTCTGGAATTTATGTCAATCAATAAAACCTAGTAGTATGGATACCTTTGAAGATACTCTTACCAATGAAGATTACGAACAGATTTTGCGTAATCTTCCTCCCGATTCACGGGATTTGTCACTATCACATGAGGCTGAGAGAATTCGGGAGGGCTTCATTGGTTACCATTCTTACCCGAATCCTTTCGATTGTATCGAAAATGACACGGAACTGATGGAATGCTTTTTCGGCTGGCTTGACGAAGTGGTTTTGAACCTGGAGCATGTTAAAAATGCCTGCCTTTATTACCTGATAAACTCACCGGATGATAAGGGGAAAAAGGGGGAAACCGGGAAAGAGTTGAACAGGCTGGAGGCATTGTGCAATCAAGTAATTACTATGATAATACTAGTTAAAGTATAAGACAATTAATGAATGGTTTTAGATAGTTCTTTGAAAGTTTGTTTTGTTATGTTAGAGAATTTTCACTCCGCTTGCCGGAAGCAACCGGGACCCTTACGTTTTCTTTTATCGGATATAAAACGTTGCATATCCCTTTTACTGCCGACGTTCCTTTATTCAGGATGATATAAAAAACTCAATTAGTCTTCTTCCTGGCGGATAAAACCGATAGGGCGGCGCGGTTTGTCTGACAATTTTTGATGTACCTGCAATTCTGCCAGTGTCTGATTGATAAGTTCGAGTTGTATGCGGGTGTCTTCGTTGATGTCGTTCTGGTCGGCGAATATTTCTTCCATGTAGTCTTTTAATTTTTTCATTTCTTCCCGGAGTTCAGCATTTTTATCAACGGGAGGATTAGATATTAGGCGGCGCATAGCTACGAAAGCACGCATGATATTAATATTCACCTGTATGGCTGTATCCGAGTTTGATATACCGGAAAGCATGGCTGGTCCTTGTTCGGTGAAGGCATAGGGGAGTTTACGGGTACCTCCCCAATTTGATATTCCATTTTGGAATATCAAGTTTGTTTTCAACTGGTCAAATTCTTCTTTTGTTAGTTGAAACATAAAATCAGAGGGGAAACGCTTGATATTTCTTTGAACGGATTTATTCAAATTGCCGGTGGTTACCTGATACAATTCAGCTAAATCGCGGTTTATCATTACTTTATGCCCGCGGATTTCATATATTTTGCTCTGTATGCGTTGTAAGTCTACCATAAACACCTGGTTCCCGGATTGAATCCTATAAATTTACCTTAATCGTCCTCATACCAGTCCGGGATAAAATCGACCGGCAGATCTTTTGAATCCTTACGTTCCTTTGATAATACTTCCAACAGCTTGTATTCGGTCCAGGCAGGTTCGCCCATATTTCGGTCCAGATAGCTCGTTGCACTGATACGTATTTGGTATTCGTACCCCGGCTCGTAATCAAACTTAGTGATGTTGCCAAGAGGTTGCCACTCCGACTGCGATTCGTTCTTGACTGCGTACACATCAGTAAGAGTGCTATTGCCACACGATGTAACTACTCCGGGTAACTTCTTAGAAGCCACAGTCAGAGTGTACTCTTTGTAATCGGTAACCTTTCGGACATCGCGGTCATCATCGTTACTGCAAGCTGAAATAAAAAGGCAGGCGATGAATAGGAAAGAAATGATTTGGTTTCTCATATTCTTTATTGGCTCTCGTAGGCTCAACAGAGAGAATTAGTTAAATATAGAAAACGTGAGCCAACTATGCCACGTCTTGATTTGTAGGTCGTAGGAAACCATTAGTGCAGATGTTACAATAGCAGCCCACGCTATAAGCGTGAGAATCACTATGCTATCTCTTGCACTGATTCTTGAATTTCCTACATTCACAAATCTCAAGATAAGCATAACGCTTCTTATTTTTTTCAAAATGTCGTGCAGGCCAAAGACTTGCGATGGCACAGTTAGCTATTATTATCAAGAATAGCACCATATCTCCCGATAAATGTGTAATTTTGCGTTGATAAAACAATTACGATGGCACAAGAAATAGACCACAATCTCGAAAATCAGCTCTATGATGATGTCTGTAACATCATAGAGCAAGCCCGTTATCGGGTTGCTGTGTATGTGAATTCCGAAGCGTCCATGATGAACTGGAATGTCGGCAAAAGGATTAAGGAAGATGTGCTACTCAACAAACGGGCAGATTACGGAGAGCAGGTTCTTAAGCGTTTGTCTCAAAGATTGAAAGCCAAGTATGGCGGTGGGTGGGGTTATCAGAAACTCCAACATTGTGTACGCGCTGCGTACACTTTTGGTGAGGACGAGAAAAGGGGCTGTCTAACAATAAAATGTTATTCAGCCCTTTTTTTGTTCTTCGTGAGTATATATTTTCTTTTCAGTGAGTTTATGCAGCCTTTTTCTTTCTCTCATCGTTAATTTGTATAGTTCTTCGCCAATAATGTGTCTTTTTTAGCGATTTTGCTTCCCCCAAATGACGAACCGCCCTCCGGGCAGCCATTTTGCTGATGTTATGTGCAATGGCTTTTAATCCGAACTCGATACAGACCCCGGTAATGCCTCTTAACCTGAACCGAGTGAACTTCCCCGCTACTTTAATATTTGCAAAGACTGCTTCCGGTTCAATGGATCTTTTCTTCCTGTGAAAGATCCCTTCTTCACTGTTGAGCAGTTTCCTGACTTTTTCCTTGTACCGGCTGAGCGTATGACTGACTTCTATCTTTCTGTTACCCATAGCTTTGTTACAAAGTCCACGCACAGGACATCCCGCACATTTCACCGCCCTGTAGACACTGACCCGTGAGCTGTATCCTGCATCGGATTTACGCTCTTCTTCCCGGATGAAAGACAGATGCTGCCCCATGGGACAGACATAGTAGTTTCCTTTCGGGTTATAGAACAGATTCTGCACAAGGAAGGCATTTTTCTTATACTTACGTTTCTGCTCCTGATGGAACATATTGTACTTGACATAAGGAATGAGGTTATGACCAAACAGGTATCCATAGTTTTGCTCACTGCCGTAGCCTGAGTCAGCAACCACCACACTACTTTGTCTGCCGTAACGTTTTTCAAAACTCTCCAGGAAAGGGATAAGTGTAAGCGTATCGGTGGGCCGCTGATAAACGGCATAGTTGGTTATGAACTGATTTTCCGTGGCTATCTGTATATTGTAACCGGGCTTTAGCTGTCCGTTTTTCATAGCATCTTCCTTCATGCGCATGAACGTAGCATCTGTATCGGTTTTCGAATAGGAATTGCGTTCTCCCAGGATATCGAGAGCGCGTTCATATTCAAGTATTTTCGGTATGGATTCTTTTTCTGTCTTTTCAACTGCCTTCTTTATTTTCTTGGGAACTTCCGTACTATTCATCTTTTTTTGTATACGGGCTGTCCGTGCCTGGAACTCTTCCACAGAAAGTTTTTCGTCCGGTTGTGTTTCACGGCTCTCCATTTCCAGTACCTGTTCTGCCTCAGAGAGGATGCGGCGGGTCTTTTCCCTCAGACGGGTATCATACGTTTCTATACTCCCACGCCACACAAAGGTGTATTTATTAGAAGCCGACTCGATTTTCGTGCCGTCTATATATTGTACTTCTAAGGAGACAAAACCCTCCGAATGAAGGAGTTCTACCACTTGCGTAAAAATACCGTCAAAAGAGTCTTTTAAGCGTTTACCACGGAAATAATTTATCGTACGGAAGTCCGGACGTGCTCCGCCCGATAACCACATGTAATGGAGGTGTTCCTGAAGTTGACGCTCGATTTTTCGAGAGGAGTAAATATTGTTCAGATAAGCATAAATCAGTACTTTTAGCATCATACGCGGATGAAAACAACTATTGCCGCCTCCCTTATAACTTGCAAGCACCTGACTGACATCGAGACGGTCTACAATACTGTTTAAAACACGTACGGGATGAGTGGCAGGAATTAATTCATCAAGACTCGGAGGTAATAATTGGATTTGACCCTGATTATCGGATTTAAATGCTATCTTTGCCATCGGTATCAGATTGTGTGTTATTTAGTTAGGCAAAACAAATATAATAAATCAATCTGAAACTGAAAAGGCTTTCAAACTGATTTTCAGCAAGAAAGCCTTATTTTTTTTAATAAAAAAGAACTGTCTAAAACTTGTTAGACAGTCCCCAATTGAGTTGGACTCACCTGCGGTCACTAATGGCACTGAACAACAGTGTGGCCCGTCAGTTTTATATGGAGATGTGCCGCCTTGAACATTGGTCAACACGTACTCTTGATGAGAAAATAGATGCGCAATTGTTTGAGCGCACGGCCATCAGCCGTAAGCCGGACGAGATAATCAAGGCTGAACTTGACAAGGTAAAGGAGAAAAACGAATTACAGCCGGATATGGTATTCCGCAGCAGTTATTTTCTTGACATGCTCGGATTGCCTGATGTTTTCAGCGAAAGCGATTTGGAAACAGCGATACTCGATCAAATTCAATATTTCCTTAAAGAGTTCGGCTCTGATTTCGCATTTGTCGACCGACAGAAACGCATCCCTGTTGATGGAGTGGATTATCGGCTTGACCTGCTGTTTTACCACAGGGGACTGCGCCGACTGGTAGCAATCGACCTTAAGCTCGGAAAATTCAAGCCGGCATACGAAGGGCAGATGCTGCTGTATCTCCGCTATCTCAACCGCCATGACAGGAAAGAAGGCGAGGCTTCGCCAATAGGTCTGATACTTTGTTCTGAGGGTAATACAGAACATATTGAGTATCTTATGCTTGATGAAGAATCGCCCATCAAGGTAGCCCAATATTACACGAAACTACCAGATAAAAAACTGCTTTCCGAAAAATTGCAACGTGCCATTGCCATAGCAAAAGAACATTACCGCTTGAAAAAACGTGATGAGGATTAAAGAACGCCGACATAGATATAGATAAAAGAGAAAGGGGGGTATAATGAACTTTTTTTGCAACTGATATAGCAAGCCACGAATTTATTGTCATGAAAAACCAAGCCAAATACCAATAGGGCGAAAGTGTGAACAAATCGTTCACTCATTGATGAACCTTGCAATGTAGCATCAGAACATTTTACTTTAAGCGTACTATATATACGCTTGGAGTAAAATAAAATTATCTACGCATGAGTACCAACCTGCCCAATTTCACACATACATAGATAAGCCTTCAAAAAAGAAAAATAGTATTTACCCTTTTCCAAAACACCTGTCATACAGTCCCTCTTATAATGCGTTCCTTATTTCTTTTTTGAAGGCCAGATCTTCCATCGAAAGAGGCGTTTGTATGTAAATAAAAGTTAAATGCATTAAATCTTTGGTTTTAGAATCCCTATAGAACCCATAACATCACTTTTCTATCGTATTATGCGCAAACTATTGAACACCAGTCATTAACAAATACTATCTCAAAAAAAAAGAAATCATGTGAAATGAGAGGAGGGAGGATAAGAGTAAAAGGAGAGTACTCTTATTGGATTTGAGATGGAGGAATCGGAAATGGTGCAGATCGATAGTTCTTATCTGGAATGAGTACAACTAATTTACTTACCTTCTATTCTGCACCATTTCTAAAATGCAATACTTTTGGTTGTTTCATATTCTCGCTGCTCTTGCGTTTTAGAGTAACAGGACTGGCGAAACTACTTTCTTTTTGTTTAAATTATGAAAGGATAAAGTGATTGGTAAGGGGATAATAATTGAAAATTTGGTTTGTTATGTCGGTGAGAATCCATAAATTTATGAAATATTTCTAAATACGTGCTGTTATGGGGTAGATTTGCAGGTTATACAGAGTAAAATTTACGAAATCCGGGGGCAACGGGTGATGCTCGACCGGGATTTAGCAGAATTATATGGGATAGAAACAAAACGATTGAAAGAAGCTGTAAGGCGTAATATCGAACGTTTCGAAGGAGAGGATTTTATGGTACGACTTACTCCTGAGGAAATTAATGAACTTTCAAGGTCGCAATTTGCGACCTTGAACATTGGACGAGGCTACAATATTAAGTACGCCCCTTTTGCTTTCGGTGAATTGGGGGTGGCCATGCTCAGTAGTGTACTAAAATCAACGACTGCGATTGAAATCAACAGAAACATCATGCGTGCCTTTGTTGCTATGAAACAATTTCTCATTGTCCCGCCTGAAAGTAAAATTGAAAGATTGCAAAACGAAATGAAAGAACTCCGGGAGTATATTGAGGAAGCCTTTACCGACTACAACGACATTAACGAAGATACCCGGATGCAAATCGAACTGATCAATCAGGCACTTGCCGAGTTACAGGTGAAAAATAAAGAACAGATCAGAAAAGAACGTCCGAGGATTGGGTTTATAAGGGCGGAAGGTGGTGTTTAATAATCCAACTTACCTCAATCACGGATGTTGACATGGAAACCCTGAAAATCAAGCCAGACGAAAGGTCAGTCCCGGAATCCCTACAGAAACACGGATGTTTAATCGGAAATTAAAATCAATGAAATGAATTTGGTAATTTATTTTCTCGAATAAGAATTATATGCCGATTTTTTCTTATATTTTTGCAGAAATGATTATACGATGCGATATTATATTTAAGATTTGAAATTAAGAAAATTAATGCACAATGTAATCTCTGAATTTTCATACGGTTCAATAATATTTTTATATAATAATATTGAGAATGAATATATTGCACAGGAATTTGAGATGTTGACAATTTGTGCGAAGCATACAAAAATAGTGATTTTACAGTTCGAAAAATAGAAGATGATGGATATCTCAAACAACAATACATGGATTAAACAATTTGGAGTCTTACCAATTAAGTTGAATCCTATTTTAGCAGAAGAACGCTATCTTATGCTAAACGGTGGATACTCTGATTTCTGTTTGCAATCATTTGATGATTCTGATTTTGAATTAGATAAAATTGCATGGTCTTCAAATGTGAAAAACTATGTGAAAATTATTACTGATAATGTTGTTATCAGAAATTGGTATGAGAATAAAACGGAAACAGTAAAAAAAGATAAGGTTATATCTAATTTCAATCAGTTTTATAATTACATTTTTAATAAATCATACAAAACAGAGAGTGATATAGTACCTTTTGTAATTGATATATTCAATCAATTAAGAAATATTACACAAGAAAGTTCAGATCCTCTTGAGGCATTAAATTTGTTGTTTATACTTTTGGTTTCAATAGAAGAGGATTATAATAATATAGATAAATCGATTTGGGGAATTGACAATGTAAACTTACCGCATTCGTTTGATTATTTTGTTGAAAGAATTAGGGAGGGAGTAAAAACAGCAAAGCCTAATTTAGACCTAATATTAAGACATTCGTCCGGTAGGCTGTTCCAGGAAGCCAATAGAAATGTGATATCCTTTAATCCCCAAAGAGATCTATTTGGAGGTATATCCAGTAAATTAATCACGGAGTCTATTGCATATACAAGTATTCATTATACTCCACAGTACCTTGCAAGAGCAATTGTGGAAAATTGTCTGGACAATCTGGACTTAAATGCATTAAATGAGATTTCAATTCTGGATCCTTCATGTGGTTCTTCTGAGTTCTTAATTGAAATACTTAAACAATTAAAAAACAGGAATTATACCGGAAATATTAATATTAAAGGCTTCGATAACTCCAAAAATGCAATAGAAACGTCTCGTTTTTTATTAAATTATGAAAATAGAACTCAATGGAATCACTCTCTTAGAATTGATTTGAGAGTGGTCGAGGATTCATTGACAGAGGAATGGGGTATAAATGATGTTCTGCTAATGAATCCTCCATTTACCTCTTTCGAACTCATTAAAGATAAAGAAATAAAAGCAACTATTAAATCCGTATTAGGCACTTTTGTAAAAAGTGGGAGACCAAATCAAGCTAGTGCTTTTTTCTTAAAAGCAATTAATTCTTTATCTGAGAATGCTGTTTTCGGTTGTGTTTTGCCAAGTTCAATCTTTACATTAGACATATATAACTCGTTAAGAAATCATATATCTGAAATTTCAAATTTCAAAATAATCGGAAAATTAGGAAACTATGTTTTTGAAGATGCCCTTACTGATGTAAGTATTATTGTTGGAATAAAGAATAGAATTAATTTTCCGCCTAAATTAATTTGGACAAAAAATGAGAAAGGAGTTGCACAGGAAGCATTAAGGGAGTTAAGAAAATTACAAGCAAATAATGAAATAGCTATATCTAAGAACTCCTATAGTATTTATACTCCCGAAAGATTTCCGATTTTAGAGAATAATTGGAGAATTATCTCATTGAATGAAAACAAATTTATTACAGACCTTAATGTTTACATTGGTGCAAGAAAATTAATAAAACTTCAAGAAATATTTACGGTTTATCAAGGGGCATTATTAGGGACCAAAGATGTTTTTACCATATCAGAAGATGAATATTTAGGTTATTCTGATGAAGAAAGAATTTATTTCCGGCCATTATTAAATAATTCCGCAATAAATAAAGGGTGTATCAATATCACAGAATATGTCTGGTATCCATATAATCAAAATGGATTAATGATTCAGAATGAGGTGGAATTAAATCAGATTACTTTTGCTCAAAAAAAATTGTTGCCGAATAAACTTAAGCTACAACAAAGAAGTGAAAATCGTGAAGAATGGTGGTCTTTAACAAGGCCAAGAAATTGGCAATTTATAAAAGAGAAACGTTTATATTCAACTAGATTTGGAAACTCGAATTCGTTTGGATATGATAACATTGGTGATGCTGTAATAATAGAGGGGAATGCTTTTTTTCCTAAAAAAGAAATGTCTGAGGAAGATTTGTTGTTTTATTTGGCAGTATTTTCCAGTAACTATTTTGATTATTTATTATCTATTTTTTCTAAGCAGTTAGCTGGAGGTAAATGGTATGATTTAGGTAATAATTTTATAAAAAAAATTCCTATACCTGATGTTCATACTTTTAGCATTAATGATTCCGAAGCATACTCTAAATTAGTTGAAATTGGAAAAGAATTGTCAAATGGAAATACGTTTGTTAAAACGTTATCTAAAAATCAATTAGTTAAATTTTATCCGGAACTTAGAAATGATTGATTTAGGAAAGCTTGTGGCAGAGTTGAACAGTAAAAGTGGGATTTACTTTGATGGTTTTTTTAATATTAAGGAAGTTAAGAGGACTTCAAATGTGATAGCTTACAGAAATGAGGGCACATCATTTGCGTTGAATAGATTTGAAACGCCACAGGAAAAAGTCAAAGTATTAAAATGGTTTGATGATTATTGGATTTTTTTGGAACTTCGAGGTTTTCGTAGTATAAATGAAAATATAGAAAAGCATATAAATATTTCTTTGTGTGTCTTTCAAGGGGAGGCCTCGGATGAGGATAAATATCAATTGTTTAGAGCAGAATGGGATGATTTCTGTAATCCCGATGAAATACATTCTCAGCCACATTGGCATATAACATCTAGTCAGGCTCTTGAAAAAACGTTTGTTTCTTATGCAATAGATTTGGATAAAAAAGACTTTGTTGATTTACTGGAAAATGAGAAGCAGCGAGTTTTTGATGTAAAAAGAATCCATTTTGCAATGAATGGGAATTGGTCTAATTCGGAAACTAATATTCATAAAATTGATAGCGAAGAGAAGGTTCTCCGATGGTGGTTTGGTATATTAAATCACATAAGAATAGAGCTTGATAAATAGAAATTTTCTTATATTTAAATGTATAAACTAGGAAATTGTGGTCATGGGGGAGATTTGCAGGTTATATAAAGTAAAATCCTTGAATAACGATGATACAAAAGAAGCTATAAAAATCTTTCAAGAAAAGAAAGTTCGTACTATTTGGGATCGTGAAGCTGAGAAATGGTACTTTTCTATAGTTGATGTTGTTTCCGTACTGACGGACGTAAATATTGGAACAAGCTGAAACAGAGATTGAAAGAGGAAGGAAATGAAACGGTGACAAATTGTCACCAGTTGAAAATGCATGCTGTTGATGGGAAGATGAGAATGACTGATATTGCTGATACCGGACAGTTATTCCGATTGATTCAATCCATTCCATCTCCCAAAGCCGAGCCGTTCAAATTATGGATGGCGCAGGTTACCCGGGAACGGTTGGATGAGATGCAGGATCCGGAACTGACGATTGACCGGGCGATGATGGAATATAAGAGATTAGGGTATTCTGACAATTGGATCAACCAACGTCTGAAAAGTATTGAAGTACGAAAAGATCTGACAGACGAACCGATGACAAACCGAGAGCAGAACTGTGCTTACACAAGTTTTGCCGAGGTGCGAAAGAGGAAAGCGAAGCCAATGGAAGAGGAGAGGATTGTTTATTACTCTCCATATACGGCGGTTTCGTACCTCGTGTTGGAGCGTTAATATACTCACTGCCTTTTATAATTTTTCAGAATATTCAGATGGTATTAAAGACTCGATTAATCTTCTTCCTGGCGGATAAAACCGATAGGGCGGCGCGGTTTGTCTGACAATATGAGGTGTACCTGCAATTCTGCCAGTGTCTGATTGATGAGTTCGAGTTGTATGCGAGTGTCTTCGTTGATATCGTTCTGGTTGGCGAATATTTCTTCCATGTAGTTTCTCAGTTTCTTCATTTCTTGTTGAAGTTCTTCATTCCTGCAGGATGGCGGATTGGCAATCAATTGACGAATAGCCACAAAAGCGTAAGCATTCGGCAAACTACAGGTATTAAACTTTTATATAC
>UMKD01014697.1_pt1 | contig 36479 bp, 30 predicted proteins | sample 1966221 | NCBI WGS metagenome assembly UMKD01 (sample SAMEA4836167, study PRJEB28245) | human gut metagenome | biome: gut microbiome; material: fecal sample | place: Denmark | collected 2008
CAGCGTACTCCTCCAGCACCTCCTGCGCCACCTCGGCGCGGTCGCGGCGGGTGTCCATAGCCTGTTTTTCAAGGTAGCGGTGCGCTTCGGCCTCGGTCATGTGGGCGTGCTCTACCAGACAGCACTTTGCCCGGCTGACCAGCCGCAGCTGCCCGATCTTGTCCTGCAGGCGGGCGTTTTCCTGCCGCAGTCGCTGCAAGCGGTGGTTGCTGGCAGCCGCCATGTGCATGGCCTGCAAAAACAATGGGGTGGTGAAGGGCTTGCTCAGCAGCAGAACCCCCTGCTCGTTCAGGGGGGCAAGCAATTGCTCAGCCTGTGCGGCCTTTACCAGAAAGACCACACCGGCATCAGTCTGCTCCACAGCGGTGATGCACAATTCGTGCCCGAACTCATCGGGCAGGGGAGCGTTGACCACAATCAACTCAAAATCAGATTCCGACATTCTGCGCCGTGCCTCGGCTCCGCTGGGAATGATCACCGGGCGGCTGTAACCCATCTCGGACAGCCGCGCGGCAATATATTCGTTGGAGTTGGCACCGGCGCTTACGATCAGTGCGCGTCCCATTCCGCACTCCTTTCTCCTGCGCTGGCAGGGATCAGATGGCGTTGAAATAGTAGACGCGCTCGTGCTCGGCCCGGTCAGGCGCACTCCGCAGTGCGGCGCAGCGCTTGAGCTCCTCCGAGAAATAGCGTTTAGAAAGTCCCTCCGGCAGCACCCGGCGCAGGAACTCGCTCTCCTCAGCTACCTGCACCGCCTCCTCAAGGGTGGCGGGCAGGGTCTCAAGCCCCAGTCCCTTGGCTTCGGCGGAATCGAACAGGTTGCGGTTCACCGGCGGCTGCAAGACCATGCGCTGCTCAATGCCGTCCAGTCCGGCGGCAAGGATCAGGCCAATGGCCAGATACGGATTGCAGGCGGGGTCCGGGCTGCGCAGCTCCATGCGGCAGTTGTCACCCTTGACCATGGGAATGCGCACCAGCTGGCTGCGGTTCTGGCGGCTCCAGCTCACATAGCGGGGCGCTTCGTCACAACCAAAGCGCTGGTAGCTGTTGGGCAGGGGATTGGTGAACACGGTCAGTTCCCGGCTGTGTGCCAGCACACCGGCCATAAAGCTGCCGGCAATACTGTCCGGGGCAATATCTCCTTCAAACAGGTTTTTGCCGTCCATGTAAAGCGAGAGGTTGATGTGCAGCCCGCTGCCGGCCTGCTGGGGCAGGGGTTTGGGCAAAAAGCTGGCGTGCAGACCATTGCGCATGGCAATGGCACGGACGATCTGCTTAAAGGTCATCACGTTGTCGGCAGTTTTCAGCGGCCCTGCGTAGCGGCAGTCGATCTCGTTCTGGCCGTTGCCGCTTTCGTGGTGGCTGTGCTGGGGTGCCATACCCATCTGCTCCATGGTCAGGCAGATATCCCGGCGCAGGTTTTCACCCGCATCCAGCGGTGCAACGTCAAAATATCCGCCAAAGTCGATGGGAATGCAGGTAGGGTGGCCACGGTCGTCCTTTTCAAACAGATAAAACTCGCACTCGGTACCCACGTTGCAGGTAAGCCCCAGCTTTTTGAATTTGCGGTTCACATCCCGCAAAAAGCCCCGGCAGTTGCCGCTAAAGGCTGCGCCGTCCGGCTTTTCCACATCGCAGAAGAACTGCATCACTCGGCCTTCGGTGGGACGCCACGGCAGGATGGTCACGGTGGAAAGATCCGGCCGCAGTACAAGGTCGCTTTCCTCAACGTGCATAAAGCCTGCAATGGAGCTGCCGTCAAAGCACACGCCCTCTTCCAGTGCCTTGGACAGGTTGCTGGCCAGCACGGCAATGTTCTTCTGGGTGCCAAAAATATCACAGAAGGCAAAGCGCACAAATTTGACGTTGTTGTCCTCCACGAAATCCAGAATATCCTGTTGGGTGGAATAGCTCATAAATAACCCCCTTACAAAAACTGCATTTCAAATAAAACGCCCAAAGGCCTGCCCTCAAAAAGGGAGCAGGTCTTTGGGCTGGTGTAAGAAATAGGAAAAGGAGAATGGCTAATTGATCCGGCAGCCGGCGGATGCTTATTTTTTTACGCTGTCAGGAGATTATCAGACGTAGTAAAGCATCTTGCTGTAGCTGGGCAGAGGCCAGTAATCCTCGCCGCAGATAGTCTCGGCATCGTCGGCAGCGGCACGCAGGGCATCCATCACCGGGAGAACGTTATCGTGGAAGGCAACGGCCTTCTCGCTCTCGGTGGACAGTGCCTTGGCGGCATTCACGGCATCCTGCAGGGTGTCGATGGCATCGCTCATGGCATCGGCGTCAGAAGAAAGCTTTTCCAAAGTCTTGGTCTCGCTGCGCACGCTGATGTGCTCGCTGACAGCCAGCTTGGAGGCGGCGGTATTGGCAACCTCGCTCATGTAGGCGTTGATGGCGGGCAGCAGCTGCTTGCGGGCCATCTCCAGCATGGTCAGAGCCTCAATGTTGATGATCTTGGAGTAATGCTCCATCTCGACCTCGTAGCGGCTTTCCATCTCCACCTTGGTCAGCACGCCGAACTCCTCCATCAGCTGGATGTTCTTGGGCTCGACCAGTGCGGGCAGAGCAGCGGGGGTATTCTTCTTGTTGGGCAGACCGCGCTTGGCTGCCTCGGCCTCCCACTCGGCGGTATAGCCGTTGCCGTTGAAGATGACGCGGCGATGGTCGCGGATGGTGCGCTTGACCAGAGCGATGGCTGCACTGGTAAAGTCCTCAGCACCTTCCAGTTCGTCGGCGTAGCCCTTCAGCTCCTTGGCGACAGCGGTGTTCAGGATGGTGTTGCAGTCGCTCAGGTTCTCGGCAGAGCCGGGCATACGGAACTCGAACTTGTTGCCGGTGAAAGCGAAGGGAGAGGTACGGTTGCGGTCGGTGGTGTCCTTGCTGAACTTGGGCAGAACGTCCACGCCCAGATCCATCTTCATCTTGACGGGGCCGGCATAGGGAGAATCGGATGCGATCGCATCGATGACAGCTTCCAGCTCCTCGCCCACGAAGATGGAGATGATGGCCGGAGGTGCCTCGTTGGCGCCCAGACGGTGATCGTTGCCCGGGGTAGCCACAGAGGTGCGCAGCAGGTCAGCGTACTCATCCACAGCCTTGATAACAGCGGCCAGGAAGATCAGGAACTGCAGGTTCTCCATGGGGGTGTCGCCGGGGTCCAGCAGGTTCTCGTGGGTGGTGCTCATGGACCAGTTGTTGTGCTTGCCGCTGCCGTTCACGCCTTCAAAGGGCTTCTCATGCTGCAGGCAGACCAGACCATACTTGGGAGCGATCTTGCGCATCATTTCCATGGTCAGCAGGTTGTGGTCGATGGCTACGTTGGTGGTATCGAAGATGGGAGCAAGCTCGTGCTGGCAGGGAGCAACCTCGTTGTGCTTGGTCTTGGCGGGCACGCCCAGCTTCCACAGCTCCTCGTCCAGCTCCTTCATGAACGCAGAAACCTCGGGACGGATGACACCGAAGTAGTGCTCCTCCAGCTCCTGACCCTTGGCAGAGGGAGCACCGAACAGGGTGCGGCCGGTGAGGATCAGATCCTGACGTGCCTCGTAGTCCTCCTTCTTGACCAGGAAGTACTCCTGCTCGGGGCCGACGGTGGTGGAAACGTAGTCCACATCCTTGCCGAACAGCTTCAGGATGCGGACGGCCTGACCGGACAGTGCGTTCATGGAACGCAGCAGGGGAGTCTTTTTATCCAGAGCCTCGCCGGTGTAGCTGACGAATGCGGTGGGGATGCACAGCACATCATCCTTCACAAAGGCGTAGCTGGTGGGGTCCCATGCGGTGTAGCCGCGTGCCTCACAGGTAGCGCGCAGACCGCCGGAGGGGAAGGAGGAAGCATCGGGCTCGCCGCGTACCAGCTCCTTGCCGGAGAACTCCATAATGGCGGTACCGTCGCCCACAGGGCTGACAAAGCCATCGTGCTTCTCGCTAGTGATGCCGGTCAGGGGCTGGAACCAGTGGGTGTAATGGGTAGCACCCAGCTCCATAGCCCAGCGCTTCATCACGCTGGCAACGACGTTTGCCACCTCGATGTCCAGCGGAGCACCCTTGTGCAGGGTGTTCTTCAGGCTCTTGTAGGTAGCGCTGGGCAGGCGCTCCTTCATAACGTGCTCATTAAAGACCTTGCTGCCGTAGATCTCCATAACATTTGCTGCCATAAATCCTACTCCTTACTTGATCTTACTTTTTTCTTTCGCCTTGGGTCTGCCGCAATGCAGAAACCCAAAGCGTGCTTACATCTTAACAAAAACGGCGCTGCGAGTCAGGAGGTGACCCACAGCGCCGTTGCTGTCTATGGCTAAGATTATAGTCTTTGCGGGCAAAAAAGGCAATTGACAAAACTGACGATTCTGCACAAACACGATCTCGGATTTTTGGAACAACCGCGATTGGTATGACTTTTACGGGAGAAAAGCCCCTTTCAGGACAGCCTTTTCCAGCCGGAATGTGCGCAGCGCGCGGCAATTGTTCTTATTGTAAAAGAATCAGATGACCTGAAACAGGAAAAACTTGAGGTAGTTCGTCTCCGGCACGCCCCACAGAATGGGGTGATCCGGTGCCTGCTGCTTTACCTCGATCTGCCGCAGCTGCCGGTGAGCGTCCTTGGCGGCGGCGCGCAGCATCTTGATGAACAAATCCTCGGTGGCAAAGTGGGAGCAGCTGGCAGTAGCCAGATACCCGCCCCGGGGCAGCAGCTTCATGGCGCGGTAGTTGATCTCCTTGTAGCCGCGCATGGCATTCTCCACCGTGCGGCGCGCCTTGGTAAAGGCAGGAGGATCCAGAATGATAAAGTCGTAGGGGCTGCCCTCCTTTTCCAGCCGGGGCAGCAGGGCAAAGGTGTCCTCGCAGAGGAAATCCATGTTGTCGAGACCGTTGCGTTCGGCGTTGCGCTTTGCCATGGCAATGGCTTCGGCGCTGATGTCGGCGGCGGTCACCCGGGCAGCCCCGCCCTTGGCAGCGTTCAACGCAAAGCTGCCGGTGTGGGTAAAGCAGTCCAGCACGGTGTGCCCGGCGGCAAGGCGTGCCACAGCCCGACGATTATATTTCTGGTCAAGGAAAAAGCCGGTTTTTTGCCCGTTTTCAAAGTCCACATGGTAGTACACGCCGTTTTCACAGATCTCGGTCTGGGTGGTTTCCGGGTGGCTCTCGCCGGGCAGGGTGAACCAGCCCTTGTTTTGTTCCAGCCCCTCCTTGGCGCGCAGGGCTTCATCGTTGCGCTCGTAGATGCCGTCAATGGTCTGACCGTCTGCCCGCAGCACCTCAGCCAAAAGCGGGAAGAGCACCGGCTTCAGCTTTTCCATGCCTACGCTCAGGGTCTGGGTGACCAGAACATTGTTGAAACGGTCCACCGTCAGGCCGGGGAACTGGTCTGCCTCGCCAAAAATGAAGCGGCAGGCGGAAAGGTCGGCGGGCTCCAGCACAGTCTTGCGGTACGCCCATGCGTACTCCACCCGGCGGCGCCAGAAGGCGGCATCAAAGGTGTCGTTGGCGTTGCGGGAGATCAGCCGCACCCGGATCTTGCTTTGCAGCGAGAGAAAACCGGTGCCGAGATAGGCGCCCTTGGGGCTGACCACATCCACCAGCGTGCCGTTTTCCGGCTCGGTGCCGGGGGCTTCCAGAATGTCGTTCTCGTACACCCAGGGGTGCCCGCCCACCAAAAGCCCTTCGGCGTGCTTGTTGACTTTATATACAGGATAAGTGCGTTCGCTTTTCATAAAATGCTCCTTCAACAAAGAATGCGCAAAATGATGCTTGTTCTGCTCTTTATCATAACATAAAAATATGGTAGAATAAATACAAAATTTTGCGGAAGGAAGAAAACGCTATGGAGATCGAACGCAAATGGATGGTGACCGGCTGGCCGGAGGGGCTGCCCCTTGAGGAAGAATTCACCATGCGGCAGGGCTATATCAGCGTGCAGCCCACGGTGCGCATCCGGGAGGAGGCGCTGACCGGCGGCAGCACCGACTATATCCTCTGCTTCAAGTCCGCAGGGGGCTTGGCGCGGGAGGAGATCGAGCGCAGCATCGACAAAGACCTGTTTGTGCAGCTGGAGGAAAAGATCATTGGCAAGCCCCTGATCAAAAAGGTGCGCCGGAGCTATCGCCTGCCGGACGGCGCGGTGCTGGAGGTGAACCATGTGGATGAGGGTTTGCCCACGGCGTTCTGGTACGCCGAGGTGGAGTACCCCACGGTGGAAGCCGCGCTCAGCTGGCAGCCTGCGGCCTGCGGCCTTGCGGCGTACCTCAACGATGAAGTAACGAACCAGCCCGGCCAGAGCATGGGCGCATACTGGGCACAAACCAGAGGGTAACGCCAACAATTCTGTGAAGGGAATGACTGTTTACGAAAAAGATCAAGCTGAAACTGGAGCTCCAGTATAACTCGCCGGTGATCCTTACCTTTTTTCTGTTGTCCATGCTGGTGCTGCTGGCAGACGGCTGGACGAACGGCTGGAGCACCATGAACCTGTTCTGTGTGTACCGCTCCTCGTGGCGGGACCCACTGGGCTACATCCGGCTGTTCGGCCATGTGCTGGGCCATGCAAACTGGGAGCATTTTCTCAACAATATGCTGCTGCTGTTGGTGGTGGGCCCGCCCATGGAGGAGAAATACGGCAGCATCCCGCTGCTCAAGGGTATTTTGTTTACCGCGCTGGTCACCGGCGTGCTGCAATGCATCCTGTTCCCCCACACGGGGCTGTTGGGTGCGTCCGGCATCGTGTTCATGCTCATCATGCTGTCCTCGCTGGCGGGCTTTTCCGGCGGCATCCCGGTCACCATGCTGCTGGTGGCGGCACTGTACTTTGGCCAGCAGGTGTACGATATCATCTTTGTGCACGATAACGTGGCAAACTTTATGCACATCGTGGGCGGCTTGTGCGGCACCGCCTTCGGCTATTACTGTGCCCTCCATCGCCGCCCGGCGCGCAGCCGTAAATAAAAAGAGAAGAATTATAGATACAAACGGGATACCGGAACGTCTGCGGACGCTCCGGTATCCCGTTTATACAAGAAAGAAAAAATAATGAGTGCGGCAAACTGGAATTTGTTTACTGTTTCTTATCATTGAAGTAAATGATAAATGCTCCCATCACAGCAACAGCAAGAATAACGCCCCACTCTGGTGCATTGACCCAATTTGCAAAGATGGCACCACTTATATACCCAACAATTACGGTTACGATCATTGCTAAAATCGCTTTCCCCATACAATCACGCTCCTCGTCAAATTCCGATTTGTTGAACTAAGCCGAGTATACCATACCAGCCAATGAAAGAATACCCCTCTAGGGGAAATTGGCTGAAAAAAGCGTTCAAAGTGCGCCGCAGAGCACTTTAAACGCGAACAATAAAAATATTATTTCCATCCCCGGTCGGTGGGGTCCAGCATCCCGGCGGCGGAATACACCAGCGCGTTGCAGATGGCAGCGGCAACGTTGCTGCCGCCCTTGCGTCCCATGGCAACGATAGCGGGCACACCGTAGGCGGTGCACACCTCAAACAGCCGCTCCTTGCTCTCCACCACGTTCACAAAGCCCACCGGCACCCCGATGACCAGCGCAGGGCGCAGCCCGGCGGTTTCGATCAGGTCGGCAATGGTCAGCAGCGCCGTAGGTGCGTTGCCCACAGCAAGAATGGCACCGGGGTGTTCGGCGGCGGCTCTTTGCATGGAGGCCACCGCCCGGGTGGTGCCGTTGGCCTTTGCCAGCGCGGCCACCTCCGGGTCTGCCATGTAGCACAGCGCTGTGCCGCCCAGCCGCGCAAGGCCCGGCTTTGTAATGCCGGAAAGCGCCATGTTGGTGTCGGTAACAATGGGAGCAACGGCTTGCAGCGCCGCCACGCCCGCCGCCACCGCGCCGGGGGTAAAGCGCAGATTGCGGGCGTAGTCAAAATCGGCGGTGGTGTGGATGACCCGCTTGACCACGGCGGCAGTCTCCGGCGGCGGGGTCAGGCCCATTGCGTCCAGCTCTGCGGTGATGATAGAAAGGCTCGTCCGCTCGATATCGGCGGGCAGATGATGCTGCGGGGTCATACGGTGTTCCTCCCTTCCAGTCCCATGGCGGCGTACAGGGCGTTCATGTCCAGCGCCCGGCGCACGCCGTCGGCCAGCAGGTCGAATTGCTGCTGCCGGTACTCCTGCATGGAGAGCAGCGGTGCATCGGCAGGGGAGATGCCCTTGCGGCTGCACAGCAGCTGCACCAGCTTTTCGGTCAGTTCCCCGGTATCAAACAGCCCATGCAGATAAGTGCCCGCCACGTTGCCCTGCACGCAGCCCTCGGGGCTGCCGTCTGCAAGGCGGCAGAAGGGCACACCCTGCACAGCAGTGCGTCCGGTATGGATCTGGTAGCCGGTCAGCGCAGCCCCCGCCAGCTGCGGCGCGGTGACAGTGGCGGTATCCTGTGTGCGGTGCTTTGCGTCCGTAAACACGGTTTGAGCGGGCAGCAGCCCCAGCCCGCGCACGGTCTGGCTGCGTCCGCTCTCGGTGCCCTCCGGGTCGGCAAGAGTATCGCCCAGCATCTGGTAGCCGCCGCACACGCCCAGCACCGGCGTGCCGGAAGCCGCCAGTTTTTGCACCGCAGCTTCCAGCCCGCACTGCCGCAGCCAGAGCAGGTCATCTATGGTGTTTTTTGTACCCGGCAGAATGACCACGTCCGGCGCACCCAGCTGTCGGGGGCTTTGCACATACCGCACGCTCAGCAGCGGGTGCTGCTCCAACGGCATAAAATCCGTAAAATTGGAGATATGCGGCAGCCGCAGAATAGCAGCGTCCAGCGGCTTAATGGCAGTGTTGCTTTCCAGCCGGGAGGAGAGGGAATCCTCGTCCTCGATGTCCACCCGCAGGTAGGGCACAACGCCCAGCACCGGCAGATGGGTCTTTTCCTCCAGCATGGTAAGGCCGGGCTTCAGGATGGCGGCATCGCCCCGGAACTTGTTGATGACCAGCCCCTTGATGCGTGCCCGCTCGGCGGGTTTCAGCAGCTCTACCGTGCCGTACAGCTGCGCAAACACGCCGCCTCGGTCGATATCTCCCGCCAGCAGCACCGGTGCATCCACCAGCTTTGCCAGCCCCATATTGACGATATCGTCCGCTTTCAGGTTGATCTCCGCCGGGCTGCCTGCACCCTCGATGACGATGATGTCCACCTCTTCGGCCAGACTGTCGTAGGCGGCTAAAATGTCCGGGATCAGGCTCTTTTTCAGTTTGAAGTAGGCGGCTGCGGGCATCTGTCCGCGCACCTCGCCGTTCACGATGACCTGACTGCCCACATCGCTGCTGGGTTTGAGCAGAATAGGGTTCATGCGCACATCCGGCTCCATGCCGGCGGCCTGTGCCTGCACCACCTGTGCACGCCCCATTTCCAGCCCATCCCGGGTGACAAAGCTGTTCAGCGCCATGTTCTGGCTTTTAAAGGGGGCTACCCGGTAGCCGTCCTGTGCAAAAATACGGCACAGCGCGGTGCACAGCAGGCTTTTGCCCGCCCCGCTCATCGTGCCCTGCACCATAATGCATTTTGCCCGGCTCATGCAAGCACCTCCTGTAAGGTTTTTAAAAGCTGCTGGTTTTCCGGCGCGGTGCGCACGGCGGTGCGGTACCAGCTGCTGTCCAGTCCGGGGTAGTTGCCGCAGCCGCGCAGCACGATGCCGCGCTGCCGCAGGGCATCGCCCAGTGTTTCCGGCGCTTGGAACAGCAGATAATTCGCACTTCCATCCAGCACCCGCAGCCCCAGTGCGCGCAGCCCGTCCCGCAAAATGGGACGCTGCTGCGCGATAAGCGCCTGCACCCGGACTACATAGGCGCTCTCGTCCAGTGCCGCCAGCCCCGCCGCCTGTGCAAGGCTGGAAACTGCCCACGGCTGCCCGGCGGCCTGCATCTTATCCAGCAGAGCGGTGTTGCTGCACAGGCAGTAGCCCAGCCGCACTCCGGCCATGCCGTACAGCTTTGTAAAAGCTTTCAGGATGATGAGGTTCGGGCTTGCCAGAAGCTTTTTGGCAGACAGCACCTCACTTTGCGGCAGAAAGTCCAGAAAGCACTCGTCCACCACCAGCAGCGCACCGCAAGCTTCGCACCGGTGCAACACCGCCTCCACCAGCGCTAGCGGCGTCAGCTGCCCGGTAGGGTTATTGGGCTGACAGAGGAATACCATGTCGGTGTGCTCGTCCACAGCGGAAATGAACGCTTCCGTCACTGCAAAATCTTCGCTTTCCCGCAGGAAATGCCGCCGGACGGTGCAGCCTGCCGTTTCCAGCGCGGCGGCATACTCCGCAAAGGTAGGGGCGGGCAGCAGCGCGGTGCGGGGCTTTGCCGCCCACACCAGCCGGAAAATGAGGTCTGCCGCGCCGTTGCCGCACAGGATATGCGCTGCGGGCACGGTTTCGTGCACTGCCAGCTTTGCCCGCAAAGCGCGGCAGAGGGGGTCAGGGTAGCGGTCTGCAGTGGCAAGCGCGGCAGTAATGGCCTTTGCCACCCCCTCCGGCAGTCCCAGCGGGCTGACATTGGCCGAAAAGTCCAGCGCGTCCTGTCCGTACTGCGCCCGGTAACCGGCCCAGTCGCCGCCATGTACAAGCTGCATCATAAAATACCTCGTATCACCAGCCCAAGCGCCAGCGCCAGCAGGCTTTCGGCGTACATCATGCGGTCAGCGCGGCGGATATCCTCCGGCTCAATGGGACGCACGGCATCGCCGATGGTGGGCTTAGGGTAGTATTCACCAAAATAGTAGGCAGGCCCCGCCAGCTGCACGTTCAGTGCACCGGCGCAGGCGCTTTCGGTCTGGGCACTGTTGGGGCTGGCATGGTTGCGCCTGTCCCGCCGCCAGATGCGCCACGCACTGCGGGCATCGTTGCCGGTCAGGGCGGCAGCGGCTACCCACAGCAGGGCGGCAATGCGGCTGGGCAAAAAGTTCGCAATATCATCCAGCTTTGCCGCCGCACGGCCGAAATAGAGATACTGCGTGTTCTTGTAGCCCACCATGCTGTCCATGGTGTTGATGGCCTTGTAGGTCAGTGCCAGCGGAGCGCCGCCCAGCAGCATATACAACAGCGGCGCAATCACGCCGTCGCTGGCGTTTTCCGCCACGGTCTCCACAGCGGCCTTGGTCACGCCTTCGGCGGTAAGCGCCTGCGTGTCCCGCCCCACGATGCGGCTTACCGCAATGCGTGCCGCAGGCAGGTCGGGCTTTGTCAGCTCCCGGTAAACATTCGTACTCTCCTGCACAAGTCCCTTTGCCGCCAGTGCCTGCCCGCACCAGAACATCTGTACTGCCAGCCCCAGCAGCGGGTGCAGGGCAGTGGCGCCCATGCAGACAAGGCAGGTAAGCGCAAAGGTGCCCACCGGCAGACAAAAGGCTAAAATGCGCCCGCCCCAAAGCTCACCCTTTGGCGTTTTGGGCAGGCGGGCACGCAGTCCCTTTTCCAGCGCAGAGATGGCTTTGCCCATATACACTACGGGGTGCGGCAGCCACGCCGGGTCGCCGAAAATCGCATCCAGCACAAAGCCGCCCAGTACCGCGTAGCCGATCATGCCTGCGCCTCCTTTGTGTACTGTACGGTCTTTACCAGATACAGCACCCGCTTGGACGCCCAGTCCTTGGCATCCAGCACAAAGCCGCCGGCGTTGGGGGCGCACCATTCGTAATAATTTTTGTGGGGCAGGGCATAGCGTTCCATGGCAGCCATCTGGGTGCCGCCGTGGGCTAAGATGACCAGCATCTCCTCGCCATCCGCAAGGGCTTTGTCCACCAGTGCGGAAAAAGCCGCGCAAATGCGCTCACAGAATGCAGCCTTGGTCTCGCCGTCCGGGCAGGGGCTTTCACAGTTGGCGGCTACCCATGCAAGGTAGTCCGGGTCGTGCTCCATTTCAATATAATTTCTCCCCTCAAAGCTGCCAAAGCACATCTCCTTCAGCCCATCTGTTTCTACGAGCCTTGCGCCCGGGAACAGCACCTCGGCGGTCTGCCGGGTGCGGCAAAGCGGGGTAATATACACAGTCTTAGGGGAAATATCTGCCCGGCACAGCATAGCGCGCCCGGCGGCAGAAAGCGGGATATCCCGCTGCCCCTGATAGCGCTTTTCGGCGTTGTATTCAGTCAGGCCGTGACGTAATAAATAGATCAGCATTCCGGCAATTCTCCTTTCAAAACGGTGGGGATGCCGCAGAACATCTGCACCACGCACTTAGCGCGTGTCGCCAGCATACAGGCCAGACGTCCGGCGTTTTCCCGCGCGGCACGCTCGGCCGGGTCTATGGGCACCACACCGCCGCCCACCTCGGTGGACAGCACGATATCATAAGCGGATAATTTGTCCGCAAGTTTCTCAAGTTCAGCGTTGTCTTTGCACCCGGCGGCAAGCTGCTGCGCATCCGCGATGCAGCGACCGGGCAGGGTGCGGGCAAAGGTGCGCTTGCCGCTGTACAGCGGCCCGGTGATGAAGATCATATCAGCCCTCCCCATTGGCAGGCGCACAGCGCCGCCAGCATCCACAGCTCAGTCTTTTGCAAAAACCACCCGGCAAGATCGCCGGTAATGCCGCCCAGCTGCTGCACGGCTACATGGTGATACCACAAAAACAGCAAGATTGCAATTGCTGCCAGTGCTCCGCCGCCTAAAGCCAGCAGCGCCCCGCAAAGCAGTACCGCCAGCACGGTCAGTACGTTGCGCACAGCGGTACGGTCGGCAGTGGAGGCAAAGGTATGGGCAAGGCCGGTGTTTTTAGCCATGGGAAAGGCCGCCACCGCAAGGCCGGAAAGTGCCCGCTCCAGCACCAGCGCCAGCGTCCACAGCGCACCCACCCGGGGCGTGAACTGCACGCAGGCGGCAAGACAGAGATAAGCCGCAAAATAGCTGCACAGCCGGATGACCGCAAAGGCACCACAGTGCGGGTCCTTTAAAATTTCCAACTTCTTTTCCCGGTCGCCGTAGCTGGCAAGGGCGTCGCAGGTGTCAGCATAGCCGTCCAGATGGATGCCGCCGGTCACCCACACCGGCACAAGGCAGAACCCTGCTGCCCGCGCCGGGGCAGGCAGGGGCAGCACCCCGCACACGCACCACAGCGCCCCGCACAAACACCCCACCAGCGGGAAGGCACACAGCGCGTACCGCATATTCTTTTCGTCCCACACAAACTGCGGCACCGGCACCGCCGAAAACATGGCAAAGGCCACCGCAATGGTCTGCAAAACGATCATTTTTCCACTCCTTTATAATAGACGGGGACGCCGCACACCACCCGCACTACGGCGTCTGCCCGGGCGGCAAGGGCGTTGTTCACCTGTGCCAGCGCCAGCAGATAGCGGTCCGTGTCCCCGGCATAGTCCGCGCCGCCACTGAACACTTCGTTGGAGACAACGATCAAATTTTCGCACTGCGCGGCAAGGCTATCCAGCCCCTGCAAAATGTGCTCGGCAGCGGCATCGCCCGCACCGGCGGGGTCGTACAGCTCGTTGGCGGTCAGATTGCCTAAGTCTTCCAGCAGCGCCGTGCCCCTGCAGGGCAGAAGCACGGCCTCTAAATGCAGCGGGCATTCAATGGTCTCAAACTGCTTTGCAGCGCGCATTTTGCGGTGCTTTTCCACCCGGGCAGCGCACTCGGCATCCCACACCTGCATGGTGGCCAGATAATACCGCGGCAAAGCACTGCGCAGCACAAGGGCTTCGGCGTATTCGCTTTTGCCGCTGGCAGCGCCGCCCAGCACCAGCGTCAGCATTGGGGCATATACGGCGCAATGCCGCCCTCCGCAAAGGAATAGCACCCATCGTACACCGCCAGCGCCATGTCCCACAGTGGGATACTGGCCACTGCGCCGGTGCCCTCGCCCAGATGCAGCCCGGCGGTGAGCAGGGGCGTTTTTCCTAATGCTTCCAGTACCAGCCGGGCGGCAGGCTCGGTGGAACAGTGGCTGGCAAACACGGCCTTGGCCGCTGCCGGGCACAGCCGCACGGCGCACAGCGCCGCCACCCCGCTGATAAACCCATCCATCAGCACTGGCACACCCGCCAGCGCTCCGCCCAGAAACATCCCGCACAGACCGGCGATATCAAAGCCGCCCAGTTTGCCCAGTACGTCCAATACATCATCGGGGTTGGGGACATTGCAGGCAATGCCCCGCCGGATGGTGTCCACCTTGCGAGCAAGCCCTGCGTCGGAAAGCCCTGCACCGCGCCCGGTCATGGTCTGCACCGGCTGTGCCAGCAGCACGGCGGCTACGGCGCTGGAGGTGGTGGTGTTGCCAATGCCCATCTCGCCGGTGGCCACAAGTCCGTAGCCCTCGGCGGCAAGCTGCCGGGTCAGGGAGATGCCCCGGCCAATGGCCTCCACTGCCTCGGCGCGGGTCATGGCAGGGCCTTTGGTAAAGTCCGCAGTCCCGGCGGCAATGCGGCAGTCCCGCACGCCGGGTACGGGCGCACCGGCAATGCCCAAATCCACAGGCAGCACATCGCAGTGCGCCGCCTGTGCCATCCTGCATACGCTGGTGCGCCGCGCAGCAAGGTTCTCGGCTACGGCGCGAGTCACGCTCTGGTCGGTCTGGCTTATGCCCTGCGCCACCACGCCGTTGTCCGCACAGAGCACCGCCACCGCCCGGCGGGAAAAATCAAACTGCGCTGTGCCGGTCAGCGCAGCGGCATCCTCCAGCATCGTCTCCAGTGCACCCAGTCCGCCCAAGGGTTTGGCAAGGCTTGCCCAGTGGGCGTGGGCGGCGGCGCGGGCGGCTTCGTCCGGCGGGGTGATGGCAGCAAGCAGCTGCATCAGTTCAGCTTCGGTCATTTTCGTCATCCTTTGTGTTTCAAAAAGTGCTGCGCCGCCTGCACAAAGCGGCGGGGCAGGGCAGTGCCTGCCCAGTAAAGATGCGGGAAACCGGCATACAAATGCGCGTTTGCAAAGCCGCATTCCCACTGCCTTTTTTCGGCTTTGCGCACAGAAAAGTCTGCGCCATTTTCGGAGGAATCCCAGTGGTGGAATTCGTGGATGGGCAGCGCTTCTCTGGCGCGGAAAAGCATACTGTCGGCCTTTGCCGTCATGGCGGCATAGCCAAAGCGCACCAGCCGCCCGGCGTTGTGCCCGCTGCCCGGCAACACACCCGCCATGGGGTAAGTTTTGCCGTCCATACCCTCCAGCGCCTGCCCTAAGTACAGAAAGCCGCCGCACTCGGCAGCGGTGGGCAGCCCTTTCTGAACAGCCTCCCGGATAGCAGCACGCAGGGCGCAGTTCTCGCTCAGCTGCCGGGCATACAGCTCCGGGTAACCCCCGGGCAGGTACAGCCCACCGATATTTTCCGGCAGGGCGGCGTCCCGCAGCGGGCTGAAAAATGCAAGCTCTGCACCTGCATCCCGCAAGGCGTCCAACGTTTCAGCGTAGGCAAAGCAGAAGGCTTCATCCCGCGCTACGGCAATGCGAACGGAGGGCGTGCACGGCGCGGCAAGCGGCGGCGCAGCCGGGGCAGGACAGTCGGTCAACACTGCCAGCTGTGCCCAGTCCAGCACAAGGGCATCGGCTAATTGCAACAACTTTTGCTGCAAGTCAACGATCTCCCCGGCAGTTTTCAACCCGAGGTGGCGGCTTTCGATGACGCACCCCGGCAGATGGGGCAGATACCCCACCACCGGCAGACCGGTCTCGGTTTCCAGCATCGGGCGCAGCGTTTTGTACAAGGCTTCAGAGCAATCGTTAAGCAGAATGCCCACGATATGGCTGGGTGTGCGGAACTGCAAAAGCCCCCGCAGCTCGGCGGCAAGGGTGATGCTTGCCCCTTTGGGCTGCACCACCAGCAGTACCGGCAAGGCAAGCGTATCGGCCAGCTCCCAAGCGCTTGCACGGGTTGTCAGTCCCTGCCCGTCGTAAAAGCCCATGGCACCCTCGCATACGGCAGCGCCGTGCCCGGCGGCATAGCGGGCGTAAAGCGTGCGCACCGTATCCGGGGCAGAGAGGTAGAGGTCTAAATTATGGCTTTCCACCCCCAGCGCACTGCGGTGAAACATAGGGTCGATGTAGTCCGGCCCGCATTTGAAGGCGCAAGGGTCAGTCCCGCGCCGCTGCAATGCGGTAAGCACGGCACAGGTAACGGTGGTCTTGCCGCTGCCGGAGCGCGGCGCGGCGATGAGAAACTGCATCATGTCCGTGCCCCCATAATGAGGAACACCGGGTTGTTGGCCATCAGCAAATGCAGACTGCCCGCCGTTTTTGTGCGGCTGACGGCGATCTGTGTTACCTCCGCAGAAAGGCCGTGGGCGGTCAGGGCAGCTACGGCAGCACTGAGCGTTTCCAGCGCAATGGCGGCAACACACAGCCGGGCAACTGAATTTTTGTGCAGCACAGCGTCTATAACAGCGTCCATATTGCCCTTTGTGCCGCCGATGAATACAGCATCCGGGGCGGGCAACGCGTCCAAAGCATCGGGTGCTTTGCCTTCGATCAGGGTCAGATTATAAGCTGCGAATTTCTCCCGGTTTTGCTGGATCAGTGCACAGGCCTCCGGGTCACACTCCACGGCGTATACCTGCCCGGCAGGGGCGGCAAGCGCCAGCTCCACGCTCACGCTGCCGGTGCCTGCGCCCACGTCCCATAGGGTGTCCGTGGGGGTGACCGCCAGCTTTGCCAGTGCGGCGGCGCGCACCTCCTGCTTGGTCATAGGCACAGCGCCCCGGATAAAAGCATCGTCCGGCAGGCCGGGAGTGCGGCGGGGCGGTAAAGCCTCCCGTTCGATGAGCAATACGCTCAGCGGTGCAAAGGTTTGCTCTGCCAGTTCCCGGGCAAGGCCAAAGCGGATGGCTTCTGCCGGGGTGCCAAGGTTTTCGCCCACAAGGGCGTGAGCAGCGCCCAGCCCGGCGGCGGTCAGTTTGGCGCAAAGGGTGGCAGGGGTGTCCCCGCCGCCGGTGAGGAAAAACACCTGTGGATGCGCTAAAACCTCGGTTACCGGGTCGCAGGCGCGGCCATGGGCCGATACCAGTTTCCAGTCCTGCCAAGGGCGTCCCACTGCTGCGGCTAAAAGCTGCACGCTGGAAAGCCCGGGCAGCACCCGGACGGAGTATCCCATGACCCGCAGCAGGGGCAGCAGCTTTGCCGCGCCGGAGTAAAACCCGGTGTCGCCGCTGTACAAAACAGCGGTGTCTGTATCCGGCTGTGCGGCAAGACACGCAAGGATTTCCTCCGGTTTATACACGGCTTTGCAGTTGTCAGTGCACCCCGCCGGTAAATGCTCCAACAGGCGATTTGCCCCAAGGATGAGCCCTGCTCCTTGCAGTGCAGCCAGTCCTTGCGCGGTCAGGCTTTCCGGGCAGCCGGAGCCCATTCCGATCAGAGAGATCATACCAGAACCTCCTTGCAGCGTGCCAGAATTTGTGCAGCAGTTTGTCCGTTTTCGGCCGGGCGGCGCACCACGATCAGCTGTGCACCGGTATCCTGTGCGGCCTGTGCTTTTTCGGCAAAGCCGCCCACGGCACCGCCGTCCTTGGTGACCAGATACCGGATGGAGAATTGTTTTATCAGGGCGCAGTTCAGCGCATAGCTGAATGGCCCCTGCATGGCAATGATGTTCTTATGTGGGATACCGGCGGCCTCGCAGGCGGCAATGCCCTCCCGCGTGGGCAGCACCCGGGGGAACAGCCGCTCCGGGCTGAGCGCCGCAAAGGCGGCAAGCTCTTTCGCGCCGGTAGCCAGCAGCACATTGCCGCTGCACCCGGCCAGAAATGCAGCCGCGTGGGCGGCGGTGGCAAACACCATGCTCCCGGCAGGCAAGGGGCTTTCTTCCCGCAGCAGTCGGTGATACTCCACCCCGGCCACGGCACATGCAGCCCGGATGTTTTTTGTGGCGTCCACCGCGTAGGGGTGGGTGGCGTCTATGCACAGGGCAGCGCCCTGTAAAAGAGCGGTCATTTCCTCGGGGGTCAGCCGCCCGCAGTGCACGGTGATGCCGTCTGCTTTGCCCTGTTCCTCTGCACCCAGCGGGGTGGCAACACTGACCAGAACCTCTGCTCCCAGCGCCGCCAGCTGCCGGGAGAACACCCGCCCCTCGGTAGTGCCGCTAAAAACCACTGCCTTCATCTGCGGTACCCCCGTGGGGTGACCATTCTGCCGCCCAGCTGCTTTGTGGCGGCGTTGCCGATGTACACGGTGGTAAACATATCCACCGCAGTGTCTTTCAGCTGGGCAAGGGTCAGGATTCGGGCGGTCTGACCCTCCCGGCCGATGTTGCGCACGATGCCGCAGACGGTATCGGCACTTTTGCCGTTTTCCAGCAGGATGCACACCGCCTTTGCCAGATAGTCCGGCCTGCCCTTGGAGGAGGGATTGTACAACGCAACGCAGAAATCTCCCATAGCGGCGCAAGCCAGCCGCTTCTCGATGACCTCCCACGGGGTCAGCCGGTCGGAAAGGGAAATGACGCAAAAATCGTGCGCCAGCGGTGCACCCAGCACTGCCCCGCCGCTGAGGGCAGCGGTCAGCCCGGGCACGATTTCCACGGCAACGTCCGGATAATCCGGGGCAAGCTCCAGCAGGGGACTTGCCATGCCGTACACCCCGGCATCGCCGGAGCAGACCAGCGCCACCCGCTTGCCGGTGCGTGCTTTTTCCAGCGCCCAGCGGCAGCGGTCGATTTCCTGCGTCATGCCGGTGGAATAGTATTCCTCGCAGGGGAATTCATCGCGGATGAGGTCAAGGTAGACCTTATACCCGCAGATAGCGTCAACGCTTTCCAGCGTATTCGCGGCCTGCTGGGTCATATAAAAAGGCTCGCCGGGGCCAAGCCCCACGACATAGACTATCTTCTCGGGACGGTCAATATCGATTTCCATCACGTCAAGCATTCTGCCACCTCCAGTCCGGGGCAAAGGGCCTGCACGCCAGCGCAAGGGTCACGCCGCTGCAGGCAAATTTCGGGTAAAACAGGCTGCCGTCTGCGTCCAGCACAGCCGCCCGCTCACAAACATTATCCACTCCGGTCACGCGTTGTACAAAAGGGGAGGGAGTGAACTGCCCGGGCAAGCTGCGCAGCTGTGCGGCAGAGTAAAACCGCACCGGCCAGCCGTGCGCCTGACAAAAGGCCAGCAAGCCCGGTTCGTTTTGCTTCAGGTCGATGCTTGCAGCGGCGGTAACTGCCTGCGCAGCAAAGCCGTACCGGGTGCAGAAGGCGGCAAAAGCAGCTTCCAGTGTTTCAGCGCTTGTGCCCCGCTTGCAGCCGATGCCCAGCACCCCGATGCGCGGCACAAGATGCAGTGCCTGTCCGGTGGGGCAAAGGGTGAGTGCAAAGTCGGCTTTTTCCGGGGTATCAGCGGGGAATAACCCTGCGGGCACGGTGCCTGTTACCGGGAAATCAGCCCGGTAATATACCGGCTGCCCGGCCAGTAATTTGCCGCTGACCAGCTTGATGCGCTCCGGCTCCAGCACCATGCAGTTTTGGTGCTTTGTCCACTCGTCCACCGCAAAAATGCCGTGGGCATCGGTGGCGGTGGTGATCACCGGCACCGCACCGCATACGGTGGCAATGGCCCGCGCCAGATCATTCGCACCGCCCAGATGTCCGGACAGAATGGGTACGGCAAACCGCCCGCATTCGTCCACCACTACCACAGCCGGGTCGGTAGTCTTGCTCTTGCAGTGGGGCGCGATGGCCCGCACCGCAATACCCGCAGCCCCTACAAATATCAGTGCATCCGACTGCACAAACTGTGCGCTTGACCATTCTGCAAGAGAAACACCATCCCGCCCGCACCGGGCAACACTGCCGGGCAAGGCGACGGCCAGACGCTTTGCTAGCGCAAGGCCGGTATCCGTAAAGGCAAGGTAAGCGCGGGTCATACCGGGTCTCCCTTGCGGAACTCGGTGGTAAAGGCGGGGTCGTACAGCTTGCTGCGCTCGTACTGCGTGCCGAGAAAATCTCCCACTACGATAAGTGCCGTCTTGGTAATGCCCGCTGCACGGGTGCTCTCAGCCAAAGAACCAACTGTGCACCGCACGATTTTTTCTTCCGGCCAGCTGGCCTTGTACACCACGGCGGCGGGCGTTTCCGGTGTGTATGCGCCCTGCAAAAGCGCAGTCTGCACCTTATCGATCAGCCCGATGGACAGAAAAATTACCATGGTCGCGCCGTGGGCGGCAAGGTTTGCCAGCCTTTCCCGCTCCGGCACGGGGGTACGCCCTTCCATGCGGGTGATGATGACCGTCTGGCTGACCGTGGGTAAAGTATACTCGGCGTTCAGCGCGGAGGCAGCGCCGCAAAAGCTGGAAACACCGGGGGTATCATCGTAACAAATGCCGTCTGCGTCCAGCGCGTCCATCTGCTCCCGGATGGCACCGTACAGGCAGGGGTCGCCGGTGTGTAACCGCACAGTGTTTTTACCGGCAGCTTCCATCCGGCGTATCACGTCCAGCACCTGCTCCAGAGTCATCTCGGCGCTGTTGTAGATGGCACAGCCCAGCTTTGCCAGCCCCAGCAGCGCCGGATTGACCAGACTGCCTGCGTAAATAATGCAGTCTGCGGCCTGTAAAAATGCTGCACCGCGCTGGGTGATCAGATCCGGCGCGCCGGGGCCGGCGCCCACAAAATGTACCATGTGCATTACTCCTTCCATTCGTCTAACAGGCGGGCGGCAGTCTCGGTCTGTCCCAGCGGGCCGTGCTGATTTGAAAACAACACCGCGCCCACCCGGAACGCCCCGCCCGCGCGGCGGTCAAGATGCAGCTGGATGGCGGCAAGCAGGCTTTGCAGCACCGGTTCCCGCAGCCCGGCTGTATCCAGAATCTCCAGACAGGCATCCGTGGTGGCTGCATTGTACAGTGCGGTGCACACCTTCCGGTCAGCACCGCACAGGGCAGCATGGGTGCAGAACAGCTCCGTGCGGCAGTCTGCCGTGTGGGAATGGGTGTTCATAATGCCGCCCGCCAGCTTGCACAGCTTGCCGATGTGTCCCACCAGCAGCACCTGTTCAAAGTGCGCCGCCGCTGCCATATCCAGCGTATCTCCGATGAAGTTGGACGTCTTGACCACCGGGATATCAGCAAACTGCGGATACGTTTCGTGCAGATAGTCCAGCCCGTAGTTGCCCGGGGCAAGGATGAGCCGCCGGTGGTCGTTTGCCCGCAGCGCCGCCTGATTCATCTCCAGCTGGATGGTGTCCAGAATGGCCTGCTGGCTCATGGGTTCTACAATGCCGCTGGTGCCCAGCACCGACAGCCCGCCCTCTACCCCGATATGCGGGTTGAAGGTGCGCCGGGCTACCTCCTCGCCGCCGGGGATGGAAATAGTCACGGCAAAACCGCCGGGATAACAGGCGGCTTCCGCCTCTCGGCGCAGCGCCTCGGTAATCATCTGCCGGGGCACATGGTTGATGGCGGTTTGCCCGACCGGCTGGTCCAGCCCGGGCTTTGTCACCCGGCCAACCCCTGCGCCACCTGTAATGCGCACCTCGGGCATGCCGGGCAGCAGCGTCACCGTGGCAGTCACCGGCAGACCGGTGGTCACGTCCACGTCGTCGCCGCCGTCCTTTTCAATGGCGCATTCCGCGCCCTCGGCAGCAGCGCGGCAGAACAGGGGGGCAACCTCCACCACAATGCCTTTCGGCGTGCGCAGAGCGACGGTTTCCGGTGCTGTGCCGGTCAGCAGCAGCCGGGCAGCTCCGGCAGCGGCCAGCGCCGCACAGGTGCCAGTGGTGTACCCGCAGCGCAGCAGCTTCTGCCCGCTGCGCACATAGTGCTCAAATTGGGGTTTTACCGGCTTCGGTGGGTCAAAAACAGCGCTGTACTGTTCCTCGGTCAGGCCGTAGAGCGCCTTGATGTTTTCCCGGGCAAAGGCCTGTGCCGGTGGCATGGGGGCAGAGACACCATGCGACGAAACACATACCACCGCGTCCGCGATCTTCTGCGCCATGTCCAGCTCGTGCAGGGTCACGATGACCGCAAGCTGCTGCTCATGCGCCAGTTTTTGCAAAATGGTCAGTAGTTCGATCTTGCCCTTGATATCCAGAAAAGAGGTGGGCTCGTCCAGCAGAAGCACCTGCGGCTGCTGACAGACTGCCCGCGCCAGCAAAATGCGCTGCCGCTGCCCATCGCTGACGCAGTTAAAGTCCCGATCAGCCAGATGCGCTGCGCCCACCAGCTCCAGCGCGCTCTGTACCTGTTTTTTGTCCTCGGCGGAAAGGATGCCCAACCGCCCGGTGTAGGGGATGCGTCCTGCCGCCGCAAACTCGAAGCAGGTGGTCAACTCGGTGCGGCGGGTGTGGGGCAGCATCAGCGCCAACTTTTGCGCCCGGGCATTGCCGGGGATGCGGGCAAGCTCCTGCCCGTCCAGCAGCACCGCGCCGCCCAAAGGGGCAAGCTGCCCGGCCAAGGTTTTGAGCAGGGTGGATTTGCCTGCGCCGTTCGGGCCAATGAGCGCCAGCACCTGCCCCTTGGCAGCGCCCAGCGCGATATCCCGGGCAAGGGCAGCTTTGCCGTAGCCGATGGCAAGGGCGTTGGTTTCAACAGAGTACTTCATCGCACATCCTCCCGGTTGCGGCGCAGCAGCAGCCCAATGACCACCGGCGCGCCGAATACAGCGGTGACCGCGCTGATGGAAAGTTCCATGGGCGCAAACAAGCTGCGGGCGATCAGATCACACAGCAGGCAGAACGCCGCCCCGCCCAAGCAGCACCCGGGCAGCACATACAGCGGGCGGGCACTGCCCAGCAGCTGCTTGACAAGGTGCGGCACCGCGATGCCCACAAAGGAGATAGGCCCGGCAAAGGCGGTAACGCAGGCGGCCAGCAGGCTGGAAAGCAGCACCAGCAGCCGGGAAAACCGCCGCACATCCACGCCCACACTGCGGGCGTAGGCTTCACCCATCTGGTAAGCGGCCATGGGCTTTGTAAGGCAGAAGGCCGCCGCCAGCGCGGGCAGCACCACCAGCGCTGCCGTGCGCACGTTGCCCCACGTCATGCCGGAAAAGCTGCCCTGCGACCAGTTGTGCAGGTTAACGATGCTGCTGTCCTGTGCAAAGGCCACCACAAACTCGGTGATGGCAGAGCAGATGTAACCGATCATCACGCCGCAGATTACAAGGATGCTCATGCGCTGCACCCGGCGGGCAGCGGCCAGCACAAAGGCCATGGCCGCCATAGCGCCCGCAAAGGCCGCAAGGATGAGTACGGCAGAGCTTGTCAGTAGGCCGTAGTTCAAAAACAGCACCATCACCAGCGCCACCGCCAGCTTAGCCCCGCTGGAAATGCCCATCACAAAGGGGCCGGCAATGGGGTTTGCAAAAAAGGTCTGCAACAGATAGCCTGCTGCCGAGAGCGCAGCGCCCAGCAACGCGGCCATCACCGCGCGGGGCAGGCGCAGCTGTGTGATAATGCCTACGCTCAGCGCGTCCTGCCCGCGTCCGGTCAGGGCTGCAAGCACGGCCTGCGGGGTAAGCGCAACGCTGCCCCAGAACAGGCTCACGGCAAACAGCATCGCCAGCAGCAGGGCAAGGCAGCAATAGGAAAAAACAAGGCGTTTGCGGCTGGTCATAAGCGGCTCCTCAGGTAATTTTGGTCAAAAAATGCAGGGTGTCGGGGTCGGCAGTCTCCCCGGTAAAAACAGCGTGGAGGTCCAGCATAAAATCTGCCAGTGCCATGCTCTGCTGGAAAAAGCTGGGCGTCGTGCACCAGATGTTCCCGCTTTGCACCGCCTTGCATTCTGCCAGCAACGCGCAGCGGGCAAGCAGTTCTTCTTTTGTGGAGATGCTGCCCTCGATGGTGCCGTTATAAATAAGCACATCGGCATCCTTGACCCCAGCGTAAAGATCCTCCAGTGGGATATTCATGGTGGAAAGACTGTTGCCGCTGTCGGCAAGGTCTGCAAAAACATATTCGCCCCCGGCCATGCCGATCATCTGCGCCACATAGTCTCCGCTTTTGCGCACAGTGGCAAGGCCGCTGGAAGTAATGGAGAAAAACGCGCAGCGTTTGCCGGTGGAGGGCTGCTCCAGCAGCGGTGCAATGCGCTGCGCCTGCTGCGCAAAAACCTCCTCGGCAAGGGCTTCTTTGCCCAGCAAGATACCGTACAGTTTGATCCATTCCATCCGTGCCAGCGGGCTGCTCTCGTAGCTGGAGCGCTCCACCAGCACCGGAATGCCGAACCGTTCCAGCTGCTCCTTTACCTCCGGGGTGTGGTAGATCATGGTGTTTTCCACCGCAAGGCCGCATTCTGCGGTCAGGATGCGTTCGTAGTCCGGGGCGCTGTACTTGCCCGCGTAGGCGATGCGCCCGGCCTGCATGGCCTGCTTTGCCTCGTCCAGATACCAGCCCTCGGCGCGGGTGCCGGAAAGGGCAATGCTGTCCAGCGCGTCCAGATGGAGGAATAAGTCCATGGCAGAGGTGGACACCAGATAGATGTTCTGCACCGGCTGCTGCAAAACAGTCACGCCCTCTGGCACGGTGCGCAGGGTGGCAGCACCCTCCGGCCGGACAAGGAACTTTGCCTGTGCGTCCGGGATAGTCAGCAGGGTAGAGCCGTCCGCATAGCAGTCGGCGGTAAACTGGGTGGCGTAGTCCAGCGGGTAGGCGTGGTCAAAAACCAGCTCGTCCGTATCGGCGGGTGCGGTGGGCGCGGCCGTGCAGCCTGCAAGCACCAGCGCGGCGGCGGGCAGAGCCTTTAAAAATTGAGCGCGGGTCAGCTTCATGGAAGGTTACTCCAAGGTAAAGGTCAGGGTGTATTCGATCTCGTGGGGCTTGCTCATGGCAACAGTGTCGGCGGTAACAGTCAGCGGGGTGCCCAGTGCAGCCACAGGAATTTCAAAGGTGGAGTTGCCCTCGGTGTTGGTGGGCAGATACTTCTCGCCATCCACGATCATGTAGTCGTAGTTGGGGCTGCTCCACACGATGGTAGCAGTCATCTTGCCCTCAGCCACGGTCAGGGCAGCGGGGCTTTCCACGGTGGCACGGCCGGAGCCGCCCTCCAGCACCACGGCAGCGGTGTATGCACCGTCTGCGGGGGTCTCAGCAGCCTGCTCCGTCTTAAGCTCGGCGTTGCGCACGCTCACGATATGGTCGTACCACTTGCCCTTGGTGCCAAGCAACGCCAGCTGGAAGTCGGTGTCCAGTGCTTCCACCGGGATATCGTAACCGTACACTTCCTCAGTGGTGCCGTCTGCGTAGGTAACGGTGTCCACGGTGGGGATGAGCCATGCGGTCTTGTTGGCCTCGGCATCGGCGGCAAGGCCGGGGTAGAGGTTCACGATCTTTTTGGAAGCCAGACTGACGTGGAAGGTCATCACGCCGTTTTCCACGGTCAGGGTGCCCTTGCCGTTGCAGGCTTCATTGGGGTGGAACATACTGCTGTCGGTCTCGAAATCAGCGGTATATACGCCGTCCGGCAGGGCAGTCTCAGCAGCGGCAGAGGAAACCATCACGGAGGAAGCAGCCACAGAGCTTGCTGCAGCAGAGGAGGCGGGGACAGCCCCGCCGCAGCTTGCCAGAGAAGCAGCCAGCACCACACCGGCCAGAGAAACGATGATAAACTGTTTGCAACGCATAAAATAAATACCTCAGTATCCTAAATTTTTTGCCCGGCATCTAAACTGCCGGGGCAGGGGGCGTTTTCTCCTCGTGCGGGGAATGCGCCCATAAAAGAAAGCCCTCTCCGTGTGCAGGGCAGCGCCGGAGAGGGCTTCTGAATCCATTAGCCGTTCAGAAGATCCATAGCGGCCTTGGTATGTGCAATGTACAGCTGCTGGACATCCGCAATGCGGCCCAGACCGGAGATCTGGCAGTCCACATCCTCAAAGCAGCCTGCGGCGGTAAACTGGCTCAGCCAGCTGTCGGCATCCTCACCGGCCATGTCATTGTTGGCGTGGTCGCCTGCCACCACCATCAGCGGGCGCAGGATGACCTTGGTGTAACCGGCAGCCTTCACGGCCTCGATGACGGCCTCGCAGGAGGTCTCCTCGGGCTCGCCCTCCACCGTGCCGATGAACACGTTGTCGTAGCCCAAGGTCTGCATGGTGGTCTGCATCTGGCTGTAGCTCACCTTGGCGGTGTGGGAAGTGCCGTGACCCATAAAGACGAAAGCGGTCTTGTCGGCAGCGGCAGCGGCGGCGCTGTCGTAACCGGCTTCCTTCACAGCGGCAGCGGTAACAGCCTTGGCAACAGCTTCCTTATCTGCATTGATGACAGAAGCATCCGCGCCGACCTCGCCCAGCAGGGGCTCAGCCACAGCAACGCTCTCGAACTTGTCGCGGTACTGGTCCAGCATCTCGTTCATCTCGTCGTACTCTGCACCGTGCATCAAGTGGGTGGGCTGCACGATCAGGTTCTTCACGCCGTTTGCCACAGCGCGATCCAGTGCCTGCTGCATATTGTCGATCTTCTCGCCGTCGCGTGCCTGCACATGGTTGATGATGATCTGCGCGGTAAAGGCGCGGCGCACGCTCCAGTCGGGGTAAGCGGCCTGCAAAGCGTCCTCAATGCCCTTGATGTCGGCAGCGCGGCTGTCGTTGAAGGAGGTGCCGAAGGACACCACCAGCAGCTCGTTCTCGCCGATCTCATCGGCGTTGCGGGCATCGTCCTTGGAAGCATCGCCGGTGTCGCGGCCAAAGTAGTCGGGGTCGGCGTTCTCGCCCTCCACCAGCTCCTTCTGGGCATCGGTCAAAGCGTCCCAAGCGGCCTTTGCAGCTTCGCACTGGGCGTCGGTGTCATCGGTGCGCTGCTGTACGTAAATGGCGTCGATCAGGTCTGCCACGTTCTGTGCGGCCAGTGCGTCAGCGTCTGCGCCGGAAGCTTCGCTGCTGGCGGCAGAACTGGCAGCAACAGAGGAAGCCGTGCTGGATGCAGCCCCGCCGCAGCCGGTCAGTACACCGGCGCACAGAGCCAGAGCGGTCAGAGCGGCCGCCGTTTTGCGGATGTTGCGTTTTTTCATCTTGTTTTCCTTTCCTGATGTGGGTAAAATACGGCACCGAACAGAAGGGTACAGGAAAGAGAACCTAGGGTGTATCTGAAAAAACGGGGTCTTTTGCTTGCGAAATGGCAAAGCAAAAAGACCCCGTATCTTACAGGCTTTTTGGTACAACCAATTCCTCGTGATCTGGGGCAGCAAAGCCCCGGTACCAACAGCGGGCAGGTTTCCTGACTGAAAGCTCAACGCCCGCTGCCGCCTTCCCAAGCCGTATAACTCAGTGACCGGTGCAAAAGCACCCTGACAGTGGACTCCCTTATCACAGTGACGAGATCGTGCGGGATCTGCACCCGCTTCCCTTTTAACGTTCCTGCCGCCGCCCGGTGGGGCAAAGTGACGGAACGCACCTGCTGTTTTCTGTTCAGTTCGACAAAAAGTATAGCACAGCCCCTTACAAAACGCAAGAAAAAACGGAGAAATGCTTGACCTTCCCCCCGCCGGAAGGTGTATACTTGGCTCGAACCTGAAAGCAAGGAGACAGCCCATGTTAAAGATAGAACATCTGACCAAAACCTACGGCGGCAAGCCCGCCGTGCAGGACCTTTGCCTGCACATCCGCCCGGGGGAGCTGTGCGCCTTTATCGGGCACAATGGCGCGGGCAAGACCACTACTTTAAAATGCTGCTGCGGCATCCAGCAATTTGATGCCGGTGAAATTTATGTGGACGGCATTTCCGTGCGGGACGACCCGCTGGAATGCAAGCGCCGTCTGGCCTACCTGCCGGACGACCCGCAGCTTTACGATTATATGACCGGCATCCAGTACCTTGATTTTATTGCAGACATTTTTGGCGTAAGCGCCGCACAGCGTGCGCAGCGCATCCGGCAGTATGGCGATGCCTTTGGCCTGACGCAGGACCTTGCGCAGTCCATCGGGGCATACTCCCACGGCATGAAGCAGAAGCTGGCCATCATTGCGGCGCTGCTGCACGAGCCGAAGCTGATTTTAATGGACGAGCCTTTTGTCGGGCTGGACCCGCTGGCTTCCCATCAGCTCAAGACCCAGATGAAGGCCTTCTGTGCGCAGGGCGGGGCCATCTTTTTCTCCACCCATGTGCTGGAGGTGGCAGAGAAACTTTGCGACCGGGTAGCCATTTTGCGCAAGGGTCAGCTGGTGCGCGAGGGTGCCATGGAGCAGGTGCGCGGCGACGATACGCTGGAGGAGGTCTTTCTGGAACTGGAGGATACGGGGGAAGCGCTATGATCCGTGCATTGCTCAAAAAACAGTTACTGGAACTGGGTGCGGCCTTTGTGCGCAGCAGCAAAACCGGCAAGCGGCGCTCCCGGGCAGGAGCATTCGGGTATGCATTGCTGTTTGCGGTGCTGATGCTGCTGGTCATGCTCAGCTTTGGCTCGATGGCATTGCCGCTGGCAGTGACGCTGGTGCCGCAGGGGCTGGACTGGCTCTATTTTGTGCTGATGGAGCTTTCGGCGCTGACGGTCAGTGTGCTGGCAAGCGCCTTTACCAGCTACGGGCATTTGTTCCGCTGCCGGGATAACCAGCAGCTGCTGGCGCTGCCCATCCCGCCGGGCGCTATTTTTGCGGTGCGCTGCGGCGGGGTGTACCTGACCGGGCTTATTTATCTGCTGCTGGCGTGGGTGCCCTCTGTGGACTGCTATGCGCTGGCGGCACCCCGCCCCGGCGGAGCCCTGTTGGCGGCGCTGCCGGTAGCACTGGCGCTGGCGGGAGTTTCCATGGTGCTGGCCGTTCTGCTGGGCTGGGCGGTGGCGCTGCTCACCCGCCGCGCCCAGCATAAAAGCCTTGTCACTGTGGTGGGTACGCTGCTCTTTCTGGCGGTCTACTATGCAGCGTTCTGCTGGGTGAGCAACGCAGTGGAGGCCCTTGCGGTGGATGCCGTACAGGCAGGCGCAACCGCCGGTCGTGTTGCTGCACCGTTGCGTCTGCTGGGTCTGGCGGCAGTGGGCAACGTCCCGGCGCTGCTGCTGTTTCTGGCGCTGGCTGCGGCCTGTATGGCGCTGTGCGGTAAGGCGCTGGCAAAGCCCTATCTGCGGCTTTTGACCCTTGAACCGGGCAGAGCCAAAGCGGAATACCGCGCAAAGACGCAAAAAAAGCAGCCCCCGCGTCGGGCATTGCTGCGGCGGGAACTGCTGCATCTGGGCGCTTGCCCCATGTGGCTGCTCAACTGTGCACTGAGCAGCCTGCTGCTGCCGGTGCTGGGCGTGGCAGTGCTGTGGAAGGCTGCTGCTCTGCGCGCCTTTACCGCAGCTTACCCGCCGGAGAGCCTGCCTATGCTGGTGTGCGGGATGGTGTGCACCATAGCCGCCATGAACTTTATCACAGCGCCATCGGTGTCGCTGGAAGGGGGCACCCTCTGGCTGCTGCAAAGCCTGCCGGTGCCCCCGCAGCAGGTGCTGCGGGCAAAGGCAGAGCTGCAATTGCTGCTCACGCTGCCGGGGGCGTGGTTTTGCGCCGGGTGCGCCATGGCGGCGCTGCGCATTCCGGCAGGGCAGGGGCTGCTGGTGATGGTGATGCTGGCAGCTTTTGTGTGGCTGACAGCGCAAATGGGCCTTGCCTTGGGATTGTGCCTGCCCAACCTCCACTGGGTAAGTGAGGCCGCCGTGGTCAAGCGGAGCGCCGCCAGTATGCTGGCAATGTTCGGCGGGTGGCTGCTGGCGGGCGGGGTGCTGTTTTTGCCCCTGACCTTACTGGATTATGCCGTGCCGCCGCTGGCCGCGCAAGGTGCTTGTCTGGCCGCGCTGCTGGGGCTGGACTTGCTGCTGCACCGCTGGCTATGCATCCACGGCGCAGCCCGGTTTGCCGCCCTGCACTAAAGTGGGAAAAACTTTATTAGAACAAAATCGGGCAGCCTGTGGGTTGCCCGATTTTGCATTTTCACGGGAGAGGGTCGTAATGGAAAACGGCAGGATGCAGTGGCTGTTTCCTGCGGAAACAGCCACTGCGGGAAGAACGATGTTTTTTGCAGTTACAGCGCATCCAGTGCGGTGCGGGCGGCGCGGATATTTGCTTCACTGGTCTGCCAAATCTCAAACTCCGAAAAGCCCGGCAGACCCATGGGCACGCCCTCTCGCCGGAAGGTCATGCGGCTGTCCAGCACCTGCTTGCCGGAAAGGTGGAACGCCCGGGCACCAGTCTGGGCGGCAAGGGCGGGGATGTTGGCAGCAGATACGCCTGCACCAACCAGAATCTCCACCTCCTGCCCGGCAGCTTCCACCAGCTGCCGCAGCAGGGCAGCGCCCTGTGGGGCACTTGCTGCCTGTCCGCTGGTCAGAATGGTAGCAAGCCCTAGCTGCTTTGCGGCTTCCAGTGCGGCAAAGGGGTCGCAGCAGACATCAAAAGCACGGTGCAGGGTGCAGTCCACGGTGCGGTGTGCTTTTTCTGCCGCCTGCCGGGCGGCGGCGTAGATAGGGCACAGAGCATCGGTGTCCAGCGCGCCCGCCGGGGTCAGCACACCGGTCACGATGCCGTCGGCACCGGCGGCTACCAGCTCGGCGGCGCACTCGGCCATCTGTGCAAGCTCGTAATGGTCGTAGCAGAAATCGCCAAAGCGGGGACGGATAAGTGCCCGCACCGGCAGGCCGGTCTCAGCCTTGACCTGACGCAGCAGGGCAGGGAAAGGGGTGGTGCCGCCGATAATAAGGTCGGCGCACAGCTCCAGCCGATCAGCGCCGCCGCGTTTTGCCGCTAGTGCGCTGGCGGTGCTGTCTACGCAAACTTCCAGAGTGCAGTGCATAGCGATACCTCCATCTACAAAAAACGATTTTGAATGGCCGCCGCGCTGCTTTGGCCATTTTCAGCGGAATGAATACTTTAATTTATCAATGGGAAAATCTGCGGATTTTCCCATTGATTTTTTCACAGGGGGGGGAGAGCAAAGGAAAAGTACTTTTGTTTGATGCTGTGCTCTAAAAAAGGCTGTTGCGCCATGATATGTGCAACAGCCTCGGGGAGTTATGGTTTATTTTACGCTTTCAAGGAAGCGGACAAAACCGGCGCGGCCTGCTTCGTCCAGCTTGTACACACCGGCATCGGCCAGCACCTGTGCGAACACATGGCCTACCTCGTCCTGCAAGATCAGGTGCACATTGTCGGCGTTCAGCTCCGGGTGCTTTGCAAGGATTTCCTCTGCCCACGCAGCGTGCTTTTGCAGGGCTTCGGGGTACTCTGCGGTGGGCAGGTGCGCCACCAGCACATCAGCAAGGTCGAACAGCTCCTGCTTCAGGCGGCTGGGCAGCACGGCCAGACCCATCACCTCGATGAGACCGATGTTCTCCTTTTTGATGTGGTGCAGTTTAGCATGGGGATGGTACACGCCCAGCGGATGCTCCGGGGTGGTGATGTTATTGCGCAGCACCAGATCCAGCTGATACTTGCCGTCCCGCATCCGGGCGATGGGGGTAATGGTGTTGTGGGGCTCGCCGTCGGTCTCGGCAAAGATAAAGCAGCTCTCGTCGGTGTAGCTGCGCCAAGCAGCCAGCAGCTTATCGGCCAGCTCCACAAGGCGTGTGTCATCCGCACAGGTCAGACGGATGCAGCTCATGGGCCAGTGCACGATGCCGGCCTCCACGTCCTCAAAGCCGGGGAACACCCAAGTCTTTTCAATGGGAGCTTTGGCCATGGCAAACTCGTAATGACCGCCCTGAAAGTGGTCATGGCTCAGGATGCTGCCGCCCACGATAGGCAGGTCGGCGTTGCTGCCCACAAAATAGTGGGGGAACAGACCCACAAAATCCAGCAGCTTGCGGAAGGTTGCCCGCTCGATCTTCATGGGTGTGTGCTGGTTATTGAACACGATGCAGTGCTCGTTGTAGTAAACGTAGGGGCTGTACTGCAAATTCCACGCGCTGTCGTTGATGGTCAGCGGGATGATGCGGTGATTTTCGCGCGCAGGGTGGTTCATGCGGCCGGCGTAGCCCTCGTTCTCCACGCACAGCTGGCACTTGGGGTAAGCGCTCTGGGGTGCAAGCTTTGCGGCGGCAATGGCCTTGGGATCTTTTTCCGGCTTGGACAGGTTGATGGTGATATCCAGATCGCCGTACTCGGTCTTGGTGACCCACTTCAGATCGCGCTTGATACGGTAGCGGCGGATATAGTCGGTGTCCTGACTGAACTTGTAGAACCAGTCGGTGGCGGCCTGCGGGCCCTCGTTTTCGTACCGCTCCTCAAAGTTTGCGCGCACAATGCTGGGGCGCGGGGTCAGCACGCCCATCAGCTTGGTGTCGAACAGATCGCGTGCGGTGGAGTTATCCTCGCACACGCCACGGGCAACGGCATCGTCCACAAGGGTCTTGAGGATGCTTTCCAGATCGGTGTAGCACACCTCGCCCTCCGGGGCGGTAAAGTCGTCCAGCTGCATGGTCATCAGCAGCTGATTGCGGATATAGATCTCGTCATCGGGCAAGATGAGCCCGGTGTCCAGCCCGTAGTTCACGAGCTGCTGGATGGCAGTGGAGATCACAGCACAGCACCTCCTTCGGGACGGATGCTCAGCACATGGCAGCGGCCAGCGCCGAGGATCTTTTCCATGTTTGCCTTAAAGTCTGCCAGCATCTCCACCGGCACAAAGGCCTGCACCGTACCGGCAAAACCGCCGCCGTGCACGCGCACAGCGCCCTTGCCGCCCAGATAATGCTTGGCAGCGGCGATGGTCACAGCCACCTCCTGATGCTCCTTGTAACCGGCAGGGATGACGTTCTGCAAATACTCCCAGCTGCTGTCGCCGGAGGCAGTCACCATCTGCAAAAAGGCATCAAAATCGCCCTCGCGCAGGGCAGCCACCTGCTGGGGCACACGGTCGTTATCAGCGTAGAAGTGGAAGGCACGCAGCACAGCGCGGTCGCCGCACTGCTTGCGGCAGGCCGGAATATTTGCAAGGAAGGTCTCAAAGGGCACGTCCCGCAGCACCTCGCCGCCGCACACAGCGGCCACAGCGCGGCACTCGTTGGGGATGGCGGCGTACTCGTCGGTCAGGTCGGCGTGGTCTGCACCGGAGTCCAGAATGCACAGCGCCAGACCGGCCTTGGAAAAGTCCACCTGCACCGGCTCCACGTCGGGGTTTACCTTGTCGGCAAAGTCGATGGTGATAATGTTGCCCACGCTGGAGGCCATCTGATCCATCAGACCACAGGGCTTGCCAAAGTACACATTTTCAGCCCACTGGCCGATCTGTGCAATGGCAATGGGGGAGACTTTTTCATCCATGAAGCAGTCGTTCAGAATCACACCGACCAGCACCTCAAATGCGGCAGAGGAAGAAACGCCGCTGCCCTTGGGCACATTGGAGGAAATGTACACGTCCAGACCGGACAGCTTTGCGCCGCGCTGACGGAAAGCCTCGCACTCGCCGCGCAGTAGGGAAGCAGTGGTGTTCTCCTCCTCCTTGCGGGCGGTCAGGTCATCAAGGTCGATGACGCACAGGTCGTAGCCCTCGCTCTGCACGCGCAGCTGGTTCAGGCTGTTGGGGGCGGCAGCAGCGATCATATCAATGTTCACGCTGCCTGCCAGCACGCGGCCATGCTGGTGGTCGGTGTGGTTGCCGCCGATCTCGGTGCGGCCAGGGGCACTATACAAACCGGCCTCGGTATGTGCGCCGAAGGTGGTCTCTAACCCGTCCAGAACAGCCGCATAGCGGGCTGCCTGTGCAGGGGTCTCGTCGGGGGTGCAGCAGTACAGCGCAGCCAGACGCGCAGCGTGTGCGCCCTTGGTCAGCTCCTGCTTCCAGGTGGAAATGGACTTCATCATGGAAATTTCCTCCTACTATTATGATCGGAAAAGTCGATGCAGCCGTTCGCAGCTGCCGTAGCTGCTTCTATAATAGTCAAACGCAACGCAAAAAACCATGTGTTATTGTTGCATCTCGATGAAAAGTTGCAAAAAGCGCCTGTGCAGCTCAATCGACTGCTGTTGAACAAATAAAATAAAAGTTTTTCGGGCGAATCGAAATGCTTGGCATAAATGCACACAAATCCCGGAATTTTGAGCGCAGCGCCCAAAAAAGACGGGATGGAAAATTGCACTTTGCACAAAAAAATACCCCCGCACCGATGCAGCCATCGGGCGCGGGGGGTGTAGTTCAGCGGGTAAATTCGCTGCCAGTCAGACCATCAAGGTTCAGCATTCCTTCCAGTGCGGCAATGTCGGCGTTCACGTCCAGCGCGTCGGCTTGGAACAGCTTGTCCAACTGGTTTTCAAAGGCGGTCACCAGCAGGTCCATGCTGCGCTCGATGCTGTGCTTGGCTTCGGTAATGTTCGTGCCCTCCACCGCCTGCCGGGAAAGGCTGGCGTAGGTGTTCAGCAGCTTGAGCGCGGTGGGCAGATAGTAGTTCATAAACTTTTGCAGCTGCGCTTTTTTGTCCGGGTCTTTCTGCGCCAGCGCAAAGATACGCCCGCTGACCTCTTCCAGCCGGGAGATTTTCGCGCTCATCACCGGGTCTGGGATGGCATCGTTCACCTCCCGCAGCTGGCGCAGCAGGGCGGCGTACTCGTCCTCTGCAGCGGGATGAGCTTTAGGTGTCGGGGCTTGCGCGGGCTTTTTCGGCTGTGGTGCCGCACCCCGCACCACCAGCGTGTCGGTGCGGTTGTCAATATAGGCATCCGCGCCGAAGTATCCGTGCTCGATGGCACTTTTCACGGCAGCGCGTCCCCGGGCGGCGTCCACCCCGGCGGCGGCAAACAGTTCCGGCAGGGGGATATTATCGCGCTCGCCCACAACCTTATCCAGCAGCTGCTCCAGCTTGCGGGTGCGGTTCATCCGCAGACCGGTCAGCAGCGCACCGCCGCCGCCAATGGCCATGACGATATCGGAAAACAGCTCCCCGGGGTCAGGCAGCACCTGCCATGCGCCGATGATATCCACCGCATCCGTCATCCCGGCAAACAGGAAAACGGCACCCATAATGGTGCAGATGGCGGCAATATTTTTATGCCACTGCTTTGCACTTTTCTGCTCTGCCGTGGGAACATCCTGCCCGGGGAAAGGCGGCGTTTTAGGCATGGGTGCGGGATTTGGGGAGGGGCGGTAGTCACCCCGGGCACGGGCTGCTTCCTGTTCTTCCTTCTGCATCTTCTGGTCGATGCCTTTCAGGATAAACAACAGCACCCCCAACGGCCCGGACATCGCCATCACGATAAAGATGGCAATGGTGGGGATCTTTGCAAAATAATGTTTTCTCGGCTCCATGAAACAGGATTCCTTTCACAGAAAGATAAAAATAAGACCGCGTTCCACTCTATTATAGCGGAGCGCGGCCTTTTTGTTAAGGGGGTATTTCTGTTCCCGTGAAAAAGCGCCTGGAGCGGTCCACAGACCGCGACAAGCGCAAAATTAAAATATCTCTTCCACAAAGAGGCCGCTGCGCAAATGCACAGCGGCCTCTCCATAAAAGTTTACTTCATCAGGCTGCAAACGGCCTCGGCATAAGCGGCGGGGTCATCCACGGGCAGACCCTCAATCAGCTGTGCCTGTGCGTACAGCAGGGCGCTGTACTTGTTCAGCTTCTCGGTGTCACCGGCTTCCTGTGCGGCCTTCAGGGCGGCAAACACGGGGTGGTTCACGTTCAGCTCCAGCACCTTATCGCTCTTCACGCCCTCGCTGCCGGGCTGCTTGGACAGCACCTTTTCCATCTCGATGGACAGCGGGCCGTCAGCGCTCAGGCAGACGGGGTGATCCTTCAGGCGGGTGGAGACCTTGACCTCCTTCACCTTGCCGTTCAGTGCGTCCTTCATGGCATCGAACAGAGCCTTGTTCTCGGCAGTGGCATCCTCGGCGGCTTTCTTCTCCTCCTCGGACTCCAGACCCAGATCACCGCTGTTCACGTTCTTGAACTCCACGGTGCCGTCCTTGCCCTCGGCATCCTTGCGGGGGTAGCTGTGCAGGATCTGCAGGCAGAACTCGTCCACATCCTCGGTCAGCAGCAGCACGTCAAAGCCCTTGTCCAGCACCAGCTCTGCGGAGGGCAGCTTTGCCAGACGGTCGGTGGAGTCGCCTGCGGCAAAGTAGATGTACTTCTGCTCAGCGGGCATCTTGTCGATGTACTCCTGCAGGGTGACCATCTTCTGCTCCTTGGCAGACCAGAACAGCAGCAGGTCGCGCAGCAGTTCGGCGTGCATTCCGTAGTCAGAATAAGCACCAAACTTGATCTGACGGCCGAACTCCTTCCAGAACTCCTCGTACTTTGCACGGTCGTTGTTCAGCATGGCGTGCAGCTCGTTCTTGATCTTCTTTTCCAGTGCGTTATGGATCAGCTTCAGCTGGCTGTCCTTCTGCAGCATCTCACGGCTGATATTCAGGCTCAGATCCTGACTATCCACGATGCCCTTTACAAAGCTGAAGTAATCCGGCAGCAGGTCGGCACACTTTTCCATAATGAGCACACCGGAAGCGTACAGCGCCAGACCCTTCTCGTAGTCCTTGGTGTAGAAGTCGTAGGGACGGTGGCTGGGCACGAACAGCAGGGCATTGTAGTTGGCGGTACCCTCGGTGCGGCTCACGATGACCCGGGCGGGGTCAGCGTAATCACCGAACTTATCCTTGTAGAAGCTGTTGTACTCCTCATCGGTCACTTCGCTCTTCTGCTTCTTCCAGATGGG
>UMKD01014579.1_pt1 | contig 36409 bp, 35 predicted proteins | sample 1966221 | NCBI WGS metagenome assembly UMKD01 (sample SAMEA4836167, study PRJEB28245) | human gut metagenome | biome: gut microbiome; material: fecal sample | place: Denmark | collected 2008
AAACATATACTTAGGATCTTCGGGTTCTTTTTTGTGCTAGCTAAAATTTAGGTTGTATAATTTTTGGTGTTGGTGGTCTCGGATCATCCAACACCATTTTTTTCAAAAAAAATTGAGACATTAGAAAAACTCGGATATAATTAAATCGCCAAACCCAATTACAAGGAGTTGATTTCTATGTCTCATCATTATTCTATCAATACTTTATTAAAAATTCAAGACCCTAACATTTCTTTTTCGGATATCCCTTGGGAAGAAAAAAAAAATACATGGTTACAATGCGCTCATATTCCATGCTATACTAACCTATTCCATAGAGAAATGCCCTTTCTGTGGAGAAAAACATATTATCCGGAATGGTACAAAACTTTCTAAGATTAAAATACTAGATGTTTCCAATACTCCTTCTTATCTTTATCTAAAAAAGCAGCGTTTCCTTTGTAAAAGTTGTTCAAAAACATTTTCTGCCTCTACTAATTTTGTCAGAAAATACTGTAATATTGCAGATAGTATTAAACTTTCCATCGCATTAGAATCCAAAAATATTATCTCAGAAAAAGATATTGCAAAAAGATTTCGAGTTTCTTCTTCTACCGTGAAAAGAAGTCTTTTACAGTACTATGATTTTGAAGAGAAACATCCCAAAACACTTCCTACTCATTTAGGAATCGATGAATTCAAATCTACAAAACAGGCTTTGGGAAATATGTCTGTCATTTTAGTAGACTTACAAAAGCGCGAGATTGTAGATATTTTAGAAGATAGAAGAAAGGATCACTTGATTAATTTTTTTCAAACCTTTCCTATGGAAGAACGTAAAAAAGTTCAGGTTATCACAACAGATTTATACGAACCTTACTTACAAATATTACCAAAATTATTTCCCAATGCGCAAATCATTTTAGATAGATTCCACATCGTCCAATTAATCTCTAGGGCATTTTTACAAGCAAGAATACAACTCATGAAACAACTTCAAGATCATTCTCTAGCAAGAAAATTAAAAAAGTACTGGAAGCTCTTTCAAAAATCAGCTAGTTCTCTGTCAGAAAAGCGTTACTATGACTATTCTTTTAAACAATATATTTCATCAGGAGAAATTGTAAATTTCCTATTGAAGAAAATTCCAAAATTAGATGAATACTATGGGATATATCAAAATTTTCTTTATCTATTTCAACATAAGAAGAAAGAAAATTTTCTCTCTCTATTAGAGAAGTACAAAGGATGTGATAATCTTCATTTAGCACGTACTTTAAAGACATACAGAAAACTTACTTTCCAAATTTTAAACAGTATTGACAGTCCTTTCTCAAATCGAGTTGTAGAAGGTTTCAATCAAAAGATTAAGTTGATTAAACGGATTTCATATGGTTACAAAAGTTTTCAAAACTTGCGCAGAAGAATCTTAATTTGTAGTCCTAACAGCATATTAAAAGAGGGAGAAATTTAAAAGATTCCTCCCTTTAGCGATTTTATTATTTTGTTTTTTCACCAACACTATTTGACAAAGAGCCAAAATTTAAGATACGATTTTATTTTTTCAGATAGAAAGATTTTGTTTCCAAAATCCCTAAAATCCTCTTGAAAATTTCATATTTTATTCTTCATCAACACGATTTGACAAAGAACCAAAGATTCTATGATCTTAAAGTCATGTGCTTTTGTATAAAGTTTCACATTTAACGATTAATGATTTTCACTATCCTCTAAAACCTATCTCTTTTGCAACTCTTTTTATCTGTTGAATAAAAGCATCATTTTGACGTTTATCTGACATATCTTTACTTGGAGTTGTTGCCCATCTGTATATTTGTTCGATGCTCCCATAGCCCCTTTTAAAGATTTTTGCATACTTTAAACAATTATATTTAGTTGGTGCATCTGTCAGTATGATTTTTAGTTCTTCATCCTTCCAGCTTTTTCCTTTATTTGATGTATCACGTAAATGTTCATTTTCTTTTTCAAATTCAATAATGATATTAGATACAAAATTCATTTTTTCATCAAATCCCATATCATCAATATTTCCACCCAATAAATCAAACATTCTTTCCTTGTAATCATTCTTCTTCATATAAATAAATTCTCCTCCAATAAACAATTTATCTAAATTCAACAACTCCCTTTTGAACCTACTTTTTCAGCTTTTTAGTATCAAAATAGTATCACTAAGGCAGTTTTTACGCTTTAAAATCACCAAAACACCGTATTTTCAACAGTTCTATGACGGAAACATATTTGTTACTGTTATTCCCACTCGATATGTCCTTTGATATTGTTTTGTATAAATGGCATAAAATCAAGGTTTTTATATCGGTTTTAGCCTTATTATCTAGTTTATTTCTGTTTATTAAATTTTTTGCAAGCATATTGCAAGCACGAAACTATTCATTAACTTTCCAATATCCCGTCTTGTTAGAGCCTACTCGTTCTATATATTCATTTTCTTTCAAAAATCTAATGTTATTTTCGATAGCGGTTAATCCTATACCTATAATTTTGGATAATTGTGCTTGAGTTACATTAGGGTTGTTTCTTATTTCTTCTAAAATTTTCTTTCGTCTATCATTTAGAGGTCTTTTATCTCCCACTTTATTACCCACTTTATCTCCTACATTGTTAATCCAATTAAAAGGAATGTTAACTACAATTGAATTTTCTCTAAAATCAAACACATCTTTTCCATAGCTATCTATGATTTTAGGAACGCCCCTTCCGGAACGCTCGCTGATGTGAAGCTGCAAAAATATTTCCGACAGTTTTTGGTTAACAGGGATAGACTCACCCATATAAAACCCTTCAATCGTCTGCTTCGGAGCAAGTGTGCCTCTTGAAAGAATCTCTATACGGTTACTATATACCGTAATCATCGGCGCATTTCCATCTATCCACTTATTATGAACAAAGGCATTTATAACCGCCTCTCTAAAAGCACTCATATCAAATAAAGCAACATCTTTTCTTGTAGTAATTCTTCTGCTTTCATCTGCTTGGATTATATTTATGACATCTGCATATTCTAATACTTTATCTAAGCTTAACAAAATGCACGTGTTCCCAAACTCTTTTACAGAATATAGGGGACTTGCTTTCGATTCTCAGCTAAATACCGACACTCTTACAGGTATATGGCTATCGTCCGACAACAACTGAGCCATCAAATTGTACCTACCATCTTTAGTTAAAAGCCCGAGATTTTTCTTAAAAGTTTCAAATTTTAAAGAAATTCCTCTGCCTGCATAATATGTAAATAATCTTTCAAAAGTTAAATCTTGATATTCAGATTCAATACTATCTATTGTTTTTTCTTTGTTGCTTAGTACTTCAAATAAATGAGCTTCTCTATCAGGATATTTAGCAACACTCACTTTACTTGAACCTATTCTAATATATCTCATTCCATCAAAAGAAGCTGGAACATTTTTAGCTCCAGAAATTTCTAATAGAACTACCCTCTTATTAGCAAAATCCACTTCATGGAAAGAAAAAACAATATCCGGTTTCAACTGCCTTGCTAAATAATGCTCTAATGGCTCACCTTTAACATCTACTCTATAATTAAATTTAGTTCCTAAAACTTCATGAGTTTCATTATTTACACCCCAAACAAGATACCCATATTCCTGTCTACAAACTGCAGCTGCATTTGACAGCGCGGATATATATTCTCCTATTCCATGTGCTTCGTACCAATTTTCTTTGAATTCAAACCATTCTTCTTCTGTTTGATGACTTATTAAATTTTTTATGATTTCACGATACTTATTCATAGTTTTATCCCTCACTTTATTACCCACGTTTATTATATCATATATGAGGGATAAAGTGGGGGATATTTTTGTCATTCAACATGCCATTGTAAAATATTTTTTAATAATCAAAAGTTTCAATTACCTAAGGCAAAATCAAGAAAAAATTTCAGACCGGGACATTAAAAGGTACAGGCAAGTAAAGGCTTTGTTTCTGGGCTACCAAACACAACCTGCAAGTAGCTTCAGATACTGTTATTTTAATACGTGAAAAAGGCTTTGAGTCTCTTGCTCAGCTAGATGATTTTATCAAGAAAAGTGCGGACAAAAGGCAAAATCTACAGGACGAAATCAAGGTGCTTGATGAGAAAATAGCGGCCCTTTCCGTTACTATGGAGCAAATCCATACCGTTACTAAATACCGCCAAATTTATCAAGCATATAAGAAAGAGACGACTGACAAAGCCTTTGCCAATGAGCATAAATCGGAAATTATTTTGTATGAAAAAGCCCTTGCCGAGCTTAAAAAATCTTATTCTAAAATGCCAAATTCCAAGCAGATTTTTGAGGAATTTGAAAAACTAAACGAAAAAAAGAATACCCTTATGCAAGAGTATTCTTCATCAAAATCTGAGATGACCGAATTGTATCAAATCAGTAGAAATATATGGGGAAAGAGATTGAGAGGTAGGTGCTATTTAGTTCCTACTTTCTCACAAATAATCTTTTAGCTTTTTAGATACTTCTAATTTTCGCAGTTTCTTAAGTGCCTTAGACTCTATTTGCCGAACTCGTTCCCTTGTTATATTGTACATCTTTCCTACTTGTTCTAATGTCTGTTCTGGTAAATCAAATCCATAACGTAATTTTATAATAGCCTCTTCACGAGGAGTAAGTTTTTTCAATATTTTTGCAACATCTTCGCAAAGTATTTTGTCGTAAACCGTTTGTAAAGCATCCTCTTCTGAAATTATTATATCATGTGCTGTATGTTCCCATGTCCCATCAATCATTTCATACTGACATTGGTAAAGATTACATTCCTCGTCATTTGGAGCAATAAATCTTTCAAGGCTTAAATCCGGAGTTATTTGTGTAACAATAATCTCCGCATCTTTATCGGAACATTCTAGCTTATCAACTATCATTTGCCTAACCCTTTCACATTTTGCCAAGTCAGGACACTCAACACATCCATGTTTTTTCAAAAAAGGATACATCAAAAAATAATTCTCTTTTTGATGAACTGGATAATAGATCAGATGGCGACGAGTACTTTGTTCTCTTGATATATTCTGCAAAATCCACAAAGAAGCATATGAAGAAAAAGCTTTTGAGGTATCTGGCTCATATTTATCTACAGCCATAATTAAACCTATACAAGCATAGCCAATTGCATCCTCAATATCCATATCGAATGCTTCTGCTCTTTGTAATGCAAGTTTTAAAGCAATGCGTAAATGCATTTCAATCATACGAGATCTAGCGTAATCATTTCCATCCACTATTTGATATTTAAGCTGATTTATTTCTTGTCGCTGTGGTGGAATTATGTTTCTTACATCATTCACAAAGGGTTCTAGTGAAGGTGATAATTCAATTATTCTTGTATATACTGCTTCATAGTCGCTTTGGCCAAAATCATCATATTCATCATTATCAGCGGCTACCAAAGATGATGGGATTTCGTTGTAAACAATAATGCCTCGAGATGTAATTGCATTGCAAAGCCAATTAAAATCCTGGATAGGAAGGGAATGTTTGTCTGCACAATCCATAATCTCGTCAAAAGTAACATATCCTTGGCTGCTTGCAAGATAAATTAAATAATTATATGCCTCTTGACTTTTATCCCCTTCCATCAAATTTTACTCCTCTTTATTTAGTACATAATGCCAAAATATTTTCACTTGAAATATTTTCATTAAACTTGTCTTTAAATTCTTCAATAAAATCATACAGATTATTCACATAATCCTCTGGAGAACTTGCTCCCTCAATTAATTTTTCATAAAGCAAGTCAACACCACCACGAACATAACTATCAAAACGTTCCTCATCAGCTGGATTTTCTCCTACGCACCTAAAAGCTTTATTGATTCTTTTTTCTTCATCTGGTTCAAAATCCTTATCTAATAACATAATAAGTCTGAAATTAAACATAAGCTCTTCTTGGGAATAAATAACTCTATCTCCCATGACGTTTTGATTATATATCTGATTTGTTTCTGGATTTTTTGTATCATCAACATTGGCACGACGATTATATAAAAACCCAACAAGTGGTGCATTCGTATATACATCAACATTACGATCAAACAATTTTGCTGTGACTGCATCATCAAAAACACTTGTTAAAGCATCGACTCGTACGGCATGTATCCCTCTAAAACGATATTGCTTATCAAACATTATTCTTCCTCCTTACAACAAAACTGTTTCAAATTCATTTTTCTTATCAAATTGATGACGAGAGCCGATTTTATCGCCCATATAGTCTTCTGCCAACTCACCATCGGTATCTTTAATAAATATAATTACTTGTTCAGCAATATTAGGCAATGATTCACACACCGTTTTGATTCTTCTTTTATCAAAAGTAGAAAGAGGGGCGTCCATAACTAGAGGGTATGGCTCAGAAGAAAGCAACTTTGCATCTTCATTATTTGCAGTTCGATTTTCTCTCGCCATTTTAATTATGCCAGTAATAAATGCAAAAATAACGGAAATACTTTGAGCTGTAGATGTTTCTACATCGCCATCATAGTCATTTGCATAAACAGAAATATGATACTTTTCATCAATCGTAAGAGAGAGTCCCCCTTCGTAAATCGTCCTAAAAATTTCATTAATTGTTGCTTCAAGTTTACTACGAATTTCAGTTTCACTAGAATTATAAACTTCCTGAAGTTCCTCGTAAATTTTTTCTGCATACGCCTTATAAATCTCAATTTTCTTGTTATTTTCATCAAGAAGTGTTAGATTACGACGCTCTGTATCCGCTCTTGTTGCATCTTTTTCAAATCCACCCTTTTTCATAAGAAGTTGATCACGCTCTATTTGATTTTTTCTAATTGTTTGATCACATATCTGAATTTCGGCATTAATAGTACGCACAGTATTTCGGACATCGTTACTACTAAGCTTTTTCTCAATGGCATTTAGATCATCGTTTAGATCCTCTATCTCCTCATCCTGTTTACTTATAATAGCCATTTTCTCTCTTATATCGTCATAGAGATTTTCACGAGTATTTGCCCTCCTATTAGACTCCTTCTTGAAATCACTTACATTTGTGCTAAGTGATTGCGGTGGCAAAAATTCTAATAACCCCTTAATCTTATTGTATGGTACAGATCCCTCATCTAAGTGAGTCCCGCAAATGCAAACTTTTTGCTTAAGTAAGTATTCTATTGTCTTGCTATGCATAAAAGGAATATCTTTTCCAATAAAATCTTTATTTGCAAGAAATTCGAGTGCTTTTAACATCAAGGATGAGGAGAAGAAAAATCTCATATTAGCGTTAAAATTCTTGCTTATTTCCTTAATAACTGTAGAACGAGAAGTTTTCACTGACTTTATTTGTCCAAGCAACTTCTCCTTTTGCAACTGCAGTTCTTCTCCCTCTGCATATAATTTTATTTCTTCAACTTTTTCTGCCTTGCGTGATCTTGCCTGTTCAATCTGATTTTCTAATTCATCAATCCTAGAATCAATTTCTGCTATTTTTTCTTTGCAACTTTCAATAGTTTTTGTATACTCAATAATTTTAATGTTGCTGTTAGCACTATAACTACTCTCATAGCTTCCAATAACGCTGTTCTTTGCTCTCGGATTAAAGTGTTGGATTGCACTAAACATCGCATTCAATCCCAATAGCCCTTTTACTGCCTCTGCAAAATCTGTGGCTTTTTTACCCGTTGATATATCTTTGCTCATCTTCTCAATGCGTTCTCCATCGAAGAAAAAATATTTTGATAACTCCTTAGGTAATATGCTTTTTACTTCCCCTTCACATAATGTCTTCTTAACATATGTCGTATTACCTTTTGAGTCTTTTATAGCAATATCAAAAATCGTATTATCACCTTTAATACGATTAGAATAGTCCTTACTATATTCCTGTTCTCTCATAAGTATGTACGAGACATTCCCATGGGTAAGCTTTAGTGTGACTTGCACTTTTTCTTTCTGACCAGGCTTAATTTCAGATGCGACAAGTCTGTTTATCATATTCTTGTCTGAAAATTCCGTTTCTCCATACAAGCACCAAAAGAACGCTTGTGCAAAAGTAGTTTTTCCAGCACCATTATCCCCTATGATAATTGTTACATTTTTTCCATCAGCACCTTGGGCAAATTCAATATACTCATTACGAAATTGCCGAAAATTTTCCAGTTTTATCGATTCAAGTAGCATTGGGCTTCCTCCTCAATTTGTTTCTTGATCCATGCAACCATTTGCTGGTCTGTCATAGTTCTAGTTTTAAGGTTCTGATTTTCTTGTAAAATGATTTTTCTTTTCAATCTTTCAACAGCTTGTTCGTTTACCTTAATTTCTTCCATATTAAAATTATCCCTCCTCAAATCCATCATCAATATTATATGTTTCTTGTATGTCCCATATTAAGTTATAGGCATCCATTGAGTTCTGCGATAATCTTCCAAATTCTTTTATTCTTAAGAATTCATTCTTTACTAGCGAAAGATCTCTTTTGGCTTGCTCTGTTGTAAGCGAAGGAACCGAATCAAGCGGTCTAGGTAGGGTAACAAAATCATAAATAACAGCATATGGTTTATTTGGTGCCTTTCTTAGAACACGCCCTCGCCTTTGTATATACTCTTTAGGATTAGTTGTGCTTGCCAATATAAAGGCAGTTCTAATGCCAGGAATATTAACGCCTTCATCTAAGCATTTTATTGCTACTATTGCTTGCAATCTATCACCACGCTGAAATTGTTCTTTTATAGCAGAGCGAGTTTCAATATTTTGATTAGAAGTAAACTGAGCGACATCCATCCCTAACTCATTACCTAAAATATTCGTGACTGCTTCAATTTGACGAATATCGCTTGCGTCATCTGATGATGAATCTAGCTGTTCATCTAATACATTTGTAGCCCCACAATACACAAGGATATTGTTATCATTAACATAAGGACTTATTTCTTCTCTAAGAGTTTTTAATTTATCAGTGGCTCCTGCTATAATCCGCGCTCTTTTCAAAGCAAGTATTTCTCCACGTTTATTGAGCTTATAGCCTCCTCTTTTATCCTTTATTACACATTTGGACATTTCATAAGAGAGTTGCTGATAATTGCTAAGTTCATTTTCGTTGAGATAAACCACAACAGGATAATATTTATATGGTGTTAATTTGCCTTCAGAAATTGCCCTTTCAAGTGTATATTCAATACATTTTTCACCAAAGTAGCCATAAAGAATATTTGTTCCCTCTTCATCGCCGTGTCGTTCAAGAGTTGCAGACAACGCAAGTCGATATTTAAATCGATCATCCAGCAATCTTGTATAGGATGCAGCTCCAAAATTATGTGCCTCATCTACAACTAATAAAATTGGATATTTTGATTTTCTTATTTGCTCCTGTACAAATGTGTTCGTAAATGTAGCATTCGTACAGATAAAGCAAAAAAAGCTTTTGTCGTCTCTTAACTTTTGATTCCTCACAGCTTTTTCAAGACGTTTCTTCCAATCTTTTTGTAAAGAACTGCTGTAGCCAATAATTGGAGATATATTAAATCTGAGTATATCTTCTACCCATTGTTCAACTAAATGCTGATATGGACATACTATGACTACACCGATTTTATTTTTCAATTCCTTAGAAATCTCAGTTATGGCACCAAGAGCTGTTAGCGTTTTTCCTGTTCCTGTTGCCATATCAAAAATGCCTTTATAACCATTTTCCTTCCATTTTTTTATGGCTTCATTTTGATATTCTCTAAGTTCAATCTCATCAGGTATCTTTACTTCGCAAATCTTATGTGTAGTTTTTTTTAATAGTTCCTTTTCGTCTATAGAAAAATCTGGAGCTGTACCACGCTTGTATCTCTTGATAATTTCATCGGAAACTTCTGGAAATTCAAGAACTTCAATTCCACTTTCATATCCATTCCATATAGCATCAAATGCTTGTTTTTTTTCACGAACTCTATCGCTATCTTTATCACTCCAACTGCAAAATACATCTATTGCCTCATAGTTTTTACGAATTGCTGTTTCGGACTCATTCATAGAGCCACTAAAAGCCACTATATTATCATACCGATCTTCCATAAGTCCTAATTTTTCGTGATAAATTCCAATACCATTGTCGATGACTGCCACTTTAATATCGAGAGTTCCTATAGCAATCAAATCTGCAAGCAAAGCCAATCTAGCAGATTCTAATTCATTATTTGGCTCTTTAAGTTCTCGAATAAGTGCATTCTTGATTACTTCTTCACGTTCCTTGTATCCGTTTTTAATTGCTTCTACATCTTCATCTGATAAACAAGGGGATGTAACCAATTTTATTGTTCCACCTCTTTTTGCCAAACTACATATACCTTTTGAGACTTCAATAAGACTCGAAGAGGAAAAAAAACCAACCGAACGCTTGTAAGAACAAGACTCGCCTAAAACAGGTACAAAAAAATTTGAAACTACATCGGTAATTTTTGAGCGATATTCATTTTTAATTTCTAAATCCTTTAAGCTCATATATTCACCTATAAGTTATCCTCTATATAATCTAAAACTGTTGCCAATTCTTTGTACTCCTCTTCAGCTGTAAAATAGCTCGTGCTTAGCCTTATCGTTCCAGCCGGAAAAGTATCTAAAAATTTATGTGCTAACGGAGCACAATGTAATCCCGTTCTAAGAACAATGTTATTTTCAGCAAAGATTCTGCCCGCACTATCACTACTTAAGCTTTTTATTACAAACGAAACAACTCCAACATAATTCAAACTGCTATTATTCCCAACAATATCTACAAAATCATAATTTGAAAGTATGTCAATTAGTTTTTGTCTGTTTTGTTTTTCTTTTTGGTATATGTTTTCTATTCCAGTTTTCTCAATCCAGTTCAATGAAGCATACAACCCTGATATGGCATGTGTATTTACCGTGCCGACCTCATATCTCTCAGGAATGGATTTTGGCATTTCCTGATTCGCAGAATCAAAGCCGGTTCCCCCAAAAATAATTGGAGATAATTCAATCCCGTTTCTCATTACAAAACCCGAAACACCCTGAGGTGCATACAAGGTTTTATGTCCAGCAAAAACTGCAAAATCGATACTGTCTAGCCCAACATTTATATCAATAAGTCCTGCTGTTTGTGCCATATCCACTACATTTACTGCACCATATCCTTTTGAAAGCCCGGTAATTTCTTCTACAGGAGCTACTAACCCCGTAACATTACTTGCATGAGACATAATAACTAAGTCCGGATTAAATGCATCAAATTGATATTTAATCGAATTTAAGTCATATTTGTAGTTTTCATCTATCTTCAACTGTCTTACTATAATTTTATTATCTTTTATATAGTGTTCTAAAACTCGTGTAACCGCATTATGCTCGAAGGGTGTAATATACACATTTTTGATGTTTTTATCCAAGATTCCCTGTATTATCATATTCAGAGCGAGTGTAGCAGTAGGCGTGAAAATAACAAGCTTATTTTCACAGTGTAAAAGTTTTTTTAATTTATTTCTTGTGTCTGCAACTAACTTAGAAACAGTTTGTTGTTCCTTAGATAGACTTCTACCGAAACTGCTTCCGAAATTTCTACAGAACTTATCCGTGAATTCATATACTTCTATGGGTTTAGGAAATATAGTTGCAGCATTATCAAAATATGCCATATCCCTCATACCTCCTCTCGTTATTGTAGTAATTTGCTCAAAAGTTCCATAAGCACCTGTCTTTTTTCACTTTCTGAAATCGACTGTCCCATAGACAATAATTGAGCTTCAACTGCATTATACAAAAGATTAGATCTTTTGCTTCTTTCAACTTTATCAAATCTTTTAACTTTGACCCTACCATCATTATCATAAAACGACAATTGGTATTGATTTGCTTGGATTGTATTAATATCATCTTTCAAAGTTACATTAGCATCTTCAGTATAAGCTTCCGCCGTCTCCTTATATTCCACTATACGATTTTTAAATTTCAAATATGTGTCATTGTTCCAATCTTCTATACGCAAATCTGTAGCAAGCTTTGCTAAACGAACTATAAATGCATCACTATCAGCAGTAATATTTTTAAATAACATCAAGCATTTTTCTGTTCCATTATTAAATACATGATTATAAATATTGTCATTTAAAGTCTCTAACCAATCCCTAACAGTCGATGAAATTGAAGCATCTTTATTTATTTTTACGCCATTTGCAAAGCTGTCCTGAACTTCATTTAACAATAATTGTTTTGTCTCTTCCAATAAATTGTCAAAAAACATCTTTGATTTTTCTATATTTTCGATGACTCCAACATTGAATTCAGAATAGCCATATTCCTTAGGCAAGTGTTCAAACAACAAATCTTGACCATTTAATCCTGAACGCAAGGAGTTTAGTAACGCCAAGTACCTTTTATCAATTTTATTTCCGTCTATTTTCTTTTTAGAATCCTTTGTAAACTTAGGTAATGAAAGATACCATCTTTTCATTGCAGAAACGATATAATCATACGAATTCAATAATTTTTCTGACTGAATTACATATGGAGCAAATAACTGTTCCATTCTCGCAACGAATTGTTCTTTGTCTTCATTCCATTCCAAATAATGTAAACTAAATGATTCCGGATCGGCATTAATCTGTTCTATAGTATCTGCATTTAAAGGTATTTGTCCTGAGTTGCTTTTTATAACAATTTCCTGCTTATAATTATGGAATACTACTGACAAATAAATTGGTATTAATCCGCGCCTTAATCCAATATTGAATTCAGGCAATGTTAGATAATCATAAATTTCTCTAAACTCAACTTTACCATTCTTCTTAGCCTTAAACACAAAGTCTAATATGCCAAAGAGCATATCCTGCATATACTCATCTTGTGTGTTAAAATTTAATTGTACAGGATATGTGTCTAAAGTTAGTATGCCTGTCATAATTAATGTGCTTCGCATAATAGAAACTTCTTGTCCGCTTCCATTAAGTCCTAAATTAGTGTCCAACTCATTTCTCAGTAAAGCAGTAATTATTTTATTTCTACTATTAGTTGCAACTCCAGTTATTTCATTTTTATTTATTACTTCATTATTAATTACAGGTGTTTTGGAAAAAATGCTATTACATATATTTGACAGAAGCCCCGTCAAATCAGATTTTCTATTAATATCCTGTTTTTTGGAATTATATATATAGAGAGAAGAATTGTTTTCAGGTCTAGTATACTTCCCAATATATTTATTGATTACATCTAGTAAATCTTCATATATCACTTCATACTCGTCAAATAAAACCTTATCATCAACAGACTGATCCTTTAGTATAGTAACAGCATTGAACTCATAAATAATATCCTCTATTGATTCGAAAACTTTTGGCGACACAAAAATACATCTTTCAGATTTATACGAGTTTGATGTTAATATTCTCTTCACTCTTTCAATTTCACCATCTTCCGATGGTATAATCGCCAAAACAAAACCATCAGCATTATCATTATTGAGAGATGCCATTTTTTGTTCCCAATTTATAGTTTCATCAACTTCTTTTGAATCTATAAACTCAAAGGAAAAAAATCTTGTCATTTCCCGCTCATCATTGTATTTTGCAGGGTACATATATGAATCAAAATTGTTATCATTTAGAACATCCTTGATTCTAAGGCTGTTCTTCTCTTTTTCAACTACCTCATTTATCTTTTCTCTTATATTTATCCCTGATGTTTCTTTAAGTTTTAAAAACCCGTTGTTCCTTTTCAGGTAAACAACACACTCATTATTAATAAGGTTTTCTATTGCTGAAGATACATCGTCTTTTGAATATTTTATAGAAAAGATTTTTACAATTTCAGCTGGTGTTGGCGATAGTTTTTCAAACTGTTCAAGTATATAAATTAAAGAAATGGTCTTGATAATTCTTGTTTCTAAATCATTTTCTTCAATTCTCTCAAGTATTTTCTTTGTAAGAACATACTGTTCATGTAATGTATCAGAATAAACCTCTTTTTTGAAAAGGGGTTCGAAATAATCAAATATTTGATCTGGCGTCACAAACTCTATCTTATTGTCAATTCTTTCATCTAATATGGAAGAAAGTGTATTCTCTCCTTTAGCTGAAAGAAAGGTAAATAATGTTCTCTCATTTTGTGCAATTCTCTCTGATAATCTAGGAAGAATAAAAGTCGATACTGGGTGTAAAGGATAAGAACCCTCTATCGTTAATTTAATATCCTCTTTGCTCGTATCAGAAAAAATTTGATGTTGATTATATGTTTTATATAAATCAGTAAAGATACCTTCGTTCTTCCTATAAAACACTTCCCACAAATCTTTATCTTGTCTTATTACTGTTCTTATAATTTCATATGTTTGTGAGAAATTATTGTTTAGATGAACATGCTCAAACCTTTCAGAAATACCTCTCCAGCCATCCACCTTTTGTTTAGGAAGCACATCTATATAATTGGCTATTTCTTTATGTGAAATCAGCATTAGGTGCATTTGAAGGGATCCACTTCTGTTGCATTTTTCCGCAAAATCTTGCAGCATTTTGGTGTCACTAACACTTGCCGTTTTAATATTTGCTTCTAAGTATTTGCTGAATTCATCATATACTACATATACTCCGCTGTATCCTTTTTCTTTCAATCCTTTAGCAACGCTCTCGTATAATTCAACCACATCAAATCCTAAAAAAGGATTAAAAGTACTTCCAGAAGTAAGCAATGGATATAACTCTTCAAAAAGCCTATAACTATCAACATCATAGTTTTTTAGTAATTTAATAAAATTCTGATGTTTAGTATCTACTAATCTTTCAAATTCAACGAGAGTATCCGGAAATTCTTTCGACCATCTTTCAATTGTCGAAACAGCAGCTTGATAATTAGTTTCAGGCATAATATCTGTTAGATTACTTTCGCTTAATGCTCTTTGCATTGATAAAATGAATGCCTGTGTGAGACTCGTATTCGCCCCTGTTATTATGATCGGAAAAATTTTCTTGTTGCTATCATAATAATTATGAACAAGTTGATTTATTTTTGAAAAATCCGTAAGCTTTTCAGATAATTTTTCAAAAAGCCTATAATCTCTCTGCATTAAAACGGAAAGAATCGTTAATACAATGTGTGATTTTCCTTTACCATATGCTCCCACCAGTATTCGTGCTCTATTAGTAGAATCATCGTCAGTACTAAGCAAAATGCTCTCTAACAATAGTAAAGAAGACCGTGTTGGTATGAAGTTTTTCAATTTGTTATCATCATACAGGTCATAAGCAATATTTACCGAGTATTGAAATCCTGATGATACTGAAATCATTTTATTCATAAGCTTTCTCCAAAACTACCCTCTAATGCTTTCATAATATTTGTCAACACACTGGAAAAAATCTAGTGAATCCAATATTTTTATAATATCCAATCCAGCTGTTCTAATTATTTTTATTTGTTCAATTTTTTCTATATTATGCAACACTTCAAGTAGTGTTATTGCATCTAAATTTAACACTTCGCCTATATTAGAGGGTGAATTAAGCAAATCGTTTAAATGAATAGATCTGTTTTCTCCTGCTTGATCTACAATTATTGATAGAGCTATCCAAGGATCAACTAATTCAGGATGAATAGAAGATTTTCTATATCTTGGATTTTTACCTTTTTGAACAATGTCAATTAACCCCAATTCTCCAAAAGGGCAGTCTATATTATTTTCTGCTGTTATCTTTAGTGGATTTGATTTTAGTCTGGATACATAGGTATTTATTATGCAGCTAAAATCATCATTAAGGGATCTTAAAGCTACTGGGGAGTCGCTATCCATAGCTATATATTTATTTAATTCTTCTACAAACTCATCTCTATTAAATTCAACTTGATTAAAAATATTGAAAAAATAATACCAAGCCGTAGCTTCATCTTTATTGGATACAAGCTTATAGTGTAGTAAAATAAGAGTCCCAAGTTCCTCTACATACCTATCATTTTCAAATATTTTCTCACCTAACTTGGTGAAATTTTGTATTCGCCTTCCACTATTTGGTTCTTCACTAATACCTGTAGCCTGTAACCAATAACGCAAGGCTTTAACCATATTAGAACCTATTCCTAAAATATCCATTGGATTGTTTTCCTTAGAAATAAACACATCAGGCTTTGCTTCAATATGTTTCATTCCTTTACTAAGCCAGCCTTTTCTTATAAAGAAAGTATCATGTGCTCTGAATTTCATACCTTTATATTCTCCTCAAACTTATTTATCCTTTGTTCTTAAATACTTATCCATCATGCAACCACCAGCAAGATATTTTTGATTTACACACATTTTGCAATGCACACATTTATCAGCATTTATAGAATACCTATCTCCAATAATTGAAATCGCTCCAGCTTTACAAAGTGATTCACATTTTAAGCATTTTCTACAAGCATTAAATTTTCTAACTTGATACGCAATCATCCTTTTTAAGTCATCATGATCTGCTACATTCATTGTTTTTATTTTTACTGCATAATCATACCCTTCTTGACCAAATGGTTGAATTGATATAATTGGCACATTTGTTTTTATATCTAATATTATTGTTTCGTTCAAAAGCTTTTGTCCTAATTCAGGAGCAATTCTTCCAAAAGGTATGAACAGTTCAATAAATTCATCATTTACCTCTTGTTTCAGTTTATAAATCTTGGCATGCTCTTCTGATGTGCAATTAGTAAATTTAATCTTAACATCTCCTGCTGAAATCAAGCCGTTCCCGCCTTGTCGAGCTTTCCACTTTCCAGTATCTACATATTCTTCCGCATCTAATTTCCCTATGCTACTAGCAAATGAAATTAAAAAGTCTCTCCATTCTTTAGATTTATCAGGCATAAAGATTTTAGACATGAACTGTGCTCTCAAATTATTATTTGGACAGCACCAACATCCAACTCTGTCATAACCTCTTCTGTAAGCCTCATTAAAATCAATACCTGTAGTCAAAATATAAAGCCATATATCAATATCTTTCCAAAAAAAGATAGGAGAGGCTACAACCTGTTTTTGTATTTTTACTGATTCTGAATCACCTTCAATCCTATTATATTTACTACGACTAACAGACTCTGACTTTCTTATTCCATAGTAAGTTAATATTTTCTGATCTCTATATAAACTGTTAAGAACTCTTGTTATCGGACCTGTTTTAAACATTGAACAACACCATCTCATCATTCTAGCTGGCGGTCCTATATCCTCACACACCGACATGAAATTCTGTTCATAATTTTTTGCAACCTGAAAAATTGCCTGCAAATGGCTCTTCCTATATCTCTCTGCGTATTCTAAAGTGGTAGGAAACTCTAAAGTGGTGTCACCAAAAATATGAACTAAATTAGGATTTCCTAATGCTTTGATAACCAAGTCAGCAACAACTGTAGAATCTTTACCTCCAGAAAAAGATATGACAATTTTCTCCTCTTCTACATTTGAAGAAGTTTTTTTAATAAACTCATTTGCTTCACTTACCATATAAGAATATCTAAATCTGTTTGCTTTAATGAAATTTGAAATATATTTATTAAAAAATTCATAAGAATTATTTGTTTGATTTTCAATAAGCTTCGTTCTGATAACATCTGCATCTAACTGGCTAAATAAACTATTCTGTATGTTGTACTTTTTTCCATCAAAATAATATCTATTGTTAGAAGCCCAAACGGAACACTCTTTACACTCGTTTGGTTCCTTCCCTAATATAAGTTCAATAAGCAATCTTTCTTCTGGAAATACAGGTCTCAAATCAGTACTTAAATATTCAGTTTTACTTCTACAAATAGGACATAATCCTTTATCAGCTTGATTTACTTCTGTTACAATAGGTGTTTTACATTCACTACACCAATATATCTCCACTGGCAAATCTTCATCTGTTTCAGACTTACAAATCGGACATATTTTATCACTTGTCTCTATATTACAAGTCCTGCACCACATAACCATCCCTCAGTAACTTTCTAATCTATATAAATATTACTCATTCTCTTTTTCTATTTCTATAATATCTTCCACATTGCAATTGAGGACATTACATATTTTACACAGTACATCGGTAGAAACATTTTTTCCTTTACCCATATTAGCCATTGCGTTCGATGAAATACCAGCCAATTTAATCAGTTCGGTTTTCTTCATATTTTTATCAATTAGTAATTTCCTGTAAATTGCAATAGTAAATGTCACACTAACATAAATATTTTGTAAATTCCTCTGCATGCATTTCTTTTGAACTTTTCCCATTCCATAATTTTCTAGGATATGTATTCATCCACTCTTCTATTTCTTTTATTCTTTCTTCGCTTACCTCTCCGATATCCATTCCTTTCGGAAGATATCTTCGAATTAGCTTATTGTTATTCTCGTTGCTTCCTCGTTCCCATGAACAATAACTATGCGCATAAAAATAGGAATTCCTAATCTTTCTATCGCAGCCGCATTCATGAATTCGCTTCCATTATCGCTGGTAATGGTTTTTATCCATCTCGGATATTCTGTTATGATATCACGAACGGCTTTTACCACATGAGCGGAAGTCTTTGCTTCTAGTTTTCGTATGATTTCTAATCTTGATTTCCGATCTGTTCATACAAGAAGACAAGAGGAGCTTCCTTGCTTTCCAACGACGGTATCCATTTCAATATGACCAAGTTCTTCCCGCGCGTTGATACTTTCCGCTCTTTCTTCTATACTTCGTCCCCCTTTTTTTCGAATGGATTTCTCTATTTTTTTCTTTGATTTTCTTCTTTTTTTCTTATACACCATTTCCTCTTCTCTAAATTCTACAAAAAGATTTTGATGTATGTAATTGTAAAGCGTTTTTAAACAAATATTCACGAAAAAACCGCCTTTCTTTGCTTTCTCTAAGGCAACATAAGGAGAATTTTTTTCTTGAAGCATGAAGCATTCCAAATACTTCATAAGCTTATGGTTCTTTCCAATTTTTAAGTTTCCTTCTTTGCTATTTTGTTTTTCTTCGTATTTTCTTTGCGCTGTTTGCGCAACATAGGTATCATAAGTATCTAGCTCTGAAGTCAATAAACCTGAAACCCATCCTCTTTGTATTTCTCGTTGAATGGTTCTTCGACTGACTCCTATCCGTAGAGCAATTTCAGTTTTGGAAAGTCCCATATTCCAATAGGCTTCTATTTTCCCCCTTTCCGATAAAGTTAAGTGTTTCCCTTTTTGTCTTTTTGTGATATACTGTTTTTGAACCATAGTAGTTTTCTCCTTTGATTGGTTGTCGTAAACAAATCATACCATAGAAAACTATTTTATGGTTCTTTTTCTTTTGCAACACTGTGACACTTTATTTTACAACTTAAACAATTAGTAATTTCCAAAGTTTACTGTACTTTATAACCATATTTGCCCCTTTAAAATTAAATTTACAATGCTACACTAAACTAAGATATATTATAGCACAGATATTTGAAATATGCAATTTAATCTTGAATTTTACAATTTGTCTATAAAAAATAATCGGTGCAGTCCGAAGATCACACCGACCATTCATTATCTTTCCGCTTCCTTGGAAGCTTCTTTTTTCTCAGTAGGCTTTGCTTTTTCTTCCGCCTTAAATCTCTTAATTTCACCAATAACTGATTCCTTTTTGTCAGTTTTAGTCCTTCCAAGATACTCATTCATATTATTTTTCAGATGCTCCAATTCGTCATACTCGGATGATAATAAATTATATTTCTTCACAATCACCTCTTGCTTAGTTTGCAATTCTTTAGAATGTTCATTTAATTTCCTGAAAAGATTTTTACCGGATTTGTTCTTCAATTCTCCCAATACAGTATCTTTCAAATTTGGAAATTGCTTAAGGAAAATATCTATTTCCTCATAGGATTTCTGATAGGCTTCCACATCTTTTCTGTTCATCATCATATAAATTTTATCGTTCGGATTTTTGCGATAGCCTTCATAATGTTCTCTTTTGCTGATACAGATTTGAATATGCTTAACTACTTCTTTTATCCTCTTTTGTTCCCATGAAAGTTTGTCAAATTCTTGTTTCAATTCATTTTTTTGAAATGATATTTTTTGAATTCCTTTTTCCAATGCCTCCATAGAGGTAAAGCCTTTATCTCTTATTTTTAATAGAATTTTGGATGCTACTTGCATGTTAGTATGAACTACCCAATCCTGATTTCCATATTTGGTTTTATCTACAAACTCTCCTATTTCTTTATCTTTATTTCGGATTCTTTCTTTGATTTTTTCTTCTGTGTAATTATCCCCTATGGTTTTCGCTCTGGTAAATCTCTGCTGATTTTTCTGTTTGAAAGCAATATACTTTCCAAACTTAATTTCATATCCATATTGTTCCATTATTTTAAGAAAATGTTCCCAGTTTATTGCTTTTTGAATTACTCTATCCATATCAAATTGAAGTCTTGATTTATAACTTTTACCTTTTTTATCTTCATTCCAGTCATACCAATTCACGAACTTTCTTCGCTTAATCTCGTTGATTTCCTTTTGCGTTTCCAGGTCGATAACAGATAAATTATGCTCTTTACATAGCTTGTCGCTTTGATCTCTGATATTCATATAGGATCCGTAATAGGAGTGATATACCTTACCTTCATCAATATCGATCGAATTAAAGATGATGTGATTATGGATATGGTCTTTGTCGATATGTGTCGCTAAAACATACTCATATTTCCCGCCTAATATCTTTTCACAGAGTTCGATTCCTACTTGATGAGCTTCTTCAAAACTCACTTCTTCTGGCACAAAGGATTGAATCAGATGATGAGCTAAAGTCTTTGTCCTCGACTTAAACTGTTTCTTGGTAAGTTCAAACTCTTTATGAGCATTTTCTCTGCTGCAAAGGTGGGTCGTAACATAGATTTCATCATCGGTTTTATCGCCATTGCAGATATAGTCTATCGCTTTTTTCAGTGTAGTCTTGATTGGATGTATCTTCGTAACCGCCATCAGCTGATCACCTCGTTGATGATATAATCCGAAACTTTTTCTCGAAACTCGGACAAGAAAAGAAGTTCGCCTTGCAAGGCTTTCTTGATGCTCTCAATATCATCTTTGTAGATAATTCCTATGCTATTTACCGCTTTGGCTATCTGATTTAGGTTCGCTGAATTACGACTGATAAGAGAAGAAAGCTCCCTCAGTTCTTTTCGAAACTCACCGGATAGATCAATGCTGATGATCCTATTCTTGAAAATGCTATCTCGATAAAACTCTCTCTTACTCTTAAAATTGGTCATTGCAAATCTTCGGTTAAGCTCATTCATGTCTTCTTCGTTCACCATGAAATGAACGGTACAATGGTTTTTACGATTAACGCTCTTTGACATATTTCCTCACTCCTTTCTTTTTCGGGGTCTTAGGGTTCTCCCTAGGGGCTGCCCCAGCCAATTATCTCCAACGAAAATTTATTTGAGTTGCCGAGATAATTAGGCGAGGGTAAAATTGATTAAGCTGAATTCCCAGCTTACAAGCCTACTTTTTGGACTGTGGTCAAAAAGTATATGCTTGCTATCTCTTTGAACATACTCTTTTTATGAAAATAAGCTCTATTCTCTTATGACTATCACAGAAGAATAAGGGCATCCGTAGCCAAGAGGGATAACTCTCATTCTGCCCAAGTTACGTTTTATAAAAGTTTGAAAGTTATCGCTACCACTACCTCACTACCTTTGAAGGCGGTAGCAAAGTAGCGGTAGCGGACTTTTTCAAAACTCTTAGAACGGTATCTCCGAATCTTCTACTTCCACAAAGTCTGTAGTTATCGTCCTTTTGTAGAATTTTTTGCTGACTCGAACCACTCCATCAATCCTTACCTTCTTGCTTTTCACATTTGCTTCTAAGATCCATCCTCCTGCCATCTCATTTGCCATCAGTTCCGAAAAGACTTTTTCGTTCGTTTCCGGATACTTACTTGTAAATTCTGCGGAACAAAGGAGATCCGGCGTATCGGATTTTGTGGTTTTCCATTCCATAAAGTCCAGGAAGTTTTGGACATGTCGGTTTTCACTTTTATGGGTTTGAATGACAAGGTTCAGATCGTTTCTCAATTCTTTCGGCAAATAGAAATCGTGCAATTTGTTTTCGTAAAGATACACTGCCTCCGCAATGGTTCCTTCAAAATCATTTCTTACCATTTCCCCATGTTCTTTTTTTGTGATAGTTTCCAATACAGGAAATTTTTCAGGATCATACATGAGCGGCATTTGTATTTTTTCCATATCCACTTTTACCGGCAAGTATCTTCGCTCTCCCGAAAAATCTCCCAAGAATGTCGCATCGTTTGTCTTTGCAATCAAGATACAAGTTCGTTTTACATCTCTTGAAAACCTTTCATACGGAAGTCTTACTGTGCTTGTCCTTGCAGAAATAAAGAGCTTCACTTCATCGGCACTCTTTGCGTTTCTAAGTGCCACAAATTCCTCCAGTTCTACTACGACTTTCCCCACCAAATTGCTGACTGCATCCTTACCTCTGATGTTATTGAGCGAACAATACCATTCGGGGAACAGTGCCAGCTTTTCAATAAAGGATGTCTTTCCCACACCTTGAGAGCCTGTCAATACCATCAGTTCATCAAACTTACATCCCGGATGAAATACTCGTTTTACCATATCGACTAAGGTATGTTTCATTATCCAGGAATTTAGCTCGTTTTTTTCTGCCCCAAGATATTTTGAAAGCAATTTTGAAATGTGTTCCTTGCCATCATAAGTCAAGGATTTCATATACATTGCAGGCAAATTTATCGTTCTTTTATGTGCAACAAAAGTGATTGCATCTTCCATACGACTTTTGGAATATTTGATGCCAAACTCTCTCTCGATTTCAACACCAAGGATATTCGTCATATGGTCATTCCATTTTCGAATTTCCAAATCAGAACTTTTTTCGCCTCTCAGCCATCCATAAAACTGAATCGTCATGCTGCAAGTATCGAAAAATATGTGACCGGATAGAATCTCTCGTTCTTTGCAAAAACAAGGATTTACTAACACAGTGATAAGATTAGTGGTTGTACTTTTGACTTGTCCTTTTTCTGTGATTTCAAGCTCACGATTCAAGTAATCGGAAAGCTCCACATCATCAAATGTAAGCCAATTATTCAAGAACAGTTCCTCCTTTTCTTCTGTGATAGTTATAATCCCAGTATCTTTGATTGCCTCCCTGCAATGCCTTTCTAATACTCTCATCCAAATATCTTAGATAGCCTGCTTCCGTCCTTCTTTTGCTTTTATCTCCCATTCGATTTAGTGCAGATTTGAGGAAGATTTCTTTCATCATTTCTGCGTTTCCGTGTGTAAAGCTGTTGAGGAAAAGAAGGGGTGCAAAATCATCTTTGCTTGGATCTCCGCTTGTGTTCGAGCCTTCAAACAAAGCCTTCGCCCTCGCATTAAATCTGCACATTATCTCTATAACTTTGTTGCTATCCGGAACCCGGTCATCCATCACTTGATACTTTCTAATCGCTTCTTTAATGCTGTCTTTCGGAGCAAATATCTTATAGTATTTATCCAGTTCTTTTTGTTTTGGCTCGATTGTTCTGACAGACACATTCCTAAACTTTAGTATATTTCCTGTCATCGCAATGCACCTGTTTTCCTGATACATCTCCACTTTTTTGATTTGATTATTGAAGTTTTTTGCAATCACGCCTTTAGCAAAGATATGAACACCTCTCCCGGATTGTGAGACTTCTCGATAGGTGTCATTGAAGTCATTTAGAAAATCTCCAAAGATGTCATCAACTCGATCTAAGTCGATACAAACAAATGGATCATCTTTGCTTAGTGCAAAAGACAATCCATCCGAGCCACTACTTTCTAAATTTTTAACTGCTGTTTCAAAATCCGTCCAATGCTTTCTATCGTTCCAACCATCTGATTTTAATGTGATTGGGCTGATGGGTATTTTAGAAATTTTTTCTTTTCCCCATTTGTCCACTTTTACAATTCTCTTAAACCACAGCCATTGCTTATATTGCCTTAATTCCTGCGGAATATTTTGTAGATAGTTCTCCTTATTTATCATGGTAACCTCCTAAAATTTTTATTGAGAACGGAAGTACAACCTGATAAAATAATCTTGTCAGGGATGAAATACCAAGTTGTACTTTCATCTTGCCTTGGGTCTTTTGGCTAAAGGCTTTTATTTTGCATAAGCTCTATAATGGTGCTTAATTCCTCTACAAGCACAGAATCCAATTCTTTTTTCTTCAGCACACTTTTGATCATCATTTCAATTTCGACCAATCGCTCTTCAATTTTTTTAATCGCAATAGTACTACCAAGAAACTGAACATTTGAAAATAAAAGGGACTGTATAATAAAATCCTGTTTTAATAAACCGCTCATTGCAACTCTATCTTCAAATAGTCTCCGCTCCTCGTCGCTCATCCTAAAAGCAATCGTATTTGGTCTTTTTCTATTCTTCTCTTTTTTCTTGAGCTTATCTAAACGCTCTTTTTCCGTTCTTTTAGCCATTTGTCGCATTGTCTCTCTTGATGACTTGCTTCTAAACATTTTCTATAACCTCCTCCAACATTTCTCTCATTTCTTGCTGTTTATTAGGAAACATATGGGCATATCTGAAAGTGATTTCTGATGATTCGTGCCCGACCCTGTTACCAATATCCACAACACTGAATCCTTTTTCTATCAACAGTGATATTGCAGAATGCCTTAACGCATGGATCTTTATCTTTTTCACTCCTGTAGCCTTGCATCCTCTTTTCATCTCGTGATGTAAAAATGATTTGCTGAAAGTAAATACCCTATCTTCTTTTCCAACTCCATAAGTGCAGGCAATTAAGTTCTGAGCCTCTTCCATAACAGTCTTGGGCATTGAAACTACTCTTACCGCTTTTGGTGTCTTAGACGTTGTGATAATATCTTTTTGGTCAATTCTCTGATAAGACTTGTTGATATTGATCGTATTATCATCAAAGTTGAAGTCTTTTACTGTCAATGCCAACATTTCTCCTAATCTGAGTCCTCCCCAAAAAAGAATTCTAAATGCCAAGCTTGAATGCGGTTTATCTTCAACGGCTACTACGAATTGATTAAATTCTTCAACTGTCCAAAACTCCACCTCCTCACTCTCTTTTTTCCCCATGTTTCCAACAGTTCTTGCAGGATTCTTCGGAAGATTATAGAATCTACAGGCATGATTGAATATAGCACTCAATTGATTGTGTATAAGTTTTGAGATAGGTCATGCTGTAGCTTCTGCCTTCATCATCTCTCTCATCTAATAAAATATTTTGCCAAGCAGTTATCATAACTGGAGTAATCTCATTCATTCTCCTGTCTTCAAAGAATGGCAAGATATGAAAAGTAAATATTTGGTCTTTCGTTCTTACAGTATTTATTTTGAGACGCTTTTCGCAGTACTCTAAATACAACTTGTAAAATTCATCAAACCTCATATCTAACTCGTGTGATTCTCTCAGCTTAAACTGGCTCTCCCAATTCTGTGCCTCTTTTTTAGTAGCGAACCCTCTTTTTGTTTTACTTCTGGATTTACCACTCCAATCCTTATATTTAAAACTGGAATACCAAGTATTTCTTTCTTTATCTTTATAAGCTGGCATTATCATCTAACCCTTTCCATAAAATCTCTCTTCAAAATAGTCCTTATTGATTTTTCCCTGTAAGACATAAAATCCTTTTTCTTTGAGTTCAGCATTAAGACTACGAATAATCTCGTAGGCTTTTGCCTGAGAAACTTGTAGAATTTTTTGCACGTCTTTTGCACTTAACATTGTAATCTGAGACAAATAATCCTCCTTTCCGTCAATCTTGACTATATTCCCATCTCTTGACAATATATTACCGCACCCCTTTTTATTTGTCAAGAGATTGTATTGAGTTTTTTGTTATTCTGTGTTATGATTTATTAGAAAGATTGAGAAAAGGAGGTTTTTACATTGTTTTCATATAACGATATTACCAGTTCAAAATTACTACAGAGTTCATTTTATACTCTGAGTCAAAATAAAGAAGGCATCTATTTTGAGTATTTACCAACGGATTTCAACGAAATGATGGAACAGAATATGATTTATGAAAGTGAAGAGTTCTCTTTACTCCTAAACTTGTTTGGTTTAGATGTTACATCAGAAAAACTTCCTTTTTCAGAGATTAGAAAACTACTCTTTATTGAAAAGGAAAAGGATGAAATCAATGAATTGGATTTGGATGAGAGCGACTTTGATTTGACAAAAGACACCAAGAAGTTTATTAGTTCTTACTTGAAGTTCTTCAATGAGCTTACAGAGGTATATCCTATTTTATATATCTTGTTTGGCGATGTTTGGACAATTCTCCGATATTTGATTTGTAAAGAAGGTTTATACAATGGAAAATACAAGATTGACTTTGATTCAGCAAGTACCGCCTATGTAAATCTGTATAACGATATCAGTTATATACTTGCACACAGAGAGCAAATGAAACAGGAACTTCTTGACATTTTTAATATCTCTTCTGAGTATAAAGTAAAACTACCAACATCCGAAATCGCATTGATTTATCAAGCTTACAATCAAAATAGAGGATATGATCTTATTTTAAATGAGCTGAATCCCTATATAAAAGATGCTGAAAATCAACTAATGAACTCATGGGAAGATATTATAAAGATCCTACCAAGCAAGTTGAATGAGGAATTATCTTTTCCGACCTGTGATAGTTTGACGAAATTTGTAAAGCAGATGGTCCAGGTCTTGATTCATAAGGAACAGACTCTTCGTAAATGCAAAAACTGTGATAGATATTTCGCCTCCAGATATTCAAGTCTTGCAGAATACTGTACAAGAAAAGTTACCGGTACTAATTCAACATGCCAAGAATATGCCAGCAAAAAGATATACAAGAAAAAGCAAGCTGAAAACCCTTTGTATCAAGTATTTACAACTTACTATAATAGAATTTATGGAAGAATAAGACGTGGAAGCTTAGATAAAGATACGACTCTACTTGACGACATTAAATTACTTCACCAAGAGTTTTCTTCTAAATATGATACCTCAAATGATAGTGAGTCCAAAGAAAAAATTATTGAGTCATTTATCATAGAGGCAGATAAATTGTTCAGTTAGGAGGATTAGACAGATGCACAATGAAATTATTATATATAAAAATGGTGAATTAGAACTTCCTGTAGAAGTAACTCCGGATAAAGAAACCGTATGGCTAAATAGAAACCAACTGGCAGTTTTATTTGATAGAGATGTAAAAACGATAGGAAAACACATAAACAACGCTCTTAAAGAAGAACTTGATTCTTCAGTTGTCGCAAAATTTGCGACAACTGCCTCTGATGGCAAAACTTATAAGGTCGAATACTACAATCTCGACATGATAATCTCCGTTGGATATAGAGTAAAATCAACGCGAGGAGTTGAATTTAGACGCTGGGCTAATAAAATTTTAAAAGACTATATTGTACAAGGGTACGCAATAAATGAGAGAAGATTAGCTGCACTCAACAGAGTAGTGGAAATACAGTCAAATATCATCGCAGGTGTACTTGATCTTGATGCCGAAAAGGTTCTTGGTGTAGTAAAGAAATATTCACTCGCATTAGAAATGCTCGATGACTATGATCACCAAACTATCACCAAACCGAAGATAAGTTCCGATGAGGTATATAAACTTACTTATGAAGAATGCAGAAATCTAATCTCCAAAATGTCCTATTCGGAAACATCTGATATATTTGGAAAAGAAAAAGGGAAAGGTCTATTAAAGGGAATCATCGACTCCATCTATCAAAGTGCTTTTGGAGAAGAGGCTTATCCGTCAATAGAAGAAAAAGCAGCAAACCTTCTTTACTTTATCATCAAAGATCATCCTTTTGTAGATGGATGCAAAAGAATTGCGGCTACAACATTTTTATATTTCTTGGATATGAACCAAATTCTCTATAAAAACAATAAGAAAATACTATCAGACAGCACCTTAGTTGCCCTAACGCTTCTTATAGCGGAATCAAAACCCCAAGAAAAAGAAATCATGATTAACATAGTAATGAATTTCTTAACATGGTAAATTGTATTTTCTTAAACCATTTACACAGGTAGAAAAAAGCCAGCAGAATTTACACTCTGTTGGCTCATTTATTTCTACTTAAAAGTGGCTTACCACTTTTTTTCTTATAAAAAAGTACTTCAAAAATACTTCAGCTAACCACTCGAAACCTTAGAATAACCAGTAATATCAATGGTTTTGATGAGTGCTTAGGCTACTCCCACTCAATCGTTGCAGGCGGGTTTGATGAAATATCATAGGTCAAACGGTTGATTCCCTTGACTTCATTCAAAATTCGATTCGAAACTTTTTCTAAGAATTCAAATGGTAGATGCGACCAAGTAGCCGTCATGAAATCTATCGTATTGACAGAACGAAGAGCAGCCACATATTCGTAAGTTCTTTCATCCCCCATGACTCCAACTGATTGCACCGGTAACAATACCACAAAAGCTTGACTTACTTTTCCGTACAAACCTGCTTTTCTCAATTCTTCAATAAAAATATCATCCGCTTCTCTTAAAATATCCGCTTTTTCTTTGGTAATATCTCCTAAAATTCGAACTCCCAAGCCCGGTCCCGGAAATGGATGTCTGTCAATCATGTGATGAGGAATTCCCAATTGTCTTCCCACTTCTCGAACTTCATCTTTGAACAATTCTCGCAAAGGTTCCAACAATTGAAATTTCATATCTTCAGGAAGCCCTCCTACATTATGATGAGATTTAATCGTAACGGAAGGTCCTTTTACAGAAACGGATTCAATCACGTCCGGATAAATCGTTCCTTGTGCTAAAAATTCCGCATCCTCAAATTTCTTTGCTTCTTCATTGAAGACTTCAATAAATTCTTTTCCAATGATTTTTCTTTTTTGTTCCGGGTCAGACACTCCTTTTAATTTTGATAAAAATCTTTCTTCTGCATTCACGCATTTAATGTTCATATGAAAATGTTCAGAATATACTTCCATAACTGTTTTCGCTTCATTCTTTCTTAAAAGTCCTGTATCCACAAAAATACAAGTTAATTGATCTCCAATTGCTTTATGAATTAAAGTAGCCGCAACAGAAGAATCGACTCCTCCGGAAAGTCCCAAAATAACTTTCTTATCTCCCACTTTTTCTTGAATGACTTTGATAGTACTTTCAATATAGTTATCCATGGACCAATTTTTTTCACATTTTGCCACTTCTAAAACAAAATTTTGTAGCATATCTCTTCCATGCTCGGAATGAGTCACTTCCGGATGAAATTGAAAGGCATAAATATTTTTTTCTGGATTTACCACTGCTGCAATACAGGAGTCTGTGTGAGCAATTGCATGGAATCCGTCTGCAATTCGAGTAACATGATCACCATGACTCATCCATACCTTGGTATTATTTGGAATATTACGGAATAATGCTGCCTCTTTTTCATCTATGATTAACTCCGCTTTTCCAAATTCTTGTTTCTCAGCTCTCGCTACTTCTCCACCAAATAAATGGGTTACCAATTGCATTCCGTAACAAAGCCCCAGCACAGGAATATTATGATCGAACAATGTTTTGTCCAAAGTAGGTGCTCCTTCTGCATATACAGAAGCTGGTCCTCCGGATAAAATAATTCCTTTCGGTTTTCTTGCCAAAATTTTATCCACTGGTTCATAAAAAGGAACTACTTCCGCATAAACTCCCATTTCTCTGACACGTCTAGCAATCAATTGATTATATTGAGATCCGAAATCCAATATGACAATGCTACATTCTTTCATTCATTTTCTCCTTATTTTCTTAATCTATTATTTAAACTTTATAGAATATTATATCCATTTTTTCAGAAAAAAGCAAGACTGAAATCTTTCTAATGAGAACAATCTTCTTCTTCCAATACCATATTCAGAAAAATACATTTACTTCTATTTCCTTTTTTGAAAAAAATTAAACTCTGTTTGACAATTTTTATCCCTACTGTGACTTCTCCCACTGAAAAATTTATCCTTTTAATTTTTTATGATTAGTTTATACTCAATTTCTGGGACATGTTCCATTGGCAGTTCTTTCTCTTCACCGGTTGAAACAAATCCAAATTTTTTATAAAAGGATCTAGCCCTCTTATTGTCTTTCAATACCCATAATATAATTTCCTTTGCATGAAATCTCCGAAATCTTTCTATAGAAAATTCCATCATTACTTTTCCAAAACCTTGTCCCCAAAATTCGGGAAGTATATATAAAGCTATTATTTCGGCAATATGATTATTTCTCTTTTGTAATTTCAAAGAACTCAAGACAAGAAAACCTACTTTTTCCATCTTTCCATTAAAAAAAGTTTCCAAAAGAAAAATATCTATTGATGAATTTTTCTCTATATCTTTTTTGAATTTTTCTTTTCTTTCTAAAAATTTATTGTCTTGTCTCAAACTTTTCAATAATGTATCTGAAAAAATATGTTTATAAGCCGCCTGCCAAGTCAAACTATGAATATTCACCAGGGAATCTAAATCCTCTAATTTTGCCTTCCTTATTTGCATAAAATCTTCCTTTCTATAAAATATAACAGATATTCATGATACAATAATTTATTCCTATTTCCATATGATGGAGGATATACAAGACTTAAGTTAGCAGTATATCTTCTTGGTTTTAAGAGCATCTCTTTTAAATAAATAATTTCATTGTTTTTTAATAGAGAATCATAAAAAATCTGCTCTTAAAATATAATATCCGGAAGTTCTCCTATTTTTTATATTTTTCAACGAACAATAATCATTCTTCTCCATAAGAGTTTCCCTTCTATTTATTTCTTTTTACAATTCTTTTGATGAGCTTTTAATTTCTTTATTGCCCAATCGTAATGACTGGAAGTTGCACTCACAAAATAAGAACCTAGGGTACTTCCCCCAACACATTGAAATATTCCTTTCGAAAATAATTCCTCATTGCTAAAAGACTCTGCCAAATTTAACACTTCTTCATGAGATTTCTGTAACATCGTTTTTGCTTCCTCTAACGTCGTATTCTGATGTTTCTTCCAAAAAGCAACATTCATCTCTCCATATGTTTTCCAATTATATGGTTCAGGAAGAAAAGATTTTTTTCTCCATTTTGATTGGCATGAACCCAGGAAAGAAGAAGCTGCTGCCATTCATAAAGATGTATCAAAACATCTCTAAGATTTTTATCCCGTTTCCAATGAGCCTCTTTCTTTTTTTCATCGTTTGAAAAATCAAATGTTGTCGACAATTCCTCCTCTGTCAACTGAGACATAAGTAAAAGTAATTTTTCATAATTCTCGTTTGTCACACTGATAAAATCCAATTTCGTTGCAGGTCTAGCCATAATTTTCTCCTCCCTTTTTTCTACAATCTCCGCTTATTTCATTATTTTATAGAACTTATAGTTTCTTTTGTAAATAAATCATATCTACCAATAGAACGCCCTCTTCATAGATTAAGTGGTCATAGTTGTCTATGAAAAAATTGGGAATACTGTGGGAACGAATAAATCCGCATTTCTCATAAAAGGCAATCGTTGATGGACTGTCTCCCGTTCCAACTTGTAAAATAGAATATTTTTTTCGATATGTTTTGGCAATGAAATCAATCAAAATCTTGGCATATCCCTGTCGTTGATAGGCTGGTACTGTAGCAATATTTTTAATTTCCAAAATATTGTTTCCCTCATCCGTTACCACACACTCACACTTTATTCCACTGTCATCCAAAATATACATGATTCCTCTGTCAATATATTGTTCTATCATATTTTCCTGTTCATCTGCCAATAGCAATAAAGAAAGAAATTGTTTCTTATTCTCTTTTATTTCTTTAATTTCCATATCTCCCTCTGATTTCATTTCTTTTCCTTTCTAATTCATATTTCTTCCCTCTATTATACATCTTTTTTCTGAAATAAAAATAACAGATTTTACTCTATAAGTATAAAAATTTCTATTAGAATTTCTCACTTTTTTTACTTTTCGAATTCAATTTACACTAGAACTGAAAGTATTATAAATTTGTCTATTATCCAAGTATTTTATTCCATTACTCATAAAACCTCTCATTGTAGTAAAAGTAAATAGAGATTTTGATAAAAAAGTAACTCAAATATCCATATTTTCTTCGTAAATCATTCCTCCATAAATCTATTTTTCTTTCTTCTCACAAATACTAAGCACTTTTTTCCTACTCTCGATCTTCCAAGTTATTTTCAAAACTGTAAAAATCTTTATCTCTTTCTTCTTTTATAATTTATAAAACAAAAATCAAAATTATAGTAGATAACATAGAAACTTTTAAGTGGAACTCCTTACAACTTCAATTTTTTTATTTGAACAATAAGTGATGTTGAGCAGAAGAAAATTTCTCTCCATGCCCTCTTTTTCCAAAAAAAGAGTTCAGGAAGATATCACCCAAACTCTCATTTTTCTTCTCTATTCCTCTTCTTTAAAATAAATATCCAACCTTCTGGTTAAATACATAATCACATACAAAACTCCTAAAATTAAAATCGTTCCTGTTAGCAGAGCATATTGTTCCATTCGTAAAATAGAGTATAGAACGGCGTAAACTCCGGTCAAAAATACAAACATTCCCAAAGCGAATTTCTTATTTCGTGTCAAACTCATCATATACAAAGAATTCGGTACAATAATTGCCAAAGAAGAAAGCAAATAAGAAATTCCAAAAGGAAAATGCTCCGACAAAGATAATAATAACAAATAAAAGAGAACCAAAGAAATTCCCACCACTCCATACTGAATATAATGGGTAAACTGTCTGCTTGCCACCTCAAAAATATACACAATGATAATACTTAACATAATAAATAAAATTCCATATTTACAAGCTCTTGCCACCTGTGTATAATTTGTGACAGGATTGAACAATTCCACTCGGATAGCATTTGTATCTTTTGTCTCATAAACGCCATAACTCTCGAAATCTTTTCTCTCTCCTTCCGAAACAAAATCAAAATAGTTCATTTCCTCTGATACCGGAATTACTTGAGGATAATTTCTCACCAAATGTGTTACTTCCCATTTTCCATAAAATCCTTCTTTTGTAATTTCTCTCGAAGAGGGTAAAATTCCTGTAAAACTGGGAGAAGTCCAAGAAGAAGAAACATTCACGGTATTCATTTCTCCAAAAGGCAAAACAGAAATTTCTCCGCTTCCACGAAAATCAATATCAATATGGAATGGGATATTCTCATGTTCTTTCCAATCCTCTTTGGAAAGAGGGGAAGAAATTCCTTTTGCTATAAAAGGCTCCGCTCTCGTTCCGGATTCCAATTTTAAGTTTTGATCTTTCCCTATGCTGTATTGATTCACTTTTAAAATAGCTTTGGTATCCGTCAATCCGAAAGACAAATAAATTTCTACATTCGGATCTTTTGGAATTTTATTTCTGTCAAAGTATCCTTGAATACTGGCATTGGCATTGTAGACGGTTGCTCGGTAAATCCCTCTCTTGCGTTCTTCATTTTTCAAGGAAATATTCGCTTCCAAAGTATCGGGTAAAATAACTGTTTTTTGTATTTTTTCTGTATTCGACTTTTTAGGATATACGACCGTTAAAAAAGGAGCTGCAATTCTTTGTTCCTTTCCCCATTCATTTCCAATTTTGGCAGAAGTCTCCTCATACAGATACCCTCTTTCTCGAATAAGATCCCCCACCATGTATAGAGGAATTTGTAATAATACTATCATAATGAATAAAGCAAATACCTTTGTCAACAAAGGATTTTTTAACAACCTGTTTGATTTCATCTCAGAATTTTGCATATAATCTCCTTTATTCTACTTTCTGTTTTTATAATCTTCCTCTATCTCTTGTTTCCAATTTCCTTTCAATTCTTGTTCTGCTCTCATTTGTAAAACCGCTTCTCCCAACACCTTGTAATTCTTTTGAGTTCCTAGGGAATCGGCATGATAATTGACTGCTTTTTCTTTTTCAATTCCAAAGCTTTCTGCTGTTTTGATAGCATCGATATTTGCTCCTAAAAATAGAAATTCCCATTTTTTTCTTTTTTCTGTGTTTCAATCAAATCTTTTACTTTTTTAGCTGTAAATTCCTGACTTGCATTCTCCATTCCATCGGTTGTAATAACGAATAGGACTTGATCCACTTTCTTTTCTGCAACACTTTCCTCCCTGTTCACAGCTACGATAGTTTTTCCAATGGCATCATAAAGGGCGGTACTCCCTCGTACAAAATACTCTTTTTCTGTCATATTGGAAAGTTCTTCAATCGGCTTATGATGATACAACATCTCATATTTATCATCAAATAAAACGGTTGTTACAAAGACTTCTCCCTTTTGTTCTTTCTGTTTTTTCAACATAGAGTTATAACCTCCAATGGTATCTTTTTCCAAGCCGGACATAGAACCGCTTCTATCTAAAATAAATACCAGTTCCATACTTCGGTTCTTCTTCCCTTTTTCAAGGTTTACATTTGCACAAGCAACCAAAGAAAATACCACCAAAATTCCTGCAATCACCTTTTTCATAACAACCTCCTATTCTCATTTCGACCTTAGCCGACCATGAAACTAAAATTATAGTATTCTAACAAGCGAGTTATTCTTTTACAATATTTTAAATTCTACGTTTTTTAAATTTGTCGTATTCCCCCTCCAACAAAAGTTATTCTTTTACAATATTTTAAATTCCACACTACTATTGTAGTTATTCTATTCCATTCTTCCAGAAAAGTAAAGAAAAAAGAAAGGCACAGTTTCCTATGCCTTTCTAAAAGAATATGAGTGTATATGATATCTTGTTTCCTGTTTCTATTTTCTGTCAATATTGTAGAATACTTTCATTCCCCGATATTGAGCCATGTCTCCTAATTCTTGCTCAATTCTTAATAATTGATTGTATTTTGCCATTCTATCCGTTCTGGAAGTGGAACCAGTTTTAATTTGTCCTGCATTCGTCGCTACCGCAATATCAGCAATCGTAGCATCTTCCGTTTCTCCGGATCTGTGAGAAATAACTGCTGTCATTCCGGCTCTTTTTGCCATTTCAATCGCATCCAAAGTTTCCGTTAAAGTCCCGATTTGATTTAATTTAATCAAAATAGAATTTCCCGCTTTGAATTCAATTCCCTTTTGTAATCTCTCTGTATTGGTTACAAATAAATCATCTCCAACCAATTGCACTTTTTCTCCAAGAACTTCTGTTAATTTTTGCCAACCTGCCCAATCATCTTCTGCCAATCCGTCTTCAATGGATACGATAGGATATTTTTCCACCAAAGATTGATACCATGCTACCATTTCTTCCGTACTTCTTACTATTCCGCCTTCTCTTTCAAAATGATAGCTGTATTTTCCATCCGCTTCTTTTGCAAATTCGGAAGAAGCCGCATCCATAGCGAAAGTAATGTCTTTTCCCAATTCATATCCGGCTGCTTTGACCGCTTCGGAGATTAAATCCAAAGCTCCTTCTGTCCCTTGAATTTTTGCAGGAGCATATCCTCCTTCATTTCCCACATTGGTAGAGTCCCCATTCGCTTTCAACAATTTTCCTAAATGATGAAAGACTTCACATCCCATTTGCATTGCTTCTGCAAATGTTTTGGCTCCTACCGGTTGAATCATAAATTCTTGAACGTCAACAGCCGAATCCGCATGGGATCCTCCATTTAAAATGTTCATCATAGGAAGAGGCAATTCTTTCGCATTCACTCCTCCTAAATATTTGTATAAAGGTTGCCCCAAAGCTTCCGCTGCCGCTTTTGCCACTGCCAAAGAAACTCCTAAAATCGCATTTGCTCCCAATCGTCCTTTATTTGGAGTTCCGTCCAATGCAATCATCGCTTTATCCACAGCAACTTGGTCCAAAGCATTCATTCCTACCAAACATTCTTTGATTTCTGTATTTACATTTTGGACTGCTTTTAAAACTCCTTTTCCTAAATATCTCGCTTTATCTCCATCTCTTAACTCTACTGCTTCATGAGATCCGGTAGATGCTCCTGACGGAACGGCAGCTCTTCCTTTTGCTCCACATTCCAACACAACATCCACTTCTACAGTTGGGTTCCCTCGAGAATCTAAAATCTCTCTTGCTACGACATCATAAATTCTTGTCATTCGTATTCCTCCTTGATTCTTTTCCTAACATAATTATTTAATATGAATTACCTTTACAGAGTTTGTCGTTCCGTTGATATATACTTGTTCTCCACAAGTTGCAATAATCACATCTCCTGCTGTTGCCAATCCTAATTCTCGCACCGCTTTTTCCGCCAAAGCATAAAATTCATCCAAAGAAGTTGCCGTTCCGTCGACATAGGAAGTCACCCCTCTTGTTAGCACCAATTGATTTGCCGTTTTTTCATTATTCGTAATTGCTAAAATATCTGCGGATGGAAAATATCTTCTCATATCTCTTGC